>Ga0209269_1000177_pt1 | contig 88077 bp, 71 predicted proteins | sample MTBAKMMethaMetaG_FD_187455 | JGI IMG/M metagenome (GOLD analysis project Ga0209269, IMG submission 187455) | Enrichment culture microbial communities from Arthur Kill intertidal strait, New Jersey, USA, that are MTBE-degrading - MTBE-AKM (Arthur... | ecosystem: Environmental > Aquatic > Marine >...
CCTACATTCCCTGATCCGATCATCAATATTTTGTTGCCGGGCAAGACCCGGTGAACATTGATCATGGTCTGGGCCGCCCCCGCGCCCATAACCCCCGGCAGAGCACTGCCGGGAAAAGCCATATAGTTTTCCTGGCCGCCTGTGGCAAGGATCACCCGTTTGGCCTTGATTGAATAATGATCGCCTTGATGGACAACGCCCAAGGTCAGGCCTTCATAGATGCCATAGACGACCGTATCCAGCATGACCATCACGCCAAGCCTTTGAACTTCCTTGAGCAGCTCCTGGCCGATGTGGAATCCTCTCACGCCGGCGTGATGCTCTTTCGAGCCAAAAAATTTATGGATTTGCTTGAATAACTGCCCGCCCGGAGCTTTATTCTCATCCAGCAGGAGGACTTTTGCGCCGAACCTGGCAGCTTGAATCGCAGCGGATAATCCGGCAGGCCCAGCCCCAATGACCGCGATGTCGGTCTCCATGACGTTCAATGTGTTTCACCTCTTTGGCCAAGTCCGATTTGTGATTGGCTTCCTGTCCCTCTCTTGAACTGAAGCTTTTGCAAGGGCAGTGATTTGGAAAACCATCAACATGCCCATACCTTGTATCATTTGCAAATACTGTGCCAATGCCTTATATTAACAATAGCAAGCATCGGAGAACCTCCGCATCAAATATTTGGATGCGTGTATTTTTCAGAATTCCCTGAAATCAAAGCCCCGCGCTCTTTTTGCGGAATCCAATTTTTAGAGTTCAAAATCCAGATTTTTGATTTATTCTTGCATTATTCCAGGAGGTGTTGAAATGGGCAAAAAAATAAAAGTCATCTTTGTCGGCACCAATCCGGTCAGCTTAAGCCTGATCAAAGCTTTCCTGTCGCTGAAAACCATAAACATCGTGGGTCTTTGGCCCACGATGTCTCAACATGAAACCCTGAGTTACCTGGATCCGCATCATCTTACGATTTCGGACAGCCTCGATGATTTGATCCAAAACCATCCTGCGGATGTGATCATCGATGTGACACAGGATATGGAGATCCGGAATGCGATCATGCGGCTCAAAGCACCCGGTACCTTAGTCGCAGATGATAAAGTCGTCCAAATATTATTTCATTTGATCAAGAACAAGAACGATTTGTCCGTCATTAAAGAACTGAACATCAAATTGGAGGCGGTTTTTAACGCCACCAACGAGGGTATCCAGATCATCGATCAGGAAGGCACGGTCATCTATATCAACAAAGCTTTTACAGACATCTCCGGTTTGCAGCCCGAATCCCGTCTTGGACACAATATCCTTGAGGTTTCCCCAAAAGGCGCCTTGGTGGAGGTTATGCGCACCCATCAGCCCGTTCTCAATAACATCAATGAAATCCTCAGCACGGACGTGAAAGGACTGTCAAACGGATACCCCATTATCGTTGACGGAGAATACAAAGGCGCCATCGCCGTCTTTAAAGAGCTGTCCGACGTGACCAAAATGGCGAGAAAATTGGAAAAGAGCAAAGAGGTCATCGATTATTTGCGAGAAGAGATCAAAAATCTCACCACCACAACATATACGTTTGATGATCTGATTGGATGCTCATCAAGCTTTTTAAATTGCGTGGCCACCGCCAAACGAGCGTCTGATTCGGATTTGACCGTCCTGATCCAAGGAGAGAGCGGCACCGGCAAGGAGCTGTTTGCCCAGGCAATCCATCACTACAGCAACCGCTCAAACAATTCGTTCATTAAAATCAATTGCGCCGCGATCCCGGACCATTTGCTTGAAAGCGAATTGTTCGGTTATGAAAAAGGGGCTTTCACCGGGGCTGATAAAACCCGGATCGGCAAGTTTGAACTGGCACATAAAGGCACCATTTTTTTAGATGAGATCGGGGATATGAGCTTAAGCCTGCAGGCCAAGCTGCTGCGGGTCCTTCAGGAAAAGGAGGTTGAGCGCCTTGGGGGCAGTGGCTCCCACAAGATCGACGTCAAAATCATTGCCGCAACCAATCGGGATCTAATGCAGCTGATCCATGACAAGCTGTTTAGATCCGATCTGTTTTATCGGTTGAATGTGATCACCATCAACATCCCGCCTCTGCGCAGCCGAATCGATGACATCCCGGTCCTGGCCGAAGCCCTGTTGGCAAACATCAACCGAAAGCAATCCAAGGCCTGTGTTTTCAGTGATGAGGCGGTGGCCCTGCTGTGCCGTTATGATTGGCCCGGCAATGTCCGGGAAATGGAGAATATGCTAGAGCGCCTGGTGTTTATGGCTGATAAGGCGACCATCAGCCCGGAATTGCTGAAGCCTTATCTGTTTTTGAATCATCCGGCTGAACCGAATGAAGTGATTCCTATGGCTGAGTTTGAGCATAAGCTCGTGATGAAGGCTTTGGAGAAGTACGGGCACCATTATGCCGGAAAAAAGGAAGCTGCAAGGAAATTGAAGATCTCCTTGCAGACTTTGTATAATATATTGAATAGAGCTGGGCAATGAGGATGTGTGGGGCCGGATTGGGGCATTGTTCAACTTGGGGATTCCGATATGTTGGAAACAATTTATAAGAACGCAATCACGGCCTCCTTCTAAACGGGAAGATGATTACGGATTACCAAATTGCTGTTTACTGCAAATTATTAGATATTGGGTGCGGTGAAGTTTACCATTTAATTTCATTTTGGGTTGACGCAATATCTCATTTATTGAATTTGCCTTTCAAATATTGGACTATGTAAAAGCATCTGCCAACTTTTCAGCAGATGCTTTTTTTCGAGAAATTCTATTCCTTAAGATATGAGCAACAATAATCGGTTACTTCTTTTACAATCAGCTTAAATTTCGAATTCGCCTTAACCTCAAATGTATCCCCGCTTTTAAAAACGTTCCATTCGCTACTGTCCGGTAATTTAACTTCAAGATTTCCTACAATTATCTCCATAAGTTCCTTATCCGCCGTCCCGAATTCATATTCTCCGGGCAGCATAATCCCTAATGTTTTCTTTTCTCCATCGTCGAACAATACGGTTCTGCTCGTCACTTTGCCGTCGAAATAGATATTTGCTTTTTTTACTACCGTTACATTTTCAAATTGTTCCATTAGATTTTACCTCCACTTTTCTTCAAGAGACTTTATTTTTGCAGCACTTCCACAGTCTCAACATGGCCAGATCGCATCTGATCGATGTCTGGTCTACGTTTTATGTTAGCGGGAATTGGTCGATAGCAATTTTCAAGGCATTTTCAGTACGCGGAAATATGTTAGCAGCAATATTATAGCCTTTATCTGTTAGTGAAAACAAGTCAATATATCCAGAAACAGCAGTGTATACTTAGCTTAAACGAATGAATTCATTCCTTCCACGATCAACTTACCTTCTCAATACTTTCACATATAGGGTATGTAAGGCAATGCCTGTAATTGGCCTGTGCTCACCAGTCTTTCCAATGAGCATTGGATTTACTGTTGCCATTGATGGTCTCCCAGTGTGCGGACAAAAACTTGGCCAGTGATATTGATAAGAAGCAAATCAAGCATCATCATTTAATAAATTAAGAAACCCGCAAGCCTTGGGCAACCAGGTTTGCGGGTTTTTTGTGGAGTGGTGATGTGACTTGAACACACGAACTGCTGATCATTCGCAAGCAAAGAAAAATCTATAGATCTATCCAATACTTTGCATAATCGCAAGAAGATTATTTATCGATTTTGATTTGTCAAAATTCTAATTGAAAACTCATCTTATGGTGGCGCTCTTCGACCGCCCTGCTTTTCAAGTTGAAGCTGCTGCCTAACCCAAGGCAACCTACAGCGGCATCAAGTTTTACAGCGGTACTTACGCCCATAGTTGCAAAATCTGTTCCTTTTAGCTCGATACAATATGTTTTCACTTCGCTTTTGCCCTCGCCGGCGCAACGCATACGGATTAAATTCTTGATATTGTCATCATTGGCAAACCACAGAAGATCGGGTTGAGTAGGCTTCATGTTTCCTGAAAATTCAGCAAATGCAATGGCCTTCCTTTGCGTTTTATTTTCGGCTGTCAGATCTCGTTCCTCTGAAGCACTGACTGATTTTTTTAAGGTCCCAACCCTGCTCTTTCTATTTGCCGAACCGTTTTGTTTGAAGGTGTGTTGCTCGCTAGTCGTGTCGTACATTTCGACACTGTATTTTTTTGCACCTAATGAATAAGCAATGTGCTGTAACTCGGCTAATTTTGATTCCTGCATTTTTTCAAAAAAACAATCAAGCCGTATAAAACGGCTTCTGTCGTGGACATCAACATAATATATCGCATCACAGACCGCAGCCGGGACAAAATGCAGGCCACTGAAAGCAATTGCTTCATCATACAGGCGCAATACCTCTACACCTTTTTCAAATGCTTTCCATCCGATTGCTCCTTTGCAAACGTCTATATTTTTACGTATAGCATCGTCAACAATCATAATCAGGTTGGGAAGACCGAACTTTGGATCCGAATATTCGTCAGGAAAAACAGGATTGTATTTCTTGAGCTGCGTTTCCGAGTATTTCGCTTGCGCTTTATTGGCTAGTGATTGTGAAACTTCTTTTGTGCTATCAGCTGCCTTTTTTTCCGATTTCCGCAGCTATTCCAATAGCCTTGTCAACTTGTTTTGCACCTTTATGAAAATCGATTTTCATAGCAACTCTCCTTTAAAATCATCAATCCAAATATTTCTGCCTCAATGCCTTCTTATGTGATTCAAGCTGTTCATGGTCCGCAAATCTCAAATTTATAATTTGTATTATCGCAATATTTAGATATTTTCTACTGTTAATATAACACACTTATTCATGTTTTTCCATACTTTTACAACACGGTGGCGATGAAGTTAGTTATGAATCAATGGTGATTTACAGGCGACCTTCTTCCCTGCTTTTGAATCATTCCCGAAGTCAGTCTGGATGATATTAAGTATCCCGAAATCAGGTCGGACTAACATTTTGGCTGGTACAAAAACTGGATTAAGGTAAAACCATTTTCTCTTTTATGATTAACTCCATTTCAGTTCCTTTCAGTCAAGTCCATATAAGTGCTTAAATTCGTTTCTCGGTTGTTATCCGATCAGACTCCCGTTTGGGTCGATTTATTCTGGGCAGTTGAGGCTTCGTAGTAGGCTTGCATATCGAGATACTTCCTGCCGGTAACCCAACGTTCATCCTGCATCTTGATAAAGTATTTGATTTATATAATCTTCGCAATTTTTTATTTCCTGTGGCAAGTAGGAATTGTTTCTTGCCAGTGTTTGGTAGGCTTAATCATCTAAATAGTACTGACCTTTTAATTCTGCATCTTCAGTATAATGTATGCAGTTTTTCCCGTCGTAAAAAATTATATCGGGTATAATTTTATACCGAGAACACGATGGCTTATCTCCGAGTTTTTGCGGAAGACTAATTAATTTTTTACAAAACAAACATTGTACTCCTATAAGATTCAAAGTCATAAATATTCCTCCTGGAGAAAGATTAGTTAATTTTTCAATTTGTATACTACAGAACCTTAGGTGCATCATTTTTTCCATGATAAGAACGGATTCTTTTGACAACTTTTTCCACATAGTGCTGTGCTTCAGGTTCCGACGCATACCAGACATTCGCTCGAAAGAAGCCAAATGAAATACCTTTCTTTTCATTTTTCCTTGGAGCAAACCATACTGTTTCTTGACGTTCAGATTCTGGAAGTAAAACCGCATCTTCAATATCACACATGATATTGTATGGTCTAATCTCGGTAGACCCATCAGGATTTTCAATCTCGATTTCTTTATAGCGTCTATATACTGTCGCATTCTTATACCATCCAACGATTCTGCTTGAGCCACTTTTGGATGTTGCGCACCAAATGACAAGGACGCCTTCTGCAAAATCAGCTTTTTGCAATCCTTTGCAGCCATAAATTTTTTCAATATGGGTTTGGTTTGAAGTGCTTCCATTTGATGCCATAGTCTCGAAACTTCCGAAATAGCATATACGCTCATCTATTCCATCCTCGACTACTGTAATAGGAAGGAAATTGTCTACCTCATTTCCTCTTTGGTTCTTTTTTACATAAGAACCACCATTCACCGGGATATCATCTTTTTTAATACCACAATAGTTTTTCATCCAAGCTATATTGCAGAATATTACCCTGGGATATGGTGCGTCTATATTTTGTTCAATAGGAATAACTTTTTGTGGGCTGCACGATGAATCATTCTTTTCTACCGACTTTGTTGACTTCATAATATTTGCAACTATTGAGTTGATATGAGGATCATCAGTTTTTAAGTAACCTTCGAGAAAAGAACCAGGATATGCAAATGTCTTATTGCCATTATTGAAATTAATTGATATATATTGCCCATCAATTTTTGAAATCATGCCTTTCCCAAATGATTTGTGTTCGACCATTGATCCAATTGCTGCCAAGAATTCACTCACATTGATCATTCCTTCCAAGTCAATTCGGTTCTCTCATATGAAAGTATAAACGCTTGTATAAGGTTGATAGCGGACATGTTGTCCGCTTTTACAATGCATATTTGAGGTCGAATTTTGGGAAGGTGAAATCTAGAAAGTGCTCATGTTCAGTATAGTTAGGATATTTATGCTCTAACATTCGGAATTCTTTATCGTGCTTATGATGACCTTTATGCAACAGTTCGTGGTAAATAATGTATTTGACAGTTTCTCTTGGAACATCCTTCGAATTGAGCAAAGAATTAATAATTATGAAGTCTTTTCCTGGGAAACCCTCTTTAGGATACCTATATTGCCCAAAATAACTGGTGTATGGTTGCTCTGTCCAATTCACAGGAGGCCGATCAGGATAAGATCCTTCAAACATCTCATTTATTACTTCTAAAACTAATTCATGCAAGTCGTAAATAGGATTACGATCCAGTGTAAGAAATTCATAAGGCATTTCCTCAATTTTTGAACCGAGAGGACGATTGCCATCAGGATAGCGGATAAAATCATTTACTCGCTCAGTATATGCTTCATAACCTCCATAAATACTATCAATAATATATTTATTTTCTTTGTAAATATGACTTGTTCTTGCTTCAATATCTTGTAATCTTGCATTAGTGTCTTTTAACTGTTTTGCAATGATGTAGGCTTCTACTTTTTTACGGTCTTTTAGCGGATAAAGATGAGGCATTTGACCTGAAAGCCGATAGAAATCAATCAAACACTTTAACTCATATGCCGATGGCATCCATCCAAAGCCACTGAAGAATTTTGTAAGAGCCTTCTCTCCATCAAATAAACCATCCTCTTTCCATTTGACTTTATCATTCCACATTGCCTTATATCCAAATAATTGGGATTCAAATACAAGGATTTTCATATCATTGCCATCTTCGTCAACAACATCATACCAACCGGTTGGAAGTACCGCATCAGCATATCCCATTTCCGACATAGATATATGGATATTATCGAGTAAATCGCGAATCATTCCCCACGGAACAAAATCTGACCTATTCATTGACTTCTTAACAACATTTGGAATCTCTGTCTCGGCGTTTGTCTCATCAAATAGGAATTCAGGATTCATCCATTTGGTAAAACTGCCCCAGATATCATGGAAATCAACAATGTTCACAATTTCTGTACCGCCACAATCTATACCTCTCATCCCACGTCCAATCATTTGCATGAGTAATACATCACTCGAGGTTGGTCGAGTCAAAAAGACTGTTTGGATATCAGGAACATCGCTGCCTTCAGTTAAGATGTTGATGTTCACTAGAACATCAAGGGTACCATTTTTAAAATGATTGATTTTTTCATCATTCCCGGGATGGGCGGAGTAAATGTAGTCGCAACGCACTCCTTTTTTCTTTAGTTCTTCACATAGACTAATACAATGAATTGCGTTTAAAGCAAAGATTAGAGTTTTTCCAAACTCCTCTCTTCGACTCATGTAGGTGTTGACAATAAGTTCATTTCTCTCCGCAGTTTGGGCAATTCGATCTACTAATACTGGAGATAATTCACCCCACTTCTGAATATAAGCTTTATCATCCAGTGTTATTGTTGTATCTAAATCGATATTGGTATCAATTGGAATATATTTCGGTATGGCAAGTACACCTTTTGCAATCAGTTCACTCATTCTTATATTAAACACAATATTATTATCAAAGATTTTCATAAGATGAGCGGTGCCTTCATTTGAAATTCTGACAGGCGTTGCCGTTAAACCTAATAACAAGGAATCTGGTCGCAGGTCGTGAATCTTATCAATAATCAGCTGATATGATGGTGCCAATGTATGATGCGCCTCGTCAACTATAATCATTATTTTGTCTTTAAGAACTGCCTGCAGAAAAGGCATATTGCGGCACAAGGTTTGAACGCTGAAAATCATGACATCATCATTATTTTCAAGAGCTCGGACTGTAGCATGTTGACCCGATACGCAAACCATTTTAAAAATATCCTTATTTATGTCTTCGAACTTTATGATTGATGCTGCCTTGTAAATACTATCTGCAGTTTGCTCAACCAGCATATCCCGATGGGTAAGCCATAAAACCTGATAACCACGACCGACTAATTCTTGTAATAAAAAACGAGTTGCCACACGAGTCTTACCACTGCCGGTCGGCATGACAAGAATGCCGGCTTTTTTATTTTCCTCAACAAAGAAAGATTTTAACTTGTTGACTGCTTGCTTTTGGAAGTCGTAAAGGGGCAGTTCAACAGGATCTTGTTCTTTTAAGTCAATAGTCTTTGGATAGCTGAAAATAGAGTATTCTTCATCCACATCAATTTTCCGGCCTTTTTTATACAACTCACTCATAATAAGCGAGAGGACAGTGGATGTTAATTTTAATTGTTTTAATTGGAATAACATCTCGTCCATAGATCCAATATGTACGCCATGATAATTCTTCCGCTCGAAAGCCTTGATAATACTGACAAGGTTAACACTATCTGCAAAAAAGTAGTCCATGATTTCGCTGCGGTAATGTCTGATAAACTTCTCGTCTGGAAATGTCGCTATCCTGTCCATATAGGGTAAGAGGAGTATGATATCTTCAATGTCATTCTTCGGCCGGAGTTCTTTTCTTGTCCTCTCACTGTATAAAATGCTTTTTATAAACCGAGTAGTAAAATTTTCCCAGGAAAAACTTCGCCTCATGATATCAGCCATCCTTTCTTGTTTTGTGTGTTTATCAATATGAATGGTAACATTAAATCATAAACAAAAAGCGGACAATTAGTCCGCTTTTGAAAATAGGCTTGGGTAACCAAATTCTTTTAGGGTATTATCGAGTTCAGATATGTCACTTTTTTTATCTAACTCACATTTTAATATGAATGCATAGCGATTACGCTCTGGGTTAAGTGGAGACCCCATAAGCGAAAATAATTCATTGGCTTCTTCATAAGTGAGACCTGCGCCAATAACAAACTTTGTTAGAAATTGGGGCGTTATACTCCTTACATTATTGAATTGCATGACTTTCTGAAAGGTACTTCGTTTTATGTCGCATTTTACTTCGAATTGAGAATAATTTTGAAATCGTTCGCCGAATATTTCTGATAATCTAATTCGCAGTTCCGTTAAATTTTTATTTTCTGCTGGCATTTTTGCCTTTTCCTGATCAGTAAGACGAAAAGCAGATGCATAATCTGATTCTACTGAAAACTCAGGAACTTGAAGATCCTCAAAATTCATTTGACTTATTTTTTTATTATCGTTGGCCATTATGATCTGCCTCCATTAATTATGTATTTGTTTGCGGTATAGCATATGGGTTAAGAAAATGACTGAAGAACGCAGATTCCGAATAATTTTGAAGACAATATTGGATATATGCTAAGGCGCACTGCCGAAATCGACTTGAGCTTCACCGGGCTTGTGATCCAAAGGCAGACATTCCTCAGTGGGCTTATACAGTTCTTTTTTCTTCTCTTGGACGTATGCTGCGACGGTGCGATAGGAGCAATTGAATTCCTCATGGATTTCTGAGAGCCGGTTAAATACTCTCCTCGCAGTGTGGCGTTGTTTCCTCCTGGCTTTCAGATCGTTTTCCAGCCAGGTGTCAATCTTTTGTTGGTATGGATCTAACTTTGGCTGTGGTATTGGATTCTGCTTCGCTGAATGGACCTCGTTGAAATTCTCAGTATGGATGTACCTGAGGACTGTTTTTCGGTCTCTCTTATACAGCCGTGAGATCTCGCTGATGTCCCGTCCTTCCTCGAAGAAAGCTTTTCTGATATCATTTACTTTGGTCATTGTTAGCATCCTCCATTTCCCCCTCTTATCCCTTTTGTGGTTCGCACCCATTAGGGTATCGGGGTTTGATCTTGCTATCAATGGCCTTTGCAATTCTGGGGATTTTTATTTGCAACTTTGTCCTTTTATATTATGCAATGAACACTCACATTATAAGTAACCGAATAATTATGGCGATTCCGAGTACAATGCATGCTCCGAATGCGCTAAGTTCGATTACTCTCCACTTTTTAGTAGTGAGTGCGTTTTCCGATTCAATTCTATGAATCTCGCTTATTTCATCGAAAAGGCGAACGATATCCAGTTGTCTCAGTTCTTCAATTTTCGAGTCCAGTGCACATTGTCTTTCCTGAATGCAAGCGACCAACTTGTCAATTTCAGCGATTTGCCCTTCCTGTTTTGCGATCGCATCCGCGGTGGAATCTGCAAACTTCTTCGCAGCCTCATGAACCAAAATACTCTGTCCGGCAAGCTCATTTCTAACAGCTTCTAAGCTCTGTTGCGTAGAAGTAGAAATGGTGCCCATGAGCTGCTGAACCAAATTACCCAGTTCGGCCTCAAGCTTAGACTGCGCTATAGTTGATTGCTCACTGATTTTCGAAACACCTTGCTGAGCATACTTATCGAAGTCAGATGCTTGGATATTAAGCCTCTCGACTTTATTCGTTATGTCAGCAATTATTTGCAGAGAGTTGTTCTCCAACACCTTTGCCATGTTGCTTGTAGAGTCAAACAGAGTCTGAAGAGAGTCGCTCAGCGCCTTATTTGAACCTATTACAGCTTCTGCCTGCTCTTTTGCTGATTTAATGTCACGAAGCTCGTCTTCAATTTGCCCTATTACCTTGCTCATTTCAATAATTTGATTAGTGCTCATACTTAACCCCTTTCGAGTGCCTATTCGCAATATTTATTTTTTAATCTCCGCAAAACCGCAAGATGTGCTTTTGCAATTAACTCTTCTTTAATACCCGAAAGCCTTGATAAATCATACTGCTGTGGAAGGCTCCAAATCGTAGCATGGAAGGATTCAAAGAAGCGCCAATACTCCTCTTTGGACTCTGACATATCAGCAAATGCCAGCAAGCCTTGCTGGTAATCTTCAATAATCTCATTTTCTAAAGTCACGTTATTGTTTATGCCCAACTGAACAAGGCAGAAAAAGTTCAACAATGCCAGTGCTGGATTTTTGTCGGTCAATGCCCGCCGTATTAATCTGACAGCGCCTTGGAGGTGTTTAAGATTATCAATCGGTGTGCCGCCGCCGCCAACCAAGTCATCATCTATCACTCTCATGTACTTTTCGACAATACCGAAAGAACTCACTTTGCCCCTGTCGGTATCAACAGTAAGAGAGAAAGGCTCACCTGTATCTGCCACATAATCATCATTGGCATACTTGGAATTAAAGTAGTAAAAAATGAAGTCTTTTAGGTCTTCATTGACCTCTTTCCAATCTTTGATGTCATCAAGACCTTGAATGCAGAACAGGCGCATGTCATCAATGGCACGTTTCCGCTTGACTGCTATTTTGCTATAGATGAATTCCGTTAGGTATCCAAGGCTCTTGTGTATTTCATTCTGACCTCTATAGTTTGGTACTTCCTTAATAAGATCTGATGCACGTCCTTCGGTATAATAGCGCATCAGAAAGCACTTCAAACCATCATAATAAGCTCCGTCAGGTTTGCGTATAACAACAATTCTAAATCTATGCGTAGAGTAGTCCTGTGTAAAGTCATCAATCAGGGAAATACAGCACATACGATATATTGCTTTTGCAACATCCGAGTAATTGTCAGGGGCATTCTCGTCATCGCTGTATGGGATGTAAGCAACAATCTCCGTGCCCACTTTGGCTGATAAGACTTTTTCAAGCAAGTTGCTGGTTATCACAGTCTCAGCTGGTTTGTGTTCAGCGCTATTACCGACGAACATCTCAACAACTGACTGGCTGAGTAATCTGTGCATCGCTTTCTTCTCAGCAAGGTCGCCTTTGAAATTATTGTTGTAGAAGTAAATGACGGTATCATAATCAGGATTCAAATACTGCAAGTCCTTCTGCGGCACTTCCATACCAGCTTCGGTAAGAATTGCTTCAAGGTCAGAATAGTAGTGAAAACCTCGCGCTTCGTAGGGTATAGTTCTCAACTTGCATCCCACAAAATTATCACAGTCGTCTTTGTTACATTTATTAAACCCATACATCACGTTATCTCTTCTACAAGTAATCTTCACCAAGTCGTGTTCTGGTGTAAATACATCTAAGAAAGCGGGATCTATTTCGATGCCGTAATGTGCGAGGATTGTGCTCAGATCATCTTCCTTGAACCATTTGTTTTTAAGCAATGCCAACGGAAAATCATTTTTTTCATATTTTTTGCTTACGCGCACCAGTCTGTAGTCCGAGAACAGAATAGTCGCAAGTGCGATTCTCCTATCACGACCGGCACGCCCTGCTTCTTGTACGAAGCTTTCTAAAGAACTTGGGTAGTTCATATTAACCGTAAAGCGAACGTTTGGTTTATCAATACCCATTCCAAAAGCTTTTGTTGCTACCATTAAAGGGATTTCATTATTCCTGAACCGCTCAAGATTCTTAAACGATTGCATGTCCTCTTGTTTATCATCAGAGCTGCCAGTAAAAGTTCCGATATCGCCGATAGTGAGTGAAAGAAAGTTTGCATTCTCTCCCACTGAGATCCCCGTTTTGTTACGGTGCGGACAAAAGACAATGCCAGCCTGTTCATATGTGTCACGTTTAGCAAACATGTCTTCAGGAATATCGCTGATGAGATTCCCGCCATCATTAGTATTTTCAGTATTCTGCCTTTCAGCAAAAGCAGCCTTTATTCGTTCTGTACTTTTTCTGCTTTGCAATTCGGTGATGCTGATTGGAATGCTTCTGATATATTCTGGCAAAATAGCCCCTTTGCTTTCATATGCGGCCCATTTATCACCGATGTCAACTGCAACAGGCAACCTTTTGTCAAGACATCCATTCTTATCATAGTATCTATCGCAAGAATAATTTAAGGGAACTCGCTCAATTTTATACTGGAGTTCAAGCCGATCCGTGTTTTCATAACGGACTACTGTTTCGGCATCAATTGGATAAGCCCCATTACCAGACAGTTCACGCTCAACATCAGACAGCACATCAAAGGATGCCGTTGCTGTTAAACCGAATAACGTAAGGCGTTTATTCTCGTCTTTCGCACAAACGTAGTTGTACATATTGCGTCCCAAATGGAGGTATGAAAACCTAAAATCGTGACCCCACTCTGACACGCAATGTACTTCGTCTATAACCCCATATGAGAAATATACATGCATGTCATGCATGGTCTTCAATTTTTCTCTAAATTTGTATATACAAAGACGTTCAGGTGAGAGAAATACAAATTGGAGTTCGGAAGATTCCATTTGCTTTTCACGGGCAACCCTATCTTTCGTATCTAATGTGGAATTGATGAAAGAACAAGTATCGATACCCATGTTGAGCAATCCATCGTACTGGTCTTTCATGAGGGAGCGTAGTGGATCTATGACAATAGTCACGCCAGGCTGCATCATTGCAGCAAATTGGTATGTCAGAGACTTACCTCCGCCTGTCGGCAATAAACCTATTACATTTTTGTTTTGCAAAGCACGGTCTAATATGGGTAATTGACCCGGCCTGAAAACTTCCTTTCTGAACAGCAGTTTTAGGAAATACGTAAGGTGCTCTTTCGCATTATTAAATTCTTTAAAATCTCCAAACCTATTCTTCGTGCCTAACGCAAGATAGTCAATAGTATCTGAAGTATAGATGTATCGTTTGCTTCTGATCCTTTCTGTTGACCTAATCGTAAAATAGCAGTTGTTCTTGCTTTTAAACTCACTGAACGGGTCAACGCCGCTGTCCGTATTTGATGATACAGCCACATCAATGACGATATCATAGGTTGCGTTCCTTATCGGTTCGCTTATTGTCGCTTGCGCTTGCATACCTAAGTGCAGCGGTGAATCAATCCAATCATTGCCACATATGATGGTCAGCCTCACTTCCGGCAGTTTCATTGCTTGATAGTCCTTGCTCAAAGAGACAATATGGTCAAACATATTTTTGAGGTCGACAAAAGCCATTGCAGCGCATGGAACATCTCTTTCTCTGACAAGAACATCCCAATATTCTTGTTCTATTGAAAGAACACCTGTCATCAGTGCTTCCAGTACGGTTTTTTGAATGCGCGCGATACCGATGGGGGAATGGTACTGCGCCATCCTAGTTTGCTCATTGTTGGATAGCTCGCAAGCATATTCAATGCCGCCAAGCTCATCATGAATTAGTCTATTCCCATAACAGGAAAACACTTCTTCTATATACGGACTAGTTCTTGTTGGCAATCCTCGCGTGACAATATTATTCAGTACTGCCAGTACTGGATGGACATCGTCATACACGCTTGCTCCTAAGTCAAATGGCGCAGCAACCTCAAAAGCCATCATATCGCTCCATCGCATAGCATCCTCTTCTGATAGACTCCGCCTTTCCTTTCTGATGCAATCCAATTCACCACCAGCAAAGAACTGAACGGGCGGGTAATACTCGATTTGTATGACATAGCTCTGGCCGCTGATGTACTTAAATATCAGCAATTTCATGGTATAGTTCTCTTCAGCAGTACTCTCGTGCTGTTCTTTGGCTAAAACAGCGATTTCCTTTCCGCTTTTTTCGATATGCGCGATGGTGTCCGATTCGGCAAAATACGTATTGAACGCTTCGATTCTGCGGTTGTTTGAGTATATCGGGCTGACGCATACAAAATAATGCTCTCCGTTCGTACTCGCACCAATCGTATGCGCCAGTTGTTTGAGACTGAAGCCTTCAACGTCAAGAATATTTGAGAATAAGTGAATCGTAACGGGGGTATCCGTTTTGATGTCCTCGACAGCAACATCATCAAGATACTTATTAACCGATACGATTTCTTCGACGCCATATATACTTGTATGCAAAATGGCATTCTTTATCGCCAATTCCGATGGCTCAATCAAAACAATTTTTTTAACTGCATTAGTAAGATTATGATTTTTCAGATAATCAAACAGGCAAACTGTAGCCAAACCTTGACCACATCCCCAGTCGATAATTGAATAATCACTGCATACAATTTCTCTCAAGTTTTGAATTCTATCGAGTGCAGCATGTATTTTTGCCTGATGTTTGTTTCCAAAGGCATAAAGATAACACCATAGAAGTTCTTCGCGCCCAATAACTACAGTACCTCGTTCCAACTTATTGTACATGTCCTCAATTTCTGGACGTGAATATTTCTCCTTTAACTGGTTATAAGCAATTCTTCTTATCTTTTCGAATGATGGTGTATTAAGATTCTGAACCTCATGTTCGTATGTCATCATCTAATCATCCATTTCTTAGGCAATTTATACATCAAGAGAGAGCTGTTTCGCAGTCGTGCCAAACTTAAAAGAGCGATCGCACTCGTCTCCACGGCCACGATGGTCGGTCAGTCGGTCATTCTGGTGGTCTATCTTGCCGCAAAGCAGAGAGCTATTCGGATCGTATTTTTTTATATTTAGTTTAAGTTCAGCTTCGCTTGATGTCGCGTAGCAATACTTGCATCCGTGCAAGCAGGTATTTGGCCAACCGATATCGATGCTGTCAACACAATGACACTCTTTTCTCTGGGCAGTATCCTTCGCCAGCTCTTCGTATCTTGTCTTAAGACGTGAAAGCTTGCATCCATTCAGCCTCTCAAAGACTCTACTATCCACACAACGTGCATGCTCGATTCCGTATTTCTGCAAATCAATCTTTTCTGCACAAGTGTCAACAGACATGCCGTTGTCGCGAGCGATTTCTGAAATTTTCTCTGCAAGCAGGTTTTGCTGTGTCACAACAATCTCTTCAGTTTGAAGCGAAGAAAATACGCTTCTGCCCCCAAAACTGTATTCATCGATAAAGCTAATGGTGACCTTTTTTGTGTAGCCGTTCAACTCAGTCGCAATTTTCCCAAATGCTCGGATTTGGTACTCTATCGAATACTTGCTGTTCAATAGTATTGGATCATATCTCCAATTGACTCTATCACTACCGATTCTCGATGATAGCTCCTTAAACGTATTTATCAGCTCATGTTTATCGGGGAGATTGCCCTCCACGTCTTTCCCATATGGGGTGAGAGAGAATTGAAAGTAATAACTGTATTCAGAAAACGCATCAAGGCTCTTTAGCATCGGTGCCGGATCTTTAGTCCAAAAGACAATCCCATCGACAATGTCAGGACTCAGACTATATCGGCTAACTTGAGATGCATACATCGGGTTGCGAACATCGACGTAACCTTCTTTGATGCGGTTAACGAGCCATTCGCTATAGTATTTCGGTATATCAGTTCTCCTGCTTGCGCTTATTATCATTGATGTAAATCCTCACATTCGCTGCTCTCTACATATTCCATTGTATTGCCGTTCTCCCTAAAAAAATATAGCCCAATTTGAATGTACAAAAGGAGCGCACTAAAACAAAAAAATCAAAGCAACTATCACATAAAAAAAACATCACCTGTTATTGGTTCTTACCTGCTTTCCAATTCTTATATTTTTCTATCTCACTGCTTACCTGCTTAAAGACTAAACCCAAAACAAAAACATCATCAATCATCCCTACCCCCGCAATATAATCCGGGATAACGTCAAAGGGATTAACGAAATATAGAACCGCTACAATGATTATTATAATTGATCCAATAGGTACATCCTTATATTCACCTGTAGACCAATCTTTTACCATGCCAAACAAGAGCTGTATTTTTTCCCAAGCATCATCAAGAGGGCCCTTTACACCTTTTTCACTGTCGGCCTTTTTTATAGCTTCATCAATTAACATTTTCGCTTTACTTTTATCATTTGCATATTCTTTGGCCTTTTCTCCAAATTTTGCCTTTACATCTTCAAAATCAATATTCATAATGCTCTCCTCCTAAACTATATGTTTAGTGATAAATTGATTTGTCTATCAATCTCTTTAACTGCTATTTCAATCTTTCTCAATCCCTTTTCCTTACCTGTATGCTGAGATCTCTGTCTATTGCATATTCGTTTTGTGATAATTCATTTAATTATTTTATATATAATTAAACATTGATATCCATTGCTATGATTCTGCTTTTTCATAGTTACAAATTGTATAGTGCTTTGATCTTACAAATGTTCTTAAGAAGAAAAACTTTCGTTTTAATTCATCCGCGATGCTTTTCCCTAATTCAGTTAAAGTAAGTATATCACTCATTTTATATGCAGTGGTTGATTTTATAAACTTACTTATCACTTTATCAATAAACTCTTCTACAGATTCAATCGACCCATCTCTAATAGCTCTATCTAATTTAATTCTTACAACGCTTTTATAGCTAATATCCGAACAAACAAAATCAAGTAAAATTAACTCACTACCGCCTTGATATTTGAGTTTGCTAACAGATTCAATCTCATCAATAAAATCTACAAAATGCTTTGAACTGTATGACCAGTCAACATTTTCAACCTTGCAAACATTTTTTGAATCTGGTATAGCATCACCCCAATCTGCTCCATAACCCGGTAAAAATATGTCGAGTTTATTTCTTGACCGATGATGGAAATATGAAATATTGCTTAAAATCTCCTGCGCTACATCGCTTTTACTAGGTCTGACCAACATGATAGCAAAAGTCTTATTTTGCCCATTATATTTTTTATTCAATTGATTTTTCATGGATTGATATGTTATTGCTTCAATCATAGCACCTCCAAAATAATCTTTATTACTATACTTTAGCCTTCATTCAGTACACCACATGATTTATATGTAGGAAATATGATCATCAATTTATTCCCTGACAAAAACACCAAGAGCTACTTCCAATCACAAGAATAGTGGCTCAAATTGAGCCACTATCTCCACAGGCCCTCTCTTTGCTTTACCCATATTCATTTTAAAGCACTTACTATCCCTCATCCCTGGAACCACCCTATTGCATGCAACAACTCAAGCAACTATCTCGACCCGGCTGCCTCCGCTTTTCTCTTTTTTTACGACGATCTGTTTTTCAATACGCTCCTTGAGCTCGGAAACGTGGGAAATGATCCCTACAAGCAGATTGCTTTCTGCCAGGCCGTTCAACACCTTCAAGGCCTGGGATAGTGCATCTTCATCAAGAGAACCAAATCCTTCATCCACAAACATCGTATCCAGGCGAATACCGCCCGATGCAGACTGTATTTCATCCGATAAACCGAGCGCCAGAGATAAAGAAGCCATAAAGGATTCCCCGCCCGAAAGGGTCTTAACGCTCCGTTCCGAAGCGTTGTAGTGATCGATCACGTTTAGTTCTAAACCACTCTGGCTTCGTTGATTGCTTGCATCTGCGGCGCGTTTCAACTCATATTGGCCGCTGGACATGATCATAAGCCGTACATTGGCGCGACGAATGATACGATCAAAGTATGACGTTTGCACATAAGTCTCAAGCATGATTTTATCTTTACCCGACAACTGACCGTTGGCCGTATCCGAGAGCGCTTTCACCCATTTCCATCGCTCTTCAACCGCGGACACTTCCTTCAGGCGTTCATCAATATGGCCACTGATGCCCCCATTAGTGGTCATGCGGGAAGTAATGGCTGTTATTCGCCCTGCAAGTTTTGCCTTGTTCCCCAAAATCTCGGTTTTTTGCGTGGAAAGCATGTCGGTCTCAATTTCCTCCGCGCCTTCCAACTGCTTGGACAAAGTCTTTATCTGTGTTTCTAGCTCGTTCATGCTTTTCTTGTGTGCATCAAGCGTATCCTTAGCAGTCGAAATATCATTTTGCAGTTGATTTTTCTTTTGAGACAGCACCTGAATATTTTCTTCCGCTTCCGCTTTGGTCGGAAAAGCAAGGTTTTCTCTAAGCTGATTTATGGTCGATTCGAGACCCCTGATCTCGGTTGTCATGGTCGTCATTGAGGTTCCGATAGTTGTCACGGATTCGCTTAATTCCGCCAATTCTTTTTCAACGGCGGTCAGGCTCTGTTCAAGCTCAACTTTACGATGAATCCTTTTCTTCTCCGCTTCTATCTCACGGATCAACGTGCCAAGCCGTTCTGAAATTTCGGAAACCTCCTCGGCAATTGCATCATCAAGGTTGTCCGGACGTACTCCAAAAGTATCCGTGACCGCTTTATCAATTTCTTTGTCTTTCGATTCCAGTTTGCCTTTTTCTTGCGCGGCGTGGCTGCTGGCGGCAGAAGCGTCGGCTTGCGCCTTGTCTGCCTTTTTCTTAGCTGATTCGACGGCTTTTTCTGTGGGAGATTCATCCGAAATTTTTGCGGGGCTGGGGTGTTGCAACGAACCGCAAACCGGGCAGGGCTGGCCATCCGATAGGGTTTCAGCCAAAAGACCCGCCTGTGCATCCAAAAAAGCGCGGTTCAAATCAACATATGTGACATTTGCAGTATCTGCCAGATTGCGATTTTCTACATATTCCGACTGTGCTGTTTCAAAAGCAGAACTTATCTCTGCTCGTTCACTAAGCAGCGAAGATAATTGCTCAACCTGCTTTTTTCTGTCATTCGTCTTATCATGCTCGGTTTCAAGTCGAAGTTTTCTTGTTTCAGAATCTTTAAGGGTTAATAGTTCCTCTTGCCATGTTGATCGCTGCTGGTTTTTCAGTTGAATGATCTTATCGAGGTCGATTTTCTTCATCTGTAATGCGTTCAGCTGATCGCCTTTTTGTCGAGCAGCCATAACGGACTTGTCCAGCTCATCGTATTGAGGGAGTTTGGCTTGTTCCGTGGCAATCAGTCCTGTCAGCGGCTCTATTTCGGATTGATGTTCTCCCGCTGCGTCATAAGCTGATTGTAATTCCTGAAGTTTCTCGGACGCAGTCGTTAAGTCTGACTGTGCTTTTTTTAAATCTCTACGGGCTTTATTATCTTGTACTGCCTTACCCAAGGCGTTGTCAATCTTTGAAATTTCCTCCTCCACCAATTTTAGGGCAGAGGTTTCACTTTTCAATTTCTCCTCATCTTGCTCCGTCAACTTAACAAGCAGCTCCTGGACATCCTCCATAGGCAGTTTTCCGTTTTTCGCTTTCCGCACATCGATTTCAAGCACATCGTCGACTTCACAGACCATGCCGTCAATGTACTGTTTAATACTCCGTTGTATATCACTATATTGGTTCCCTAAACTTGTGGATTCACTTTTTAGCCGGTTTTGCAAGGTTTCAAAATTCTTCGTCTGAAAAATCTGACGAAAAATTTCCTGACGATCTTTTGTAGACGCAATCAGTAATTTTAGGAAATCGCCCTGGGCTATCATGGCGATCTGTGTGAACTGTGAGCGATCGATCCCTGTGAGCTCACGGATTTCGCTCGTCACCTGCGGGCTTCCCGTTACCATCCTGCCATCCGGATATATGAGTGTTGCCTCGGCTTTTTGAGTCGTAAGTCCATCCCCTCGTTTTTTGGGTCGTTGATAGTCAGGATTTCTGATGATTCTATACTCTTTTTCTCCATAGCTGAAGAGCATTTCAACATAGGTATCCGTATCCGGTGCGGCATACTTGCTCCGAAGCATGGAGGTTTCACGGACTTCACCACTTGGCTCGCCGTATAGGGCAAACGTGATTGCGTCAAACAGAGTCGTCTTGCCTGCCCCGGTATCACCCGTGATGAGATATAATCCGCTTGCGCCAAGTTCGGATAAGTCTAATTCTGTTTTACCCGCATAGGGTCCGAAAGCAGAAATAATGAGCTTCAAGGGTCTCATTTCGCGCCCTCCCACACTTGCTCAATCAGGTCGTTCATAAACGCTCGCTGCGTGTTGGAAATGGATTCCCCATTCTGCTCCTCATAGAGTATATCGAAAAGCTGAATGGGCGTGTACTGGCTTGCGTCAGCTATTCCTGTTACGGTGCTTTCCGTTCGTGTCCGCCTATTGTCATAATCAAGGCGCATCAGGTTGGGGTAGATTACCCGCAATTTGCTCATTGCATCAGGTTGGTCTTCCTCATCGGTTAGTGTAATGCGATAATAATCATCGGTATTGAGGTTCTGATAAAAATTTCGCGAGGTTACCTCTAAGTATTTCCCTCGAATTTCTCGCATATCACGCTTGGGTACAAGAGGAATTTCCCGTATGGAAACGGAGCCTTTATCGGCAAACTCAACAACCGTCACTGATTTTTTATGGCTAACTTCCGAAAAAGAATATTTCAGCGGTGTCCCGCAGTAACGCAAGGTATGCCGCCCAATATTCTGAGCTCCATGAAGATGTCCAAGGGCAACATAATCAAACGGAGAAAAAACTTCCGCATCGACGTTGTCAGCTCCACCAACATTGATCTCTTCGGATTCGCAGGTTGCTGCTCCCGTAACAAATTGATGGGCAAGCAGAAGATTCCGTTTGCTCTCGTCGACGTTAAAATGTGTAACGACGGTTTGGATCGCTTCTGTCCAGGTGGAAATTTCTTCTTCAGGGAATAACCTTTTAACCTGTACCGGCTTCAAGAACGGTAACAGAAAAATATTCAGTTCACCGAACTCATCCGAAAGCACATGCGGCAATATTTCCCCGCCATACGCACGGGAAATATGGACGCCACTGTTGTCCATTAAGCGGGAGCCAAAGGCAAGCCGTTCAACGGAGTCGTGGTTGCCGCTAATAATAAAGACCTCGATATTGCGGCGCACCAACCCATCCAGAAAGTCGTCAAATAACCGTAACGCTTCTGTCGGCGCAACGGTTCGGTCAAATACATCGCCGGAGATAAGGGCAGCATGCGGCTTCTCATCATCGACAATGCCCAATATGACTTTAAGGATATACTCTTGGTCTTCCAACATGGAAAACTCGTGAACGGATTTTCCGAGATGCAGATCGGATAGGTGAAGAAACTTCATATGCTGTCCTCCATGAATATGCTGCCTATTTTAAGATTTTTCATCCTCTCTCGATACGGGTATATAAACCATCTTGAGCGGAATCATTTTTCGATACTTCTCGCTCAATTGGTCATAGTATTTTAAGATTAAATCAACCAATTCTGTTCCGTTTATCCCTCTGATAATTGGCGTGTTGCTTAAATATTTCTGAGCATTCTTGGTATAGTTTGAAAGTGTGACAAACAAACCATAATCCCCTTCGCGCATTGCACCTTTAAGCGATTGGATTGTGGTTTCCTTTATGTCACCATCTGCGCTTTTCACTTGGACTAATATACGCGGCGGTAATTCATCTTTGTATGCTTTAATGTCTATGCCACTATCTCCTCCGTGGCTGGATACTGCTGTCCTGTAACCCATTGCATTAAGAAGATCCGCTACAAACAACTCAAAATCGTAACCTTTTAAGTGCTTGCTAAGCTCTTTCAATATGAAATCTTTTGTAGTTTCAATGATATCTTCAGCTGTTGCTGCGACACTTTCATCCTCTTCATCTGCTAATGTAGCTGTCTTTTTGAATCCCTTATCTAAGGCAGCTAAATATTCATCTGCAAAGTTTTTAACTGAAAAGAAAGTCAATGCTGATCCTAGCTCATATAGGGCGCCTTGGGAAAAGGCGGTCCTTGGAAGATGCTTCAGCCATTTGACTTTTCGTTGTTGAACATATCTTGTGGCATTTGGATTGAACGAGTAATTTCCTTCAACAATACCAATATTGATTTGGCGATCTATTTTGGAAGGGAAAACAACATAATCACCAATTTGCACCTCATTCGCGAAGCGATATAACATACCAGCGGAAGTTGCGATTGAGCCCTTTTTAGCATCAGGATAGGTCGTGCTGTATTGTTCTTTAAACGCATCCCGACTGCATTCAATTTTACTTAGATCACCCATGTCTCTCCAACCAATAGCCATGACCTCTTCCTGAAGAAAAAGATTATCATCTTTTGTATGGATTCCCCAAACACGTACATCATCAGTACAATTCAAAATAAACGCCTCCATCTTGCTATTGGTTTTTCAGGCTTATTTCCACATCTATAACTTCAATATGATTTGCTGAAAATGATTCCCTTAGAACGGAATCATGTTTTCCGGATGAATTGCATGTTGATTTCCTATTCCCGGACAGGTGGTGGAATCCTGACCAGAATACTCATTGTTGACCTATCAAAGTCTGTGAGTAAAGCAATTAGAGCATAGTTCCGATACTAGAATGTTACCTTGCTTTTTAATAAACGCACCCTAACAACTAACCCCTTTACGCAATGAGGCATAGAAGTCTGTAAAATTAATGTTATCTTTAATAATTTGATATAATGAATTGATAAAACTTTCTTCAGATATTTTTCGTTTTTTTAAGTCTTTTTTTAGAACAGCGTATAAGCGTTTACCATCTTTATCGGCTTTATATTTATCTCCTTGGGCCTTGGCTATTTCTTTTTCAGTTTCTTTATATTCAATTATCAAAGAGTCTATAGAGTTGATTGAAAAGAATACATCATTTATTCTTTTCTTTACCGGTTGAACAGGTGCTTCAACCAATACTTTTCGCAGATATTTTTCGATACTGTTTACAGGAAGGAATAATTTTTTCACTGATTTGTATTCTTTTGATATATTGCTTTGGACATCTCCATCAAGTATGCTAAAAACTTGTTTGCCTACACCTAAAATATTGTTTGTAATCAATTCAACCTGAAGCTTTAAAACATTTTCCCATCCTCCAACTGGCAATACGTTAATCAACTTGCTGTTGTCTAGTTTTAATTCCTCAATTGCTTTCTTTACTATTATTCTTGCTAATTCATCTTCAACTAATAAGAGATAATCAAATCCGTCATGTGTATATACATCTCGTATTGCATAACTGGGATAACAAGGATTAATGATATTAAAATTATTTTTTTCGTCATCTATTCTTTCAATTTTAAATATGTTATTAGGATTTAATTTTCTAATAACTTCTGGCGAATGCGATGTTAGAATGACTGTAAGATTGTGATATTCATCAGTGAGTTCTTGAAGCATATCCAGCAGATTGATGATGGCAATGGGATGTAACGCTAACTCAATTTCATCCATTAGCATTAGTACCGGCTGATCTGAAGGCAAGGAACGTCTAATTATTGAGTTAAAAATAAAATGCAAAAGAGAAATAAGCAGACATTCACCTGAACTCATTCGGTATTGACTAATTAAAGAATCACCTGTCGACATAAAATACGGGGTGTTCTTTAAATTTAATGAATCTGCTATAAATTTATTTCTGATTCTTTTTATGCCTTTGTAATGCTGAGGATTGTTATGCAGAATCTTTCCTAATGACTCTTGAATATATAAATCTGCATCAGCAATGCTTTCCTTATCAATTTTTCCTGTTTCCATAAGTTCATCTACATTTCTAGAATCGCGAAATCTCATGCCATAAAAAAGGCTGCCTTCGTATGTCCCATTAACCTTTAATGTATTAGGAAAGGAATCTGCTTTCCAAAAGTTTTCCTCGCAAAACCATTTATCTTTCTTATCCCCATATATGAACTCTATATATGAATTTGCTGAGTAATCTTCAGGTTTTAGGGCCCCTAAGTTATGTCGTGAAATTAGTTGCGCCATACAAGCCATTATTGTACTTTTCCCTGTTCCATTATTTCCGACAACGGCAAAGACCCCATTTTCTAATGGAATTTCAATAGTACCGTGATGTATACCTTTAATATCGTGAATAGTCAGCATAATATTTGCCATGTTTATCCCCCTCTATATATATTTCTATATCATGAAAACATAAAAGCATCCTGAGTTATTCCTGCAAACTTATCAAAACCCTATAAAATCTATCCCAAGCAGTAGAAAAAGCACATTCATTCGTACTCTCGAAAATTTATCCGCAACTTCAATTCCACCCATAAATTTGGAACGAACCGTTTATATTGATGTTATTGATGTCTTGAGTGTATTTTTGCATTTTTCCGTTCGCGGAAATAGGTCGATGGTGGTTTTTATGGTTTTTTACGTTAGTAGAAATATGGCCACAGTAGTTCTTATTTTTCTGCGTTCGCGAAAACATATCATGGTTTAATATAAACAAAAATCTTACTTAGAACAATTTAGCACCAAAGTGATACGAATCCACAAAGAACATAACCTTACGTGCTACTGAATAATACCCACTCAAATGCTTTGTCCTAAGCACGGCAACTAACCCGTTTCTATTCTCATATGTACTACATAATTTTATCAATGCTATCGCTGCCCTTCTTTCGTTGGAGTCCAGGGTCTCCCTATTCAAAATTCGCTCCAATGCATTTCCAGCCGAAAGGTTTCCTGCAACAAATTCGCGTAAATATTCACTCGTTTCGTTTGGTAAAGGGCATCTTTTTATGAAAGCTGGGGTAAAAGGATTATCGCTTTTATTGGTGATATAGTCTTGAACATACGGTTTTATCTCACCAAATATACCATCCTTTTCCGTGCTCAAATCAACGACTGAACCATTTTTAATTGCATTCACGCATTTTATAACTGTTGCAGATCTTCTCGAAAAATATCCATTTCCAATCTTGTCTGATTGAGTTAAAAAGGATAGCAATTTATCCAATTCGTCGCATTTTTGTACAAATTCCCAACATGGTCTTGGCGTTCCTGCAGAACTAAAGCCGGAAACTACAAATGGCCAGGCCTGTTGCGCTGTCAATTTTGTCCCTTTTTGTAAAACATTTGCGTTTTCTAATCCCAAGGCAAATAAATCCAGTAAAAAATCATCAATTGGTAAATCCAATCGTTTCTGTTCCAGTCGAGTATTTGCCGTCAATATATCGTTGTTAAACTGGTCTGACATCGTATTTAGTGTTCGCTTTATGTTTTGTATAGCAATAGGAAGCGCATTTGGATTCTCGGGTTCTACTCTAACAGGTATACCATCTTTTCCACCCCTGTTTTTAAGTAAATAAATACTATGAGCATCCGTGAGTGTCTTGACTAAATAATGTACATCATCCACTGTTGGAGGCATAATGGTTGTTTTTTCAAAAGTTTTAATCCAATCTGGTTCCATCTCTGGAATATAAGGCAAGACTAAATACATGTTTCTTAAATATGCAATCTTTTCTTCAACATTCTGTCTTGTAGCTAATCGTCTTGATAAATCCTCAATAATAGCTTCTCTATCTCTGACCGTTGATTCTGGTGCCGGTATGTTTTTTAGATATGCTTTGAGTTTTTTCCCTTGTGACAGTAGCACAATAAATTGATATATCTCATTCGCAGTTATTACTGTAATATCACGAGAGCACCCAATACCTGCATGCAGGCCGTTTGCTCGCAATTCCTGTAAAAGTCGAAATTTTTTTAAATAGTATATTATCTGTTCTTTCTGACCATCTTTATCTGTTTGGCTTTTCCACACAAAAGATACGTCAGAACTATCATCCCGAACTTCTTTTTGAAATTCATCCAACACTTCCGTACCAAATTTGTATACTCCAGATGATGTATCACCATTTTTGTACATGATTGACAAATCTTTAGCTTGTACAAGACATGACTTAACTATTAGCTCAACTGCTGCGCCGAAAAGTCCCATAACAGGCGCATATCGTGATTCCTGCTTTCTTCGAAGGCGTGCAGAGGGCAATGTCAAACCATATAGCCCCAGTAGATATGATTCTATTCCTCCATCTAATAGTACAAGGGCCTTATCCTTCATAAATTTAGGCATTTTGAGCCTCCTTATTCCACGCCCAGAGCTTTAAACACAGCTTCCTGCGGTGTACTATAAAATATCAAGCTGAATGCGCCGATGAGGTCTGACGGGACCGTTCCAAGTTCGGCGGCTGAGGTTATAGGTATCAGCACCTTCTTCGCTCCGGCGTCGAGGCAGACTTGCAGGACGCTCGCCAGCTCCTCAACTTTCAGGATTGTGCCGCTGATGCTGATTTCGCCCAGAATCGCGAGGCTTGATAGCGTCGGCTTGTTTAAGGCGCAGGAAGCAAGTGCAATAACAGACGGCAATGTCAGGTGCTTCGTCATTCCAATGCCGTTCAGGTCTTGGTAGTTGATAATGTAATCTTTCGTCGTTGTGCTGATTTGACCACTAATCTGGTTACCGCTCGCCTTCAAATAGTTGAACGCTGTGTTTGTAGCTTCTTTTGCGTCGCGATCAGATCCAAGCCCTGTACGCTCAAATTTGCCGTTGCCGGGAAGCATCTGCGTTTCCAGGCGATACACGCCAATCATTCCAGTCTTGCCCTGAGAGATGGTATAGATATTGCCAGGGTTCGTCAGCCCTTCAGGTATTATCTTGCCGCCACCTTGCTCCGGCACTGAGACATAATATTCCTCAAAGGTTTCATTGTCAATGTAAGAGAAGTTCACATCGTAGAACTCCATTCCGCCGATTTTCTTTAGCTGTTCCTTAACACGGCGGCGCATTTCAAGTGCAAATGTCAATATTTCCTTCATATCATCTTTTGTAAACTCACCGTTGGGATAAAGCAGCTTAGTGAAGCCTGATACCATCTTGCGGACAGCAATAACATCTCGCTGGTTCAGGTTGCTTCCAAAACGGAAGTATTTGTCGCACACGTCACCGAAAGGCTCTTTCCGCATCTGCCGCATAAACTCAGCGAGGTAATCGGTAATGAAACCATAGTCGTTGGTGAACGACTCAGGGCGATATTTCGGGATCTCCCAGCCCGGCACATAGCAGTGCATACGGTCAAGGAATGCCGTATCATAAGCCATTGCTTCTGGGAATGGGTCAAACAGATGCGATGTTTTCAAAAGCACATCCACGCTCTGATTAATATTGCCCACAAAGGCCATAGAAGCGGATGCTGCCTTTTCCTCTTTTCCTCTGGCAAAAGATCCGGAAGCCATATAGTCCTTCATGATCTGAACGCCATCTTTATCCTTAAAAGTTATGCCTGCCACTTCGTCGAAAGCCACACAATCCCAAAGGCCGACAAGCCCGACTTGCTTGCTCGCCATATTATAGAAGAGATTGGCAACCGTGGTCTGCCCACCGGACACAAGGATGGAGTTCGGCGAGATTTCTTTATAAAGGTGCGACTTGCCTGTGCTGCGGGGCCCTAATTCGCACAAGTTGAAGTTGTTTTCAATCAGTGGGAGCATACGGGCGAGTTGCAGCCACTTCTCGCGATTGGTGAAGCGGTCGGCTTCCATCCCAGTTGAACGAAGCAAGACTGTAATCCACTCGTCCTTTGTAAAGGCTCGACGGCCGTTCTTGATTTCATCCATGTCGATGTGCGGCATTTGAATCGGCGTCAACTTCACAATACGAATTGGTGTGGACTTTTTATCTTCTTCAATATACTCGTATTCAAGTCCGATAATACACCAAATACCACCGCAGAGTAGGCGGTCGTACTTTGATACATAGTCTGAAGATATGGGAATGTTTCGAACGCCAAGGTTTGAAAAATCAGCTTCATAGCGGTCGAGTTTGATATTCAAGCTGACCGTTATGCGGTCAATGACTGTGTAGCTACCACGTTCACGTAAGCCGGACAGAACCTTTTGTGCTTCGTCAGGTCGCACGAAATTCTCTGAAAGAATTCGTTTAACATTTGCGACGCCGCTTTCTATAATTTGAGGGTCGTCGGAAGAGCAATACTGTCCAAGCAAAAACTCCAAGACATAGACAGGCACATTCGCGCCCTCTTTGATAGCCTTGGTCAGGTCTTTGCGGACAATCTTTCCGTCAAAATGTTCACGCAGTTTTCGATCGATGACCTCGTTTGCATCTTCTGTTTCCGGCGTATACCCAGTTGATTCTAAATCCATTGCAGAATCCTCCTTGTTTTACAGATCAAAGCCGAAATCATCGGCAAACGCAATATCAATGCGAAACTCCACCTCTTCTGGTGCGTCAGTGTCGTTTGCAATAACAAGGCGGTATAATTTATTTTTGTTGTACTGTGCCTGCTTCAGCGTAAATCTTACGCGGAATACTCGGTCAGAGGCGTTATTGCTTATTCTGTCAGCAATAACTGTCTGGAAGTCGCTAACAGGTGCGCCAACCTCGTCGGTAAAATAAAGAGTATAATTGCACGGCTGAACCTTATCACCAACCGGCTGTTTTTGCAGGAAGTCGAGTGAGAACATCAGGTTTGACACCTTACGGCTTTCGGAGATAAGTGAAAGACCCGGATTCTGTACCTCGACATACTTCTTGTAACCCGTCCGCATACCCTTGTAGACGATGACCGGAACAACCATCTCCTGCATACTAATGCCTCCGTGGACGTAGTTCTCGCCGCCACCCTGTACCTTGATACGGACTGTATCCTGTGGAGCGTAGCCTTTCATTAGCTCGCCGCCGATAGTCCGCTCTGTTTTGACAGGCAATAGATAGTCAGCATTCGTTTCAGGCGACACGAGTGCATAACGTCTACCGAGCTCCAATATATCGCCATTAAAAGTCTGCTTGCTGATTTTCTGGCTTTCCTCAAGTGGCTTGTAAGTGTATAGGAAGCCATGGTCAGCGGTGATGAAGATATTCACTCCACTCAGATCGTTTACGATAATCTTGACGATGGCGGTCAATTCGTCAATTGCATCGTTGCATGCCTCGAACACTTTTGTTTCTGTGGCGGGTTTATCACCAAAAGCGTCAATCGTGTTGTGGTAGATATAAATAATCTCCTTGCCCGCAACCAAGTCACGCCGCTCTTGTTTTTTCATTTGAAGCAGTTCCTTATAGGTCACCGCTACGCTCTCGGGGTTAGCGGCATTCAGTATTTTGCCGCGCTGAGTAGTGCTGACGGTCGGATTGCCATCCACAAATACATCGATCTTTTCGTTTGCCGATACCTCTTTACCTGGCAGGAGAGCAGCCATCCCAAATTTCGTGATGCTTGGAAATACGGCTTGCTCCGCTTCAAGTGACGCCGTACCTTTAGTGGCGTGGCTTAAGGTTTCTGATAGTTCGGCAGCGACCTCATAGCGTAAGGCATCGGAAATCACAACGAACACGCGATTACCCTTACTAACGTTCGGAGAAACATACCGATTATAAAATCTCCGCTGTTCATTTATCTCTGAAACATAGCCGAGCGACTCCAAATCGCTTGCTATGGCTTTTGTCCAAGTAAAAGTGAGTTGCTTCAGGAACCACTCACGATATAAACCCTCGACTACATCGGAACATTTCTTCAAAGCATCTTCCAATAGGGCATTCGGACTTTTCAGGGTATTGCCGAAGCAGAAGTGGAAATGCCTATAATGGCTGTCCATCTCATAAGCGTCTGTTGTGTATAGCTTCCAGACCTTCACAGGTTCAACGATATGAAATCCATCGATGTGCGAGAGGTAAAACTCTTGCATTTTTGCGATGTAATACAGACTTTCAAGGTAATCCTCGGTCAGGGCATACCAAGCAGCGGTGCGTCGGTTTTCGACAGTACCAATGATGTCCTCAACTTTAATGACGTTCTCAGTAATCTCTTTAAAGTAACGCTTGAGTATGCTTTCATTAATAGCCGGGAATGTATCGCTCTTTAGAAGGATACTTATTTCTGTCTTGTCAAAGCGATCAGCAAGGCGCAGTTCACGCTCCACATAATGGCAAATTTCCTCCAAGTCACCGCTGCCCTCGCCGCGCTGCCATTCATGAACAAGCTGGTAGCAGTACGCTTTGTTGGAATCGGACGCAAACCGCTCCAAGCCTCGCAGGGCAGAAGCTGGCATCGTCTGCGACAGGGCGGTGATGAGGATATGTGCAGCAAGTTCGGAAAGCGATCGGTCGTCGCTATTTTGATAGCCTGTGTACTTCTGAACTAACTGCCAGAAGGCTTCAATGTTGCCAAACTTCTCAATGTTAATCAGTGCATCGTTACTTTCTTTTTCCAAGCCTGCCGACAGCACAGCGATGATAACATCTTGTGCCGAGCCACCATTTATTCCGCACAGCACCGCCATAATGTCAATATGCAGCTGCAGTGGTGTTTGATAAGTATGCCCGATTCTTTTCAGCTTCGCCTTTCGGTCTTTGTTATCAAGGAACTTGGAGTACAGTTTCATGGTCTTGCGCATTGCCGATGACGGCTCAACGAGCAATTCCTCCATTTGGAGCGACACAAGGTCAGCGCGGAAATCCTCGCTGTAAAGCTTGATATCCAGCAGCCAGTCATCATGTTGGTCTTTCTCATAGGACAGCGGGTCGTAGACAAGGTAGTCGCCCGTCAAATCGTCGGCCGACAGTAGTTTTTTAACGGCGAAGTTGTTTGACCCGTTAAGTTTAACGACACTCACTCCGGGTAAATCGAGCTCGTCAACTCCATCTGAAAATTCGCCGTCCTCGTCGTGCCAGAAGACGATTCGGCGTTTATGAAATTCAGTCAGCGGCGCGGCGAACCGTTCCGCGAGCCTAAGTTTTATCGTTTCTGACAGCATAGTGTCCTCCTATATCTTCGTCAGAACATCTGTGAAGATCTCATAGTTCTTCTTCACACCGTCGTCGAGGTTGATTTCGATGTTTTGGTCGGCGAGGTGGTGTACCTTCTCTTCAAAGGCAGTGATTTCTTTCAGTTGTTCTGACAGTTTATCCTGTTGTTTTGATAGCCGTGCGCGTTCTGAACCTGTAGCAGTATTCAGAGCAGCTGCGATATGTGAAAGCTGTGTGCGATAGCGCTCCTGCTGTTCGTGGACGTAATCTGTGCGCAGTTTGGCAAGCAGATCGGACTGATAGCGATGCAAATAAATAAGCGACTTGAAGCCGTTTTTCTTGCCGCTGTCAAACAGCCAGTAAATCGGGCGTTTTTGATATATCTTGCAATGATCTTTGTAGAAGTCGTTTAGGAAGTAATTCCGAATAACCTCACGCGGTGTACCATTGCTTCCGAGCGTGTCGGCGATGAACTTCAAATTTTCCTCTAAAGTTTCCGCGCCGTAGACTACACGGACGAAGTCCACGAACCGTCCCAAAATATCATCGTCGAAATACTCGTCGTCGCAGATGGGGAGGATATTATCCTTATCGGGGTTATAGGAGCGGTATTTACCCGCGTCCCAGCCACCGCCTGCGTAGGCAAGTCCCTCTATATCGAGTGAGTACCGCCCGAGCATGCAACCCACGGCGTAGCTAATCAAACTGCGAATCTCACGTTCTTTGTTAGCAGGGCGTACGGTCACGTCCTTGTCCTCCACTTCGGGTGTAAGCTCGTCTTGTAATCCGTAGATGTCAATGAAGATGCGGTTGAGTTCTTCTTCATTGGCTTTCAGTGTGTAGAACCGCTCTTTTGTTTCGTGTTTCCACTTGGCAAACGCCGTTTCAACTGTCCGCTCACCACAGAGAAGCGGGTGACGTTTGAAATCCCATGATGTTTCAAAGCTATCCCAGTCTGACCGAGAGAGGGAGATGTTGGATGTGACAATAGCTTCAACCTCTGGTTTTTTTGCCGAATCAATAATAACTGGCACACCTGCAATATCGCCCGGTTGATAGTTTAGTGTTGAATTGCTAATGTCCAAATAGTGCTGTCCAAGTTTGGCGTTTAGCACAGCTAAAATATAATAGGCATTGCTCTTAACATCAATACTCGAACCACCTGAATCAAACAAAGCGCCACCCGAAACATATCTGCAAGAAAACTTTGCAGATGTAACAGCAGACCATGTTATTAACGGCTGAAAGTACATTTTTTCGCTTCTGACACTTGCCGCTTTTAGTCCATTGTCCTTTATATTGTTCTTTATCTCAAAGCCATCATTGAACCAATTAACGACATAATCAAAAAAACCATACCACCGTTTATAACCACCGCCCTTGCAATATGTAAACCATGTTTTTCTTGAATTGCTTGCGTCAGTTGCATTCTTTGCGTAGAAGTAGCATTTAGTATGATCAACTTCAGTCCACAGTCGTAAAAATCTGTCATTGTCACCCGTTGTCATCCCAGTTTTGGGAAATGCTATCTCGCCAAGAAGTTTTCCTCTGTTATAACTATCCAACATCGCCTTACTCACCCAATATGCCACGGGGCAACCGGGTATCTTATCGAAGTTCTCTGTGCTGGCAGTGCAATTACGCTTATGCGGGGTCGGAAAGGCAGTCGGCTTATCGTCTTCGATGTCTTTCATAGTCATATAGTTGTACTGCCCTTTGTAATCGGTTATATGACGTCCATATAGGTTCGTGACTGCCGTACCGAACGCTATTCCCATAACCATATTCTCCATATGAAGCAGATTAGTTATTGTTCGTGTTGACAGTATTTTTTTCCGCATGGTTTCAAAACTCGATAAGAACATCCATGACTGCATTGTCACCATGCAGTTATAACCTGTTGGTTTTATCCAGTCTAAGCCACGCTCAATAAACGTCGAAAACAGGTCGCTCTTGCTGTCAGGGTAGTTCTTTTTCACAAAGTCCGACAGCTTTGCACTCATACCCGAACCGCCCATATACGGCGGGTTGGTTACAACGACATCGTACTTCTGCGCCAAAAGCCTCTTAAAGTTCCAAGTGTTTAACTTCGCGTCGTAACTATTATCAAACAACGTTATCTGCTGTTCTTTCGGCAATTCCGGCATCGGTTCAAGTTTGTCTACTTTCACGAGCGAGCCATATTCCTCACCGTCGGGAAATCCAGCGGGGTGATAAACCTGCGGCTTCACGCCATCGGTGAAAATACGACGGTTGTACTGCCGTGCTTTCATCTTCAGAGAGAAATAAGCAAGCTGATACGCCCTGCAGTCGATGTCCAGACCGTAGACATTTTTCTCAAGTATCAACTTTGCGGCATCGCGGGGATTATAGCCCTCACTCTCATATATTTGCATAAGCACGTCAAAGGAGTAAACTAATATATGGCCGCTGCCCATGCACGGATCGATCAGGCGAATGTCCTCCGGTGACTTTACAGGCGACTGCGACCTCACAACACGCAGTTTTTCAGTAACCTCCAGCGCTTGCTCGGCTTCGTCGAGATAGTACTTCCAGTTGGCTTTCAGTGCATCGTTCGGATGCGATTCAAGCCACAACCGGCCGAGTGAGTTTTCCACCATATACCGCACAATCCAGTCCGGTGTAAAAAGCTGTGTTGCGGCAGGAATTTTCTCCTTTGAAATTTTCACATTTTTCTTCAAACCATCGAACACTGCCTGTTTTGGCTCGGTGTTGTAATACTGGTACATCCACCCAATAATCTGTACGGCATCTTTCCAGTCGTCCTCGTCGATGTCCTTCACAAGGTGGGCGAGTACACTTTCCTGTTTGAGGATGTTGTTCGGCAATAGCATCTCGGTATATGTTCCGAGTTTCTCGAACATCTCCGGCAGAGCGGCGTTCAGCGCGTTGCACTGGGTGAGCAATAGATACCGGTAAAGTTCTTCCGTTTGGTTGGCGTTCAGCATTTCGGAAACTTTCGATTTGTCCAAACCATCCAATTCTAGGTGTAGAACGTCCTTGAGAATTTCGGGGTTGAAACCGCCACTTGCGTCTGAAAACACGCGAACATGGGTTGGCAGATAATCGTTGACCTCCATAAAACGCAAAGCAACAAAGCGATTGAACCAAGTGTAAGCCACGTCCTCAACTGCCTGTTCAAAGCCATGTCTCTTTATTTCGCTGACAAAAGCTGCACGTTGCCGCTTCTCGTCTGCGGACAGCACACGCCCGGCAATAACTGCGGCATTCTCGTCGCCGTAGCCCTTGGGGCTGATTCCGTATTGATAGGCACGCTGCTTCACCTGTTCGATGAGTTCATTTCGCGCCCAGATTGCATATTTTTGTATGGCGTTCTTATTCATATCAATGCCCTCGCTTAATTTATCTGAATTCCATCGTTTGACTCCAATGTGTCGTACAGCTTCTTGCGAATCGTTTCAAGATAGACATCCACATCTTCTTTTGTGGTCAGCCTCTTGACAGGGAACACATCATAACGGCGCACCTGCACTATTTTTTGCTTCTTAGGCTTCTCTTCACCAGGAAGCGGTGGAGTCTCGTGGAGGATAGATTCAATCCACTTACAAACTTGGTCTTTGTAGTTTTGCAACTGGGTAATCGTCGCGTCAAGCACAGTAAGGCTTGTAGCTTCAGCAACTTTCTGCTTGTATTCGCTAAATCGGTCGTCAGCTTTTCGCACCTCTTCGTTCGCTTTGCTGCCAACACCCGCAAGTGTATGGACATCGCCCATGCACAGAGTAATGATGCCGCGCACTTCCTCCTTCTTTTGCTCCAAAAGGATGCCGTAGGAGGTCTTGATAGACTGCATCAGGTCAGAGAGATCTTTGATTCTTGTGTATGGCTTCGCCATACCAAGGATAGCGGAAACCTCGCCGATTTTATAGGTGGTGTCAGCGTCAGTAACGAAGTAGTCCCGTTCATCTTGTAAACTTTTTTGCAGTATCCTTGCAGAATCGAAAATCGTGCGTTGGGACTTGAAAAAGGTTTCAATTTCTTCCATATCGTCAGTCGCATCGAGCAGGTCATCTTGTTTGGCAAGAAGTCGTTTTAAGAGAGCCACATTGTCATTCTTCTGTGAGAGGACACCTGCCATTAGGTCACGGGCGTTTTGCACGACGTCCTTTTGTGGATATCGGTCGTGGCTATATTCGTTGAGCAGAGTTTCGTATCGCCCAAGTTTTGTGGACAGAGTGTCTTTGACAAACGCCACCAGGCCATCCTCATCTTCTGCGATGCTCATTTGTCCGAGCCATTCACGCAAGAACTTGACGGTTTTTCGCATATCGTCCTCAGAGGGAGCGATCCTACGGCTCACACTCGCCTTGTCAACTTCAGACTTCACGCGGAGGTAGCGGACGAGATTTTTATCATCCTTGCCTACGACCGCACCACCATATCGGATTTCTATCTTCTGTGTAACGATAAGCCTTGCCACAAGCGCAGCGATGTCAATTTCTCTCCAACCGTAAGGTATCGTCTGATAGCGGCGCTGCACGTCGCCCATCGACACGGGGACGTGGCTCATGTGGCGTTCCTCAAGCCACTGGCTTATTTCGTTCAAGGCAAACTCATTATTGCCACCCAATCCGGCAAAACCGCCTTGATACGCTTCACTGTTGAGTATGGTCAGAATATCTGCGTCGCTATCGTAAAAGGTGTTCACGAGATTCAACTTGGAGTAGACGCTCTCTATCAGTTGCTTCAAAGCTTCGTCTAGCTTGCTCTTGGCATCACCGTATTTTATTTCTATCTTTTCGCCGTAAATGAAGAAATCACCGCCAACGATAGCCTTGTCAATCTGAACCTTTGCACTCTCTTCCAGAGTGCGGGCTTGTGCCTGACGCTTTCGAATTATATCCTGAATGCTTTCTGGCAACTGGGACACGTTCTTCTGCTTGATGTATTTACGAATTTTCGCAGCTGTTTCGAGTTCCTCGAAATACTGGACTTCATTAGACAGAAGGATAATCGCTTCGTTGTTGGCCTGTGAATCCATGATCAGCTTCTGTTCGGAAACATTGTAGTAGTCGCTCGCCACGGTCACAAAACGCAAGCGAACCCCGCCCTGTGCAGCACCGACAATGGTTTCGTCGATGTACTGGTCATAAGCGAAGTCATATTTATTGTATTTGTACTTTTTGGACGGATAGAGTTCACTGAAAATTGTCTGACCAATACTCTGAACGATAGTCGCGCTGTCCACAGAGGTATTGCGGATGTCAATGGCAATATCCTGCTCCTCATCGGTCAGGAATGAGTAATTGTCGCCATTTCGTGCGACGTAGTTCTGACGCTCCAAACGCTCCAGAGATTCAGCAATTTCGCGTCTCAGTGTTATCTTGTCCGTGCGGATGTCATCCACCATTAAAATGGCAATATTGTCTATGTTTGCCTTGATATCATCAATATAGCGAATGAGGTAGAGCAATTTCAAAACGCTCACATCACGCTGCTCCAACCCGTCATGTTTATCTGCTGCAGTCTGGCAGCGGTCGATTACCCGACGTATCGGACTTTCAAGGAAGGTATGCACAGTATCATAGAACTGCGAAAATGGTACAAGTGCGTTTTCGTCTTTGCCCTGTACTTTCTGCGCTGCCTCTTGGAAACCGGAGAGCATGGAGCGCTCACCGCCGGATAAGTGTTTGCCCGAATTACCGTGCTTGCGGATTTCAGCGAGTACCTTTTGGATAATGATGAACTGATACGGCACGAAGGGATAGGTTGCAGAGAATTCCGCTCCACTAGCATAGCCTTTGATGTCGAGTACTGCCTCGCTAAAAGTAAAGAGGTTCTTTAATACTGCGTGTTCCTTGTCATAGACCATACGGAGAAGCTGGTCGGCATCCGTGGTCTTTTCAAGGATACGTTTTTTTATTACCTCATCCACCGAAGCAGAGGATAATGAAAGACGTGTGTTGAAACGACCTTGAATTTTGGAGAAGTCATCTCCACTTATTTTCACCACTGAGTCGATAGCTTCTTGGCTTGTGACCATCACCCAGACTTTTCCTCGGCACTTGCTTCCGAGTTCCTCAACGATAGACTGAAGATTAATCATCAGGTTGCCATCATCGCCGATGTACTGGCCAACCTCGTCCACACAGAACAGGAGTCGGAAGTCCTTACCTTTGGAATCGACGTATTCTTTGATTTCCTCCACGAGTTGCTTAATACTCATATCTCCGTTTTCTTCGCCATTGAACCAGTTGCGGGCGGCGGTCTCACTCATTCCAAGGACACTTTGCAGGACGGACACGATGTCGTCCTCAAAAAATGCATAGGAAGCTCTGGATTCTACCCATGGTGCGCCGTTAACTTCCTCAAACTCCTTGCGGAAAGCATCGGTCTTGCCGCGCATATCCACGTGGCGTTCCAGTTTCGCTATTTTCAAATCCTCGCCGTAAAAACCAAGATGGTTGTAAAACACCTTGGCAAAAACCCTTAGGACTGCAGTTTTGTCTTTGTTAATGGGTCCCTCGATATCAATATTGAAGAGGATAGACTCCGTGGGAATATTCGTGCAGCGGACGACTGTAGCATACATCATAGGATCGTCAAACTTATCTTTAAAGAAATCTACTGCCGTTCTGTCGCCAACTTTAGCATTCGACAGAAGGTAGGATAGAATTTTAAGGAAGTGGGATTTACCACTTCCAAAGAAACCCGAAATCCAAACCCCGATTTTATCCGTCGGGTGGTCGATGGCTTTCGAGTAGTTATTGAAGAAAGTATTGAAATGGCGGCGGAGTTCCTTGGTGATGATGTATTCGCCAAGTTCCTGCACGAGACTCTGCTCATCGTCCTGTGCCACCTTGATAACACCGTTGATATCACGGTTGATATTCTTTTGGAACATACTCTGAATCTTCATATGCTTTCCCTCCGGTCAAAGTAGATTGAATGCCCTATAATAATTCCCGTCATGGAATTTCTCGAATAAGATTAAGCTTTGCCCATTAAATTCTCCAGGATAGAACATCACAATTGGTATATCCGAGAATACCTGCTGCATACAGTCGAGCATTTTGTGTGATCTCATAAAAGGGTAAACTTTTCCGATGCCCGTCAAAAACAGCACATCGCCGCGCTTGTGCGGTTCATACTTCATCTTGGCCAGGAACGCTTCCTGTGTGGCTATCTTCTGTAACTGAGCGAGAAGGTAGCCCTTGCCTTTTTTCTCTTCCAGCCCCGGCACAGAGCCAAGTACACGTCTTTCGTCCAATATTTCAAGCATGATTTTATACATATCCCGCTCAATGACCCTATAGTCGTCGGACGGTGTATTTACAAGCCGTTCAATGTAGTCGCGGACAATGAGTTCGTATTGCGGCTCATACTTGAAGACATGAATCCCCACCTCGTTGGAAAGCCCTTTGTTGGCAAGGAAGTTCGCATCAGAAATGCGTCCTTTGATTCTATCAAGTTCTTTTTTGATGTCTGCCATAGTCACGCTCCTACCTAAAACAGTTGAACGCGGCAAGCGCGGTCAAGTCGTTATTTTCACGGATGCCAGTTTCCAGTTCACTACTTATGAAGATGGGATTCAGCGCAGTATCCCTGACGCTGTCAAGCATTTCCGTTTCAATCAGGCACTTGGTAAGCACCCGTTTTAATTTCATAATAGTCTGTTCGCTCCACGCTGCTACGTCATCGTTCTGTTCCTGCAAGCGGGAGAAAAATACGTTGATATCCTTCTTCGTGTAAGAGAAGTCATGTTGGCGGTACTTCTCACCAATTAGTCCTTCCATAAACTCACGAACAAGGCGGTTGTAGCGCATCATTGCATAGAGATTAATCTGCTTTGCTACTCCAACGGGTGCGTTTGCCACCTCATAAACCAGTTTCTCGTTATCAAGTGCTACGAGCCGCTTGTGACAAGCACGTGCGATCCTTATGATCATGCGTTCAGTTGGGTATTGGAACAAATTATCCCGCTTGATATATGCAATAATCTCTTCAATTGATTTTTTTTCGAGATATTGCTTCGATACAATTCTCATCTCATAAAAGAGGAACTGCTCAGCAGTCAGGGTGCCGTTATAAGGCATATTAATATCCATAATGTTTATCACCTACTTACATGCCCCTTTGACCTATTGTCATCGGAAGCTTATTCTATCTCAGCACTCTTGCCGCCGTCTGCCCAATCGTCAATCAATTTCTTTGAATTTAAAATCACATTATCTATTTTATCACAAATCTTCTGATATCAACATTAAAGCAAAATATAATCTTAGACATATTGAATCGGTTCTTATCAATTTGTGCTGGATGAAATTATGTTTTCATTTGACGGATTTTTAGTAATAAAAAAACCTCTCCCAGCAATCGATGCTATACTTATGTTGACATAATTTCAATATAAGCGGGGCACGCAGCAATGAACGAGATCCTGACCTTCCAAAACACCTCCCCGTCCCTGGACTCCTATTGGCGTTCCATCATTCTGTTTGGACGGAACGTGGCCTCCTACAAATTCGCCTTGGCAAAATCCTTGCTGGAAATCATCTCTTCTGGCCAATCCGAAATATCCCTGGAGGCTTTGGCGGAGCCCTTTTCCCGCAACCTCTGCGAACACCTGAAGACCGCGCCCAAACAGGCCACCAGCAGCACCAGCCAATTCCTGGATTCCTGCCAAGCCTTCAACGAAGGCGCAATTTCCAAAGAAGAATTGCTTGAAGTCACGCGCAAAAAAGGGTTTAATAATGTCATTGATGCTTTTCACATCGTCAATGACGATCCCATACCGATTCAGTTCTACACCAAGGACTACTCGAACCGCAGCAAAAAAATCATCCTGACCGATGATCTATTCAGACTCAGTGAATCACAGGCCTTCATTGATTTCTCCTCTGAAGCCGAATCCCGCTGGAATCTGGTGGAAACCGCCTGGGAGCTTGGCGTTTCAAGGAATCTGCTCAATGTCCAGTACGACGGCCAAAACAAACTGCTGTTCATCGACGACAAACTTCGCCGGAAGCAGGTCACCTCAGCCGTCAGTGCCTTGAACGGCTACCAAAAAAGGGAAATGCTTCTATTGCTTCGGCGACATCGCCATCCACGGCTCCCCCCATTTCACCTGTGACGTGGATCATTTTTATCCCTATATCTTACAGCCCTTTCATCCTCAGATCAATTTCAATGGTGTCTGGAATCTGGTGCTCAGCTGCCCAAACTGCAACCGCGGCCCCAACGGAAAATTCGCACGGATCCCGGCCCTCAAATACCTAGAACGCCTTCATCGGCGCAACGAATTCCTGGTCAGCAGCCACCATCCCCTGCGGGAAACCATCATGAACCAAACCGGCCAAACCCCGCCGGACAGAATAAAATTCCTAAACAACATGGACAAAAGGTCCATCGACCTTTTGATCCACCGCTGGGAAACGCCCCAGACCGGCCCCACCGCATTCTAAGTATATTCCGAGGAGAATCATATGGACAATACCCTCCAATATTACAACGACAACGCCAAAGCCTTTGTGGAAGGCACCCTCAGCGCCGACGTTTCCGGCCTCTATGCCTTCTTCCAAAAATACGTCAAGCCCGGCGCCGCCATCCTGGACCTTGGCTGCGGCTCCGGCCGGGACAGCCTGTATTTCCTTTCCCAGGGCTATCAGGTCTGCGCCATCGATGGCTCCGAGGCATTGTGTAAAATAGCCGCAGCGCAAATCGGACAGCCGGTGGAATGCATGCTTTTTCAGGACATCGACGACGTGGACCGCTTCGACGGCATTTGGGCCTGCTCCTCCCTGCTCCATGTCCCCTACGAGGAGCTGCCGGCCATCCTGGATAAACTGCACACCGCCCTCAAAGCCAATGGCTATCTGTACCTGTCCGCCAAGTACGGCACCTTCTCTGGCGAGCGCAACGGTCGATATTTCACCGACCTGGACGAGGCCCGGCTTGAGGCACTGCTCCAGAAAACCAAGGGCTTCAGCATCATCGAAACCCATATCACCACCGACGTTCGCCCCGGCCGCGAAGACGAAAAATGGCTCAATGCCATCCTGCAGAAGCAATAGAAAAAATCCCAACAAGGAGGCCATCAACCAATGATCGCATGGAAAACGGAGTACAAAGGCACGAAAATCGAGGTTCGCAACAGCCATCAAAAAATCGAACTGGTGGTGGACGGCAACGTCGTGGACACCTGCCAGGACCTGAAATTCAAAGGCAAGTCCATGGAGCTTAAAACCGAACATGAGGGGCACCTCATCCGCTGCGTCTTTGAGAAAAAGATACTGTGCATGATGTCCAAAATCTATTATGACGACCGGATGCTGGAAGGCAAAGAAATCACCGGCTGACCGCTCCCGCAAGCCCTCGCCATAGGGCTTGCGTTTTTCTTTCCCATCCACCACTCCGCATCGCAATCTATTCGAATCTTCTGATTCTTTATGCTACAATAAAACCAAACCCCATTCCCCCAATGCGAGGAGGATGAAACCATGGCCATTTTCAAATTGCCGGTGGATCAACGGGTCATCGACATCGACTCCCGACGCTTTGCCTCGGTGGAAAAAGCCATCGTGGAGCTGATCACCAACAGCGACGACAGCTACAGCCGCATGGAGCAGGCAGAGCTGCCGGTCAGCGGTACCATGACCATCCGCTATGAACGCCACCAAAGCGGTGCCGTGCTCATCGTAGCCGACCAGGCCGAGGGCATGTCCTTCCAGCAGCTGCATTCCATCCTGTCCTATGGCGGGGCCTACAGCCAAATGGCCCGGGGCATTGCCGGCGGCCGCGGCTATTTCGGCCGGGGTCTGAAACAGGCCATCTACGGCCTGGGCCACGGCTGGATCGAAACCATCGACAAGGGCCGCTTCAGCCGGGTTGATCTTTTCACCGACGAAAACGGTGCCTATCTCTTTGATGACGGAGACCAGGACCGGCCCGCCCAGGAGAAGGACTACGCCCGCCTGGGCATTCCGCCCGAAGGCAACGGCACCCAGGTGACCATCGTCATTGAAAATCCCCAGACCAACATCCCCTATTTCAACTCTCTCGTCTTCTCCATCACCAACAACATCTATCTGAGGGATGTCCTGCGGCGGCGCCAGGTCAGCATCGTCAATCTGAATCAGGCCAAAAGCCGCCAAACCCCGCTGCCCCTGGCCTATGAGGAACCCGGCTCCGTGATGCTGCTGGGACCGGATGCCCCCGGCAGCTTCCTGTACCAAGGCACGCAATACGCCTTCGACCTGACCCTGAAAAAAGCCCTGGACGCGGATCTGGTGCTGAAGGGCGACGAACGGACCAACGGCCTGCTGATCATCTCCGGCACCGCTGTCTTCGACTGCCAGTTTTTCCATTACGAAAACCAGCTGGGCACCGAATACCTTTTCGGCACCGTCCACTGCCCTGGTCTGGCCGCCATGCTGGCCAAGGGGCAGCCCATCATCAGCGATGAACGGGAAGGCCTCAATGTGAAGAACCCCTTCGTGGCGGCCTTCGGCGAAGCGGTCAGCAGCATGATCGCCAGCTTTGTGAAAAGTGAGCAAATTCGCCTCAGCCATGTGGACTACGCCAAAACCTCCATGCGCACCCGCAATATGATCAAACAGGTCCTGCAGCGGATGAACCAGATCGCCGTGGAAGATCTGGGCATCATCATGCCGCCGGGGCCCGGCACCGGCCGTTACGGCCAATACGACACCGGCAGGCCTGCGGTGCTTCGTTTCACCACGCCCTTCTATTACCGGAAGTTTGACCATCCCTTCCACGTCCGGATGATCGCGGACCGCAGTCAGATCCAGGATCATGAGCTGCTGTCCATCCATTATCAGCTGCCGGACAGCATCCGCATCGAGCCCTTCATCACCGGGCTGATGGTGGCGGATCTGCCGGAGGACGGCCACCTGGAATGGACGGTCACCGGCAGCCAGATCGGCGCCAAGGGGTCCATCGAGGTGGCCACCGGGGACTATCGGGCGATGGCGGAAATCGTCATTGCGGAAAACGCCTCGGGAACCGGCTTCGGCAACGTCTCCGGCAAGCCCAGCGTCCCCTGGAATATGGACAATTCCATTGACGTTTTCGCCGGCTATGAGCTGCGGAATCTGGACAACGACCTGGACCGGGCAGTGTATCTGCCGGAGGAAAGGCTGATCATCATCAACACGGAGGCCCCCACGGTGCGGCTTTATGTCAACGGCCAGGGCCATTTCAAGGATGGGGCCCGCCTGCTGCTGGCGGAGCTGCTGCTGGACGTCATCACCGACGAGCTGGCCCGCAAGTATGTGGACCGCACCACCCAGAAGGGGCAGCCGGAGGCCTACAAGCAGGCCAAGCTGGATCTGGTCCGGCGCTACGGCCTGGAGATCCATTCGATTTTGCTGGGGGAATGATGAGGCAAAACCCTGCGCCCCGCGTCGTAAACCTGTTCATGAGCGCCGAATATTTCCAAGGCGAGGACTTAACATGACGATGGCTCAATATGTTTGCAAGACTAGACATCATATTCTTATAGGATGTTCGTCTAATAGATTTTAGGAGGGGTTCGTATTATGGTCATCGGTGTAAATCATAGCAATATCGATGTGACGGATGTGGAGTGTTCTAAGAACTTTTACACAAAACTGTTTGGCTTTACGCACAAGAAAACCTATTATTACGAAAGCGGCATGATCGTTTGCCTTCTCACGCTGAATGATTTTGTTCTTGAACTGGTCCAACATGTTACGCCAAGAGTCGAGAAGAATTCTGTAGGTGTCATGAATCATATTGCCTATGATGTGGATGATCTTCGACAGACCATTAAAGATTTCAAGGAGTATGGCGTAGTTTTCCAATCCGAGGAAATCAAATCAGGCTTTGGGGGAACCATCGAACTGATCAATCTGAAAGGGCCGGATGGAGAAAATATAGTTCTTATAGAAACTTTAAAACAAACCTTACCTTCAACATAATTGAAAACTTTTATAGCTTGAAAGAGTAGCCCTCCCAATTCGAAACCGAATTTTATTGTCTTTTCAACAACCTGCTTCAACACGAGCCAATCAATGAAGAAAGAAGGGGTATTCTTGAGATTTGCAGTTTTTGGAATGGGCAAGACCGGTCATGTAATGGCTGCGTACTTGAAGAACCAAGGCCACGATATTCTGTGCTGGGACCGGTCAAAAGAAAAAGTGGACACCATCAATCAAAGAGGAATCACAATAACCGGTGAATTCGAAGGCACTTTTCCCGTCAATGCCACAACGAATCTACAAGAGGCTGTAAAAGGCAGGGAAATAATTATTATCATGACGGTAGCCAACGGTCACAAGCCCGTTGCTGAATTATTATCAGGCGCACTCGAAGAAGGTCAACGCATCATCATATTGAATGGCAACTGGGGTGCGTTTGAGTTCTATCAGGCTTTAGGTGAAGAAGCGAAAAAAAAGAACGTCATCATTGCTGAAACCGGCGGGATGCTGTTTATCGCGAAGCTTGAGGAAATTTCAAGATGCTGTGCGCTTGCAATAAAAAGCAGCGTGACGCTTGGGACGATCCCTTGTGATCGTGTCCATCGCCTGATCGGCGAATTGAAGGATGTTTTCCCTCAATTTGTCCCTGCCCAAAATGTAATCGAAACGTCACTCAACAGCGCCAATCCAATCATGCATGTCCCGGTCACTTTTTTTAACATCACTCGGATCGATAATCAAGAGGACTATGGATTCTATGACCAAGGCGCGACGCGGAAGGTTTTTCAATACATTTCAAAAGCTGATCAAGAACGGGTTGCCGTAGCAAAGGCAATGGGTGTCAAAGAAGAATCCTGTTTGGACATCATCAACAGTTATTGGGTTAAAAAATACGACACATTATATGAAGCAATTAAAAACAATGAAAGTTATCTCAAATTAAAAGGCCCAATCACCTTCGATCATCGATTCATTACCGAAGATGTTCCTTATGGCATTGCCCCTATGGTGCGGCTAGGAGAAAAATATGGTGTGGATACGCCCTATTTAAAATCCATGTTGGCAATGTGCTATTTAATTTTTGACGATGGAATGATTGAACAAGGGCCGGATTTCAGCGCGATGGATCTCGAGGATTTCCTGTAAAATTGATTCTCGGTTGCTGTATGAGCCATTGAGACAACACAAAGGGTTTATTTGCGCCTCTCTATTGTCTCATGATTTAATAAGCAAGGTGTGTTGCTAAAGAAGATATGAATTATATGGGTTGCTTCTGCAATCCGTTGGATTGGTTCATCGCATGGATCAGTGGCATCGACGGCATCGCCCGGATTCTTGGGCTGGTTTGGGCATTCTCCCAAGTGTCTGATGGCAGCTGTTGTTCATATAGCCCTGCTCTGACATTTCCAGTCTAAATTATCATGAGAAGCAGTTGGCAAGTCACAGGTTGGCTTTAATCAATCTATGAAGCTTAAATATTGATCCGTATTCCACATAAAAAACCTATCGGATCATTCAGTCCGATAGGTTTTTTATGGCCGCTTTCGGCCTCTATATCATTAAGGGAGGAGCAACTGAATTGTTCTGTAAGATCAGCCAAGCAGCGTTGGGAGCCAAAGCGATAAGGCCGGAACGAAGCTGACCAGCACCAAAACAAAGAGGGCAATAACAAAGAATGGCAAGGATGCTTTGAAGGATCCGCCCATGGTTGTATTGCCCAGCTTGGTCCCCACCAGCAGAGAAACCCCAACCGGCGGTGTGATGCATCCAATATAGATATTGATGCAGGTGATAATGCCAAACTGGATCAGATTGATTCCGAAGGCATTGACCAGACTCAGCATCAGCGGCACCATCATCACGATGATGCAGTTGCCTTCCATCAGACAACCCAGCACCAGGTAGATGACATTGATCAAAAGAATGACCGCCACCTTCGAGCTGGCGATCGCCGAGATTGCCCCTGCAAACAAACGGGGCAGCTGGGATGAAATGACAACGTAGGCAGACGACTTGGACAAGCCCACCAGGATCATGATCGCTGCCACGGAGATCGTGGTTTCAAAAAGGGTGTTCAAAAGGTTTTTGAAACTAATTGTTTTATAAATGAACATACCGACGATCGCAGAATACACGGCGGATATGGCGGCTGCCTCCGTCACCGTGCAAATCCCGCCGAAAATCAGTCCCAGAACCAGAACCGGCATCAGCAGTGCCCAGACGTTGTCCTTCATGGTCAACAGCTTCTCTTTCATGGTGGTTGAAGGCTGCTTCGGCAATTGGTGCTTATAACCATAATACAGTGTATACAGCAGGAAGAGCGCCGTGCAGAGAATCGCCGGGACAGCGGTTGCCATAAACAGTTTCTGAATGGAGGTCTCCGTTAGGCTGGCGTACACCACCAAAGAAATCGATGGTGGAATCATAGGGCCCAGTAACGATGAACAGCTTGCACATGCCACGGCGTAATTGTCATCATAGCCCTCTTTTTTCATAGCCGGGACCGTCATGCCGCCAACCGCCGCCACCGTAGCAACGGCAGAACCGGAGATCGCACCGAACAGTGCAGAGGCAAGGACGGTCACGGAGCCAAGGCTGCCTCGGACTCGTCCCAAGGCAACATTGGAGGCGGAAATCAGCTTCTGTGTGATTCCCTGGGCCATGATGTTACCAGCCAGAATAAACAGCGGAATCGCAAGAAGAGACGCCGAATTCAATCCCAGGAAGGCCTTTTGGGCAATCGCTTGGAGCGGGAAGCCCACATACATCATGGCCGTCATGGTTGCAACGCCGATAGCTAAATAAATCGGCAAACCGAAAAATGCCAATACGACCAATAATAAAAAGACAAGCAGTCCTGCGTTCACGCGTTGTTCGCCCCCTTCTGAAGGGCGCCGCCCTTAAATTTCGAATACTCCCCAATGTTTTTCGCAATGTTTTCAATGGAAAACAAGATCAGCAGGATCGATCCGATGGGGAAGGCATAATAAACGTGCCGTATCAAAATAGGCAAGGTGGTGGATGCCCCGGTTGCGTGCTGGATCAGGCTGATGCTGTAATAACAAAAGATGACCATAAATACAATGGCTACGATGGAACTGATCGCAGTGATCAGGCAACGAGTGCTATATTTCATGAAATTCAGGAGAAAGTCCACTTGAAGATGGCTTTCCCGCCGTACCGCGATGGAAATACCCAAAAGAACGCTGTATATGCACAGATATAAAGATAATTCCTCACACCAGGGTTGAGCATTCGAAAAGATATATCTCATGATGCACTGATAGCACATGATCAGGGTGATCCCGGACAATAAACCGATCTCGATAACTTTTAGAATCTTCTCAACGATATCCAGGAAACCGGAGTATTTTTTCAGCACGAGCATTCATCTCCTTCCTTCAATGATCCTTCAAAATATGTGGTTTTGGCGGCGGAACCGCCGCCAAAACCACATAACCTATATTACTTTGCGGGATCGGCAGCCTTGATTGCTTCTGCATATTCCACAAGGCCGGGATATTTTGCCTCCAGGAAACCGTCAAGGGCTTGCTGCCACAGGGTTACATCGGTATCAACAAACTCAAGACCGGCGTCAACGCAAATCTGGCGTTTCTCATCGGTGGCCGTCAGGATGGAGTCCGTGCAGGATTTCCCGGCCTCGATCGCGGCTTCCCGGATGATCGTCTGGTATTCCGCAGGCAGGGAAGCAAAGTAATCCTTGTCCATGATGAAGGAGTCCGTGGTGTACACATGGTTGGTTTCAATGATGTATTTCGTGCACTCATGCCAGGACAGGCTGACGATGTTGGTCAGGCCGTTTTCTGCACCGTCAACGGTTCCCTGCTGGATCGCAGTGAACACTTCACTGCCGCCCAATGGGGTAGGCGAAGCTCCCAGCCATGCCCAAGTATCCAGATACATGGGGATGGTGGGTGTACGCAGCTTAAGACCCTTGACATCCGCAGGACTCTCCACCTTTTTGTTGGTGCACATGACGCGGATACCCTGCAGGGCGGCACCCATGATCTCCATGTTGCTCTCATCGCCCATATCCTTCAGGATTTTCTGACCGACTTCGCCTTCCCAAACCGCTCTCCAGTGATCCACGCTGGAATACATATAGGGTGCGGCATCGATGTTGGCCAGAGGAGAAATCGATGCCAGGTTGGCAGTCGCTTCATACACGATGTTGCAAATGCCCATGCTCAGGCCTTCCAGGCAATCCGCGGTGTTGCCCAGCGAAGAGCTGGGATACAATTCCACGGTAATGTTGCCGTTGGTCTTCTCGTTGACGGTCTTGGCAAACAGTTCTGCAGACTTGTACACAGGGTCGGTCTCGCCGATGCTCAGGTGCATTTTCATGGTGTAGGTTTTATCGCTCGCCGCCGCGGTGTCGGAAGCTGCAGCAGAAGTCGTGGCCGCTGTACTGCTGGAAGAACCGCAGCCCGCCAGTAAAGACAGGCACATGATGGCGCAAAGGACGATGGAAACAACCTTTTTATTCATTTTGATTTCCTCCAAATTATTAATTTTGCGGGGAATTTTGCTTGTTTACTATTGTACTATTTCTGCGTTTCAATTTCGATAACCAAATGCTCGCGTTTCCAAGGGAATCAAACACATTTCCGAATAGGCTTGGGTTACGGCTTCAGGATCGTTTTCACGCATTCCCCCTTCAGCATCATATCCAGTCCCTTTTCATAATCTTCCAAAGGCAAGGTATGGGACACAATCGGCTCCAGATCAAGTCCGGCGGCAAACATGCCGTTCATGTCTTCCCAGGTATTGAAAATCCTCCTGCCCGCGATGCCTTTCAGGGTAATGCCGCGGTAAATAAATTCGGAAAAATTCACATTGGGTCTCTCGCTGGGCAGTCCCACAAAAACGATTTTGCCTTCCGGCCGGACAAAGCGGAACACGCTTTCAATGCCCTTGGTATTGCCGGAGTATTCCAGCACCACGTCGACCCCATACTTTGCGATGCTTTTGATGACCTGCTCCGCATTTTCTTTTGCCGGATCGATCACCACATCCGCTCCCATGTTCTTTGCCAGCTCTGCCCGGGTGGGATTCGGCTCCACTGCGATCACCCGTGCTGCTCCGCAAAGCTTGGCAACCGCCACAGCCATGGCACCGATGGGTCCGCAGCCATTGACCACCACCTTCCGGCCGGACACCGGATACTGCATCACACCGTGCACTGCAGCGCCCAAGGGTTCCATCAGGCACAAATACTCAGGTTTAACGCTGGAGTCGCAAACCACGACGTTTTGATACGGCAAGGAAATGTATTCTGCAAAGCAACCGTCCCGGTTGACGCCAATCAGCCCGCTGTGGGGGCACACATGCCGCTCGCCGATACGGCAGATTTCGCAGCTGTTACAGGGAATATGTGTTTCCGCTGACACCACGTCGCCCGCCTTGACGCCTTTAACCTTTGCGCCGACCTTGACGACTTCCCCGGAAAACTCGTGTCCGATCACAATCGGAGGGATTACATATCGTTCTGCCCAATCGTTCCACTTTTGAATGTGCACATCCGTTCCGCACACCGCCGTGGCCAGGACTTTGATGAGCACATCGTCCTCACCGCATTCCGGGATTTCTCTTTCCACAAATTGCAGATTGCCGGCGCCTGCAGCCGTCTTCATCACGCATTTCATTATGTCTTACACTTCTTTCTGTGTTTTATTCGTTGGCTGCAATGACCAATTCAAACAGGATCAGGACGGGATTCTCGCCTCTGCGCAGCTTGCCGAAATGGATGGTCCCCGCGGCGTCGATCAGTGCGGTATAAAAATCCACCTGGAGCTCTCCGGCATCATTTGTCCACACCTTGCCGTCCAGAGCAATCAATTCCGTCGGGATTTCCTCGATGATCCTGCCATCCTGGAAATCTCCGCCCACCGTACTGCCAATGGCGGTCCAAAGGGTTGCGTCCGAGACACCGTGCTTCTTGCAGATCGCGGCGATGGTCTCCAGCAAATCCTCATTGGCTTTGACGGTGGCAATGATGCACTTCCTGCCGTCCTGATCCGCTTCATTCTTTTGCAGCGGATCATATATTGTAAAGTTTGTTTCCGGATCGTAGACCGAATGGATCTCGACGGATTTGGTGCAATAGGCGATCGCCACCGCATCCTCCGCCACGATGCTCTGTGCCGGGAGGATATGCCCTCCCTTTTGTTTTTCACCGTCTTTCCACAGTCCATGGAAATGCATGGACGGGATGTTTTCGCGAATTCCATAGGTGGCGTTCGCATAGTCAATATGGATCCCATCCGGGACGGTATAGGTTTCGCTGTAGTAGGCCGCATGCTGGTCATCCGATGAATAGGTCGGCATGACATAATTGACCGGAGCGAGCTTCAAGCCTTCAAACCGGATGCCGGCGCCGCGGATCCCCATGGGCTCCAGCACCTGGGAAACCGCATCGATCAGCTTGCAGCCTTTCTTCACCGGGACATGGACAATGCTTAAAGGGCCTTCCTTGCTGATCACTTTTTCTGCCGATACAGGCCCCGGGTGTCTGACTTTCCTTGCCATTTTCGAATTCTCCTCATCAACGTGCTGACCTCAATGGTCGGCTATTTGACCCAATCTCTGACCTGCCGGATGATGGCCTTGGTGGAAACACCATAGGTATCTTGCAGCACTTCCAAAGTACCCGCTGCCAGGTATTGATCCGGCAGTGCGATTTTTTTCAGATCGCAGGACACTTTTTCATCCACAAGCATGGACGCGATCAGACTTCCAAGGCCGCCCACGACGGTATGGTTTTCCGCTGTGATAACCAGCCGCCCGGACTTTTTCACTTCGTTCAGAATCGTCTCCTGATCCAGCGGCTTGATGGTGGGAACATGCAGCACGGCCACATGGATGTCGTCCTGCTCCAGGATTTCGGCGGCATCAAGACAGCGCATGGTCATCAATCCTGTGGAAATCATCAACGCATCCTTGCCGTCTCTCAGCAGCTTCGCTTTGCCCAGTTCGAACTTGTAATCATAACGATCCAGGACCACGGGAACCCGGTTGCCGCGCAGCAGTCTCATGTAGACAGGTCCGTTGTATGCAGCCATCGCCCGGGTAGCCTGGGCCACTTCCACCGCATCGCAGGGATCGATGATCGTCAGGTTGGGCATCGCACCGAGGATCGCCAAATCATCCGTTGATTGATGACTGGGTCCATAGCCGGACTGCAGGCCCGGCAAACCGCCGATGATCTTCACATTGGCATTGTGCTCACAGATGGCCTGAGAGATAAAATCATAACCTCTCCGGGCAATAAAGGTCGCATAGGTGGTGGCAAAGGGGATGAAGCCTTCTTTCGCCAGGCCGCCCGCTGCGCACATCAGCAGCTGCTCAGACATGCCCACATTATAAAAACGATCCGGATAGGCGTCTCTGAAAACATGAATGTCCGTATACTTGGCCAAGTCGGCGCTTAACCCGACAATTTTATCGTTATCTTTGGCCAGCTCGATCAAGGTTCTGCCAAAGGGCGCATCGGCTGTCGGATGATTGGTTTCGATGTTCGAATCGCTGATGACGCTTTGAATGCCAAGCTTTGCCATTAGTTCTCTCCCCTTTCCAGTTCTTTGTATGCACGCACCCAGCCTTCATCATTCAAGCTGATGAAATGGCTCTTGGGATCGCCGATCAGGAAAGGGATGCCTTTGCCGGGAACCGTATCGCAAAGGATCACACTGGGCTTCTCTTCGACGGAGGTCTTCGCGTTGTCGATGGCGGTCATAAGTTCTGTTATGCTGTTGCCGTCGATTCTCTGAACGTAAAAATTGAATGCCTTGAACTTGTCCGTTAAAGGCTCCGTGTTCATCACAGCACTGGTCTTGCCGTCGGCTTGAATGCCGTTGACATCGATCAATGCGATGATGTTGTTCAGCTTGTAGTATCCGGCAGACATGGCGGCTTCCCAAACCGGGCCTTCGGTCAGCTCGCCGTCGCCCATCATCACATAGACGCGGGCGTCCGATCCTTTTTTCTTCAGGCCCAGCGCCATGCCAACCGCGATCGGCAGGCCGAGGCCGATGGAGCCGCCGGAAATCTCGATTCCCGGCGTATAGGCCGGCATGCTGGACATGGGCAGACGGCTGTTGTCCAAACCGTAGGTATCCAGCTCGTCCTTCGGAAGGATGCCGGCTTCCGCCATGGCCGCATACACGGCAATCGCGTTGTGTCCGGCCGACAGCAGGAAACGGTCCCTGCCTTCCCACTTGGGATCTTCAGGACGATATTTCATGGCATAAAAGTATAAGACCGTTAAAAAGTCAGCCGCGCCCACCCCTTGGGCGATGAAACCTTTTTTGTCGATTTGGGCCATTCTCAGGACATTTTTTCGAACTTCATAAGCCTTTTCGATCAGTTCTTCCTTCTTCATACGATCCCCCTTGTTTCTTTTGCGGTTCAACATCCAACATAGGATGTTCACATGTTGAATGTTATCACACGCCAATTTGCCTGTCAATAATGATCACAAAAAAACACCTCTGATTTTTTTCCTTAAAATCAGAGGTGTCGTTTATTACTTATTGCCGTATTTATCGAGGGTATTAAACCAGAAACAGTAGCTGCGATCGATGGTTTTGTAGAGTGCTTCCGGATCATCCCCTGCCAGCTTTTCCAAAATGTCGCTGTGGCTCTTGATGATATGTTCTGGACTGTCTTTCAGGATGTCTTCGATCGTTTTCAAAAGGAAATCCTTGGTGATCTGAACGATGGTGTCATAGGTCGTCACCACCGCGATGTTGTGAGTGGCCAGCGCCAGTTCATGGTGGAAGGCAATGTCTTTTTCTGCGATTTTATGCGGGTCTCTTTCACCTTCTGCAAAGCAATCCACTAAATCCTTGTGCTTCGCATAGAGTTTTTTCCACTCGTCCTCGCTGATCCCTGTTTCATAAAGCAGCTGCAGGATCCCGTTGTCGATTAGTTTTCTTAACCCGACCAATTCTTTGTAAGCGCTCTCTTTTTGCAGGATGATTCCGTAGAGCATCGGATCAAGCACCTTGGGAGAAAAGCCGTCACAGACATAGGTTCCGTCCGCCCGGCGGATTTCCAGAATGCCGTAGGCAACCAAGATCCTGATGGCTTCTCGTATTGTATTGCGCCCGACGCCAAATGCATTCGCCAGCTCTGTCTCTGTGGGGATCTGGGTTCCGGGCTTCAATTCGCCGTTCATGATGGCGTTGGTGATGCGCGAAACCACCGTATCGACCACGGACGCTGCTTTGATTGGGGTAAGATATCGTCCTTTTGTCTCTTCCATTCCGTTCAACCTCTGTCTATATTTTAGTACTCAGGCCCAGGACCCTTTGAGCCCGAGTCTGCCTGTCGACCCTTTCCTGAATGCAACACCGAATCTAACAAATAGATTATAAAAAAACTTGCTTAATTATAAACGATTGATTTTATCCACGCAAGGATAGATGATAAATATTTCACATGTATCTCGAGATTCCAGTCTGATTTCTCACGGATACTGTAACACAAGAATTGAAAAATCGGCAATCCCTAATTTTTCTCTCATGCGCGTTGTGCGGAACGCGACCTTCAAATCCCGCCCAGCCAAGCCTCGCCCATGATGCGAGCTATTATCCTTTCCGGATATGAAAAGGGCACCGGCTTTGCGCACAGATGGTTGGCGGCACCCGTGTCACTTATTGTTTCTCCACTGCGATCCAGACCTCGCATTCATAATTCGGCGAAGTCATGTCCCCCTCAGGATAGGCCTCCATGTCGATCTCGTTTTTGGGCGCATACTCCGAGGCTGGGAAAAACTCGGCATAGATGCGCCGCCACAGGGTTTGGATGGCCTCCGGCATCGGCCCTTTGCACCTGAAAATCGCCCAGGTCCTTGCGGGGATCTCCCGAACCTGGAAGCCCGGCTGCAGCGGCGTTTTCCCGTTGTAGCCTGCGCCGATCCCATAGGGGAATTCCCCTTCACAACTGTCGCCGTAGCAGATGCCCAAAATCCTGCCGTCGAAGACACCGCCGCCGCTGTAGGCGCAAAGGGTTTCGATGGTGCCGTCCATATGGGCGCTGGTCCAGAACTTCGGGATCTCCTTCAGGTTTGCCTCGTCCTTCGTCGAGAACCTCCTAACCTTCTCGATTACTTTGAAAGCTTCTTTTTCTTCGATTCTGTAATCCATCATATGACCACCTTCCATCACAAGCTTGACAGAGAGTCTGGAAAATGATTTGAGCGGGGCGCCGGCTTTTTTCGCCTGGGATGGGGTGATGCCGTGAAACTTGAGGAATGCCCTTCCGAAGCTTTCCGGGCTGTCATAGCCGTATTTCATAGCCACGTCGATGACCTTGCTGTCGGATACGGCAAACTCCATGCCGGCCAGGGTGAGCCGTCGGGCGCGGATGTATTCGCCCAGGGTGCAACCGCAGAGGATCCCGAAAATGCGCTGAAAGTGAAAGCTTGAGGAGCAGGCCTGCTTGGCGATGTCGTCATAGTCCAGCGCCTGGGTGATGTTCTCCTCGATGGTGTCGATGGCATGCTGGATGCCGATGATCCAATTCAAATCATTTCACCTCCCTCCGATTAATGTGATTATAGAAGGTTTGCGCCGGAATCTCGTGACTTTTTGTGCGGAGCTGTGCGGGATTTGCGCTTGCGCCATGGCGCTTCTCTAAGGCCATCATAGAGAAATGGTATTTTATTGTCAATTCCTAGGTTCAAGGAAACATTGCCGATATCGGCAAAATTACCTTTATGCAGCATAAGCTACTTTTGCTTTTTTGCCGATATGGGAGTATACTTGATTTATCCAGTTCATATGACGAGGAGGAATTTGTGTGCAGTACCTTTCCGTTGCACAAATCGCAAATAAGTGGAAGCTGTCCGAGCGCAGCGTGCGTAACTATTGCGCCGAAGGGAAAATTCCCGGCGCTTTTCTCACAGGCAAGACCTGGAACATCCCGGAGGACGCACAAAAGCCGACTCGGAAAAATAAAAAGCAAACCGCTCACGCAACGCTGCTTGATATTTTGAAAGATGAAAAGCAGAGCCGGCTGTCCGGCGGCATATACCATAAAGTGCAGATCGAGCTGACCTTCAACTCAAACCATATGGAGGGCAGCACCCTGACCCATGAGCAGACACGGCATATCTTTGAGACCGCCACCATCGGCATCACAGACCAGTCGGTCAATGTGGACGATATCATTGAGACCGCCAACCATTTCCGGTGCATCGATTCCATCATCGACCGGGCCAATGCTGCACTGAGCGAAAATTACATCAAAGAACTGCATTTCCTCTTGAAAAGCGGCACCGGGGACAGCCGAAAGGATGGGTTTGCTGTGGGGGAGTACAAAAAAATGCCCAACGAAGTCGGGGGTATGAAAACGACGCTGCCGGAGAATGTTCACAGAGACATGCAGTCGCTCTTATCCGCCTATCACGCCAAGGCGACGAAAAGTCTCGAAGACCTCCTCGACTTTCATGTCCGTTTCGAAAGGATCCATCCCTTCCAGGACGGCAACGGCCGTGTCGGCCGGCTGATCATATTCAAGGAATGCCTGAAATATGGCATCGTACCCTTCATCATCGAGGATGCATTGAAACTCTATTATTATCGTGGGCTTAAGGAATGGGACCGTGAGAAGGGCTATCTGTCAGACACCTGCCTGACCGCGCAGGATAAGTTCAAGACCTATCTGGACTATTTTCGGATTGGGTATTGAATAGCCGGGCAACATTAAGTCTCATTTTTTGGGCGTTCATTCCTTTGAATCATTATGGAATGGTCTCTGCTTCAATGGATTCTACTTCTTGCGTTGGATCCATAGATCCGCCGCCGCAAGCGCAACACCAATCCCCATCAAACCATATCCTATCCAGCGAGCATCACCAAAAACAATCCCCGCAACCACAAAGCCGAAGGCAAGCGCAGCCAGGGGGCTCAAGGGTTTGCTTTTCTTCCCTATGCTTTTCAGATAAACAAGGACTGCAATACAGGACAAGACCAATATCGCGATGGCAATATAGATTTGTTCAGCATTCATGATGATCCCTCCTTTGCAGATGTCTTTGCCAGCCAAGACATTCATCTTACCGGTCAGCGATAAAACTTGATCAATTTATACAACACAATAACCGGCAATAGCAATACATAAAGAATGAATTTCAGCATGTCGTCCGCCTCCAATGCAAATTCCTTATGATGCGGTTCCTTAAGATCAATCATACACCGATAACGGGCGATTTGGGTCAAGCTTTTCAAATATTCTTCTTTAAGCAGGCGCAATCATCGACGGGTCACTCAACACGTCTTTTTCATTCTGATCCTAAAAGTCGTTCGACTTTTTGTTGAATAGCGAGCAAAAGTCGTTTGTTTTTTTGTGTCGCCTATACTATTCTATTCTCAAACAGCTGTTGAGGTGATACTTTATGTACCGTTATGCCATCGAACAACTTAAGAAATAGAAGGCAAAAAGGATCGCAAATCGCTGATCATCCGCGGTGCGAGGCAGGTCGGCAAAACCTGGCTGATGAAAGAATTCGGCGCGACGGCTTTTTTAATGGTTATTTATATCAACTTCGACAACAACAAGCAAATGAAGAATCTGTTCGAAGGCAATTTTGAGACCGATCGATTGATCACAGGGTTGGAGCTCTATGCGGGCACAAAATCGATGCTGAAACCTTCCTCCTGATCTTTGATGAGATTCAGGAAGCTCCCAAAGCCCTGGCTTCTTTGAAATACTTCAATGAAAATGCGCCGCAATACCAGATTATTTGTGCCGGCAGTCTGCTCGGTGTGGCTCTGCATCAGGGCACTTCTTTCCCGGTGGGGAAGGTGGAATTTCTCGATCTTTTCCCCTTGTCATTCTTTGAGTTTTTGATCGCCATGGGCAAGAAGCCATACGTTGAGCTTTTACGGAAAGGCGACTTTGAGCTTGCCACTTCCTTTGCCCAAGAATATTCGCTTCTTCTGAAACATTACTACTATGTAGGTGGCATGCCTGAAGCCGTCCAAGCCTTTGCAAACCATCAAGACTTCAACGAGATACGGGAGATTCAGCAGCGGATTCTCGCAGCTTATGAGCAAGACTTTTCCAAACATGCGCCGAATGAAATCGTACCCCGTATACGTATGCTCTGGAATAGCATCCCCGGGCAGCTCGCCAGAGAAAATAAAAAATTCATATACGGCTTGGTAAAGGAAGGGGCGCGCGCCAAAGATTATGAGATGGCCATGCTCTGGCTGGCTGACTGTGGCCTGATCCATAAGATCCATCGGGTTTCAAAACCGGATTTGCCGCTGAGGGCTTATGAAGACCTGAAAGCCTTCAAGCTGTTCCTGGTGGATGTCGGTCTCTTATCGTGTATGACAGGGCTCCGACAAGGCACACTGCTGGATGGCAACCGCCTGTTCAACGAATTCAAGGGCGCCCTGACGGAGCAATATGTTCTCCAGCAGCTCAAGACCTTGACCGGAGTCAGCATCTACTACTGGACGGCCGAACGAGCCACCGCTGAAGTGGACTTCGTGATCGACAACGGCAAAGATGTCATTCCCGTCGAGGTTAAAGCCGAATTAAATCTCCAGGCCAAAAGCCTGAAGGTTTACCATGATCAGTTCAAGCCAAATCGGTCCATCCGGACATCTATGGCGGATTACAAGCAGGAAGAATGGCTGTTGAATCTGCCGCTCTGGGCAGTGGAAACGATCTAATATCCCGGTATTGGATCGCAGAAGCATCCGCTCTGTTATTTTTTTCAGTATGGTATCGAAAGACACCTGGCCTTCAATCTTGCATCGATGAAATTTTTGAAAGGGATCCGCCATGAAAAAAAATTGTTTACACATCGAGCATATACCCTCCATCCTATGGGGCGAAGCATCCGAAAAAATCTATCTCTATGTTCACGGTAAAGGCGGCTGTAAGGAAGAAGCCGAGAGCTTCGCTGAAGTGGTTTGCGGAAAAGGCTGGCAGGTTTTAAGCATCGACTTGCCGGAACATGGGCAGCGCAGCATCGAGCAGAACACCTTAAAGCCTTGGCAAGCTGTCCCTGAACTGCAAAACGTCATGCAATTTCTTGAACGCCAATGGAAAACCATCGGGCTGCGGGCAAACAGCCTTGGTGTCTGGTTCAGTCTTTTGGCTTTTGAAGAGGTCGTTTTCGAGAAATGCTTGTTTGTTTCCCCTATTCTTGATATGGAGCTTCTGATTGGCACTATGATGAAATGGTCTTCGGTATCGGAAGAAACCCTTCGGCAGAGAAAAGAAATCCCAACGGAGTTTGGTGAAACGCTGTCATGGGAATATCTTGCCTACACCAGGGAACATCCGATTTTAAAATGGCCTTCGCCGACCTCCATTTTGTATGCTGACAAAGACAATCTGACAGAGCGTTGGGTTGTGGATGCTTTTTGCACGCGTTTCCACTCGAAGGTATCGGTTTTTGAAAACGGGGAGCATTGGTTTCATACCGCCGATCAGCTGGCGGTGCTTGACCAATGGACAAAAAATAACATATAACCGCCCGAACCGCAGGAGGTCCGCCATGGCAAACCGCCGCATGATCAATGAAAGCATCGACTACATCCTCCGGCATCTTGACGAAACCCTGTCGGTCAAAGACATTGCGGCCCGCTATCACTATTCGGAGTTTTATTTCAGCAGGGTCTTCAAGGCCGAGACCGGCGAAAGCGTCTACGCCTTCATCAAGCGCCTGAAAATGGATCAGAGCGCCATCGACCTGAAGCTGGAGAAGGACAAGCCCATCACTGAAATCGGCCTGGATTACGGCTACAGCCCGTCCAATTACAGCGCTGCCTTCAGCAAGCACCATCATCGTTCGCCGGCGGCCTTTCGCGGCTCCGCCAGCAGCACCCACAGCCCCAATCCCTTTCTCCCCGAACGGCTTGAGTCCTTCATGACCTTTGAGGCGTATGACGCCCGGATCAGCCTTCAGCACCTTGAGGCAATCCCCGTCATCTATGAACGGCTGATCGGCAATTACGCCGACCTCAAAGCGATATGGCCCCGGTTCCTGGAAACCTACAAAGATTATATCGATGGGGAAACGCGGATGATCGAACGGTTTTTTGACGATCCGGCCATTGCCGCCTCAAACCGCTGCCTCTGCGATGTCTGCATCACGGCGCCGGCGCATTGCACATTGGACAATGTGACCACCCTCCAGGGCGGCCGCTTTGCGGTCTACCGGTATGAAGGCGAGATCAAGGACATCTTCGGCGCCCTGCAAGGCGTGTATTGTGTCTGGCTGCCGGCCAGCGGCTTTGAAATGCGCGAACGCTTCGGTTTGAACATCTACCATTCGATGGATCAAGCCAAGGGCAAGGTCGTCATGGATCTGTGCATCCCGATCCAATAGGGCAAGAATTCAGAAGTCACCGCCCGGACTTTTTTCTATAATGAAGCTGACAGAACGACGATTCCTTTGGAAAAGCGTCTGCTTCAATACGAAAATGAATTCAATGGAGGGTTGTCTATGTATGACATCCGAAAGCTTCAGGAACAGATCCTGCATCAGGCGGTTCAAAACCACAGCGATGCCCATACCGCCCACGACATCGTCTTCGGGCCTGATGGGTCGGCTGCCCGCCAGGATAATGCCCAATGGGTAAAGTCTGCTATGGGCCGGTTGGAAAAGGCCTTCGATGGCCAGCAGGTCAAACAGATCCGCATGGATTGCCAGTGCGGTTACGGCATGGATGAAAAGCTGGCGCTGGTCCGGGACCTGATGGACGGGGCCTCCAGCCTGGAGGAATTCGCCCATTCCGATCGAGCACGGGCGGCGGGCCTCTTCTGCGACGACGGCATCCTCTATCTGCAGTTCCCCTTCTGCCCCTGTCCCATATTGGCCCAGGTGGACAGGCTGGAAACCAGCACCTGGTGCCAGTGCACCACCGGCTACAGCAAGGTCCTCTTTGAAAAAGCCTTCGGCTGCGACGTTGAGGTGGAATTGCTGAAAAGCATCAAAATGGGGGATGCGGTTTGTCTCATGAAAATCCTTCCCCTGGCTCCGGTTTGGTAATAAGCGCAAAATGGGCTGCCGGCATCGTCTCATCCGCCGGCAGCCCTCGTCATTTTTAAATAATTAAAACCTCAGTCCCAGCCCCCCCAGCCGCTGCTTCAGATCGGCGATGATCGCCCGCTCCTCTTCCAAGCCGTCGGCCTCAAAGGTTACGGAGAATCTCAGGTAGCCGCCGCAGTCATCCCAGGGCACCACGGACACATTGGCGTTCATGATCAGGTATTCCGCCGCGTCCATGGCGGACTCGAACTGCACATCCTTGGCTCCCGCCGGCCGCGGCACATAGCAGTAAAAGGAGCCCTTCGGCTTTTTCGCCGCAAAGCCCAGCTCGTTCAGAGCCGGCACCAGAAGGTCAAACCGTCTGGAATACTTTTCGCAAATCTGCTCCGTCAGCTCCGGATGGGCCAGGGCATAGACGCCGGCCTTCTGGATCGCCCGGAATTGCCCCGAATCCGAGTTGTCCTTGATGTTGGCGTAGGCGGCCACCAGCTTCGTATTGCCCGCCAGGAACCCAAGGCGCCAGCCGGTCATGTTGAAGGCCTTGGACATGGACTGGATCTCCACGCCCACGCCGCTGGCCCCCGGAATGGAAAGGAAGCTTAGGGGCTTGGTGCCGTCGTAGGTCAGAGCCGCATAAGCCGCATCGTGGACCACCGCCACATCGTTTTTCCGGGCGAAATAGATCACCCGGTCAAAAAAGTCCTCCGTGGCTACCTGCCCAGTGGGGTTGTTGGGGTAATTGATGTAGAGCACCTTGCTGCGCCGGCAGACCTCATCGGGTATCCCTTCCAGATCCGGATAAAAATCATTTTCCTCCGTCAGGGGCAGATGGTAGGTCTCGCCGCCAAGATAGCGGGTGTAGGTGCCCATCACCGGATAGCCCGGCACCGTCATCAGGCTGATATCCCCCGGATTGATCAGGCAGAGGGGCAGCATGGCCAGGATCGGCTTCGTGCCGATGCCGTGGACGATTTGGGTGAAGGGGTCCAGGTCCTTGACGTTGTAGACCCGCTCCATGTATTCGGCCGCCGCCACCTGGTATTCCGGGATGCCGTTGTCCGAGTAGAAACGGTTGCAGGCCTTGCCGCTTTCTTCATTCAGAATGGCCACCACCGATGCATCCGCCGGCTGGTCCGGCTCGCCCACGCCCATGTCGATGGCCGCAAGGTCGGGAAATTTCACAGCCGCCGCCTTTTTCAGCCGTTTGATCTTTTCGAATTTGTAGATCGCGGTGTCTTCGCCAAAGGATTCTCCGCCCAGCCGCTGGGCGATTTTGTTTCTAAAAAAGTCCATGTTGTGCCTCCTGTTTCGTTCTATGGTTGTATAGGCTGCCTCTTACAGCCGTGAGAAATCCAGGGTTGCAAAGTAATCCTCCAGCGTTTCCGCCCGTCGGATCAGGCTGTGGCTGCCATCCTCATGGACCAAGACCTCCGCGGAGCGCAGCTTGCCGTTGTAGTTGAAGCCCATGGCGTGGCCGTGGGCCCCCGCGTCGTGGATCACCAGGATATCCCCCCGGTCGATCCGGGGCAGCGCCCGGTCAATGGCGAATTTGTCGTTGTTTTCGCAAAGGCCCCCGGTCACATCATAGACATGGTCCAAAGGCCAGTCTTCCTTGCCCAGGACCGTGATGTGGTGGTAGGCTCCGTAAAGGGCCGGCCGCATCAGGTTGGCCATGCAGGCATCCAGACCCACATACTGCTTGTAAATATCCTTCTTGTGCTGGGCCGTGGTCACCAGGGCGCCGTAAGGGCCGGTCATGTAGCGGCCGCATTCCATGGCGATTTTCATGGGATGGAGGCCGTTGGCGGTGATCTTCTCGTCATAAGCCTGCTTCAGGCTCCGGGAAATCAGGTCCAGATCCACTTCCTCCTGGTCCGGCCGGTAGGGAATGCCGATGCCGCCCCCCAGGTTCAGCAGCTCGATCCGGATGCCCAGCGTGTAATACAGCTCCACCGCCAGGTCGAACATCATGTTGGTGGCTGTCTCGATGAAATAATAGGGGTCCAGCTCATTGGAGATGACCATGGTGTGCAGGCCGAAGCGCTTCACCCCTTTGTCCCGCATCACGCGGTAGGCCTGGAAAAGCTGGGCCTTGGTCAGTCCATACTTTGCCTCCTCCGGCCTGCCGATGATGTCGTTGCCGCCGGTGCGCAGGGCGCCTGGATTATAGCGGAAGCAGACCATCTCCGGGATACCGGCATGCTGCTCCAGATAATCGATATGGCTGATGTCATCCAGGTTGATGATGGCCCCCATCCGGCTGGCCTGGATGTATTCCTCCGCCGGCGTATTGTTGGAGGTGAACAGGATCTCCTCCGCCCGCATGCCCGTCCGCTCCGCCAGCAGCAGCTCCGCCATGGAGCTGCAGTCGGCGCCGCAGCCTTCTTCTTGCAAGATTTTCATGATATATGGATTTGGCGTGGCTTTCACGGCAAAATAGTTTTTGAAGTCGGGGGCCCAGGCAAAGGCAGCGGCCAGTTTGCGGGCATTTTTGCGGATCCCTTTCTCGTCATAAACATGGAAGGGAGAGCCATAGTGCTGGATCAGGTCTTGGATTTGTTCCCGGCTGTAGGGCAGGTTTTTTCTTGACATAGGGATCACTCCTTAATTTGGCCACCCGGGAAAAAAAGAACGGCTGGCTGAGAATCTTCTCGCCAACCGTAAATTGCCTGAATAAGGCATTTGCCAGGTCCTGCAAGATAGCTCCCCACCTGATTCGGTGACAGTCCTGCATCTCTTAAACACAGAACCGGCCTATGACCCGCCAGCCAGCGGATCATTACCTCGGCGATCATTCCTTTCTCTGCTCGTCAACGCTGGCTTGCTCGGAGCAGGTACTCTTAAGGATCGCACCTCTATCTTTCCCGTATGTATTTCTACTATTATCTAATATTTTCCGTGATTTGTCAATCTTTTCCGGTCATGTTTTATGGCCGTGGATTCATCTGCCGTCAGGCAAAAAGGATCCCAAAAATAAAGTATCCCAAAAGCGCAAGATTAAGCAAAACATAGAGGGTCAACAGGATGACGCCGCTTATACTGCATCGGTCCTTCGGCATCAACGCCTTGCCAAGGGCATAGGACGAGTGGAATGTAAAGGCTGCCTGGGCCGGGACGAAAAGGTATTTTAGGTGGATCAGGGAGGATATTTCCGGTGCAATGATCCTCCGCAGGGTGTCGATCCCGGTGAGCATATAAATCCAGAAACACACCAGCAAGATCCAGGCAGAGATCCGGTTAAGGCTCGACATCGGCTTCATTGCTGTATCCCCTCTCTTCCCAGAAACCTCTGTAGTCCGCATCATCCGACAGTTCAATGCGGTTGACCCATTTGATCCATTTGTAGCCCAGCTTATCCTCCGCCACCAGCTGGAAGGGGTAGCCTCTCTGGACCGGCAGGACCAAGCCGTTCATTTTATCGGCCAGGAGCATGTTCTTATCAAGGACGGTCTGCAGCGGCAGGGAGGTTGAATAGCCGTCCACCGCATAAAAGATCACCGTATTGGCGTCCGCGCCGACCTTGACCGAGTCCAGGAGATCCTTCAGCAGCACGCCCTCCCAAAGGATTTTGACGCTCCAGCCTTCCACGCAATGCATCACCACCACCTTGGAAACCTTATCAAAGGCAAGGACCTCCTCGTATTTCAATTCGGCAGGCTGTTCCACCAGACCGTCGATGACCAGGCGATAGGTTTCGATGTCCACCGCCTGGGGCCCTTTGATGGAGTTTTCCCGGAAATCCAGGATGGAATTCAAGGCCTCGCCCTCGAACTCATAGATTTCCACCTTCGTCAGTTCTGCCAGGTCCTCCTCTTTATAAAGCTCAGCACTTTCCTGGCCGCAGCCAGCCAGAGTCAATAGTAAGGCCATGCATAAGATCAGGCATTGAAGACGCTTCATGGTTGCCCCCTCCCCTCCTTGTGACCCGCCATATCCTCCTGGAATGGAATTCCATAGGATTATTTTATCATAATTTTCTGTCTTTTGCGAATGGACCTTTATGTCTTGTATTCGGTGCGACTTCCATAGCCATTTTGAGTCAATCCGTTTGAAATTCCACCTCCCCCCCTTGACTATCACACCATGTTATCGATTATTCTTTGTATAGGAAGGAGGCTTCGCCCATGAAGGCCAAAAAAGTCGCCGAGCTGGCCGGCATCAGCGTGCGCATGCTGCATCATTATGACGAAATCGGTTTGCTGAGCCCCGGCCGCAACACGGAAAACCGCTATCGGGAGTATACAGAGGAGGATTTGGACCGTCTGCAGCAGATCCTTTTCTTCCGGGAATGCGGCTTTCCCCTGGCCAAGATCCGGGAACTGCTGCAGGATCCCTCCTTCGACCGGGAAGAAGCCTTTGAGCTCCAAAGGAAATACCTGCTCCACGAAAAACTGCGCCTCGAAACCATGCTGGACACTTTAGACCGCAGCCTGCGGTCCCTGAAAGGAGACACCCCAATGAGCCAAAATGAAAAATTCCGCGGCTTCGACATGAACCACAACCCCTATGAAGCGGAAGCGCGTCAGCGCTGGGGCGATGAGGCCGTCGACCGCAGCAATGCGTTTCTCAACGCCAAGACTTCCGAGGAAAAAGAATCCATCGCCCAGGACATGGATGCTCTGTTCACCGAACTGGCGGCCCTCCGGGACGAGGATCCGGCCTCCGACAAGGCCCAAATGGCCATGGAAAACATGTTCCGCCATTTCAACCAAAGCTTTGGCGTGCAGTACACCCCGGAGGCCTTTGCGGGCCTCGGCCAGATGTACGTCGCCGACGCGCGCTTCACGAAGAACATCGACCGCTACGGAGAGGGCCTTTCCCGGTTCCTGGCGGAGGCTATGGGCCTATTTGCCCGGCGGAAAACCCAAAAATCGTGAACAAAACCAACTATGTGAACGTTTGCACAATCATGGTTCCAAGAAAAAGCAGGAGGTACTTCAGGGTACGACCTGCTTTTTTTAGCCCATCCATTCCGGCTATGCTCCGTAGTTTCTGAGAATCATGCTGAGATGCCGGATGAATTCCTTGATTCGGTAAAGCTCGCTTTCCCGGCTGACCTTCTGCCAGGCCTGGCAATAATCCGCGAGCCAGCGCTCCAGTTTGTTGGCCATTTCCTGCGGGGTGTCCATCGGCTGCACCTCTTGCAGGTATTCCTTCTGCTTGATGATCAAAGCCAGACCCTGGACCAAAGCAACGCCCCGCACGGACAGATAGAATTCCGCGATTTCCTGATCAAAGCCTTTTTGGGATACGCAATCGTTCCTTTTAAGGCGCTTCATGAGGTCTTCGCAAACGGCAACGGCCGACTTCAGCTGATGCTCCGTCAGCGCAATGATCTTGTTCTTCGCTTTTTCGTGCATCCACAAATCACAGTTTTCATAGGTCTGACCGAATATTTTATAATCTCTGAAGTAGACCAGGTCTTCAATGGCCACCAGGTCCTGACGGGAAAGTTCTCGGAGGATCCCTGCCAATTCTTGATTGTGGTCACGGAATTCCAAAAAAGAAATGATGGGATCGATCGTCTGGATTTCCCGGTCGTCCTGGGTATTCCAGCATTGTGCCGCGCCGTAGATCATGCAGGGAAGGCTTAAGGAGGGCATATTGATCCCGCCGTAGTCGCCCCAGTCCGTATTCAAAAAGCCCTCGGCGTTGAATGTCTTACCGAGTTGGGCCATTTGCCGGATATTGGCAAAGCTATGGTCATAGGCGTTGACCAGCCGGCTGTACCCCGCGGTGCTGGGACAGACATATTGCTTCATGCCTTTCTCAGAAAAGATTTTTACGGTCTCTTCCTTGACGCCGCATTCATAATACCAGTTCAGACAGGTCACTTTCGTCTTGAGCTTGTCGATCAAGTCCGGATTGTTATGCAGAACGTCTCCCCAAATCATCACTTCCTTGCCTTGGCTTTGCAGGTATTCGATCAGGGGCTCGACAAAATAATAATACAAATCGCCATAGTTCATGGACGCCGCCAGCCCGGCGCTCTTTCCTTTGCCCAGATCAAAGGTTTCATCGCAGCAGATGTTGACTTTGCTGCTGCGGAACAAGGGAAGATATTGGTCCAGGATCTCTTTGATCAGGGTCAGGCTTCCCGGATCGGAGACATTGATCGTATAATGCCGCATGCGGTTCGGCCAGGTAAAAACGGCCGCCTGCTCCGAATCGATTTCCCTGTATTTCCGGAAGCTGACCGAGCGGAGCAGGTCATACAAATGCCCGAAGGCGGCGATGCTGGGCACCAGTTCGATCCCGCGGATCATGCAGTGCCGGTCCAGCTCCAGGATCTCTTCCGGCGTAAAGGGATCCGTCTGGGACCAGATTTCCTCAAAGCCGTCGATGCGAAGGCTGTTTTCCATATACAGCTGGAGCTGATTGATTTTATAAAGCGCCAGTTTATCCACCAAAGCTTTCAGGCTCTCCACGGAAGGCACCCGGCCTCGGCTCACGTCCAGAAGATAACCCCTGTTGGAATAGGAGGGATGGTCGGTGATCTGAACCCCGTCGATCTCCCCGCCGGATTGCTTGCACAGCTGGACCAACGTACCCACGGCATAGATAAAATCATGACTGCTGAAGGCGCCGAGGATGATCCTTTCCGGCGTGACCGAAATACGATAGGATTCATTTTCCTTTTGAGACGCATCATGCTCAAAAAAAATGCAGTTTTGAACGCAGCGGCTGTTCTGCAGCGGCATAATTTTGATGGGTAGCCGGATGGCAATGATTTTCCAGATTTCATCCTGAAGGAACTTTGCGGTTTCAAAGGCAAAGTCGTCATGGGGTGCATCCAGGACGATGGCCGTATGATGATCCATGGAAAAGCGGCCTTCCACCGGCATGATGTGCTGCGGCATCGGGATCAGAAGCATAGGTCCTCTCCTTTCTTGCGGGATAGGCCTTCGGCCATGCGCTTTCGATACAAATAACAAGCGGCCTTTGTGGGGGAGCCCGGTTGGATGACCAAGTCTTTTATTCCCAGATCCCGCTCAAGGCATTGGATGAAGGTCTCGCGGACGATCCCGATATGATTCAGGATGCTGCCGCTGATCCCCACCCGGATGGGCTCATGGATGCCAAGTTTTTGATGGAGTCTCACGGTCATCCGGGACAGGTCTTTCCCGGCCTTTCTCAGGATGCTGCTCGCGTTGACTTCCGAGGTCCCAGCCAATTCTGCGATGAGGGTGGCATAGGAAGCGATGGCCGCCTTGTCCGCAGAATGGATGAAGGCTTTGATGTCATTGGCCTTCTTCAGGTGAAGGGCCTGGAAAAGCCTTTGACTGAGAATGCTTCGTTCCATGCCCAGGTCTTCCTCCAGGGCGATCCTTTTCATGGCCTCGAGGGCAATGTGATAACCGCTCCCCTCGTCTCCTAGAACATGGCCCCAGCCGCCGGTCATGGCGCGCTTTCCATGGTAAAGGCCGAAGCACACCGATCCCGTGCCGGACAGGGTGACAATTCCGTCCCCACCCCTGAAAATCGCTGCATGGGCAAATTCCGAATCATGCAGGGCAACAATCGGGCAGTGAAAAGCATCGGTCAGCAAGGCTTCGATTTTTGCGGGATAATCCAGGACCTCGATGCCTGCAATGCCTGCATAAATGCCCAGACATGCCTCACCGCCATGGGCTTCCGCATTTTTTTGGCATTGCCCGATGGCAGCGATGATATGAGCCGTCGCCTGATCAAAATCCAGGAGCAGATTCCCGCAGCCGGAAAAAGCCCTGCCCAGTTCCTTATCCTCCAGACTGTAAGCCACCGCTTCGGTTTTGGTACCGCCGGCATCGACACCGATGATGTAGTTCATCGTCTTCTATTCCTTTGCATATTTTTGATATCCGCGTCACAGCAGAAGTTTTGCAGCATGCCGGTCTAAAATCACGGTCGCATTGGGATGAATCTGGATGATGGAGGCCGGCACCTCCGGACGGATCGTGCCCTTCAGGGTTTTGTAAATTGCATCAGCCTTGGCTTCTCCGCTGGCCAGCAGAAGCAGCATTCTGGATTGGATGATGGCCCGGATTCCCATGCTGATGGCCATGGTCGGGGTTTCCTCGGCAGACTTGAAAAAACGCGAATTGTCCTGGATCGTTTCCTTTTTCAGCATCACCCGATGGGTTTCAGCGATAAAGTTGGTATCCGGCTCATTGAATCCGATGTGTCCATTGGCGCCAATGCCCAAAACCATGAGATCGATCCCGCCTTTTTCAGCAATCCTTTGTTCGTATCGCCTGCAGGCCGCATTGATGTCGGCGGACAGACCGTCGGGGATATGGGTATTCTCTCTCTGGATATTGATATGATTGAAAAAGTGCGTGTTCATATAATAGGCGTAGCTATGTTTGTTCTCCTTAGCCAATCCATAATACTCATCCAGATTGAAGGTGGTCACCTTTGAAAAATCCGCCGCCTGGTTTTGATACAATTGGATCAGTTCCCGATACATACCCAGCGGCGTCGAGCCTGTGGCCAGGCCAAGAACGCAATCCGGCTTCAATAGGACCTGGCTGTTGACGATGGCGGCCGCTTTTCGGCTCATTTCATGATAATCATCGGCAATTAAAACGCGCATGGCCTTCCCCCTTGGTTTGCTGAATAGATGATATTCCCTTCCGAAAAGGTCATCCTGATGTTGAAATTTCCATCAAAGACCGCCAGATCCGCATCTTTCCCAACCTCAATGCTGCCCTTGCAATGATCTATCCGGAGCAATTTTGCAGGATTCAGGGTCGCTAAAGCAACCGCCTCATGGATTTGCAGATCCGTGTGCACCAGGATATTCCGGACCGCCTGGTTCATGGTCAGAATACTGCCCGCCAGCGTTCCATCCGGAAGCCGGGCCGAACCACGATCGACGGTCACCTGCTGCCCGCCAAGGTCCCAGCTTCCTTCGCCCATGGAAGCTGCCCGCATGGCGTCGGTGACCAGAATCATTCGGTCCTTTCCCGCAGGATGGAGCAATATTTGAAAAAATGCCGGGTGGATATGCTGCAGGTCGGCAATCAATTCAAAGTGGATGCCGCTGTGGAGCACTGCACCCACGGCGCCGGGCGCCCGGTGATGAAAGGGCGGCATGGCATTGAAAAGATGGGTTGCATGGCCGATGCCGCATCGGATCGCGGCCATGGCGGTTGCATAGTCCGCGCCGGTATGGCCAATCGAAAGCACGATCCCGGTTTCATTTTGAACGCGCTGAATAAATTGAAATTGCGGATCTTCCTCGGGCGCCACGGTGATGATTTTGATCACGTCGGTGTAATCCCGGATCAGCTCATAATCCGGTTTTTGCACATAGGCTTCCGGATGGGCTCCTTTATATTGCGCGCTGATGAAGGGGCCTTCCATATAAGCGCCCAGGACTCTGGCGCCCTTGATATTTCCTTTCATCGCCAGCCGGATGGCTTCCAAGGCCTTCCATATCCTTTGTTTTTCCATGGTCATGGTGGCGGGTAAAAAGCTTGAAACACCCTTTGCGGCGATGGTTTGGCTGATGGTCTGCAGGTCGGAAAGCTGGCCGTCCATGGTGTCTTTTCCGCCCGATCCATGGATGTGGAGATCGATGAACCCTGGCGAAATGTAGTCTCCATGGGCATCGACGACCATGATCCCATCATCCGGCGCCATCCTGTGCAGTTCCTCCGGATCCAGGATGCCGATGATTTTATCATCAAAGAGCAGGACCTTATCGTTCAGGATGCCCTTTTCCAATATGATTTTCCCGCCCCGGATGCATGTGGCCCGCTTTGTCATTGTCCCTCATCCGCCTTTCAGGAATCGAAGGCCTTCTCTCGCTGACTGTGAAGGTATTCCATCAAATCAGCCCAAATGCGCTGCGTTTCGATAAAATCCTGATGATGCTTTTGTACATTTCTGTGATACTTTTCAAATTCATGCAGGACCTCGACAAAATTCGGCTGATCGAAATAGGCGCAGATTTTGGGCAGCACCATTTTAAGCTGTCGCCGCATCGCTTCGGTCTTTTCCTCGTAAGCATCTCTTTGGGTAATGTAGAGCAATAAGGGCTTGTAGCGCACCCAGCCCAAACAGGCTCTGTAAAAGCGGTCGATGATTTTTTTGTTGTCTGCTTTGATTTGCTTCAGTTGGATCGGCAGCACGCCTTCCAGCAAATGATGATAGGTCGAAAACCCGTCATGGAAGGTGTAACATGGGATTTTAAGGACCTTTCGATCACTGAGGCATGTGCTTAAAAAGGTATCTTCTCCCCGTGCGCCCGGAGGATTGTAAAATGGACATACGCGGCGCGGATCGGTCAGATTGATTCCCAGGTTCGCTCCGGAAATGAATTTTGCATGGTGGATTTCCTGAACCTCCACAGGATCCTGGCTGGTCAGCACCTTGGTATCTGCGTAGGTAACACCCCCATTGCGCATCACATTTTTGATGTTATCCCAGTTCAAGATGTCATTGCTGATCGCTTCAATAAATGTCCTGAAATCCGCCTCTGCCATCCTGTCATTATATTCGATATACGGAATCGGAGAGATATAACCGCAATGATAGCCATGGGTGATATCTGCCTCCCCAATATGTTTCATATGGGTCGATAGGACCTGCTGTCCGCCCCAGATGGCATGTTGGTGCGTATTGGTCACGGCAACCGGATATTCATCGTCGTCGAGAAAGATCAAATAATCCATTCCATGCTTGATGGCACTGTACAAGATCGAGTTGCGCTGGGCTGCATAGCCTTTCCCGAAAATTTTCCTTGCAGCTTCCGGATCGATCCGACCGGCACGGCTGAGCGCTTCGACTTCCTCGCTGATTTCTTTTTTCCCGATAAAAATGGTCCCGTCGATGGATTTCGCGATATCGGGATGAATGTTGATATAGTCTTTTTCCGTGGTGTTGTTGTAGGCAAGATCGTAAGCCACGAAAACATTCAATAGAATGTTTTTATTGTCGACCAGACCGGATTCCTCCCAATTATGGATATAGCTTCTCAATACTTTCTGGAAACTTTTCCTGCCGGTTGCAAAACCGATACCGACCCGAACCAGGTTGTTTTGATGCATCGTCTTTCCTCCATCCATCGATTTGAAAAATACAAAGCTGCAGACATCGATCCGCAGCATGCTCAGAATATTTTGAAAATAAATTGCCTTTCCTTGTGACCTCTGCGTGAACCACGGATCGTTCCTTATCAATGCGTATGTTTCATGTTTTCTTAATTCGTATGATTACAAATGGTATATTAACATTTTAACATGAGCCTTCACCTTTGACAACCTATCTTCGCATATGGGTTGTCGCCTGGGCGGTTCATGAAAGGCCTCCTTGTCTGATTTATTCAAAAAGTGCACCTCCAAGCGTTCGATCGATTTCTCGCCTGTGAGGTGCACTTCAGCAACCTGCCTTTGATTTAGTCCTTATGGATGTCCAGATCATCGATCTTGACCGCCCGGGTATGCTTGATGGGCAGCCAGACCGTCTGTTTCCGGATGAAGCAGGCCACATTGATGGGCAGCCAGCTGACGATAAAAAACCAGAAGCCGAAGATCCCCTTGAGCATCTTCCGCACTTTTTTTTGTTCCAGCAGAATGACCGCCAAGGCGATGCCCGTGGTGACGATATAGGAGTATACAATGGGCAGGATGACCCGGCTGACAAAAATGGGATGGCCCAGACCGGCATGCCAGACGATCGGAAGATTGTAGGCGATGATCCACACGACCGCAGCCAGGACAATGACCTGGATGATGGGAATCAGGAAAAACATAGCAAGGTCAAAGCTGGAACAGTCTCTTTGTGTGAAGGCCCGTTTGACCAGCTTCGTGAAATACATCTTCATGCATTGCAGCAGGCCCGCGGACCAGCGGATCCTTTGATTCCAGGACTGGGAAAAGGTCAGGGGCTGTTCATCATACACAATGGCGTGGGGCACCCAATGGACCCGATCTCCGGACAGCACGCATTGGGCGGTAAACTCCACATCCTCCGTCATGGCGGTGGTGTGCCAGCCCCGGTGTTTCCGGATCACCTCCATGCTGGCAAAAAAGCCGCTCCCGTTGATCAGTGCGGAAAGGTTCAGGATTTCCCGGGCGGTGTTCATAAACCGGTCGTCCATGTAATAAAAAATAGTATAACAGCTGGAAATCATGCTGTCGTAAGGGTTCTTGCTCTCCCGGTAACCCTGTCCCACCTTGGCCCCCCGGCCCATGGCGTGGTTCATCTCCATGAGGAAGTCCTCGTGGACCAGATTGTCAGCGTCAATGATGCAGAAGGCGTCGTAGATGTCGCCCTGCGGCAGGATGCTGTCAAAATACTCCTTCAGCACGTCCCCTTTGGACCGGATCACGCTTTGGCACTCAAAAATCTTGGCCCCTTTGGCTTGGGCGATCTCTTGGGTGCGGTCGGAGCAGTTGTTGGGGATGATCACCAAATCATAGAGCGTCTTGGGATAATTGAGGTTCTGAACGCTGTCGATCAGATCGCCAATCACAAGCTCCTCGTTGCGGGCTGCCACCAGGATCGCGAACTTGAATTTAGGCGGGAATTTTTCCTTTCGTTTCTGGGGCAGTAATGAAAAGAGTGCCACCAATACGAAATAGGAGGCGAAGAACGTCAATAGAAAGCCTATGATCCATGCGGTGATTCGAAACATATCGGTCATGATCGATGAGCCTCCATATGGTTTGAAAGTTTCCTTAGGCTAATATTTTAGCACGTTTTCTTATAATACAATAGTGATAAATATAAAAACACGTTTCATTCATGCTCCGCCTCAGCCAGGGAGCGCATCCTCAGGATGCACAGCCGCAATCGCCGCCGGTGGTCTGCACGTCCTGGGAACAGATCCAGACTTCCCTGGCGGCCCCATTCCAGAATACGCTGCCGCCAAAGGCTTCCGCCAATGCCCTAGCCGGCAGCATCAGCCGTCCGGGCGCCTGGATTTCCGGCGGTGTCTCCAGAATAAGGATTGCTCCGTTGATCCAGATCTTGTTCTGGCCCAGGGTAAGCCGGACCAGATCAGCCCCTTTGGTCAATGTAACGATTCCCGTGATACCGTCCCATATCACATCATTTTCTGTGATCCCCAGCGCCAGGGCCATCTGCCGCACCGGCAAAAAAGCCCTTCCCTGCCGGATGTATGGCGCCGCATCCATCATGCTTCCGATGCTTCTCAACTGGCAGTCGAGGCTGCCTATGGTGAAGCGGCTGCAGTCGCACTCGATGGGCAGCGAAAGATCACTGCTCCAGGCCACCCAGGAGCCGTCATAATTTGCAACATTTTCATAGTCCAGGATTTGAGTCAGCACAAAATCATTCAGCGCCGATTGGAAGCCGCTGTGACAATAGACGGCCACCGGACGCTCTCCCGTGATGCCCTGCTGACGGAACAGGGACCGCAGCGCATCCGCAGTTTGAAACCGGCCCGAAGCATCCAGAAGGTCCTTCCAGCAGACGTTGACGGCCCCGGGGATCCTGCCGCGGCGAAGAGCCGGTGCGGTCAGCACCTGGCCGGTATATTCCGCTGGGATTCGGGCGTCAACCAGCTGGAAATGGCTGCGAAGACCGGACCGGAGCTGGGAGGTGCTGGTGTTGATCCCGGTTTTGAATTTCCGAGGATCCAGCCGGTAATCGCTGGCCGTAATGACCGGCGTGTCCACCGCCACCGGATAGCCTGCTTCCTTCCAGGTCTGCAGATTGCCGTTCAGGAGATGCACAGACCCAACCCCGTAAAACTCCAGGGTCCACCATAACCGTGCCGCGTCGAAGGCGGTCTGGCTGTACAGATACAGCGTATCCCCGGTCCGGATGCCCAGCCTTTGAAGTAAAGCTTCCATTTGCCGTTCCGTTAGCAGCTCACTGGGCGTGGGGTCCAGCGGATTGGCCAGATCCGACCGTGTGAGGTGGCGAGCACCGGGAATATGCCCTTGGGCGTAGACCTCCGCAGGACTCACATCCAAAACCACCGCAGCGGGATCCGCCAGCCGACCGTACAATTCCGCCTCGGTCACCAAAGCACCATCGTCCGCCATGGCCGCCATCGGGCCGGCCAGCATCAGGACCATGATGAACATCGAGATGATCACCCAACGCATGGTTTTCAAAGAGACCCCCTCCTTTATAAGCGTCTTCCGGATCCGCCCTCGCAGGAAACCGCGAAGGTTCAGCTTCTTGATTTTATAGTATACCATTATTTTCCATGTGTAAACCCGTATCCGCGGTTTTATTTCCCCGGAAATGACGGGGCGATGGCCGCAAAAAAGGCGGCGCACTTTGGCGCCGCCGTCCGGGGAGGGAGGTTCGATTATTCATGATCGCTGCAGCAGCCGTGATCGCAGTCGGCACATTCGCTGAAAAGGCTCTTATCATAGTCGATCCCATGACCGTCATAGTAATTCTTCACCGCCGCCTTCACGGCTTCTTCCGCCAGCACCGAGCAATGGATCTTGTGGACCGGCAGGCCGTCCAGGGCCTCCACCACCGCTTGGTTAGACAAGGTCAAAGCCTCCTCCACCGTCTTGCCCTTGATCATTTCCGTGGCCATGCTGCTGGTGGCAATGGCCGATCCGCAGCCGAAGGTGTTGAATTTCACATCTTCGATGACGCCGTCCTTGATTTTCAAGTACATTCTCATGATGTCGCCGCATTTGGCGTTGCCCACTTCGCCGATGCCGTCCGCATCCTCGATTTTTCCCACATTCCGGGGATGGGTGAAATGATCCATGACTTTTTCAGTGTATAACATAGCTTGCCTTTCCTTTCTGCAGATCGTCCCAGACGGGGGATATGGCGCGTAAATATGCCACCACTTCTGGGACCGTCCGGATGATGTATTCGACTTCCTCCTCGGTATTGTGTTCGCAAAGGGATAAACGCAGGGAACCGTGGGCCACCTCATGGGACCGGCCGATGGCCAGGAGCACATGGCTGGGATCCAGGGAGCCCGAGGTGCAGGCGGAGCCGCTGGAGGCGGCGATGCCTTTCATGTCCAGAAGCAGGAGCAAGGATTCGCCTTCAATGGCCTCAAAGCACATGTTCACATTGCCCGGAAGACGGGATGCTCCATCGCCGTTGAGGATGGAATGAGGGATTTTGGCAAGTCCTTCGATGAGACGATCCCTGAGCCGCTGCACATAGGCCCCATTCTGTTCCATGGAAGCGCAGGCTTCCTCCAGGGCTGCCGCCATGCCCATGATGGCGGGAACATTTTCAGTGCCGGCCCGCTTGCCCCGCTCCTGGGCGCCGCCATAAATGAGGTTGGTCAGGGGGATTCCCCTTCTGGCGAACATCGCCCCCGCCCCTTTGGGCCCATGGAATTTATGGGCGGATAAGGAGAGCAGGTCGATATTCATGGCTTTCACATCGATGGGCAGATGGCCCGCCGCTTGAACGGCATCCGTGTGAAACAGTACGCCCTTTTCGCGGCAGATCCGGCCGATTTCCGCGATGGGCTGGATGGTGCCGATTTCGTTGTTGGCAAACATGATGGTGACCAGGGCGGTGTCGGAACGGATGGCTTCTGCAACCTCCTCCGGCTTTACCAATCCCTCCGGATAGACATCCAGCAGCGTAATTTCAAAGCCCTGCTTCTGCAGATGGTCCAGGGTGTGCAGCACCGCATGGTGCTCGAATTTGGACGAGATGATGTGTTTCTTGCCCTTGGCAGCCCCTGCGGCTGCCGCAGAGACGATGGCTTGGTTGTCAGCTTCACTGCCGCCGGAGGTAAAGTAGATTTCCCTGGGCAAGCATCCGATGTGCTTGGCGACGGTTTCCCGGGCCTGAGCCAGGGCCTCCGCCGCTTCCTGCCCCGGCGTATGAAGACTGGAGGGATTGCCATAAACCTTGCCCATAAAAGGAAGCATGGCCTCGATGGCGGTTTTGCGCATTGGGGTGGTTGCTGCATGGTCCGCATAAATTTTCATAATCATCATTCCTCACGATCCATTGGTTTCAATGCGTCACAGCCGTCGTTTCGCATATATTTCCTATCGTTTTAATATGATTATACATTGACGCCTTTCGTCTTGTCAATATTATTCCTATTATATTTATAGGTTTTGCGCAAAAAATTTTACGATGCACTATGAGCTCAGGGCTCCTTAAACCCTTAAATGCAGGCTTCGGCCGGGTTGTCCCGGGTTTGCTCCGCCAAATCGGCCAGGGTCACGCTCTGCAGATATTCCTCGATCCGCCGGTCCAGCTCCCGCCACATGGGCAGGGTGGCGCACCGCTGGGACCTTGGACAGACTTGCTCCGCCAATCCCAAACAAGCCACCGGAGACAGGCTCCCTTCCACCGCTTTTAAAACCTCAGCCACGGTGATCTTTTCCGGTCCTTTGGCCAGAACGTATCCGCCGCCTTTGCCCCGGGAGCCGAGGACAAAACCGGACTTGCTCAAAAGCCCAACGATCATTTCCGAATACTTTTCCGAGATTTCCTGCCGCTCTGCGATCTCTTTCAGCGGGATATATTCTCCGGACTGGTGCTGAGCCAGATCGACCATGATTCGAAGGGCATAGCGCCCTTTGGTTGAAATCTTCATTCTGCTCCCCCCTTATATTCCCCATTTTAAGATAGGTTTTATAGGTTTTCAAGGGCGCTGCCTCTTTAAAACAAAAAAAGACTTCGCGTGAAGTCTTTTTTTGCGGCAAAAGGATCGGACTATCCCAGACAGCACTCCGCATCGATCTGATCGCTGATCCGGTTTAGGGTTGCGAAAAGTGTATTGACCGCTTCCTGGATTTCCGCGGTCATTTCGGTATGGAAATCAATGTTCTTGTACTGGATCCCCATCAAGGTGACGTCTGTATCGGATTCATGGGCAAGGTAATCGATCATGATTTTTTCCATACGCTTTCTCCTTCATTCACGTTCGTGCGCTTTGCAGCTTGGCCTTTCCGGTACTGAGCGGGCCTCTTTTCTCGTCTTGCTTTGAATGATAAAGGAGAGTGCCTCCGGCTTCAACCATAGTTTTTATTTAGACCTGCTTTCGCATTGCCCTAACAAACTTGCCTCGTTGCAACAACTTTTTCGGTATTGCGATAACGAACTTCGCCGGATTTCTAACAATGCCTCCCAATGGGAAAAGCCGTCTGAAGCTTTCGCAGACGGCTTTGAAAGTATGGTAAATAGAGCAGCGAGATTCCCGGCAGCTTACACCAGGTCGGCCTGCCCGGTGACCGGGTCCATGATCAGGCCGTAGACCTTGATGTCTTTTGGCATCAGCGGATGGTCCTCAATGTTTTTCACGGTGGCTTTGACCGAGGAGGCCACACAGTCGAACCCCTGCAGCCATTGTTCGTAATGAACGCCGCAAAAACGGACCATGTCAATGGTTTCCTGGGTGACGCCCCGTTGCTTCATTTTGTTCAAAAGAGCCTGGCTGTCGATGCTTTGCATGCCGCAGTCCTTGTGGCCCACCACCAGGATGGTGTCCACCTCCAGATCGTAGACAGCCACGATCAGGCTGCGCATGACGCTGCCGAAAGGGGCCGAAATGACGGCACCGGCGTTTTTGATCATTTTTACATCGCCGTTTTTGACTCCAAGGGCTGCCGGCAGCAGCTCCGTCAGCCGGGTATCCATACAGCTGACGATGGCGATTCGTTTGTTGGGAAGCTTGCCGGTGATGTACTGCTCGTAATGCTTGCCTTCCACAAACGCCCGGTTGAATTTCAGGATTTCTTCGATCATAAAGCACCTCTTCTCTCTCCGGAAATTGGCTTAAATGATTCTAACATCCCAAAGCAATAAATTCAATGTCCGTTTTCATGTCTGATGGTTGGATTCGATCGTGTCCGATCAAACTCGCAAAAGGCATTGTACCTCGATCAGGTTGAGCTGCTTTTGTAATGTTCTTCGGGTCAATATTCTACAGTTTATACACGCCCATGCAAAAATTCATTTTCAGTGCGTCAACTGAAAATGAATTTTTGACTGTCTATGCTGTTGTAATTTCGAAGTTCATTTTAATCAGAATAATTAAAATCTGTAAATTGCAGCAACCCCTGTGGTGCTGGGCATTCTTTCTTTTGGCAGCACAATGACCTCCCCTTTGTCTTTGAGCAGTGCTTTGATCAAATCATCAAGTATATCTCCTTGATCTGTCTCCACCGTACTGTATGAATGGATGCTGCCGTTGCTTTCGTCAAATTTGCCTGGCAATCGCCGGTCCGCTTCAAGCAAAAATGTTTTCACGCGTTTCTCAAAAACAGCCTTGGCAACATTCTGCAAATCATCAGACCCCAGGCCGTTTGCTTTTGCGTTGATGAAGCCCTCCACAAGCGTTTTAGTCTTTTCCAGGTACAACGGTTCAAAAATTTTCCATGCCTGGTCTTTCAACTGTTCCATACCAAAGGCCTCATAGGAAGCCTTGACCCCCTCTTTCAATAAATAGGGATTGTTGCTTATTTTGCGAAATATCGCTTGGTTTTCTGCCAAAGAGACAAGGAGGAGCGGCAGCTTTGAATTCTTTGAATAATTTTCCAGAATGATTTGATCCACATATCTGAAATACTTTTCTAAATCGATGAGAACATCGTCTTTTTTTCCCCCATGCCCGTGAAACATAGAAACGCCGCCTGTGCCGCCGTAGGAACCATGGGTCAGGTATCTCTCTGTATGCTGTTCACCAAGCACTTCATCGATCGTCCTTGGAATCCCGGTATTGATTTCTATTTCTGAAAGACCATACCGGTTGCCTTCGTAAAGCGAGAAATTTTTTCCACTCAGCCCAAGAAGCTGATACTCATCCGCTGACTGAAATGCTCTAAGGAGCGGATTGAGATGAAAGCTTTTGGAAACAGAAAACATGTCGTTTACTGGCCGAGCCAACTTATATACGATGCAACGGTCTATGTTCGCTAAGATAGCCAGCCCATCCAAGGTATGATTCCAAAAGTCTTGATCCTGATTCAGCTCGTAAAGCGGCGCCATCAGCCGATCTGGCTCCTCTTCCGGATTCTTTTCTTTTAGAATTGTTTTAATTTTGTCAAGGATATTTTTATAGGTTATGATATCCTTCTTCTTTTCTGCAGTGCCCCGATGCGTTGTCTGATAGAGCGTAATGCATAGCCCGGCATCTTGGAAGATGATGTCATCGGGGAACTCCCGAACGATCTTATAGCTCATAAATATCCTCCTCTCGAATCGTAGGCCATCGTTCATATTCATTCTATCAGATGTTGTCTGAATCTTCAAACTTTAAACTTCGTGTGGCTATTTACTCCGGTCTTGCTCCCATTAAAAAATGATCCCTATAAAAGGTATCTGCCATAGGTTTTTATGAAATCCAGGATTACCCTGGGATTTCCGCCAAAAAGCAGGGAAAATTCCGCTGCAAATAAGAATCCGCACGCGCTGCATAAGCCTTCAATGTCGATGCAGCGGCCGCAGATCCATCGTTTTCCGTTCTCCATGACAACGCATTGCCGGCAGGGCGTTTTGAAACGGTGCGCCGCCGCATAGGGCAGGGCGCTGCGAAGATTCAGCACAGGTTCCCCCTTGGCCATGCAGGCGGTAATGCGGCGGACGGCCTCCAGGGTTTCCTCCCGGCTCAGCTGCAGCCCTTCCGTGCCGGGATAGGGCGTATGAAAATTGAAGGACACCGCCTGGACGTGAGGTGTGGTCCGGGCTGTTTCGCAGACGGCCTCGATGTCCTCCCGGTTGATCGAATTGATGGCCATATAAAGGCAAAGGTTGTTCGCGGGCGCCTGCCGAAGATTTTCCAAAATCCGGTCGTAGGTGTCGCCGCGGATCCGATTGTGGCTGGCTCGGCTGCCGTCCAGGCTGACCAGGATCAGGTCGGCTTCCGGCAAATCCAGAGGAAAGGTGCCGTTGGTCACCACGCTGACCAGATCAAATCCCATTCCCCTCGCCTCGATGACCAAATCCCTCAGGCGCCTGTCCCCATCCTCCCAGAGGAAGGGCTCGCCGCCATAGAAAAACAGGATACGGACGCCTTGGGAATGCAAGGTCTTCATATCCTCCCGGACGGTTTCATAGGAATAGACCGCCCCGTCGGCCATGCTGACGGCGCAGTGCAGGCAGGATAGATTGCAGCGGTCCGTCAGGATCAGGGACCCGATCAGCGGGTCTTCCCGCCGGAACAAAATGGTGGTCAGTCCGAAAAAAGACAGCTTCATCAGCGAGGCGAGCTTCATATCATCCTCCCGAAAAGCCTCCCAGGGCGGCTTGTACGCATACTGCCCCGGTCCTAAGGCACAAGGCGCAGGAATTCAGCTGGAATGGGCGATTCAAAACGCAAAGGCTGGCCGGTGACCGGGTGGCGAAACGCCAGGATCCGGGCGTGCAGGGCCAGACGGCCAATGGGATTGGTTTGGGCGCCGTACTTTTTATCGCCCACGATGCTGTGACCAATGTCCTTCATATGGACCCGGATCTGGTTTTTTCGGCCGGTTTCCAGTTGGAGCTCCAGAAGGGACCGTGCCGACGCACTTTGAAGCACTTTGTAGTGGGTCACGGCTTCAACCCCTTCTCCGGGCGCGGTGGTGCTATACATCAGCTTGGTCTTGGTCTCCGCCAGGCGGGAAGCGATGGTGCCCTCCGGTTTGCGGACCAAGCCTTCCACCACCGCAACATAGATCCGTTCCGTCACAAGCCGCTTCCATTGGCTCTGCAATTTGTTTTTGACCTCCTCGCTTTTGGCGAAGAGCATGACGCCGGAGGTGTCCCGGTCCAGACGGTGCACGATAAAAAGCCGTTTGCCCGGATCGGTTGTCCGCACGTGGTCTGCCAGCAGATGGTAGGCCGTTTTTTCCTTCTCTTTTTCGGAAGCGATGGTCAGAAGGCCCGATGGTTTGCTGATCACGATCAGATCAGGGTCCTCGAAGAGGATCTCCAGGCCCTTCGCCGTTTCAGCCTTCCGGGGACCGGACCAATTGATTGCCACGCTCTGGCCCGGCTGCAGCGGGTGATTGTATTGGGTGACCACCCCGTTGTCCACGGTGACCTGTCCCCGGGTTAGGAGGGCCTTGACGCTGCTGCGGCTGTGGTCCGGCAATTTTTCCATCAGGAAAGCCATCAGCTCAGCAGGCTCCGAAACCCGCAGGCGTGTTGTTTTTTCGGCGGTCTTTGGTCCGCGCCCGGGCGCGTGATTCTTTTTTTTCATGAAGCCATCCTTCGCGTCTTTCTTGCGGCATGCCATGGATTGCCGGCTCAGTGTTCGAATTTCAGCATCTCTGTCCATTCCGCCAAGGCCTCAGGATCCTTGCCCACATCCTGGATCACAAGCTTCGGAAAACGGCTGAGGCGTTTTCGGGTGATGACCGCCATTTTCAGGACATCCTGGTTGCGGGTGGTGGTGGTCCCCTTGATGACCTCGTGGATGGTGGCGTCGTTCATGCAAATCACGATGTCCTGATCTGCCTTGTCCTTCATTACATTCAAGAGGGTCTGCAGGGCGACCTGCCCGACGATGGCCGGTTTGCGGTAATCCAGAAAAACCGCTTGCTTGGCGATCAGGGCTTCATCTTCCAGGATACAGTACTGCACCTGAATGTCCTCCCCTTCGTATGTTGTGGAAATGCCGGCCAGATATGCTTTGATCATTGGATTCCTCCGCCCTCGCTGTCAATGTTGGGTAATGTTTATTTCAAATAACAGTATAACCGATATGGGAAGGATTTCATACTGCAGGTTTTATTCAAGAACGGGCGGCAAGACACCGCAAGGCACCCATCGTTGCAGGATGCTTCGGGCTGCGCCTGATTCTTTAAAAAAATGAATTAGAGCAAGCATTCATGATTCTCCCTCGAACCAATCCTGCCTGCCCTAATCCTTGGGATGGCTTTGCAATTCTGCATGCCTCCTTCTAGAATTCCTTGAATTTCGCTTCCGCAGTTTGATTACTGCCTTGCTACTGATGTTTGCCTTTCGATCCATCCGGTCGTCTCTTTGAGTGCTTGTACAGGTAATGTTGAGATCTATCCAGGTACCTGGAGGATGTGTATATCAAGGGGGAACCTGACCACATCTGCAGATTTTCCTGTATATTCTCTTTTTAGCCTTGCAGCTATTTACCTTGAGCCTCTGAAGCTTTCCTTCAGGTCGGGCAAACTCTTCAAGGTGTCCAGTACGTAACTTTCGTTATTTCCTGGATTGATTATATTATAAGGGATGGGGAGGTAAAAATCAAGCTTTTTGACTGAATATTGTGTTTATTTATGTTTTTTTGTTATGTAAAAAGAGAAGGAGGGACGGGGTCTTTTTGCGGCGCTCGCAAAAAGCCCCCGTCCCCTCCCGCTGCTCAAGCAGCCCAGGCAGTGCCCTTCCCTAAACGCTTCTCACGCATGCTCTCTCAATCTCGATCATTCGAGCTCGCAGGCTCTGTCACTTTTTGCGGCGCCCGCAAAAAGCCCCCGTCCCCCAATAATCAAAAAACCTGCGGAACCCTCTCCCGGTTCCGCAGGTTTCTCCAATCGATCTTTTGTTCCTCCGCGGCTTGCCCTCGATGTTCCCTTAGGCTTTCGCGGTTTTCGCCGTCTTCTTCACGTCGGCCTTGTGGTTCTGCCACATGGTCCACAGGGGGCCGGCGATGCAAATGGTGGAATAGCAGCCGGAAATCGTGCCGAACATCATGGGCAACGCAAATTTCCGGATAGAGTCGATGTCGTAGATCTGCGCAAAAATGTAGACAATAGCAATGCTCAGGAACACCGCAACGCTGGTGTTGATGGAGCGGGACATGGACTGGTTGATGCTGGTATCCACCAGATCTTCCATGGTTACCTTCCGGCCCATCAGTCGTTCGTTTTCCCGGATCCGGTCGTACACGACGATGGTATCATTGATCGAGAAACCAATGATGGTCAGCATGGCCGCGATGTAGGAGTCGTTTAGCGGGATCCTGAATACGATAAACGTCGCCGTCACGATCAGGCAGTCATGGATCAGGGCGACGATGGCCATGGCGCCGGCGGACAAGCCGCCGATGTTCCTGAAGCGGATGCCCACATAGATCATGATCAGCAGGAAGGCCAGTCCAACCGCGAAAAGGCTGTCCCTGAAGAATTTGGCGCCGATGTAGGGCTCAACCGTCAAGGACTCAGCCAGGGCCAGCTTGGAGTCGGGGTAAGCCTCTAGAATCGTCGATGTGATGATTTCCTGCTCCTGGGTGGTCACAGCGTCATTGCTGGCCAGGCTGACGGTGATTTTCTGCTCGTCTCTGGCCATATTGGTTTCCAGGAGGCAATTGGTTGGCCGGCCGATGGCCTCTTCGATCAGCTGGCCGGTCTTCTCGGCATCCATTGTGCCTTCATAGGTGTATTTGAGGATCGAACCGCCTTTGAACTGGATGTCCAGCTGGATGCCGAAGACGAACGCGCTGATGATCCCCAGCAGGATCAAGGCGATGGATATACCGAAATAGATTTTTCTATGCTTATAAAACTTGATCATTTCACTGCCCCCTTCGCACCGAAATATTGCGGCTTGCGCAATTTGCTGAAATCGCTCAGCGACCGGATCATGAGCCGGGACGCGGTGACGCCGGCCACAAAGTTCATGATGACGCCGGTAAGAAGCGTATAGCCGAAGGACAGCATGGCGCCGGAGCCGAAGATGATCAGGATGATGGCGACGATGATCACCGTGATATTACCGTCGAAGACGGAAGAAAAGGCCTTGTCGAAGCCTGCATCAATGGCCCCCCACAAGGTTTTGCCCGCATTCAATTCTTCCTTGATGCGTTCGGAAACGATCACGTTGGCGTCCACGCCCATCCCGATGGACAGGATCACGCCGGCGATGCCGGGCAGGGTCAGGGTGAACTGGGGCACGGAAAGGGCCAGCAGCTGACCGGCCACCTGCAGCAGCAGGGCGATGCAGGCCACCAGACCGGGCAGGCGGTAGTAGAGCAGCATGAACAGGCAGACCAGCCCAAAGGCGACCTGGCCGGCCAGGACCATGGTGGAAAGGGCGTTGCTGCCCAGGATCGGGCTGATGATGTTGCTGTTCTTGGCGATCAGAGAGAAAGGCAGTGCGCCGGAATTGATCTGGTCGGAAAGGGCCTTGGCCGTTTCCAGGGTGCCCAGATTGGTGATGTTGGCGGTGCCTCCGGTGATCTTTTCTTCAACGACCGGATCGGAAATCAAGGTTTCATCCATATAGATCGAGATCTTCTGGCCCACCAGCTTGCCCGTGGCATCCGCGAATTTCTTGGCGCCTTCGCTGGAGAGCTCCAGGAGAACAATGGGCTGCGCGGTCTGGGGGGTCAGCTGGGCTGTGGTCTTGGCCACATCGGTGCCTTCCAGGACGACGTTGCCGGAAGGATCACGGAAGGTCAGCTTCGCGGTCTGCCCCAGCTCTGAAACCGCTTTCTGGGGATCAAAGTCTGCCTCGTCGGATTTCCAGGGGAAACGGACGATGATTTTGCTGTTTTCTTTGTCGATGGTCACATCGCGGTCCGTGATGTTGGCCGCGTCCATGCGGGTTTCGATGATGGCCTTGGCGGATTCCAATTCGCTGTCGGTGGGTGTACGGTCCAAATCCTTGGGTTCGTAGGTCGCTTCCACGCCGCCGCGGATGTCGATGCCGTAGCGCATCAGACCGGCGCCCTTGATCTCAAAATTGCCGATGTGCAGGCCGAAGACGGCCAGCAGCATCAATCCGGCTGTAAGCAACGCCACAACGAAAAACATATATTTCGAACGTAAAAATTGCATTGATCTTTCCCTCCAATTTGTATCAGTATGGCTTCGGATCCTTGTCCACAACCGTCACTTCATGCCGTCCTGGTCATGGATCTGGCTCATAAACCGCCGGTTGGCCGGCTCCAGATTGATCATTTCGGAGGTTTTGATATAGAAGCATAGCAACCCTGCCGTAATGAGCATCCAATCCAGGCTGTCCGGGCTGTTTTTCGGCCGCGGGCTCCGGGAGAAGCCGTTTTGAGCAAGGCTGGCTGCCGATAGGGCTTCTCTGAATTCCAGACGGTCGAGCCAGTCGAACATCTCGCTCTTCATAGAGGAAGCCGCACTTGCAGCGCGGCCTGAGAAGGCATGGGACTCGATCATTCCCTGCAGGCCGCTGCCAACGTGGATCACGCCGAGGCTGCCCAGGACAAAAAGGGCAAGAATACATAAAAGGAGGCCTGTTATAATGGTTTTGCTTTTTAGTTGGATATGCAAATCCCACAGTCCCCCTTTCCGAATCAACTTGTTTTCTAGCGCCGGCACGGCCAGCCTGAAGGCTCTCTTTCACTTGTCATACCTGGATAATTATAGATATATCCGTCAGGTCTGTCAATCCCGGGATACGCCCTCCGACCCATTCCCATCCGGCGTTCATCCGACGCTTATCCGGCTCTAGAATTTGCGGGTCAGCAGGTCGCTGTGCTCCAGAAGGCCTTCCACCGTATCGAATCCCAGCTGATGGAGCATTTCGATCACGTTGGGATTTTCTGCCGGAGTGGCATAAGCCGCCGCATCGCCGTAGGCTTCCACATTGTCTCGTCCGCGGTCCCGGTCGAGGATGGCCTTGGGCCCACCCACGCAGCCGCCAACACAGCCCATGCCCTCAAAAAAGTTTGCGTCGGTTTTTCCGGCCAGCAAATCGTTCAGCATGGCTTTGCAGGCCGCCACCCCATCCGCCTTTTGCGTGCGAATGCGGACCGGCCGGTTGGGATTGAGGCGCTCCACGGTGTCCTGCACCGCCTCGCTGACGCCGCCGGATCGGGCATAGATCCTCCCGGCCCGGGAGGAATGGTCGCTTTCGCTTTCCTCAAAGCGGGCGGGATCGATCTCCATAGCCTCGAAAATATCCTGCACCTCCTGAAAGGTCAGTACAAAATCCACGGCACCGGCCAGGTCGGCTTCCCGGGCTTCAGACTTCTTGGCCAGGCAGGGCCCGATGAAAACGGTCACCGCGTCTGGATAAAGGGATTTGATCATCCGGCCGCTGGCGACCATGGGAGAAACCGAGCCCGGCACATGGGGCATCAGCTGATTGTACACCTTGCGGATCATGGCGATCCACATGGGGCAGCAGCAGCTGGTCAGCTGATAATCCGATTCTTTTTGAATGTTCCGGTCAAATTCCAGGGCTTCCTTCAGGGTCAGGATGTCGGCAAACAAGGCCACCTCCACCATGCCGTCAAAGCCGATCCGCTTCAGGGCGCTCCGCAGCCTTCCCGGCGTCACCTCCGCACCGAATTGGCCATAAAAAGCCGGGGCGATCAGGGCGTACACCAGATGCTCCCGGGCGCCAATGGCCTGAAGGGCCGGAATGATGTCCTTGCTGGCCATCAGCTTTTGGGCATGGCAGCGGTCGATGCAGAGGCCGCAGCCGATGCACAATTCCTTGTCGATCAGGATATCCCCGTCCGGTCCCGGATGAATGGCATCAAATTCACAGGCCGCCGCACAATTCGCTTGAGCCTCCGGCGGGCAATCGCAGCTGCCCAAACGCCAGACCAGGGGGTGCCTTTGGGGTTTCAGCAAGCAATCCAGCTGGATGGGATCCGCATCCTCCGCAAGGGCGGTATCCGAGGGGGGGCCGACCTTTGGCTTGAGGGTGTCCATTACCAGCCGTCGATACAATTCCTGAAAGGTGGTGGTCATCGCAATCCCTCGCTTCTCAAGATATCAGTCGGTGCGGCACCGGAGCGGCCGGATCATCGATCCTGGTCGGCGCTGCCTTCCGGGAACACTTCATCGTGGGGCAATGCCGGGGCATCGGACCATAAACGCTCCAGATTGTAGAAACTCCGTTCGTCCTCCTGGAAGATATGGACAATGACGGTGCCGAAATCCAACAGGATCCAGCGGCCTTCCTGGAAGCCTTCGGTGCGGAGGACGTTTTGCCCGGCAGCCTCCAGGGCCTCCGAGACGGCTTCGGCCAGTGCCTGGGTCTGAGCCCGGCTGTTGCCGGTGCCGACCACAAAATAATCGGTGATCACTGTCAGATCCTCCAGCTTGAGGACCGTGATTTTAGAACCTTTTTTTGCATCCATGGAACGCGCGGCCAAAATGGCCATGTCTTTACTGTTCATGAGGGTCTCCTTTCACACTATGCGCATGTTCGGGTTGTGCCGGCCGATCGATCCGGTGGCCAAAATCGGTCTCCGTCAGCCATTTCCGGCAGGCCACCATCCCCTGATGGACCGGCACCCTTTTTCTCTCTAAAAATATAAATGTCTGATCGATGGACTCCAGCATGACCAGCCTCAGGTCCGCCTGGGCCAGCTCCCGCAGCTCGGCGATCCCGTGATAGCAACGGCCGGGCTCGATGAGGTCCGCCATAAAGACGATGCAGGCTTCCAGACTCATGTTGGGAGCCGCCGTGGTATGATATCGGATGGCTTCTAAAACGATGGGATCCTTCACACCCCATTGGGTTTCCGCCATCCAGGCAGCCACAGGCCCATGGAGGATGGATGGGTTCTCCCGTTCCGAGGGGTCGGTGATCAGGCCGGCTTCCTCAGCGATTTCCAAGAGCTCCCGGTCCTTCATCTCTTTGGCGCCGTCGTGA
>Ga0209269_1000178_pt1 | contig 87850 bp, 87 predicted proteins | sample MTBAKMMethaMetaG_FD_187455 | JGI IMG/M metagenome (GOLD analysis project Ga0209269, IMG submission 187455) | Enrichment culture microbial communities from Arthur Kill intertidal strait, New Jersey, USA, that are MTBE-degrading - MTBE-AKM (Arthur... | ecosystem: Environmental > Aquatic > Marine >...
TGACATCTTGACCGCAGCGGTGACATGCTGGACGTTATCGTGAGGATCCATCACCACGACCGGATAGGAGACTCCACACACTCCCACCCGGTCGATCGGAATGTTCCGGTTATCCCGCTCCCCCTGGACATCCTTCATTCCATATCCCCCCGACCAATCACGGCAGAAGCATCCCTTGTCTCCCAAACTTCCACTTCTGAAAGGACCCCGCCTCTTCTCCCGATTTCCACGTCCACGGATCTCCAGATCCAGACGCCAATGTTTTCAGCCGTCGGCTGGGAAATCAGGTCGTTCAGGTAGGCATGGTCAAGCCTTGAAAGGACCGATTCTTCAACCAGCCTTTTCAGCGCTACGAAATCCATGACCATCCCTTCCGAATCCGGTTTCCCTTCCACCGTGACGGAAAAGGAGTAGGTATGGCCGTGCAGCCTTTCGCACTTGCCGTGGTAACATTCCAGCCTGTGGGCCGCGTCAAAGGAAAAATTCCGCCTGATCTTCATGGTCATTCCTCCGATTTCGGGACTTCGTTATCCATAAGGTTCCCATAGTCCAGGACCCCCTGAGAACCATCCGTCTCCTGGATGGACAATCCCAGTGCCCTCTTCATCCAGGTCGCATTTTGCGCTGCGTAGTCTCCATAGCAGTTGTTGAACATCACGAAAAGTCTTTCCACCTTTGCCGAAGCGTCGAGAATCCGGTTTTTCCACGAATAAAGCTCCTCCGGCGAGTAAAGATAGCGAAATTTTTCCGATACTCCCGCATCCCTGTTTTCCCAGGCAACTGCATTCCGTCCATGGAAACGCACCACGCTCCCCCAGCTCGCCGTGATGGGCCATTCTGCAGGAACGGCCCAGGAAAGGGGGGGCTCGTCGACGGCGACATAAGCCATGTTGAGGTCATGAAGGGCTCCGAGGAAGGATTCTCCCGTCTTGCCCTCAAGCCAGGAACGGTTCCTGGCTTCAACTGCGATTCTCACCGGGCCAGAGACTTCCCTGACCCTGTGCAGGTATCTCTCGAGTGACCGTGAGAAATCGATATGCGGCGGAAACTGGAAAAGAAGGTACCCCATTTTACCCGTAGCCTGGAGCGGCGAAAGATTACTTTTGAACCGTTCCCAAATCTCTAGAAGCGTGGTTTTCGAAAAATCCCTCAGGGTGAACCGTTCCTTCCCTTCAGGAACCTTTCCCTCGGGGAGCGCCCATGATGGAAGGTTCTTCCAGGGTACGGCGTGCAGCGTGAACAAACCGAAAACCTTGATATTGAATAGGAAGTCCCTGGGTGTCCTGGTTATCCATCTCCATGCAACCATTTCGTCCGGGATCGCGTAATAGGTACTGTCAACCTCCACTGAGTCGAACCGCGAGGCATAATAGCGGAGACGCCTTTCAGCATCACGGGCGTCCCTCGGATACCAGCCGGTTTTCACAAGCCCGGCGTCCGTCCAGGAACACAAACCGACCCTCAGATTCCCCATTCTTCCTCTCCCCGCTGGCCCTATGGCCTATTCTTATTATAACGGGGTCACGTCCCCCACGCTTCCGGCGCCAATTTTTTCCGGTCTTGTGGTAGACTCCGGAATACGAAAGGAGTGAAGCCAATTGGACTTGAAAGGCGTTTACGCACCGATACCGACTCCCTTTGACGACCAGGGAAGAGTTCATTGGGAAGCTCTCGACGGAAACCTTGAAAAATGGCTTTCCTCTCCACTGGACGGCCTTGTCGTTGGGGGCTCAAACGGTGAATTCCCGTTTCTTTCCTTCAAGGAACGAGTCGAACTGACCAGGCGCGTTGCCAGGAAAACCGCCGGACAGATTCCCATCGTAACCGGTATCCACTGCCCGAGCCTGACTGAAACCATCGAGCTCTGCGTGGCCGCGGCCGACGCGGGAACCGATGCGGTTCTTGCCCTGCCGCCACATTATTACAAGGGACAAAACTCGACTGAAAGCCTTCTAAGCTATTTCTGGGCGGTTGCAGATTCTTCTCCCGTTCCGGTTGTCCTATATAACATGCCTTCAAACACGGGTTTCAACCTCTCGCCTGAATCCGTGCAAGCGATTTCCGCCCATCCAGGGATCATCGGAATCAAGGACACCTCGGGCGACATTGTCCAGATTGCACGCCTTTGTCTCGAGTCGCCTCCTGGTTTTTCGGTGTTTGTCGGATCCGGGGGATTCTTCCTTGCAGGGCTCTCCGTCGGTTGCACGGGTGGGACCCTTGCAGTGGCCAACATCCTACCAGCCGCGTGCAGCAGGCTCCAGAAATCCTTCTCCTCAGGTGACATCCAGGCAGCACGAGAAATCCAGCAAAGGATCCTCATTCTAAACCATGCGGTCACGAAGGGTTACGGAATCCCGGGACTCAAAGTCGCGGTTGAGGGGATAGGCCTGTACGGCGGCCGCTGCAGGCCCCCTCTCCTTCCCCTGGATCCGGGAAAAACCAGTGAAGTGTTGCGGCTTCTTTTTGAAACCAACCTGCTCGAGAAGGAGGAGTGGAGATGAAACGTACGGTCGTGCTCCTAGGTAGTCCGAGACGTGGCGGCAACAGCGAAACACTGGTGGAAGCCCTTCTTAAGGGAGCCGGCGAACGGGCCGGGGAGGTCTCCCGGTTCCGCCTGGCGGAAATGCCTATTTCAGGTTGCCTGGATTGCCGTTGCTGCTGGTCCGGCGGAAAACCCTGCGTCCTTGAAGATCCAATGATCGAGATCTATGACGCCCTCGGTAAATCGGACCTTATCCTTTTCGTCTCCCCACTCTATTGGTACACCTGGAGCGGACAAATCAAGCCTGTCCTTGACCGATTCCTCCCCTTTTCCTCTGAAAAATCGCTCTTTGACCTCAAGGGGAAGAAAGCAATCCTCGTTTCAACTGCCGGGGATGCAGACTCTTCATGTTTTGACGGCCTAAGGTTTTCCTACAGGACCTCCTGCAAACTTCTTGGACTCGAGAACCATTCCGAGATCCTGGCACACGGCATCTACAAACGCGGGGAAATCGATGGATCCGATTGGCTCAAGCAGGCTGAACGCATCGGGAAGGCTCTCTCCTGAAGGACACTGACGTAAAGTGAAAAGGCCACCCTCGCGGGTGGCCTTTTTTTAGTTATTAACTGCTGTTAACCGCATAGATGCCTTTATCAGCGCTTACTGGCATTTTTAAAGAGGCTTTTCTGCGTATTTAACCGTATATATATTGCTTATTATTCGTTTTACTGGTATTTATGTCTCATCTTGGATCTCCGGGAGGAATAAGAATGACGGAAGTTCGACCCTCAAGCCAATTCGGGGAACTTGTTTTTAACCGCAAGGCAATGCGGGAACGCTTGCCAAAGGAAGTCTTCGCCCAGCTTGCGGCCGCGGCGGAAACGGGGGAAAAACTCGAGGCCGGCGTCGCTGATATCGTAGCTTCTGCCATGAAAGAATGGGCTCTTTCCAAAGGGGCAACCCACTATACGCACTGGTTCCATCCGAGGACAGAAAAAACCGCTGAAAAGCACATGGCTTTCCTGAGTCTCGACATGGAAGGGACCCCGCTCGAATCTTTCACGGGCAGCGAGTTAATTCAAAGTGAACCAGACGCCTCTTCTCTCCCCTCAGGCGGGATGCGATCAACCTTTGAAGCCCGCGGCTACACGGCATGGGATCCCTCTAGCCCAGCATTCATCGTGCAGACTGAAAGGGGCGGAACCCTGTGCATCCCCTCGATTTTCATTTCATATGACGGGACTCCCCTCGATTTGAAAACCCCTCTTCTAAAGTCCCTCAACGCCATCGAGACCCGGGCCCTGCGACTCCTGAGGCTTTTCGGAAACCGGGGAGTCAGGTGGGTCAAGGCAACTGTCGGTGCCGAACAGGAATTTTTCCTGGTAAACGAATCGAAAGCTCGCCTTCGTCCTGACATCATCTTCTGCGGGCACACCCTTTGCGGAGCCCAGCCTGCCAAGGGACAGCAGATGGAGGACCATTACTTCGGAACCATCCACCCGAAGGTTCTTGCCTACATGGAAGATGTCGAGAGAGAGCTCTACCGGCTGGGAATCGCCATAAAAACACGGCATAACGAGGTCGCGCCCTGCCAGTTCGAGTTTGCTCCCGAGTTTTCCGAAGCAAACCTTTCCAACGACCAGAACCAGGTGATGATGGCAGTTATGAAGCGCTTTGCCCGCCGTCATGACTTGAGGCTGATGCTGCACGAGAAACCCTTTGCCGGCTTAAATGGGAGCGGGAAGCACACAAATTTCTCTCTCATGGACAGCGAAGGACGCAATCTGCTATCCCCTTCAGGCACACAGAAGAAGAGCATCCAGTTCCTGACGTTCCTCGGCGGTTTCCTTCTTGGGCTTTCCCACTACGGAAGCCTTTTGCGAGCTTCAATCGCCTCCCCGGGCAACATGTACCGTCTTGGCGGGAACGAAGCTCCTCCGGCCATTATGAGCGTCTACCTCGGAGAGGTCCTGAACCATATCCTTGACCGCATCGAAGAAGGTTTGCCGGAATCCATCCCTTCAAAGGGATCACTCGACCTTGGGTTGACGCGTCTACCGGACATCAAGGCGGACAACACGGACCGAAACCGCACAGCTCCGATTGCTTTCACAGGCAACAAGTTCGAATTCCGTGCGACAGGGGCACCACAAGCGATTGCTGGTCCCACGACGATGCTCATGGCAGCCTGGGCCTGGGGACTGGAACAGATGACGGCAATGATCGAGAATCGGCTTGGCGACGGCATCGACGTTGCAGATGCAGCCCTTGAGGCGATTCGTTTCGCTGCGATCGAAAGCCGCAATGTCCGTTTCGACGGAAACTGCTACTCGGAAGAGTGGGCACGGGAAGCTTCGCTTAGGGGTCTTCCCCTCGCCTACACCACCCCGGAAGCCCTGGCCTATTACCTTGTGCCTGAAAACCGCCGACTCCTCGCGGATCTAAAAATCATGTCGGACAGGGAAGTTTCAGCTTTTTACGAGATCCAGATCGAGCGATACGTCAAATCCCGCGAGATCGAAATCGGTGTCCTCGAGTCCATGGTCCGTGAAGGAATCCTCCCTGCGATTACCCGTCAGCTTGAACTCGATGCAAGGGCCTACAGGACGTTGCCCGAATCGCTTGCCAAGGAAATGCCTCTCTTGAGGGAAGGCCTCTCCCGTCTAGCCAATACCCGGGAGAAGCTTGTCGCTTCATGCGACCGAGCACAAGCCCTGCGGTCCAGGGTTTCTTCCGCGACCCTTGAAGAAGGGGCCGAGATCGTCACTTCCGAAGGTTTGGCCCTTATGGAAGAGATCCGGAGCCTTTGCGATTCTGCTGAAACCCATATCGATAAGGATTTCTGGCCCTATCCCCGTTACCGTGAACTTCTCCTTATTTTTTAGGTCTATAAAAGAAGAGGGGCGCTCGAGCACCCCTCTTCTTTTTTTGTCTAGAATTTTATTCATTTTCCCGAAGAAGAGACCTCGGCTGGCTTGATCGAATAAGACCCGGGCTTGAGGTAGGAAGTGAATATTTCCAGTTTTTCCCGGTTCCCAAGGCGCCCATACCAACTGATCAGGACGTTCAGTTCCCTGGTCTGCGGCTGACGCAGGAAATAGGCTTCCAGCCTGGCCAATCCTTCCGCAAGAACTCTGCCGTCCTTCCGGGCCGTTGCAAGTGCGAGGTAATGCTCGGCGTAGGCCCGGTCGGAAAGATCGCGAACCATCAGGCTGCGTGCTGCCTTTTCCAGCATCGATTCCTGGAACCGGGCATCACGGCTTCTCATCGCCTGGGCAAGTGCATGGTCAGCCATGAGGCCATTCCCGAGAAAAACGAGTCCCGTCACAGCAGTGCTTGCGACAAGCACGCCGAATCCTTTCCAGATCAAGGGCCGGTTGATTTCGGTCCATGAAAACTTTTCCGGCAAAAACTCCCTGCCCAGGAAGGCAAAGGCCAAACTGAGCCAGAGAGCATCCTCTATCCTGTGAAACGGCCTTTCACCCCACAAGGCAACAGTCCAGATCAAGGTCAGCAGTGCGACGGCCCACAAGCCTTCAAGTGAAACTCTTTTTTTCGCGACGGTCGCCTTCACGATGCACCAGGCACACCATCCGAGAATCCCGAGCAGGAAGATTCCCCCGATGAACCCCATTTCGCAGAACCAATGGAAAAGCTCACTGTGAGCCCACATGGTGTACTGCCATTTCAGCTTCGAATTCGGGTAGCGACGGAACAGGTCTCTTTGGGCGTCAAGATAGTTCCACTTGAAATGACCAATGCCCACACCCACGAAAGGATGTTTTTTCAGCATCGTCCAGGCTGTTGCATAGATGCTCAGACGGCCGGAGTCCGCTTCTGAAAGCTCGCTCTTTTCGCCGACGGCACCTTTAGCGAGGCTTTCCGCCTTTTCTACAAAAACCTGCGTCCGCACCGTGTTGAACTGGTATGCCGCCCCCATGGCGAGAAGAATGATTAAAAGAACAGGGGCAAGAACCTTGATGAAACTTTTCCCCCTCAACCAGGATCCCATTAGGAGCAGGATAAAAATTCCCGCAGCGAAAGCAAGCAGGCTCTGGCGACTTGTCGTCGAGAAAAGCCCCCAGGCGTTTACACCCAAAAGAACCATGTTGAGCCCGAACAGAGCGGGGATGGCAGCTCCTGCGCGGGACTCCCTTCTTTCCTCCATGAGCATCAGGTGCAGCACCAGTCCTGACAGAAGTGCCATGGCCACCCAGATCCCAAGCATGTTCTGCTGCCCTGTATTTCCAACGTAATTTCCCGGGACGGGAAGCACGAACGCGGGCAGTTTCGGCATTCGGACCTGCAACTCGGCGAAAAGGACATTTACCGCAGCGTTCAATCCAGCCCCGAAAAGGACGAGCATGAACATATCCCTGCGCCGGAAGAAATTTACGCAGAGAAGCATCGTGATGAAAAGGCTCGCAAAGAACATCCATTCCCTCACGAAGGTGGGAATTGAGGATAGACGTAACCATGCCGGCTGCGCGGTGATGTAAAGAAGGAGGAAAAGCCACATCCAACCGAGTGGGTCGACAAGGAAATCCTTGCGGTTCTTCGAACCCGTGACGATCATCACTCCCGTCACCGCAGAAAGGATTCCGATTGGCACTAGCGCCGTGGCCCATTTGAGGATATGAAGAGATTGGAAAAAGGTCCCGCCCGGAGAAAAAACAAGGTTCGGCACCACGAGGGAAATGCAGATAAGCGGATAAAACAACCACTCGGGAATAAGGGGAACAATTTCTTCCCGCAAGCCATTGACAAGCTCGCGGGAAGTTCCGGATTGCGCATCTGTTTTTGGGACCCTCTTTTTTCTCATGACGGTGGGCATTGCCCCCTTAGTGATCCCGACCTAGGAGGGCCGGTATCTTTCCGCGTTCACGAAACGGGTATACTCCCTGATGAAAACCAGGGGGACCGTTCCCGTTGGACCATTCCTGTGCTTGGCGATAATGGCTTCGGCAACATTGTCCTCTTCTTCGGGGTTCGTTGAATAATAACCCGGCCGGAAAAGCAGGACCACGAGATCCGCGTCCTGTTCAATGGCGCCGCTGTCCCTGAGGTCGGAGAGTTGGGGGCGTTTGTCCTGCCTTTGCTCGACGGCCCGGGAAAGCTGGGAAAGGGCGATGATCGGCACGTCCAGTTCTCGGGCTATGCCCTTGAGGGAGCGGGAAATTTCTGCAACTTCCTGCTGTTTGCTGTCCGTGGGTCGCGAAAGGTGCATGAGTTGGAGGTAATCGACCACGATCATCCCGACATCGCTCTTTCGTGCCTTGAATCGCCGGCATCTTGCGCGAAGCTCCAGGGTTGAAAGAACCGAACTGTCGTCGATGTAGATCGGCGCTTGCGAGAGTCGCCCCGCAGCATCGGCCAGGGCTTCCCAGGCGCTTTCGTGAAAGGTTCCGGTCCTCAGGTCGTGTACATTCACCCGGGCCTCCGAAGCGAGCATTCGCTGCGCAAGCTGCTCTCCACCCATTTCGAGGCTGAAAACAAGGACAGGGCGTTTCTTTTCGAGCGCGGCAAACTGCGCAATGTTCAGCGCCAGGGCCGTCTTGCCCATCGAGGGACGAGCAGCGATTATATTCAGGCTCCCAGGCTGGAAACCCGCCGTGATCCTGTCAAAGTCAAGGAAGCCCGAGGAAACGCCGGTTACCGATTCCTGCTGCTGGAAATGGGTCTCAATTTGCTGGAAGGTGATACCCAGGATGTCTCCTATGTGGCGGAAGGATTTCTCGCCACCCCTGCGCGCGATTTCGAAAACAGATCGCTCCGCCTCGTCGAGAATATCTTCCATCTCCCGGTCTTCTGCGTAGCCAAGCTTGACGATGTCGCTCCCGACTTGGACCAGGCGCCTGTGGACAGACTTGTCCCTGACGATGTGCGCGTGGTACTCGACATTGGCAATCGTTGGCACGGTGTCGACAAGCCCGGCTATGAAACCCTGTCCACCCAGCCTGTCGGCCATCTCACGTCGCGAGATTTCCTCCCAGACAGTCAGTGGGTCCACTGGCTTGTCTTTTCTTGCCATATCCAGTAAGACCTCGAAGGCCAAGCGATGGCGGGTGTCGTAGAAATCCTCCCCAGCAAGTGTTTCCGTCACGAGGAGGAGGGAATCCCTATCGAGCAGGCAGGCACCCAGCACAGCCCTTTCGGCATCGAGGCTATGGGGTGGAATCCTTTCAAAGGGGCTTTTCGACACGTTATTCTGCCTCCACCAGGACGCTCATTTCAGCCTCCACGTTTGCGTAAAGGCGAACAGTAAGGCCATACCGGCCGACCTGGCGGATCGTCTCGTTTACCCGTATGTCTTTCTTGTCCACCTTGGCCTTCAGCTGTGCGAGGATTGCCTGGGCAATCATCGCGGTGGTAACGCTGCCAAAAAGCTTGCCTGAATCACCGGCACTGGCTTTAAGCAAAACCTGCTTTCCCTGCAGGGTCCTTTTCGCCTCCTGGGCAGCTTTTTCGGCCCGGTCCGCCTTCAAAGCCAACCCTTGCTTTCGCGTTTCCCACTCTTTCTGGCGCCCCGCGGTCGCTTCTTCGGCCAATCCCCTGGGGAGTAGATAGTTCCTGGCATAACCGTCGGAAACGTCCAGCAATTCGCCCTTCTTCCCGATCTTGCTCACATCGTCTTTTAGGATGACTTTCACTTCGCTCACCTCCAGAGTCGGGTACGCAGGTCCCACCAGATATCGACAAGTCCGACAATAATTAAAAAATAGGAAAGAATTGGCACAAGGACTGCCACGAAAATTATAAGGCCTCTTGCCGCCTTCCCGGAAACTCTTGTTCTACCGAGGAACGCCCAGGCAACCGACATCCCCTGGATCATGAACAAGAGAGAAACCAAAAGCCGTAAGTTGATGCCCACCCTCGAAAGGGTTGAGGCCAAGGAGCCCGTTCCTCCCAGGAAAGGAAGGAGGGCGGAAGCCAGAAGCGCCCAAAAGATGTTCCGCGGAAAGCGCCATTCGCCAAAGGGCGGCAGAGGGGGCAAGACCCCGCGACCGAGCCTGACCAGGATCAACCGGCTGACGATATAGCTGGACAGGCAGTCGATCGCTGCGGCGATCGAGAGAAGAGCGGGAAACACCTGCGGGATGATGCGGAATGTGGCTTCGAACTGCTGCCTCATTGGCTCCAGGGATTCGGCTGGAATCAGGCCCGTCTTCGAATAGATGGACATCACCCTGTCCAGGACAGCTTCAAATTCGCCTGTTTCCAGGGAAAAAGGGTTCACCCCGGTCAACCGGCTTACGATGACCATGAGAACCAGCTTGCTGGCCAAGGAAACCAATATGCCATAAAGGACGATCTCTACCGCATTGTCTCTCCGGCGCCCCAGGGCGCCAAGTCCCACGCCGAGGATTGCGAACCCGAATAGGAAGAACATTCCCCCCACGACACCCAGGAAGATCGAAATGATAAGGGTCGCCACGATGGAGCCTAGTGCAGCACGCTTCAGGCTGTGCCGCAAGCCAAGGACTACGAGGGGTGCAGGGCAAAGAAAGGTGAAGGCAATTCCCACGATCGGAATCGTGTTGCTTGCCATGAAAAGCACAACAGCGAGGGCGACAAGCAGCGACGACTCAACAAGCGCCTTTGTTCGGGTCATATCCGGCCTCCGTGTCAAAAAAAGGGGGGAGGAGCCAGCCAAGCGCCCCTCCCCTCCCCGTCCCGTCTACCTTCCCCGGCCGCCTAATCGGCGGAAAATGGAAGGAGAGCCATGATCCGGGCGCACTTGATGGCCCGGGTCAATTGTCTCTGGTGTTTTGCGCAATTTCCCGTAACGCGCCGCGGAACAATCTTGCCCCGTTCGGTGATGAAACGCCGCAACCTTTCGATATCCTTCGGGTCGACGTAAACAATCTTATCCGAACAGAATTGGCAGACCTTCGGGCGACGCCGAGTCCGCTTCCTGGTGAAAGCCATCTGATCGTTGCCTCCTTTTTTCCTGTCGTGCAAGAGGCCGTTTAGAAGGGAATATCCGCGTCGTCTTCGCCGGATTCCACTTCCGATATATCCATGGGAAATTCTTCGAAGGCTTTTTCTTCCCTCAGGCTGGCCATCTGGCCGTTTGCCCTGGAAACCGGGGCCGGAGCCGCTTCATCGTCCCTGCGCCCCCCAAGGAAAACCACTCCCTGGGCGACGACTTCCGTGACATAGCGCTTTTCCCCTTCCTTCGTCTCGTAGCTGCGGACCTGCAGTCTCCCCTCAACGAGCACGGGGCGCCCTTTGCGAAGATAACGCTCGCAGTTTTCGGCATCGCTGCCCCAAACCACGACAGGGATAAAATCGGTCTGGTCGACAACCTCGCCGCTTTTTCCCTTGTACTGCCTTCCGACGGCCACCGTCAACTTCGCTACGGCCTGCTTGGAGGCCGTGTACCGAATCTCCGGGTCCCGAGCCAAATTACCCATGATGACAACCTTGTTGAAACCTCTTGCCAACACGTCCACCGTCCTTCCTATTCGTCTAGACGGATGACCATATGCCGCAGGACCTGGGGACGAAGCTTGAGTACCCGGTCAAGTTCGACAACCTGGGCGGGATCAAGCTTCATGTTGAAGACGGCGTAAAAGCCTTCCTGTTCCTTTTCAACAAGATAGGCCAGCCTCCTCTTTCCCCAGACATCGACCTTGGCCACTTCACCTCCGAGGGTAACGACTAGCGCCTGGAGTTCTTCCAGAAGGGTCTTATGATCTTCCACGTCGGTCCTGAGCAGAAGCATCATATCGTAAGGTCGCACCTGGATCACCTCCTCCCTTTGGACTGTGGCCCCTCTCTACGGAGGGGCAGGGAACACGAAGGTTGATTATACCTTATGGCCCTTGCTGCGGCAACCGGTCTTCCGACTGGATCTCGATCCGGTAGATTCTCTCTCCCGGGAAGGTCAGGTTGAACTCCTGCCTGGCCTTCCTGGCAATTCCTTCCGGGGTCTGCAGGTAACGTAGCTGGCCCTGGAGTTCCTGGATGGTCCGGCTAAGCCGAACCAGTTCCTCCATGCGAGTGTCCACGAGCGATTTCAGGCGGCTGGCCCTTCGCAACTCGATAAAGGTCCCGGTACCGATGATGGCCAGCACAACTCCAAGCACCGCCAGGGCCATAACCCAGCGCAACCTGACCACGAAAAACTACATCCTTTCCGGAGCCTTTACACGCAGAATTCCAAGGGCATTGGTCAGGGCAACACGTGCGGCTTCGACAAGGTAGAGGCGCGCCTTGGACACCTCGTCTTCAACCCCGAGCACGCGATGGGCATTATAGAAGGCGTGGAAATCGGACGCCAGGTCGTAGGCAAAAAAGGCGATCCTGTGCGCGGCCAATTCAGACGCGGCTTTCTCGACCTCTTCCGGAAATCTGGCAATACGTTTCGCCAGCGCCTTCTCTTCAGGTTCCTTAAGGAGATTGAAATCAACGGAACCCGAAGCGGCAATCTCTATGTTCCTGGAAGCGGCTTCCCGCATGATGCTCTGTATCCGGGCATTTGCGTACTGGACGTAGAAAACGGGATTGTCGGTCGAGGCCTTTTTCGCCAATTCAAGATCGAAATCAAGGTGGCTGTCGCAACGCCTCATGGCAAAAAAGAAACGGGCGGCATCGATTCCGACCTCATCCAGGACTTCCCTCAGGGTGACAAATTCTCCCGAACGTGTGGACATGGAGACCTGGTGCCCTCCCCTTAGGAGGTTCACGAATTGGATCAGGAGAATCTGCAGGGCTTCACGGTCCTTTCCGAGGGCCTCCACGGCAGCCTTCATGCGAGGGACATACCCGTGATGATCCGCTCCCCAGACATCGATAACCAGGTCGAATCCGCGATCGAACTTTTCCTTGTGGTAGGCAACATCGGAAGCGAAATAGGTCGTCACTCCGTTGCTGCGTACCAGCACCCTGTCCTTGTCGTCCCCAAAGGCCGTTGTCCGGAACCAGAGAGCTCCGTCCTTATCGTAGGCATGCCCTCGCTGCTTGAGGAAATCGAGTGCCGACTCGACAAGGCCCTTTTCGTAGAGGGACTTTTCCGAAAACCAGACGTCAAAAGAAACACCGAAGAGAGCGAGGTCCTGCCGGATGCCATCGAGGATGGTATTGGCGGCATGGGCCTGGAAGACAGGGAAACTCTCGTCAAGAGGCATTCCGACAAAACGGTTTCCTTCCTTTTCAATGATTTCCTTCGCCAGATCGTAGATATAATCTCCCTTGTACCCGTTTTCAGGGAACGGAGCCTTCTCCGCCACTTCAAGGATCTCGAAATATCGAGCCTGCGTGGATTGACCGAGAAGGTTCATCTGGAGTCCCGCGTCGTTGATGTAGTATTCGCGTTCGACTTCCCAACCCGCGTATTCAAGGAGGCTGGCCGTCATATCTCCCACTGCCGCGCCTCGGCCATGCCCAACATGAAGGGGACCTGTCGGGTTGGCACTAACGAACTCGACCTGCACTTTCCTGCCCTTCCCCTGGCACGACCTTCCAAAGTTTTCGCGCTCGTTCACCGCAGCTTCAAGGACGTCACGCACCCAAAGGTTGGTCACGAAAAAATTGATGAAGCCCGGTCCCGCCACTTCCATTTTCTCCAAGTGAGGGTCCTTGCCGATTTTCGAAACGATCTCTTCGGCAAGCTCCCGGGGCTTGGCCTTCAGGGGCTTCGCCAGGAGCATCGCGATGTTGCTGGCCCAATCCCCCTGCCCCTCATGCCTCGGTCTCTCTAGAAGGACCTCCGGCATTTCCCCGGGGGAAAGCCCCTTACCCGTGGCCACATCCATTGCAGCCCTCAAAAGGAGATCCTTCAAAAACTCAGAGACTTCCTTCATCCTTACCATCTCCAATCAGCGCTTTCTCAGCGGTATCGAATTCGCTCCCCATCTCAGTGACTGTACGAGGGATTCTTCCAGGGCGGTTTGCCCGTTTTCATCAAGGCGGGAAGCTGTTATGCTGACAATCTGGCTTGCTTCCACCAACCCTTTCTTTTCCCTGTTCCTGAAGCTCTCTTCCACCATTGCCTTTCCCATGTTCCTCTCACGCATTGCGGGCGGTTCGAGTACGCGATAACCAGCGGGAAGCCTGATCAGGAATTCCTGCTGGATTGAAAAGGGGAAGCGCGGCGAAAATTTTTCTCCGCCTTCGAGAAGTTCCCGTATTCCCGGGAGCTCCGTTGCGGGAAACTTGACCAATAGGTCCTTCTGAGCAGAAATCCCTAAAAGGCCCTTGACTGGAACGACGATCCGAAGGCCACTCCCGGAATCCGACAGTTCGGGCATACCCATTCCCGACAGGAAAGGCGTAGGAACAAGCATTTCCCTGGCCAGATCGGCGGCCATCTCCCTGGAAGCGGTCGCGCCATTCCGAAGCAGGTAATCCCACCCCCCCCGAAAGCTGATCAGAAGTTTTCCGGTGGCAAAACCCGCCTCATCCAAGTCCAATTCCCATCGCGCAGACAACCGGTTGCTCGATGCGGAACCCTCCGAGTTCTTCATCGTAAGGACTTTCCCACCCTCGAGGCGATAGAGGGTCGTCCCGATGAGAACCGAGGGGATTTTACCCGGGCTGGAAGCTGAACCTCGCTTGAAAAGGAAGGCCTTCCCGCCCGGAGGTGTCGCTTCGATGACAGGGCAGGCCCATATGGAATTCCCGGCAGGCACGTTTTCAGTAACGGGCATCGAGGGCAACCACCAAACTACCGTAGTCCAGCCTAGTGATTTCAAACCGGAGAGCGCTATGAGCGTCGCTTCCCAATCCGTCCAGGGCCCCTCACCGAAGGCAGGAGCAGCAGCGGGCCTAATCCAGTTCGCAGGGAGGGATTCACTGCCGGATTTTTTTTCGTTGAGCTCCTGGAGCAAACGAAAACCCGACCTCTCGGGATCCTTGGCAGATAATCCCAATGCGAGCCTTTGGGGTACCGGAACCGGCTTTAACTCCAGTTCGCGAAGGCTCTCGAGGGAGGCCAAAAGACCGGTTCTCAGGCTGAAGCCCAGGGAGGACCGGCCACTGTCCAGGATCGAAAGCCCCTGCCATGCAGGAGTGTTCTTGGCATGCCAGGCATATCGGTCAGTCCCTAATTTCTCAGTTTTTTCCGGCTGGCCGATGCCACTGCCGGCCCAATGCAATTTCGCCCCGCGCGGGACCTCAACTTCCACCTGCAGTTCCCATTGCGGGAGATCGAGCGCTATCCAGACCTGGTCATCCAGGTTAAACCTCCGTGGGAATTTCTGGACCGTCTCGATAAAAAGAAGGGACTCCTCAGAAGCCTCGGGTATTTTCACTGACACAGTCTTTGTTCCGCTTTCATCGCTTTCCTTCACTTCAAGAGTCCTAAGCAGCTTCACTCCTGCAACCGCGAAAACTTCCGCCCGGCTTATGGACACAGAACCCCCCTCCGGTGCAGGAATTGTCCAGAACCCCCACTTGGAAGGCAACGTCCCCTTATATAGCAAAATCCAGCGTGAGCTCCTTTCCATGCTGCCGTCCGCAAGAAGGCGATTTTTCAAATGCCTCGAAAGGACAACCGCCCCTTTCCCAGGGTAGGAAGAGAGGCTGGGAGCTTCTTCCAGCAAGCGGGCCATCTCAACACGGGCTGTTTCGTCAACTGCACTTGCTTTCCCTGCGGGGAAGAAAGTCGCAAACGACAATACAAGGAGAAACACGCAACAACAAAACGAAAGGAGGAACCTCCGACTTCGAGCCTTCAGGAATAATTTCCTTTCCGTTTTCAAAAAAATCACGCTCCTCGCCCGCAACAATGCTTGAACTTTTTCCCGCTCCCGCATGGACAGGGATCGTTTCTCCCTACCTTTGGGCCACTTCGGACGGGCTCGGCATGGGTTTCCCTGGGGTTCAGGTTTCCCTCTGCCACCACTTCCGACCCGGCAGGCAGAAGCAGGGCCTCTCGACTCTCGCGGATCGTCCGCCTTCGAGAAGCGCCTTCCTCCGGCACGATCGAAATGCGGAAAGCCATCTCCGCGACTGCCGTTCGAATGCGATCCAGCATTTCCTGGAAAAGGTTATAACTCTCAAACTGGTACTCCAGGAGTGGGTCCTTCTGCCCGACCGCCCTAAGACCAATTCCCGAACGGAGTTCATCCATTGCCAGGAGGTGTTCCTTCCAGTGGCTGTCCAGTACATGCAGGGTGATGAATCGCGCCACCTCCGTCGCCATGGCTTCCCCAATGGATGAAACCCTCGAGTCGAAATGTCCCTTTACCATTTCAAGGATCGGCTCGATGTCTCGTTCGCGCTCGCCACAGGCACCCGCTTTGGCGATCTCTTCGTCGTACCCCTTTCCGAAGAGGCTCCTGAAACGCAACTGAGCCCCTCTGACATCGGGTTCCGCATCGTTGGGGAAGGCTTGCTCGATGATTCCGCGCGCAACGTCGAGAACCATCTCCCTTGTACCGGCGAGGATCTCCGCATCTTTGAGGATCCTTGCCCTTTCCGAATAAACCGCTTCTCTTTGCTGGTTCATCACATTGTCGTACATCAGGAGTTGCTTCCTGATGTCGAAGTGCATCTGCTCCACTTTCTTCTGTGCGTTCTCGATGGCCTTCGTCAGGAGGGAATGCTCGATCGCTTCGCCTTCCTCCATGCCGAGCTTTCCCATCAAGCCCTGCACTCGCTCCGATCCAAAAAGCCGCAGGAGGTCATCTTCAAGGGAAAGGAAGAACCTTGTGCCCCCAGGGTCGCCCTGGCGCCCTGAACGCCCCATCAGCTGGTTGTCGATGCGCCTTGCCTCGTGGCGTTCCGTCCCGATGATGTGGAGTCCTCCAAGCTGCACTACTTTCTCATGCTCGGTGCTGCACTCCGCGCGGACCTTTTCCAGTATTCCCTCGTAGGCTTCCGCGGCCTTCGATTCCTCCAGCTCTTTCTTTCTCAGGACTTCTTTTGCCAGGGATTCCGGGTTCCCCCCAAGCAGAATGTCCGTTCCCCGTCCCGCCATGTTGGTTGCCACGGTGATGGCTTTCAGGCGGCCGGCCTGAGAAACGATTTCCGCTTCTCTTTCGTGATACTTGGCGTTAAGGACCTGGTGGGGAATCTTGCGGGCTTTCAGGAGGCGACTGACCATCTCCGAATTTTCGATCGAAGTTGTGCCCACAAGCACGGGCTGTCCTTTTTCAAAGCACTCCGCCACCTCGTCGGCGACAGCGTTAAACTTTTCCCGCCGGGTCCGGAAAATCACATCCGGGTAATCCTGCCTGACCATGGGACGATGTGTCGGCAACTGGATCACTTCGAGGCCATAGATTTCCTTGAATTCCTCGGCTTCGGTGGAAGCCGTTCCTGTCATGCCCGCAAGCTTGCGGTACATACGGAAGTAGTTCTGCAGGGTGATCGTCGCCAGTGTCTGGTTCTCGCTGCCGACCTTGACGTGTTCCTTTGCCTCGATCGCCTGGTGCAGTCCCTCGGAATATCGCCGGCCGAACATTAATCGTCCCGTGAACTCGTCAACGATGACGATATCGCCGTCCTTGTTGACATAATGGATATCCTTCTGGAAAAGGTGGCGGGCCTTGAGGGCCTGGACAATCTTGTGAGCCAAATCCGCGTGCCGGGCCTCGGAGAACAGGTCGGGGGTTTTAGTGATTTCTTCGCACCGGTTTATGCCCTTTTCCGTCAGGACCACGTTGCGTTCTTTTTCGTCCACTTCGAAATCCGTTCCCTTGTTCAGCCTCGAGGCAATCGAATCCGCAGCCATATAGGGTTCGACCGATTCCTCGGAGGGACCCGAAATGATCAGGGGCGTCCTTGCCTCGTCTATGAGGATCGAATCCACTTCGTCCACGATACAGAAAGAATGGCTCCTCTGGACCTGCTGATTGATGGAGGTTGCCATGTTGTCCCTGAGGTAGTCGAATCCAAACTCGCTGTTCGTTCCGTAGGTTATATCCGCCTTGTAGGCTTCGATGCGCTCTTCCTGCGGCATAAAGGCGTAAATCACGCCGACCCGCAGCCCTAGGAACCGGTATATTTTCCCCATCCATTCCGCATCACGCCGGGCAAGGTAGTCGTTTACCGTGACGACATGGACCCCTTCCCCCTTCAAGGCATTCAGGACAACGGCGAGGGTCGCGACGAGGGTCTTGCCTTCACCCGTTTTCATTTCGGCGATTTTCCCCTCGTGGAGAACCATTCCCCCCATGAGCTGAACGTCGAAATGACGGAGTCCCAGATGACGCCGGGAGACTTCTCGGACAACCGCAAAAACCTCTTCCAGGATTGCGTCGGTCTCTTCGCCATTTTCCAATCTTTCCCTGAAACGTTCCGAGGATGCCGCCAGGGTGCTGTCATCCCAGGAAGAGACCTCCGCTTCAAGGGCATTGATGCGGTCTACTCTTTCCCTGTAGCGCTTGATGGCCCTGTCGTTCGGGTCGAGCCCCAGGGCCTTGACCAGCGATTCGAACATCACAACAACTCCCACTCGTCATTTGCCGGGGAGCGACTCCCGCGGCCGGAACGACTCATTATAGGCTTTTCCCGGAAAGGGCGTCAAAAAGGGAGAGACGGACTTTTTGCCGTCTCTCCCCCAAGTTTTTCCTTTAAACCGGCCGTCTTAAAGAGAAACCGGGCGGAGCCGTGCCAGGAAGTGGTGAAGTCCCTTTACAGGCGGGGCATAGTCGACAACAAGGCCATACTTGATGGATTCACGGCGCTTGTAGACATCCACGATCGATTGGGCGACATACTCCATGTGGCAGTTCGTGTAGGTCCTGCGGTTGATGGCCAGCCTGTAGAGCTCGAGCTTGGGCATGACCAGTTCGCCAGTTTTCTCATCTTCAGTGGCAAAGGCCAGGGCCCCAAGACCTATGCCGCGGATCGCGCCTTCGCGGTAGATCTCGATCGAGAGGACATCCGCCGGGTAGAGCTTCTGGGGAATGTGCGGCAGGAAGGCCTTCGCATCGATGAAGATCGCGTGTCCGCCGGCAGGTTTCACGAAAGGAACTCCGCCCTCTTCGAGAAGATCCCCGAGATACTTGACCTGGGCGATCCTATGAGCCATGTACTGTTCGTCAACCATTTCCCTGAGTCCGACCGAAAGGGCTTCAAGGTCCCTTCCCGCCAGTCCTCCGTAAGTTGCAAAACCTTCGAAGAGGATGACCCTGGGGAGAAGCCTGTGGTACATCTCCTCCGTCCGGCAACAGATCATGCCACCGATGTTCACGAGAGGATCCTTCTTTGCTGAACAAGTGATCCCGTCCGCACAATCCATCGTAGCCTTCAGGATTTCCGCAAGGCTCATGTCCTTGCAGGCAGATTCCCTTGTCTTGATGAAATAGGCGTTCTCGGCCATACGGGCTGCATCAAGGATCAGTAGGATTCCGTGCCGCTTTGCAACTGCCGAAACAGCCCGAAGGTTCTCCAGGCTTACCGGTTGCCCTCCGCCGGAATTGTTGGTAACCGTGACCATGATCAGGGGGATGCGATCCTTTCCGTAGGTTCGGATCGCTTCTTCCAGCTTATTGATATCGACGTTGCCCTTGAAGGGGTGTTGCAGGTCCGGCTGGTAGGCCTCTTCGATGACGCAATCGACGGGTTCTGCGCCGACGTTGAAGATATGGCCTCGCGTCGTATCGAAGGGCATGTTGAAGGGAATTCTGTCTCCCGCCTTGGCCAGCGTCCCAAAGAGGACGTTCTCCGTAGCGCGTCCCTGGTGGCAGGGAATGACGAAGTCAAAACCGAGGATGTCCTTGACGGATTGTTTCAGGGCGTAGTAGCTGTCTGCGCCCGCGTAGGCCTCATCGCCCCTCATCAGGGCAGCCCACTGGTATTTGCTCATTGCTCCGGTGCCGGAGTCGGTGAGAAGGTCGATGTAAATATCGGCTGATTTGAGGCCAAACATGTTGAAATAGCCGGTTTCGAGTGCCTTCTCCCTCTGCTGGCCATCCGGAACAGTCACCGGTTCGACCATCTTGATACGGAAAGGTTCTGGCATGATTCTCTTTACCATCGAATTGTCCCTCCATGCACTCTTCTTCATCTCGGCTTGGGGACTCGTCTGGTTTGCGTTGCCTTTCCTCGTCTGGGCGTATTATATCAGAAGGGGACTTCTCGAACCTATCCCTCAAGTCCGCAAGAGAAACGGCTAGAAGGAGAGGTCTTTTTGAAACGATTAAACCCGCTCGGGCACTTCCCGTTCGACTTCATCCTTTGCCTGGGAGCTTCATTTTCAGCTTATACCTGCATCTCCGTTTTTTTCCTGTTCCCTTTGATCCTAAGCCTTAAGGGTTACGAACCCATTGCCGTGGGAGCAGCTTGGATCATTTTCGAATTCGTTCTCCTAGGCACGCGTGAATGGGTCAACCGATTTCTTTCGACCCGGGGAACACGCTTTGGAATGCTCGCCGGATCTTTTATGCTCGCCCTGGGTGTCGTCGTCCTTTTCGCGGACCTTCCGTACGGAACGATCCTCCTGGGACGCTCACTGATGGGGGCAGGCTGGGGGCTCTTTTACATCGCCAACACCCTCCACCAGGCCCGGGTCCTGCCGGCGGCGCTCCTGGGGCGCGGCTTCGGGATTGCCGGGCTCGCCCCCCTTCTGCCCCAGCTCGGCCTCATTCCTCTTGCGGAATGGCTTGTTTTGAACAACCACCCCGGTTTTGTCTATGCGGTTTCCCTAATGGGATGCCTTTTGTCGATCGTGTTCGCCTGGGGGCTTTCGGGGGAAAAACCATCAACCGCTTCCCACATTTCCCTGAAAGATTGCTTCAGGGAGAGCTGGAAAGTGCCTTACCTGAAGTCGATCCTCCTGTCAGGCAGCGTTTTTGCCTTTGCTGCAGCCGGAATCATGCCGTATGTAGCCAATGCGGCAAGGGAATGGGGCATTGCCGGGAGCAGTTTCCTCTGGTCCGAGGCTCTCGCGGCCCTGGCAACGAGGCTTTTTTTCGGCGGCTGGGTTGACCGTTACGGGAAAAGGCTCCTTTTCCCGTTATTTTCCTGCATCTCGCTCGGAGCTCTTTTGGCAATGACTCTTGGAAACACGTGGGCTTTCCTGCTGGGAGGGGTGCTTTACGGTTTCGGAATGGGACTCGCCTATCCTCTCCTTTACGCCCTCCTGGCAAAAGCTGCTGGAGAGGGATCAAAAACCGCTCTCTTCACTCTTTTCGGAACTTTCATCGATCTCCTATGGGCAATTGCCCCACTGGTAGCCGCCGCCGGAGCCCAACTGCTGGGATTCGGCACGGTCCTGCGGGGCATGGCCGTCCTATTATTGGTTTCAGTGCTATTTATGCGTTTGAAAATCTGGCCCTGGCTAGGAGAAAAATATTAGTTTTTTGCCTATTCGGCCTTGACCATCCCTGCGAAAACCAGCGCCTCGTTGACCATGTGCTCGATCACGGCGAACTCGTTGGGCATATGGGCGGTGTCCGCTTCCTGGGCCCATACCACCGCAGGAATCCCCTCAGCCCTGAAATGCGCGGCACAGGTCCCGCCGCCTACACCGCCGATCCTCGGCTCAAAGCCGTAGACCTCCCGTATGCTGTCGCGAATCCTCCCGACAACCGGAGACCCTGTGGAGGTGACGGGTGCCGCTTCAGCCCTCTGGACATTTTCGCTTCTTATCGTGACGCCGGTTTTTTTCTCCACTGTTCTCTGCACATCCCGAATGACCGATTCGACTTCTTCAAGGCGAACCTGCGGCAGGATGCGGCAGTCAAAAGCGAGAATTTCCTTACCCGGGATCGTGTTGACGTTAGCAACGTTTGCAAAACGCCTCGTCGGTTCAAATGTCGAGCAAGGAGGTTCAAAAAGAAAGTCCGATTCAGGGAAAGCCTTATGCAGGGCCTCATCGAGGTCAACGGAAAAAAGGTTCGCCGCCCTGCAGGCGTTGTTTCCAAGGTCCGGCCGGCTCGCATGAACCTGTTTCCCCTCAATCGTGAACTGTATCCAGAGAACCGATTTCTCCGCCACCTCGACGAAATCTCCTTTATCGTTGCCCCCGTCTGGGACCACGACAAGGTCATCCCGCCGAAATAGTCCTTTCTTCAGCAAATGACTGATCCCGTAAGCGCTTCCCAGTTCTTCGTCCGCAACGAAGGCCAAGCCGACTTCCGTTTCCGGAGTCAAGCCAAGTTGTGTGGTTGCCGCAACGGCATAAAGGCTGGCGATTAGTTCCTGCCCGTTGTCATTGCTTCCGCGGCCATAGACTCGTCCTTCCCTTACGAACGGCTGGAAGGGATCCGTTTCCCACAGGGATCGGTCGCCTTCAGGAACCACATCCAGGTGTGAAACGAACCAGGTCCTGAGGGGAGTGCGGCCGGGAATTCTCACGACGAGGTTCGGCCTGACGCCACCCTGGGCTGTAGGATCCGGCGCATCGAAACGCTCAGGTGCCGGAAGTCCGAGGCGGCCAACCAAACCTGTGAGCCACTCGGCCTTTGCGAGTTCCCCGTATCCCCCGTCCCTGGGACTGACCGCAGGAATCTTCACCAATTCACACAGGGATTCGACCATGTCCTTTTCATGTTCTCGGATCCATGATTCTATTGCCTTGTTCATTCGATGACGCCTCCTTGAACGAATGCCTTCATGACCGCACGGACGGAGGGGCGCTCAAGAGGTTCCAACCCTTCACGAGATAATCCATTCCGGACCACACGGTTAAAAGAAGGGCGATCCACATTGCGGAAAGAGCCAGTGGAAGGTTGAAAATCATCATGACAATCGCGACGATCTGGGCAACTGTCTTTGTTTTCCCTCCCCTGGAAGCGGCAAGCACTACCCCTTCAGCGGCTGCAATCATGCGAAGACCGGTTACTATGAACTCCCTGGCCAAAATGACGACAACGATCCATGCCGATATTCGCTGCAGTTCCACCAGTCCGACTAAGGCGGCGGTAATCAGGATCTTATCCGCGAGAGGATCGATAAATTTCCCCAGGTTCGTAACGATGCCGCGTTTTCGGGCGATATAGCCATCCGCCGTATCCGTCAGCGCGGCCAGTATGAAGACGGCGCCCGCGATCAGGTCGCCCCATTCGATCCTGAGAGTCAGGAAAAGCACGACCAGGGGAGCAAGAAAGACCCTTGACAGGCTCAGCAGGTTCGGCAGGTTCAAAGCCGATGCACCCATGGTTTCCCCTCCGATTGAATTTCGATGGTTGGCTACCTGTGATTATCGCACAAGAAAGGGGCCGGCGATAAAGCGCCGGCCCTTATTTCCTTAAACTCGCGCGGGGGTTTTCTCACCCTCCTAGGTAGGCTTCCTTGACCTTCGGGTCCTGGATCAGCGCTTCACCCGTTCCCTCCAGGACGATTTCCCCCACTTCCAGGACATAGGCATAATTGGCGACCTTAAGTGCCGCAAAGGCATTCTGTTCCACCAACAGCACGGTCTTGCCCTCTGCATTGATCGTCCGGATGATTTCAAAAACTTCCTTGACAAGGAGCGGGGCAAGGCCGAGGGAAGGCTCGTCCAGCATCAGGAGCTTCGGGCGACTCATCAGGGCCCGTCCCAGGGCAAGCATCTGCTGCTCACCCCCGGAAAGGGTGCCCCCCTTCTGCCAGGTCCTCTCCTTCAGCCTGGGAAAGAGCTCGAAGACCCAGTCCAGGTCCTTTCCGATCCCTTCGCGGTCATTCCTGATGTAGGCTCCGAGCATCAGGTTCTCAGTGACGGTCAGATGAGGCAGTATCCGTCGCCCTTCCGGGCACATCGCAATTCCTGCGCTTACAAGGGCTTCAGGACTTTTCCCAAGGATGTTTTGCCCCTCGAAAATGATTTTCCCCTTCTTATTCTTGACCAACCCGGAAATGGAACGAAGAGTGCTGCTCTTTCCGGCCCCGTTTGCTCCGATCAGGGTAACGATCTGGCCTTCGGCGACTTCGAGCGACAATCCCTTCAAAGCATGGATCCCCCCGTAATAAACGTGGAGATCTTCAATTTTAAGCATTCTGAGTCGCCTCCTCCCCCAGGTAGGCTTCTATTACCTTGGGGTTTGAGCGGATCTGCTCCGGGTTACCCTCTGCAATAAGGACACCGTAATCGAGGACCCAGATATGTTCGCAGACGCCCATGACCACTTTCATGTCGTGTTCGATCAGGAGAACCGTTAGGTTGAAATCTGTCCTGATTTTCTTGATGAAGTCCATCAATTCCTGCGATTCCTGGGGATTCATTCCTGCGGCAGGTTCGTCCAGCAGCAGGAATTTAGGCTTAGTGGCGAGGGCACGAGCGATTTCGAGCCTCCGCTGGGCACCGTAAGGCAGGGAATTCGAGATTTCGTTCGCATGCATGTCCAGCCCCACCGATTTCAACAATTCCATAGCCTGTTCCCGAAGTTCCTTCTCCTCCCGCGTGCAGGAAGGAAACATCAGCGGAGCCATCCACCAGGGGCTTTTCTGCCTGACGAATCCACCGATCATGACATTCTGCAGGACCGTCTCGTTGTAAAAAAGACGTATATTCTGGAAGGTCCGGGCTATCCCAGCTTCACAGACCTTGTGGGGAGGAAGACCCGTAATCGGCCTTCCTTCAAGGAATACCTCACCCTTGGTGGGCTTATAGAAACCGGTAATGATGTTGAAGCAGGTCGTCTTGCCGGCACCATTCGGCCCGATAAGCCCGACGATGCTGCCCTGGGGTACTCCTATATTGAAATTATTAACCGCCGTGAGTCCTCCGAAACGGATCATCACTTCGCGGGTCTCAAGGACATACGACCCTTCGCTCATCGGTTTTCACCTCCCCGGGGAAACCGCCGGAGAAACGCATCCCAGCTCAATTCCCTCATCCCCATGATTCCCTCTCGCCGGAAAAGGATGATGAGGATCAGGAGCAGTGAAAAAATAACCATGCGCATCCCGGGAATCCCTTCGAGGTGGAATGATCCGATATCGATCGGGTTTTCAACGAAACGCAGCCATTCAAGCAGGATCGTGATGACGGCACTTCCAAGGACACTCCCCGTCAGGGAACCAAGCCCCCCTGCAACGACGATCATCAGGACGTTGAATGTGAGCAGGAAGCTGAACATCTTCGGGTCTATGGTCGTTATCAGGCTGGCCATGAGAGCGCCTCCGATTCCCGCGAAGAACGCCCCGATCGAGAACGAAACGACCCGGTACTTGAAGGTGTTGATACCCATCGCACGGGCGGCAATCTCGTCATCCCTGATGGCCCTGAGGACATTCCCGAAGTTGCTGTTGGCAATGCGGATCATGAAAAAGAGGGTCAACAGGCACCAGCCGTAATTCCACCAGATGTTCGCGTAGTCCGGTATCCCCTTGAGGCCGAGCGCACCGTTCGTTATGGGTGTGATGTTCGTGAAGACGACGCGGATGATTTCGGCAAAACCCAGCGTCGCAATCCCCAGGTAGTCCCCTCCAAGCCTTAGAACCGGCATCGCTATCAGCAACCCCAATAGTGCAGCGGCAACCCCACCTGCAAGAACGGCGATGAAAAAGGGTGCTTGCATCACGGAGAAAGGCCAGATAAGAGGCTGGATGATGTAGATCATATCCTTTTGCACCTGTGGCAAGATGAGCAGGGACGAGACATAGGCCCCGATGGCCATGAACCCCGCGTGTCCCAGGGAAAACATGCCCGTAAAACCGTAAATCAGATTAAGGCTCAATGCAAGGATGGAGTTGATCGCGATGAGGTTGAGGATCTGGATCTTGTAATTGTCCAGATTCCCGTTTGCCCACCATAGGAAAAGGGCCAGAACCGCGATCGCACCCAGGGAAGGCAGGAGATAACGGGGTTTTTCGTTCCTGTTCATACCTTCTCCTCCAGCTTTTCACCCATGAGACCGGTCGGCTTCATGAGCAGGATGACGATAAGCAAAACGAAGGCAAAGGCATCCCTGTAACCGGAAAGGGTGGGAAAGAAGGCAACCGCCATGATCTCGATCAACCCGAGAAGCATCCCGCCGATCATGGCCCCCTGTATCGAACCTATCCCGCCGAGTACCGCCGCAATGAAGGCCTTGAAACCAGGGAAAACGCCCATGAACGGATGGATCTGCGGATACCTCAGCGCCCACATGATACCCGATGCTGCCGCTAGCGCTGAACCCAGGCCAAAGGTAAGGGCAATGATCTTGTCCACCGAAACCCCCATTAGCCGCGTGGTCTCTATATCCTTTGAGATCGAGCGCATGGCCAGCCCAGGCTTCGTCTTGTAAACGATCCACAGGAGCCCCATCACGAGAGAGAAGGCGATGATCGGGACGATGATTGCCAAGGGGAGAATTCGTATATTTCCGAATGTGATGATTTCTACCAGCCAATCGGGACGATAGACCGGTTTCGGAAGACCCGTAAAAATGACCAGCCCCAGGTTTTCGATGAAGAACGAAACACCGATGGCACTGATAAGCGCAGAGATCCGCGGGGCATCCCTCAGGGGACGGTAGGCAATTCTATCAATAAAGACGCCACAGACTGCAGCAAGCGCAACCGCCATTACGACGGCCACAGCCCAGGGCAACTTTGTAAGCGTTACCCCGTAAAAAACGAAATAGGCCCCCAGCATGAAGATGTCGCCGTGAGCGAAGTTGATCAGCCTAAGGATGCCGTAAACCATCGTGTAGCCGATGGCGATAAGGCCATAAAGGCTACCGAGGGTTAATGCATTAAATAGATGTTGCACAAACATTTCGAAACTCATGGGTGGCCCCCTTGCTCATCAAGAAAGGGAGGAGGTTGCCCTCCTCCCCTTTCGAGATTGTCGTAGGTCAGGTGTCAGCTTACAGTTTCGGCTGGATGACGTCGACGAATTTCCTTTCGCCGTTCTGGATCATCATGATCCCGACCGGCTTTTCGGCGTCGTGGGTCGCGTTCATTGTCGTGCTGCCGGTAACGCCGGGGAAGTTCTTCGTCGCTTCGAGCTGGTCCCGAATAAGCTTGGGTTCGGCCTTGCCAGCGCGCTTGATCGCATCCAGGATCAGCATGTAGGAATCGTAACCGAGAGCGGCGTTGACGTTCGGATCTTTGCCGGGGAACGCTTTCTTCCAGTTTTCCGTAAACTTTTTGGCAATCGGGCTCATGCCCTTCATGGTCGGGTCGTACGGGAACGTGGTGTAGGCAAAGCCTTCGACAGCCTTTCCGCCGATCTTGACGATCTCGGGGTTGTCCATGGCATCGCCGCCCATGATCTTGAACTTTCCGCCCAGTTCGCCAACCTGCTTCATGATGATGGCCCCTTCAGCGAAGTAGGAGGGGATGAAAAGGACATCAGGCTTCTTGCTGATGATCTCCGTCAGCTGGGCCGTGAAGTCCTGGTCGCCGGAGTTGTAGTTCAACTTCGAAACGATCTTTCCACCCATCTTCGTGAAGGACTTCTCGAAGAAGTTTGCCAGCCCGACGCTGTAGTCCTGGGAAACGTCGATAAGGACAGCAGCATTCTTCGCCTTCATCTTCTGGAAAGCGTAGGTGGCGGCACCGGCGCCCTGGAAGGGGTCGATGAAACATGTGCGGAAGATGTATTTCTTTCCCTGGGTAACGAGGGGGTTTGTGCAGGAGGTGCCGAGCTGCGGGATTCCCGCCTTCTCGGAGATTTCTCCGCCGGCCATCGCCAGCGAGGATCCGTAGGTGCCGATGATCGCAACAACCTTTTCCTTCTCGATGAGGCGCTTGACCGCGTTGGCCGCCTCGACCTTGTCCGACTTGTTGTCGACCACGATCAACTCAACGGTCTTTCCAAGAATTTTCGGAGCTTCCTTGTGAGCCATCTTGACTCCGTCCAGCTCCAGTTGGCCGCCGAAACCCATCTGTCCCGTCAGCGGAAGGAAAACGCCGATCTTAACCGTATCGGCAGCAAAAGCGCTTGCCGCCAGGACCAAAACCAGAGCAATAGCCAGACCTACTTTCCCAAACTTCATGCGAGTACCCCTCCTCCACAAAGGTTTAATCTTCAACCGTAAAGCTTAAGAAGAATTCTACACGATGAGCGGCATCATTCATAGGGGGAAATACGTATTCCAGCTAGGCCGGTATGAGCCCCATTTCCCGCCCGACCGTGGCGAAAACGCCCGCGGCCATCTCCAGGTCCGCAGCCTCGTGGGCAGCGGAAACCATGACTCGGATACGTGCGGTTCCCTTTGGAACAGTCGGGAAGGCGATGGCCTGGGCAAAAATTCCCTCTTCGAAAAGGCGTGCGCTGAAGGCCTTGGCGACAGAAGCTTCCCCTAGGATGACCGGCGTGATCGGCGTTTCGCTATGCCCGATGTTGAAACCGTTCTTTTTCATCAGTTCCTTGAACAGCCTGCCGTTCGACCAGAGGCGTCGGACGAGGTCATCGCTTCCCTGGAGGATCTCGACCGACGCCAGGTTCGCCGCAACATCGGGAACCGTGAGTGCACTGCTGAACAGGTTGGGCCGAGCCTTCTGGCGCAAGTAATCGATCAATTCTCCCGTTCCCGAGATGAACCCTCCTACGACGCCGAATGCCTTGGATAGGGTTCCCACTTCCACATCAACCCTGCCGTGGAGACCGAAATGATCGACAATTCCCCTTCCGCCCCGTCCTAGAACACCCTCTCCGTGAGCATCGTCAACCATGATCATGGCTCCGTATGCCTCGGCCGCTTCCACGAGTTCAGGCAGGGGAGCGACATCCCCGTCCATGGAGAAGACTCCGTCTGTAACCACAAGCTTACGGCACGGGTCATCCTTCCTGCTCTCGAGAACTTCGCGGAGGCCTGACGGGCTGTTGTGCGGATAACGCAGGATCGCCGCACCGCTAAGCTTGCAGGCATCGATGATCGAGGCATGGTTCAGTTCGTCGCTGAAGATGAGGTCTCCCTTGCCCACGAGGGGGGGAACGGCGGAAAGGTTCGCGCAGAACCCCGACTGGACCACCATGGCGGCTTCCGTCCCCTTGAAATCCGCCAGTTTCTTCTCCAACTCGACATGCAGGCCCAGCGTCCCGGCAATCGTCCTGACCGCGCCGGGGCCTACCCCAAACGCGTCGATCATCGCCCGGGCACGATCACAGATCCTCTTGTCGCTGCACAGGCCGAGATAGTTGTTTGAGCAGAGGTTCAACCTCCTGCGGCCTTCGATCGTAACCCAGGGACCCTGGGCGCTTTCGATCGTACGAATGTTCGTGTATAACCCTTCAGCCTTCAATCTGGCCAATTCCTCCGTGATGAATCGCTTTTCGACGGACATGTTCGTTCTCCTCCTTCGAAATGGGCTTCCGGTAAGAATTATATCCCTCCTACCCTCTCACCCTTACCCCTTGCAGTGCACTCGCGATTTCGTCCCGTTTAGGAGACGCAGTCTCCCGGAGAGCAGGATCCAGCGCATTGGCCGGCTGAAACAGCTGGACGATCCACCTCGGATCACCGTCGAGCTGGCTACGGATCCGGTGCAGGTCTTCGATCGAAAGTAGTCCAGGGACATAGGTCGTCCTCAGTTCCAGGGGAACCCCGCGTGACTTTAATAGATCGAGGGAGGCACGAACTCTTCCCGTATCGACCGGCACTCCGGCCAATTCGGCATATTTACCCCAGGGAGCCTTGATGTCCATTGCCACCGCATCGATCAATCGATCTTCGAGAAGGGCTTCAAGAACTTCCGGGTGAGACCCGTTAGTGTCCAGCTTCACAGGGAGTTTCGCCACATTTCGAAACCAGGAAAGCATTTCCGCAAGACGTGCAAAAAGTGTGGGTTCGCCTCCGCTCACCACCACACCGTCAAGGAAACGTTCTCGCCGAAGGATATCGGAAAGGACCGGCTTTGCATCAATACCCTCGGCCCGGCCCGTTGCAAGGGGCGCGTTATGGCAAAAGGGGCACCTAAAATTGCAGCCGAGCAGAAAGACAACGGCAGCTACCTTCCCCTCCCAGTCAAGGAAGGAAGTGGGAAGGTAGCCGCCAATCAAGGGAAATTCAGGAATCGGAAGCAACGGGGATAGCCACCCTTTTCCTGTCCCGAAGTTCTGCCCTTTTACCCGCGTTCCACGAGGAAGTCCGGGTGAAGTAGCCGGTTATCCGGGTAATCCCGTCAACATTCACGCTCTCGCAGGCCGGACATTGCTCCTTGAGACCCCGGACCACCTTTCCGCAGTCATTGCAAACGGTGAATTCGGGACTGAACGCAACCTGCGCGCTTTCGGAGTGAAGAAAAATCTTCCTTACGAAGGAAGCCAGGGCGCCGGGATCCGGCTGATGCTCTCCAAGCCAGACATGGGTGATGGCGCCCGCCTTGATCATGGGGTGGAAGCGTCCTTCCTCAAGGACTTTCTCGACCGGGTCCATCGACACATCGTAAGCGAAATGGCTGCTATTCGTGTAATAAATCTCCCCTGTTTCGCGATTCCCATGGATAAACCTGCCTGCCTGGTCGGGGAAATAGCGCAGGTCAAGCTTGGCCATGCGGTAGGCCGTGCTTTCCGCCGGGGTCTGCTCAAGCACGATTTTCAGGCCGTACCGGTTCGACAGTTCCTCGCACTTCAGTTCCATGAACTTGATCACCGCAAGGGAAAATTCCATCGCCTTGGGATCCTGGTGCAATTCAAAACCCGTCATTGCCTGGGCCAACTCATTGAGGCCAAGGATACCAACGAGGTGGCTGGCCTTTTTCATCCTGATGTAGTTTTCCCCATCGTGATCCACGCAGAGGGTATTCAGAGGCCCCCTCTTGCCCAGGAAGAGTATCTCCTCGAGAAAGTGCCTTTTTTCCAGGTGAGCACGTCCCGCCAGTTCCATCTCGCGGTCAAGGAGGTCGAACATCAGGTCTGGATCAGCACCGCTCCGGTACGCGAGGCGCGGAAGGTTGATCGTCACGTTCTGGAGTGCGCAGTAACGCATCTTCCAGGGCATATGCGCCTCTTCAAGGTCTTCCGGCGTAAGCTCGAAGCTGAGTCGGCAACACTCGGAAAGCTTGGCCACCCCTCCCCGGTCAAAAACGAAGTAGGTGTTGCCCTTTTCGGAAGCGACGAGGCAGGCCAACTGCAGCATCTCCTCCCAGCCGGGCTCCTTGAAGAAATCGTCGGTGATGTGCAAAAGGGGTTTCGGGAAAAAGAAGGGCTGCCCTCGACTGTCTCCCTCCAGGTAAACATCCATGAGAGCTTTGAGGAATCGCTTTGAGTCCGGGGCATAATCGGCATACGTCTTCCCTGTGGTCACGCCCCCCGGGCCTATGGCGGGCACGTCACGGAAATGTTTCGGAATCTCGTAATAAAGGTTGATGTCGGTAAAGGCAACCTGTCCGCCCCTGCCGCCTGCCAGTTGGTTGAACTCGAACACCAGCATCTGGGCAAGCTGCTTCAGCCGTTCGTCTGATTCGCCGGCAATGTAGGGGGCAAAGAACACGTTCACGGCGTCCCATCCGATCGCCCCGGCAAAATTGTTCTGAAGGACCGATGTCATTTTCAGCACGTGGGCAAGGAGGACGTCCCCATGCTTCGCGGGAGCCGAAATGCTCGTGATGCAGGGAAAATTGAGTCCGTATTTCTCGACGTAGGCCATGCTTTGGCCGGAACAATAAGGCCGGTTGATCATCCCGAGGTCGTGCAGGTGAAGATCACCTGAAAGATGCGCTTCCGCGATGTCGGGGGAGAAGACCTTCGTCAGGGCATACTCTTTCAGGACCATCTCAGCGATCGAGAGGTTTATCGATTCCGGGTTGTGCGTCGTATTGCTGTTCTCATGGTTCGGAGACAGCATCATCGACTCAAGGTCGTAAAGGGGGATACCGATGCGGCTATGATCCTTAAGCTTCGCGTCGAGCCCCCTCTGGAAGAGCTTGACGTTGACCATCTCGCGGATGAGGGTCGTCGTGACCTGTTCCCTGTTGCACCGGATGAGGTCCTCTTCCACTTCCGCAGCGATTTCGCCAGCCAACTGGGGTTCAACCCCGGCCTCCACGACCAGGGCTTTCTGGATGCGTTCCGCTTTCCAGGGAGATCGTTCTTCCTGCGCCAGGGCGTCGACCATTAGGAGAAGGTCCGTCGATTCAGCCCGGCTTCCGAAAAGCTGCATCTGCCGCCCGGCAAGAATTTCGGCGTTATCGGCCATTCTTTTCATCCCTTTCTTCCAGGAGTTTTGAAATTTCTCGTGTGAAGCTTGAAAGGTCGGTGAATTCCCGGTAAACCGAAGCGAAGCGGACATACGCGACCTGGTGGAGCAACCTTAGCTTTTCCATCGCCAATTCTCCGACACGGACACTCGAGATTTCCCCTTGTCCCGCGTTTCGCAAGGAATCCTCGATTTCGGCAACCGCTTCTTCGATCCTCTCCAGGGGAACCGGGAGCTTCTCGCAGGATTTTGCCATCCCCTTCAGGAGTTTTTCCCTGTCGAATGCCTCCCTGCGCCCGTCCTTCTTGACCACCCAGAGGAAAGTTCTCTGTTCAAGCCGTTCGTAGGTCGTGAAGCGTGAACCGCATGAAATGCATTCTCGCCGCCGCCGAACGATACGATCCTCGTCGGCCGTTCTTGTCTCTATCACGCGGGTGTCGCCAGCTCCACAATTAGGGCATCGCAAAAAAACACCCCCTAGATATAGTGGCTCTCCTATTATAATCCGCTTTGAATGTTTCGTCTGGGTCCATGGATGGGATTTTTAGTCAGCAAATGGGACTTAAAGACCTGGGAGGGAAAAAACGGGGGGATGCCTTTCCAGCACCCCCCCGTAAAACAACGCTGTTCCCAGCCGGCTAAAGCCGGCCCTTTTCGAGAATTTCCGACACCGCGGCCCTTACCCTGCCGCCTTCTGCCCTGCCCTTGACCTTCGGCATAAGGATCCCCATGACTCTTCCCATGTCTCGGGGTCCCGTCGCGCCAGCCTGGATTGCCGCTTCGTGAACCATTGACGCGAGCTCTTCCTCTCCCAGCTGTTCAGGCATGTAGCCTTCCAGGATGCGGGCTTCTTCCAGTTCCCGGTCGGCCCTGTCGGCGACACCGTGGGCTCGGTACTGTTCGCTTGCTTCGCGGCGCTGCTTGATGAGCCTTTGCACAACGGCGAGGATTTCCTCCTCTGCCAACTCCTTGTCCTTGCCCTTATCAACCTGAGCCAACTGTAGCGCGGCCTTCAGCATCCGGAGCGTGCCCAAGCGCATTTCGTCGCGACTTTTCATCGAAATAACGAGATCTTCCTGGATGCGCTTTCCCAGGTCCACAGCGAAACCTCCCCGCTAGGTGCGCTTGCGCTTCTTGGCCGCAGCCGCCCTCTTGAGTTTCTTCGCCTCACTCGGCTTCTGGTAGTGCTCATGGCGTCTCGCCTCACGCAAAACCCCCACTTTGGAGACTTCGCGCTTGAAACGCCGCAAGGCATCCTCAATCGATTCGTTGTCCTTGCGAACGACAGTCGTCATCCCGAATCCCCCCTTTCATGCCACCCACGCTCATCCCGGTGGCCAGCGGAACAATCGTCCCGCCAACAGGTGCACGTGAAGGTGGGGGATAGTCTGCCCCGCCTGCGGGCCGCTGTTCACAACCAAGCGGTATCCGTTGTCTTCTAATCCGAGTTCCAACGCAAGCTTCCTCACCACTTCCATCAGCTTACTCCACAGGGCCGGGTCCTTCACGGCGGTGACCGATTGGACATGCACCTTGGGAACGATCAGGATATGGGTCGGAGCTTGGGGAAGGATATCCCGGAAAGCCAGGATCTCGGAATCTTCGTAGAGAATCGCAGCCTTTCTGCGCCCCTCGACGATTTCACAGAAGACACAGTTTCCCGGCAAGGAGTTCACCCCGTCCATGCAGGATGGAGCCATTTTATCCCAGCTTGCGGGTTGTAACAATAGTCCGGCCTCCCAATAATTGGGAATTCATGCTTGAAACTCCCCTTTTTCGAAAAACCTGACCCGCACGTTCTCGATCCGGCCAGGAAATCCGTTTCCTTTCCAGCGGACAGGAAGGAAATGGGGCGTCAAACCCTTCAGTTCTCCATCTCTCGCCTTTTCTACAAGAACAGGAACCGTGGTTTCAAGAAACGAGGCTGTAAATTTCCCCAGCAACTCTTCCCCGACAGCAATCCCCTCTTCGCACCGAGCCCTCGCCACAGCCCCGGGCAAATGGCCCTCCATGGAAGCCGCCAGTGTACCGGGCCTCCGGGAATACGGGAAAACGTGGAGGTGTCCGAAACCAAGTTCTCGCACCAATGCCAGGCTCCTCTGGAAAGCTTCGTCGGTCTCCCCGGGAAACCCCACCAGCAGGTCAGTCGAAAGGTGCAGGTTTTCCGGCCAGAGTTCCCTTATTCTTCCAACGATCCGTGCAAAATCCGCTGAAGTGTAGCCGCGCCGCATGGCCGCGAGGATCCTGTCGTCCCCGCTCTGGAGGGGAAGATGGAGGTGGGGGCAGAAGGATGCCGTCCGCGCAAGGGTCCGGATCAGTTCATCGTCCAGTGCGAAAGGTTCGAGTGACCCGAAGCGGATTCTAAGAATTCCGGGGACCCTTGCGATTTCTTCCACTAAACGAGACAGGGTCCACGGTCCGTTAGCGCCAAACAACCCCAGGTGGACACCCGTCAGCACCACTTCACTGCACCCAGATCGGGCAACTCGCCCTACCTCTGAAAGGATGTCGCCAGGTTCTCGACTGACCGGCGCCCCTCGGACAAAAGGAACAATGCAGTAGGAACAGAAGTGGTCACACCCGTCCTGGACCTTTATAAAAGCGCGGGTATGCAGAGCCGGTTTCTCGAGTGCCAGCGGGTCCCATCCGCAGGAAGGGGGAGAAGGCCTTCTCAGGAAAACCGGCTTTTCAGGCCGCGAGCCGGCTTCGAACAGTTTTTCCAAGGTATCAGGGATCAATGATTTCAACCGGTTTCCAACTGCCGCATCGATTCCGAGACGCGTTGCCTCGGCTTCTTCAAGTTCCTGCACCCAGCAGCCGGCTGCGAGGATCATTCCTTGCGGGTTTTCCCTCCTGTAGCGACGGACTTGCTGGCGGCTCTTCCTATCCGCTTCGGCGGTTACGGTACATGAAAGGAGAATGGCGAAATCCCATTCGTTTTCAGAAGGAACGGCTCCCCGCAGGATCAGTTCTGAAACCACGGCCTCCGCTTCATACTGGTTTGTCCGGCATCCCAGAGCCCTGATCCTGAATTTCTTCCCCCTGAGTGTTCCCACGACACTTTCCCTCCCAGGCCAAAACAACATACGAGCAGGCAACAATAGCCGCAACAAAGGCCTTCAACACCAGCGGACCCAAACTGACCGCCCTGAACCCGGCTTGCCGCAGGGCTTCCTTTTCCCGCTCGTCCCAGTCTCCCTCGGGACCGATCGCTATGGCAACTTCAGCCGCAGGCGGGACAGTCGCAAGGGGAATCGTCGTACCTTCGAGGATCCCGGCGAGCCGCAGCGCGGGGAGTTCAGTTTCCAGTATCTTTTCGAGGGGAGCAGGTTCCGCGATCGAGGGGATTTTCGGAGCGCCGCACTGGAGTGTCGCCTCTTCGAGTATCCGCGACCATCGGGCCACCTTCTTCGCCTTTTCAGCCTCGGTGATTCGCGGTACAGAACGATTGGCCTCGACAGGAAGGATGACCGAGACCCCGGTTTCGGTCGCTCCCCTGAGGAGGTGCTCGAAATCCCCCCCCTTTAACAGTGAGGCCAGTAAAACGATTCTGGGCGTGCTCCCCTTCCCGGGAAGAGAGGATAGTACTCTTGCCGCCAGGCCGCCCTCAGCCGACTCGAGCCTCACTCGGCATCGCTCTCCTGCCAGTAATCCTTCCACATTCTCGCCTGGGGATACCCTCAAGACTTTTAGAAGATGGTGGGCCTGCTTTTCGTCAACTTTCCACAGCCCGTCTCCCAGGCTCGTACACCTTTCAAGGCGCAACCTGGGCGGAGACACCCCACCATTCCCCCTTCTCAAGCTCAGAGAGCATGACAAGGCCGCTATTTCGAAGGGCTTTCAGGAAATCATCACGTTCCTTCCGGACAAGCCCGGAAAAAATCGCTATTCCCCCGGGCCTGAGCACTCCGGGAACGTCAGGAAGCAAGGTCATGAGGGGCTCGATCACGATATTCGCCGTCAACAGGTCGACTCGACGCTTGAAGCCCTTCAGCAGGTCTCCCTGCTCGATGGTCACGGCCCTTTCGTCAATCCCGTTGAGCAGGCAATTCTCCCCCGCCTCGGCAAGGACAGCCGGGTCGATGTCCCGCGCCCAGACCTTTTTCGCCCCGAGCTTGACCGCCCCTATCGCAAGGATCGCCGAACCGGTTCCGATGTCTGCTGTTTCCATGCCTGGCCTGAGAACCCCTTCCATCAGTTCAAGGACGATCTGGGTGCTTTCGTGATAGCCGGTTCCAAAAGCGCTTCCCGGGTAGATGTAGAGGACTGTCTTCCCCTGCGGCTCGGCATCTCTATGCCATGGCGCCATCACGACAAGGTTCCGCCCCACTGCAAGGGGCGGAAAAGCTTCTTTCCATGTCGTGTGCCAGGCCCGGTTTTCGATCTTGCCCATGTCCCGCACCGATATCTCCGGCCACGCAGACAGAACGTCTCCAACCCTCTTTAGCCAGTACCCCAGTTCGAAATGGCTCCTGTAGTAGGCCCGGAGCCCTATGCGCCCGTTTCCCTCAAAAACCTCCGAACCGATACTTCCGGAAAGGTCCGCGAGGGAAGCCAGCGTTTCTTCGCTCCCGCTTTTCGTCTCCAGGGTGATATACCACCAGAACGATTCTTTTTCACCCACAGCCTTCACCCCCGAATAACCGAGGGAGGAAGGCTGGCGCCTCCCTCCCTTAAGTCCCCACCCCAAAGATCCTACCATGAAAGACGCGTCTTTCGCACCCTCAGGATAGCCACGTCTTTAACCTATCCAGGAAACCGGCCGGCTGGACGGGCGTTCCCATCTCGGAGGCAAGATCTTCGACCAGTTTCTTTGCCTTTTCGGTGAGGTTCTTCGGGACATCGACATCCACATGCACAATAAGGTCTCCCCTGCCTCCACCTCGAAGGCGCGGCATTCCCTTTCCCTTCAGGCGGAACGTATCCCCGGGCCGTGTACCGGCCGGCAGGTCTTTCTTTTCCAGGCCATCCAGCGTGGGAACTTCGACCTGGCATCCGAGAACGGCCTGGGGGAACGAAACGACGGACTGGGTATGGAGATCGTTTCCATCCCTGATGAAAAGCGGATCCGGCTCCACTTCAAGATGGACGTAAAGGTCCCCCGGGGGGCCCCCGTTTATTCCAGCCTCTCCTCCACCGTTGACCCGAAGCCGCACACCCGTGTCCACACCCGGTGGCACGCGGACCTCGAGTTCCCTCTTGACGCGTTTTTGGCCTTCTCCACGGCATTCCGTGCAGGGCGACTTGATCACTCGACCTGTCCCCCCGCAACGGGCACAAGGGACAACCGTGACAAACTGGCCGAAAGGGGTGCGTGCAGTTTGCTCGACTTGCCCGCGCCCGCCACAATCACGGCAGCTTTCGGCATTCGTGCCCGGCTGCGCTCCCGTTCCCCCGCATTTTTCGCAACGCTCCCTGCGCGCCACGTTAACTTTTTTTGTAACCCCTGCCGCTGCTTCCCTCAGAGAGACGTTGAGGGGCACCTCGAGGTCGCTACCCTGCCGGGGAGCGTTTGCCCTTGCCCTGGATCCTCCACCCATGAACGTGTCGAATAGGTCTCCAAATATGTCACCGAATGGATCCTGCCCGGAGAAGGGGCCATATCCCCCTCCCCCGTTACCGACCGTCCCGAAGCGGTCGTATTGCTCCCTTTTTTCCGGATCGCCAAGGATAGCATAGGCCTCGTTGACCAGTTTGAAATGTTCTTCGGCCTCCGGGTTTCCCGGGTTGGCGTCCGGGTGGTACATGCGGGCAAGTTTGCGATAACTCTTCTTAATCTCATCCTGAGAAGCACCTGCAGGGACTTCAAGAAGACGGTAAAATCCCTTCGGGTCATCCACGGCAGCCAAGAAGGTCCCCCCTCATTCCTCGACGCGGGGCTCAGCCTTCATAGCGGCCTACCCGGACTTTTGAGGGGCGAACAAGCCGATCCCCCAACCGATACCCCTTCTGGAGAACTTCCAGGACCTTCCCGTCCTCAGCGGGATCTTCCACGCCGGACACGAGAATCGCCTCGTGGATTTCCGGGCTGAAGATTTCCTCCAAGGCTGGTATTTCTTCTAGCCCCATGGATTGCAAGGCGGCAAAAAACTGGGAACGGACCATCTGCACCCCTTCCAGGAGCGCTTCCCCGCGACGGGCCTCCGCGGAATCGATAGCCCTGTCCAGGTTATCAAGAACCGGTATCAGGTTGAGAACCGCACTTTCAGCCGCAAGGATTTTCATCCGGGCCGAATCACGATCGATGCGCGCACGAAAATTCATGAAGTCCGCCTTGACCCTTAGGCCTTCCTGCCGTAGGGTTTCAGCCATTATTTCGGCCGCCTTGAGTTTTTCTTCCAGCTCCGCCCTATCGGCGGCCCAGTTTGTCGGGCTTGACTTTTCGTTTTCTCCACCGCAGGGGATTTCACCTTCCCGGCATTCCCCTGTCGATTGTTTTTCACACATTGCGACTCCTCCTTACCGATCAGGGTCAATCCGAATCGCCGTCGCCGGACAATCCGTCCCAGACCGTTTCAAGGGCAGCGATCGCCCTCTCGTAATCCATTCGAACCGGGCCGATCAAGCCCAGCACGGTGCGTGTTCCCTTCCCAGTGGAAGAAGAAAAAAGTGCGGAAAAGGCTCCTAGTTCCGAATCGGGGTCTTCGTTCCCGATGATCACGTTCAGGCCGTCCTTGACGGAATAACGGCGGACCATCCTTGTAAGGGCGTCTTCCTCTTCGAGCAGGCAGAGAATAGCCTGTAATCGTCCGATATCCTGGAAGTCGGGCAACCCCAGGATATGGTGGACACCCGTCGTGAAGAAGCGGAAGTTATCCGTGGAAAGGAAACTGTCGATTTCCGACATGGCCAAACGGCAACTTTCCGCTACGTCCGTAAGTTCTTTCAGGACAAAGGATTGGAGTCCTCCCCGTACCTCATCCCAGGAGCGCCCCGAAGCGACGGTGTTGATGCGTCTCGAGATCTCATCCAGGGTTTCGCGGCTCATTTCACATGGGAACGTCAGCAGCTTCTGATGGATTAGCCGACCCTGGAGAACCACCAACAGCAACGCATGGTAGAGGTCGATGCAAACGAATTCCACCCGTTCGAGCCGGACCTGGGCCATAGGGGCCGAGGCGGCAAGCGCAACTGTCTGCGTGGCGCGGCTCAGGAGCTGGGAGGAATAGGCCAGCACCTCCTCGAAGTCGGCACGCTGTCTTTTCAGGTCGAGCATCCGGTCCGCCAGTTCCGGGCTCTTTTCCCTCTTGCCTTCCAGGATGGAATCGACATAAACCCGGAAAGCCCGGCTTGTCGGTATCCGCCCGGCAGAAGTGTGAGGCTGCGTAATATACCCCAACTCTTCAAGATCGGCCATTTCGTTTCGAATCGTCGCCGCACTGATCCGGGTCAGGTATTTCTTGGAAAGGGCACGTGATCCTACGGGTTCCCCCGTATGGATATACTCGAAGACAATCGCCATCACAACCTCGTATTGGCGTTCCGTCAACACGTTTTTCACCCCCCCGTCCGGAAAATTGGCACTCTTGCCTGCGGAGTGCCAAAGTCCATCCGTCCGGTAGGTTAACAGTCACCCGGCTTATTGTCAACACAGGTCAAACGAGAAAATCCAAGGATCGTTACAATAGTATTGGATCGCAATTTTTATCTTTAGGGGGAAGTGATTTGTCTCATCAAGGAATCCGTACAACCATCTTCATTGTCAGGCATGGGGAATGCATCGGAAACCGGGAGGGACTCTTTCGCGGCCGATGCGATTTTCCGCTCAACGACATAGGAATCCGGCAGGCTGAAGCCCTGGCCCTCGAACTGAAAGGACAGGGGATAACCCGCATTTTTTCCAGTCCTCTCTCCCGGGCAGCAGAAACGGCCAGCAGGATAGCGGAAACCTGTTCTGCCCAGTGGGAAATCCGTGCCGGCTTCAACAACATGGCCCTCGGCCAATGGGAGGGACGCCCAAAAAGAGAAGTCGAGGAAGAGTTTCCCGAGGAATGGAGCCTCTGGATCGAACATCCCGACCGGCTCCACATTCCCGGAGCAGAATCCCTGTCAGAGGTCCAACGCCGGGCTTTCTCCAATCTCGAGCACCTTGTGCACGTCTACGCCGGCGAAACGATTGCCGTTGTTTCCCACCGCGCCGTCATCAAGCCCCTGGTGGCCGCCTGCCTCGGGCTGGCAGAGCCTTCTTTCTGGAGGCTGCACATCGACACCGCCTCATATTCCATCCTCGTTCATGAGGAAAAACGCGGCTATTGTCTCACTCTCCTCAACCAGAACCGGCACCTTGACGAAATGGTTCAGGAATGGGTGTGAAGGCTACGGCAGGCTTTTCCTTGACCCCTTTCCTTAGAGGGGATAACATCGTTGGTCGGCAGGGACTAATTTATTTTTACAGGATGAGGATCGATGAAACTTTTATTACTTGATGACCTGGACGAGAAAGAACTTCTTTTGGAAATTGACCGCATCGGGGCAGACCGGCGAAGTTTTCCCTATTTTGCGGCAAAGAACCGGACCCTTCTCCTGGCGGCGAAGGATCTTGATGTCCGTGCGGCAAACGCCCTTAAGCAAGAGATGCTCTCCCGTGGAGGGGACATCATTGTCCACAAAAGAACGATCGACTGCGGCGTGACACATACCGATGCCCTCCTGATGGGAACACCGGGGCAGTTTTCACGCTTGCTGGAAAAACTCGATTCCATGCCTTACTGGGGACTCGACGAACTCAAGATAGCATTGGGCACAGCCTTACGGAACTCAAGGAGGCGGGCTTGGGACATTTCCCTCCCGGGTGGACGAACGCTTTCCCTCGGAGATAAGACCCGTATCATGGGAATCCTGAACGTGACAGGTGACTCTTTTTTCCCCGGGAGCCGGCACCTGGACCCGGGAGACGCAGTGAAAAAGGCCTTGTCCCAGTTTGAAGAAGGGGCCGATGTGGTGGATATCGGAGGGGAATCGACGCGACCCGGCGCCCCGGGCATACCCCCCGAAGAGGAAATCACTCGAGTCGTCCCCGTCATCTCGGAAATCCGGCGACTGAGGCCCCAGAGCATCCTGTCTATCGATACCCGAAAGGCTTCGGTTGCCGAGGCGGCGGTCAAGGCGGGGGCCGATATCGTCAACGACGTTTCAGGACTCCGGTATGACCCCGGTATGGCCAGGGCCCTATCCGAACTCCGCGTTCCCGTTATCCTCATGCATAGCCGCAAAACCCCCGGCACCATGCAGGAATCACCGGCCTACGCCGACGTCGTTTCGGATGTCTGGGATGAACTTGGACAAATCCTGGAACAGGCGACCCGTGCCGGTATCGAAAAGGAAGCAGTCATATTGGACCCCGGCCTCGGCTTTGCAAAGGATGCCGCGCACAACTTAAGCCTTCTCAAGCACCTCAAGGCCTTCAGCACCCTGGGCCGGCCGCTACTCGTCGGCCATTCCCGAAAAAGCACGATCGGCCACGTCCTTTCACTACCCTCCCCTGCGGATCGACTGGAGGGGACACTAGCGATCACAGCCTTATGCGCATGGCAGGGTATTCCGCTCGTCCGCGTCCACGATGTCAGGGAGAATTCCCGCGTCGCCAGGATGATCCAAGCCATAAGGGAAGCGTCATGAAAACTGCCGCAATTGGCTTAGGAAGCAATGTCGGGGATCGCCTGGGTAACCTGCGTAATGCAGTCAACGCCCTTTCCGGGTCGGACTTCATGGTTACCGCCCGGAGCTTCGTTTACGAAACGCCGCCTTTTGGGCGTACCGATCAGCCTCGGTTTCTCAACGCCGCAATCATCGGGGAATTTGCTGGAAATCCCTCTTCCCTCCTAACATTGCTGAAAGACGTGGAAAAGAGGATCGGTCGTCGGGACAGGGGACGGTGGGGCCCGCGGGAGATCGACCTGGACCTCCTCATGATCCCCGATTTAATCTACTGCAGCAAAACACTTGAGATCCCTCACCCGGGTCTTGCGGAAAGGGCTTTCGTCCTTTTCCCGCTGGCGGAAATCGCACCCGACTGGGTCCACCCCGTTCTGGGGATCGATATCGCTTCACTGGCCGAAAGAGTAAAGTCCGAGGCGCAGTCCTTTTGCCGCATCGCGCGCCTTTAACCCGAAACGCCCGACAGGAGGTCAACCTTTGAAACCAAGACTTATTTTGCTTACCCTTGCCTGTGCCTTTTTCCTAGGCTTCGCTGTATCCCCGGCAAAGGCCAATACCCGCGTACTTTCGGCACCAAGGCACTCCATCTTTCTCGTCCTTAAAGAAGAATCCGGTGTCGTAACCCAGGCAATCCTCCGCACCCCGGGCACTCTTCAGCCGGTTACCGAAATTGTTGGACTTTCCTTCGCAGGGGAAAACACATCAACATTGGCCGTTGACCGTGACGCCAAGCCGGACCTGCTGTGGAAGCTGACATTCCTCAACCAGAAAGACCGCTCACAGGGGACGGTCCTATGGATCTCCGCCCTGACACGGCAACCTCGCGTATGGCTTGCAGTCAGCCCCGTAGCAGAGACTCTCTGGGACGCTATCCGACCGAAATTGACGGTGCCTCGCGGGACGCTCCTCTATGTTTCACCGATCCTCCCGTCCTTCTTCAACCTGCCGCAGTACCAGGGAAAGGACGTCCTTACTTACGTCTATTGCCTAACGATCGATCAGACAGGTCCCGGGATCGGAGTGGTCCCTGAGGTCTACAAGCAACTTCTCCGTATCGTGCAAACCGTGCGGGAAAATGAATTCGATACGGGAAGAAGAAAGGCCTACGAATCGCTCGAAGCGGACTTCAAGGCCCTTTCCGAGGGAGGAAAACCCTCTACTGAGGCGATCCTGAATTTCGGTTTCCGGAAAATAGCCGAAATTTCCTGGCGCCCCTAAACAAAGACGCAAAAGGGGAGGAGCGGTAGTGTTACCGCTCCTCCCCTTTTTTATTTCCGTTTCCCTAAAGCGTAACCGACTTTTTCAGGCTTCCAAAAATGTTGCAATCCGCTTCAACCTGGATGGTTTGCCCCTTTGACAAACCAGTAACGGGGATCTCCACCTCAAGACCGGTTTTGCCCGTTTGTCCCACGAAACTCTGTTCCGCAAGCACTTTCCCGTCCCTCGTAATAACGACCCTGTTGATGAAGTGCTTGGCAGGGTCATTGACCGTGTGCGAAACCTGGATCCGGAGTTTTCCCTCCGGCTGCAGGGCAACATCGAGCGAAACAGGTGGGTGCGCAAGCGCGATCCCCTTCAAACCCAGGAGGAACACCACTCCAAGAACAGGCAACAGCCATTTTTTCATTCTCATCACTCCTACCGGTTCAATGCTCCGGAAATCCTTCTTTCCGGGCGCGCCGCAAGGCTTCCAGGACTTCCTCTGCGTGTCCGGCAACCTTTACGGAGGGCCACACCGATCTTACCATCCCTGCCGGGTCGATGAGGAAGGTCGATCTCACGATTCCTTCGTATTCCTTCCCGTACATTTTCTTCTTCCCCCATGCACCGTAGGCTTTAATTGCCGTCCTCCCCGGGTCACTCAGGAGAAGGACATGAAGGTCGTTCTTCCTTGCAAATCTTTCATGGGATTCAACCGTATCTGCACTCACCCCAACCACGACCGCTCCCTCTGTTTCGAACTCGGGCAAACTGCCCGAAAAGGCACTTGCCTCATCCGTTCACCCCTTCGTCCCATCCTTCGGGTAGAAGAAGAGAACTACCCATTTGCCCTTAAAATCCGACAGTGTCAGTTTTTGCCCACCGAGACCCTCGAGGTTGAATTCAAGGGCCCGCGAGCCCGCTTCCAGCATCGTTCTTCCCTCCTCGAAACCTGTGGTCAATCAAGGTGCCGGTCGGATGTGGACTGGATGCCGGTGTTCTTCGAATCCCCCATGCAGAGCGGCTTCCCCTGGCGGTCTACTACACAATGCTCGGTCGCGACATTCCCCTGGGCTTCGGAATGATGGAGTTCCCGTATGAACGCTACGACCTCTTTTAGGTCCGGTAATTGGGGAAGGGGGTAGACCTTGGCAAAAACGACCAGGCCCTGTTCATCCACGAGGACGTTCGCCCTTTCAGAGAAACCCTCCTTCTCCCTGAAGAGTCCGAGATCCTTCGCCACCCTTCCGTGCGGCCAAAAATCGGCGAGGATCTTGAGGCGCCCCAGCCCAAGGTCCTTGGCCCAGGAGGACTTGCAGGGAACCGAGTCGATGCTGATCCCCACGGGTACGGTGTTCAGGCTTTCGAAAACATCCATGTCCCTTTCGAGACAGCGCATCTGGTCGGCACAAAGCTGTGTCCAGGCCAGGGGATGAAACGAGAGAAGCACCCTCTTTCCCCTGAATGACGAAAACCTCCAATCATTATTGTCCTGGTCCTTAAGTGAAAAATCTTCCAGGATATCTCCAGCTTTGATTCGTTTTTCTTCCATCGTGCATCCCCTCCCTATTAAATTTCCTATCTCAAACCTTCGATAAAAGCCGAAATCAGTTCCACCGGAGGCCTTCTTTTCCAGAGCGGATCCTTCTGTTCGCGGTAAGCGGGAAGTTGTTCCTCGAAGGTCGCCCTGCCGGGTCGGTCCTGGTAGAGAATCCCCAGGGGGTAGGGCGGACCGGCCATGGCCAGCTCCATCGCTTTTCTTCGATCGTGCGTGTCACCCTGGTCTCCTTCAAGAAGGAAGGTGTTTTCCTTGAACCATTTGTAGGTGTTCAACTTGTTGAACGAAACGCAAGGCTGGAAAATATCGACAAGGGCGTACCCCTTGTGGAGAATGGCAGCTTTTATGATCTCCCTTGACAACTCGGTGTCGGCCGAAAATGCCCTGGCCACGAATGAGGCTCCCTGGGAGATTGCGAGAGCGAGCGGATTCAGGGGTTCAGAGAAGACGCCTTCAACCTGGACGGGGGTTTTCATGCCCACCGGGCTGGTAGGTGAGGCTTGTCCCTTTGTTAGCCCGTAAACCATGTTGTTGTGAACAAGGTTTGTCAGGTTGGGATTTCGCCTGATCGAGTGCAACAGGTGGTTCCCACCCTCGCCGTACATATCCCCGTCTCCGCCTATTGCGAGCACCGTCATTTCAGGATTCGCAGCCTTGACGCCGGTCGCTACCGGCAACGCCCTGCCGTGCAGCCCCTGGATGATATGCCCTTTCATGAAATGAGGGGTCTTCGCCGCCTGCCCGATTCCCGAGACAAGCACGACTTCCTGGGGGGAAATCCCCAATTCGGAAAGGGCTTCCTTCAAGGTGGAAAGAATCTGGAAGTTGCCGCATCCTGGGCACCAGGACATGTCCACGTTTTCAACGTCATACTGCCGGGGATTCATTGCGCGTCACCCCCTGAAAGGATTCTCTCGAGACCTGAAGCCAATTCTTCCACCGAGGACTGGTGCCCCCGGAAATTCAAAAGCAAATGGTCGGCTTTTCGTCCCGTTGCAAGCCGGATCAACCGGGCAAACTGCCCTGTGGAGTTCCCTTCAGCAACGATAATTTTCCGCGCCCCCGCAACCAGGTCCAATGCCGAGGAGTGCAAAGGATAAACCTGCGAGAAGTGCGCCAGGGCGACATCCGTCTTGCCCAGTAAAGCCAAAGCCTCCTGTAGGGCTGATCCGGTGGATCCCCAGCAAAGGACGAGGTTGGCATCGTTCGGGTTTCCATGCACTGTAGGCGGCAGCGCCGCTTCTTCCAGCAGCTTGAGCTTCGACATGCGTTTCATTTGCATCCTCTCGCGCATGTCGAAATCCTCTTCGATGTGACCGCTCTCGTCGTGTTCGTGACTGTCGATACGGATGAGTCCCGTTCCGTTCCCAAAAATCCCTCGCGGCGAGACGCCATCCTCCGTCAGTCTATATCTAAGGTAACCCGGAACCGACTCGACAAAATGATGGGAGAAACTCCCTTCGTCCATGGGCAGTCCCTCTACCTCAAAGACACTGTCCAGGAGATACTCATCCGTGAGGATGAATACGGGAACCTGGTATCGGTCCGCCCAATCGAAGGCCAGCCGGGACAGTTCAAAAGCCTCTCGTGCGTTTCCCGGAGAGAGAATGACCCGCGGGAACTCTCCATGCCCCGCGTAAAGGGCCAGCTCTAGGTCGGCCTGCTCCGTTCGTGTTGCCATCCCCGTTGCAGGACCCGGCCTTTGACCGAGGTGAACGACAAGCGGAATTTCCGTCACAGCCGACAGGCTGATTCCCTCTTCCATCAGGGCAAACCCGCCTCCCGACGTCGTCGCCATGGCCCGCCCCCCTGCTGCCCAAACACCGAGGGCCATGTTAACGGCAGCAATTTCGTCCTCCACCTGCTCGACGGCGATTCCGAACCGGGCGGCATTCTGGGCCATGAAGGCAAGGACTCCGGAGCCGGGCGACATGGGATAAGCCGTTACGAAGTTGCACCCGCCTGCTAGGGCACCCAGGGATACGGCCTTATGACCGTCGACCAGGACCGGCCGCCGATGCGGATCGGCCTTGGGCAACGATAGGCTAAGCCGGTTCTTTTCAACAAGATCCGTTCCTTTCCTGAACCCGCTTTCAGCAGAAGAGCGATTCTTCTCCAGGATTTCCGGTTTAGCCGAGAACCGCTCGATGAGCAATTCATCCAAGCCCGGATATGCAATTCCAAAAAGGGCACATAGGACACCCGCCGCAACGCTGTTTGCAGTTAGGGGGCCTCCTGCCTGCCGCGCCATCTCCAGGAAAGGGACATCGAGGAAAGTGCAGGGGTGCCCTTCAAATTCGTCCTTTAATTCTTCCCTGTCCCTCAGGACGATTGTTTTTGGAGACAGCCTTTTCCAGATATTCGGCCTGAGCCCGCCGTTCAGCGGGACAAGGAGGTCTATCCTCTCCACAAAAGCTTCCACATGCTTATCCGATATCCGGATCTCCGTGGAGTTGCTGCCCCCACGGACACGGGACATGGACTCTTTCGTGGCAAAAACGTGGAACCCGGAACGCGCAAGAGCTTTCACCAGAAGATTTTCGACGGTTTGGACCCCTTGCCCAGCAGCTCCGCAAAGCACCACTGAAAGTTCGTTTCCCATGCAGTCACCTCCAGGAAAAAGATCGCTCCCAGCGGGAGGAGTACATAATGCGCATGCTTTCAAGCATTTTTTGCAGCCGGGTAGTCGATGTCATCCAATTTATGTCGTGCTGCCGCCTCATCTTCCTGGTCCACAACGACTGTCCTGGAGCCAAGGTCAACCAGGCACTCGACAGCAATCTCTTCAAGCGCCCCCTCTATCCTCGCCACGCAATGACCGCACGACATGTCCGGCACTAAAAGAACGACTTTCATTTCTTACACCTCCATTTCTTTTCTACCTTTTATTATACCGCGGTCTGTATGTTTATTGCTATGAATCGAGCTCTCTTCCTGCTAAAATCCAAGAGGTAAAGGAGTGGGTCGAATGAAGAGGATTCTTGGATCGATCCTGTTGGTTTTTGCCGTTTTTTCCCTCGGTTATGCTGGCTGGCTGACCTGGGGCAAGCCGGGAACACCCCCGGGGTTACCCCTCGAATATCGCGAGGGCAATCCGGTGCTTGTCTATTTCATCCATGGTCGTGCGAAGTGCCCGACATGTGATTTGATCCTCGCCCATACTCGATCGGTCCTGGAAACTTTATTTTCCGAAGAAACCAGTAACGGAAGCCTGGTCCTTGTCCCCGTTGACGTGGAAAAACCCGGGAACGAACACTTCATGGAAGATTTCGAGCTATTCACGACATCGATCGTCCTTTATTCCCGAAACGCCGCCGGGCAGGAAAATTGGAAAAATCTCTCAAGAGCCTGGGAACTGGCTGAAGATGGCGAGTCCTTCAAGACCTATTTTTCAGGGGAGTTACGCCGCTTCCTCCAAGAGGTCCGGCCTTGAGATTCTTCCTCATTGCAGCTTCCGCATTCTGGCTTGGAATCCTGTCATGCCTTAGCCTTTGTACGATCGCCACGAACACCGCCGCTTTATCCTTCCTCGTCCAGAGTTTCACCGACTGGAAGCGACTGTTCCGAGCCTCCGTCAGCTACACCCTCGGCAGGGTCCTGGTTTACACCGTGCTGGGCTCTGCCCTGACGCTCGGCCTTCTCTCCATCCCAGGCATTTCCTCCACTCTCCTGCGGGACTTCAACCGTTTCCTCGGGCCGATTCTCGTCATCGTGGGAGTCTTTGTCCTGGATTGGATTCCCATATCCCTTCGCCTTTCCATTCCCCTAAAACCGGAGCGTTTCTTCCGACCCGATTTCTTCCATTCCTTCATCATGGGAACCGTTTTCGCCCTCGCGTTCTGTCCGGTCGCAGCAGCCCTTTTCTTTGGAGCACTCGTCCCCCTTTCGATCGAGAACCGCTCTCCCTTTCTCTTGCCCGCGCTATACGGCCTCGGAACGGGGCTTCCCATCGTCGGACTGGTCTTTTCGCTGCGTCTTGGCACACTTGTCTTCAACAACCGTCTTTTCGTCCTCTCTCGATGGGAAGGCGTTCTCCGCGGACTTACAGGAGGTGTGTTCGTAATCGTCGGGCTTTACCAGATCCTGACCGTTCTTTTTCCCCTTTTATAGGTTAAACCGCTTCCCTGTCAGCTTTTTTCACTTATAATGGATGCGTCGAATACGGTCTAGACAGGCAAAGGAGGTCGATTGCCCATGCTCAAGTTCCGTTGTCTCAATTGCAGCCACGAGTTCGAACTGGAAGAGAAACCTTCCACGCTAAGGTGCCCCAAGTGCCTGAGTCGTTTCGTCCAGTTGCTTGAAGGGAAGCCTCTCAAGGGAAAGTCCTGGGGAGCAAAGAGTTTTAGTGTCCCTGGGATGAAAAAGTAATTTCCTGAGACAAAAAAAGCAGGGGGGCGAGTTCGCCCCCCTGCTTTTTTTTCTTCTTTGTTCCAACTAGGCTTTCTTGAGTGCGCCCCAGGCTTCCTTGACCAGCATCAACGCAAGCAGGAGCAGGACCACGGAGATCCCGGAAAGGAACAGGTTGCTCAGGTTGTCCTTGATGAGGAGGAAAAGCGCCGCAATCGTCGTCACGAGCATGAAAGCCATGGGAATCATGACGAAGTTCGCGCTCTTCTTGAGTCCCTTGATAATCCAGACACCGATCGCCAAGAGCGCCAGGGCGGCGACAAGCTGGTTGGACGCGCCGAAAACGGGCCAAATCAGCTGCCATGCAGGCTTTCCACCGGTTTTCATGAAAACGAGGCCGGCGGCGACGGCCACACCGATTGCCGTGGCGGTGTACTTGTCCACCTTCATGTCGGTGAACTCCTGGAGCTGGTATCGGGCCAGACGGGTTGCCGTGTCCAGAGAGGTCAGGATAAAGGAGTTCAGGGCCAGAAGACCAAGAGAAGTCCCGATTTTTTCAGGGATGCCGATGAGGGCGGCGAATTTGCCCAGGCCTATCCCGTAGGTAACAGTGGGACCCCCCTTGAGCATGCCTCCGCCGATCATGATCGTCCCGATCGCGATGACCGCAACGAGACCCTCGATCAGCATGGCGCCGTAGCCAACCCCGATCGCGTCTGTTTCCTTGCGCAGCTGCTTGGCGGTCGTTCCGCTACCGACCAGGGAATGGAAACCCGAGATGGCTCCACAGGCTACAACGACAAAGAGGAGCGGCCACAGCGGTTCTCCCTTGGGCCCGGAAAATCCTTTAAAAGCAGGGAGTGCGATTTCGAAGGTCTTCGCGCCGAAGATCATCCCGACAGCCCCGATGAAGAGGGAGAAGTAGAGGAGGTAGGAGGCAAGGTAGTCGCGCGGCTGCAGGAGAAGCCACACGGGGAGGACGGAAGCGGCGAAGATGTAGACAATCAGCACCCAGCGCCAAGTGGTGTTGGGGAACGCGAATGCCTGCTGGACCCAAGCAGCCGAGTTTCCGTAAAAAACGGCCCCGATGACGATGGGAACCATGACCAGGGTCATGACAAGCAGGGAGACGCCCTTCCTGTAGATCAGGACGCCGAAAACCAGTGCCATGCCGATATAAAGAAGGCCAGAAAAGGCCACTGCCGGGTCGGCCGCAAACGTATTGGCAGCCAGTTCGAGGAAGACTGCGATGACGAGCGTCAGGGCGAGCCAGGTGAAGGTGAGGAAGATCATCTTCGCACGGTGCCCGATCCAGTGGTCGACAACTTCACCTACCGAAAGCCCCTTGTGGCGGATTGAGGCGACAAGAGCCCCGGCGTCGTGGACGCCACCCAGAAAAGCTGAGCCGATCAAACACCAGAGATAGGCCGGCAGCCATCCGAACATGGCGGCCGCTGTGATGGGGCCAACGATCGGCCCCGCACCCGCGATCGACGCGAAGTGGTGTCCGAGCAGGACAGCCGGATGGGTCGGGACATAATCCATCCCGTCAAAGTAAACCTTGGCCGGCGTTTCGTTCTTGTCATCAAGTCCGTATAGGTTTTTCTGGAATTTTCCATAAATCATGAAGGCCGCTGCAAAAAAGACTACGGCAACTACAAACAACGTCGTAAGCATGTTTTTTTTCACCTCCAATTAGATTTTTTTGCCCTACTGCTGCCGTTAACTCACTTCTCAGACATCACCTCCCGGTTTATTCCCACCCCTGCAAGCCTTTGAATATTCAAGCCCCTTGGACGCCCAATGCGCTAAATCCACGAACCTTTTGTGAGGTTCGTCCCCAATGCGAAAAGTATATACCTCTACCCAACCGCGGTACCCCCAAAGGAATGTTTTCTGGCGGTGCTTATCCCACGTTTCCTCCCCAAGCAGGAGTATCCGGTGCGTCATGACGTCAGCCTCGCCCTTCCATACCCGGAAGATCTCGGCTACGCTTTCCTCTCCCCGGTGGCCCCAGATGATGTAATCATCTGCATAATAGCGGGCAACCTCCCCGAGCATCGCTCCCTTTTTGAAGGTCACACGGCGGTAGACGCCGGTGAGACCCATTTTTGCCCAGGGCGTGAAACCGATCTCCTCCCAGTAGTCATTTATTTCCCCAAGACAGGCGTACTTTCCAGGAGTCAAGAAGTTACCTCCGATCAGCTTCAAACTAAAAGAATGATACAACTCTAGTCTTATATTGTCAGCTAATTCATTGAATAAAATATATGGCATACAAGAAAAAAAGATACCGGGCATTTTGCCCGGTATCTTTAATCAATCTACTCGTTTTCCCTAAAAGGCGTGGAAACCCTGGATATGCTCACGCATATCCTCGTAGTTCTTACGTGCCGTGCCCATGTGCCCTTCTTCCATAGACTTCAATTCCAGGAACATTTTCCGAGCTTCACCCTCCGTTTGTTCCGCCATTTTCCCGTACAGTTCCGCCGCCCGCATCTCTGAGATATAAACAGCCGAAGCGATTCGGAGCAGGGAGTAGGAATTCTTGAATTCATCCGCCTGGACCTTCAGTGCGGGATCGACGACAAGGTCGGGAATCCGCTCGAATTTCTCTCCGTAGAGTTCGACATAGTAATTCATCAGGGAGTCTCGATGACAGGTTTCCCAATCCGCAATCTTATTGAGCTCTTCTGCCAAATGCTTTTTGTCCGTGTTTGCCGCCCAGGCCCTATAGAACTCGCTCGCTTCAATTTCTGAGTGAATGGCCAGTTTCAGAGCTTCCTTCATGTCAAAAGACGCCATCTAGATCCCCCCTAAAGTGATTATTGGCCTATCTTTTACTTTATTATACCATCGGGCCGCATTCGTGAAGCGGCAAGATCGGGAAAAATCCCTTGCCAAGCCCGCCCCCGACCGGTATAATACGCGTCGTTCCCGGGCGACTAGCTCAGCGGAAGAGCGCTTCCTTCACACGGAAGAAGTCACAGGTTCGATCCCTGTGTCGCCCACCACTGCATTTGTAGACCGCTTTCTGCCGAGAGATTCGTGCAGGTAAGCGGTCTTGTTTTTTGCTTACTGCCCCACTCTCACCTTCAGGACCTTCCCCAAAATGTCAAGGAGGAGGGGTCCACCATGTCAGTCCGAATCACCCGTATCCATCCCGATCTGAAGCCGTTTAACCCGCAGGGAGCCCTGGAAACTTTTCTCGCTTTTCGTCAGGCTCTAGGTTTGCGGAAGGCTACACTTGACCTCGATGTAGCCATCCTGTCTCCTTTCATCCGGGACAACCCGGATCTGCTCGCTCGACCAAGACTAGCCGCCCTTGAATACCTGGCCTCCTCGAAGACCGAATGGACCCGGCAGACCCGCCTCAAGGTTTTGAAGGTCTTCTTCGGCTACCTATTAGATGAGGAAATCCTTTCTCAGGATCCCTTGCGGGGAATCAAGGGAACCACTCCCCCGAAAATCTCGGATCTGCCTAGCCTTGAAGACGTGAAGGCTTTCCTGGACAGACTCGATACCCGTCAATTTGCACAGAAACGCCTGAAGAGCATGCTCATGCTCGCTTTGGATTCCGGCCTGAGAAGAGGAGAATTGTGCAGCCTTCTCCTTCGGGATCTCGACCTGACTCTTCTTTCCGTCACGATCCGGGCCAGCGTTTCCAAGAACAAGAAAAGCCGTGAAGTGCCCTTCAGCCCTGCCACGGGAAGGGAAATCCGTTCCTTCCTCTCATGCCGTCCTCCCGAATGGCGCACCGAAAACGTATTCCCTTCGGAAACAGGACAACCTCTCAGGCCAGCTGGTTTGGGGCTTCATCTCCATCGGCTTTCCCTCCAGTTCGGTATCCCCCTCCATGCCCATGCCCTAAGGCATCTCTGCGCCACAGAGTTCTTGAGGTCTACCGGCAACCTTGCCCTGACTGCCCGGCTTTTGGGTCACTCAAATATCCGGGTTACGAGTGACTTCTATGAACACCTCTCATTTGACGACCTAAGGCGCTCGCACGATCAAGCTTCGGTGGTTGAATCCCTCTTTTCCTCAAAAAATAGGTTAAGGAGCATCTCCAAAAAACCTCTTTCTAATTTTTGAAGGCATGTTATAATGCAAGCAAAGTATAGTTTGTTTGCGTTCTTTTAAGGGGGGTTCTTCTATGGAAGGCATGACGTTTTACTCGGAGAGCAACCTAATCCCCGCCCAAGCCTCGCATGATGGGGAGGTCCTTTCCATGTGGATCCACGGCAAGGCGGACAGGACCGCAGCCGAATACGCAAGGGAAGCCGGCCGGTTCCTGGAGGCCATGGGAAAGCCTCTCCGGGCTGTCACCCTGTTGGATCTCCAGGGTTACGTTGATAGCCTGGACGTTGCCCCGGCCACTCAAGCCCGGACGATCGCCGCCATCAAGAGCCTTTTCTCGTTTGGAAGGAGGATAGGCTATCTCCAGTTCGATCCCGCTGCCGTGGTGCGCTCACCGAAGCTGAAGAACAAGCTAGGGGAAAGGATCCTCCCTGAAAGTGACGTGGTGCGGTTGATCGCCATGGAGAACGACAAGAGGAACAGGGGCCTCCTGGTGTTCCTGTACGCCACCGGCGCAAGGATCTCCGAAGCCTGCCGGCTGACATGGGCTGATGTTCAAGTCCTCGAGGAAGGGGCCGCCATCGTGACCCTGTACGGCAAGGGCGGAAAGACCCGGCATGTACGCCTCGAAGCCCGTCAATGGGCCCCGGTTGAAGCCTTGAGGGATGGGAACACTTCGGATGCTCCGGTGTTCCGGTCACAGAAAGGCGGGTTTCTCGATCAGTCGGCCATCAACCGTGTTGTTCATGCCGCCGCTAAGAGGGCCGGGATCTCCGCCCCGGTCTCCCCGCATTGGCTCCGGCATGCTCACGTCTCCCATGCCCTCGATCATGGCGCACCAGCTCACCTTGTCCAGCAGACCGCAGGGCATGAAAGCCTGGCCACCACTTCCCGATATGCTCATGCCCGGCCTGGTGAAAGTTCCTCCCGGTTCCTGGCGATATAAAGACAAAGAAGCACAGAAAAAGCCCCTCGGGTTTCCCCTTGGGGCTGAGTGTTTATGTTTTCGCCAGACTGTTCTAGAACTCTGCCAGTATTTGCAGTTCCTCCACTAGGCGCACCCTGTTGGCCTTTATCCAATCCACTCCGTATTTTCTCATCAGCCGATTTGTGCCACTCAAGATCAAACCCTCGTCCGCTTCCCCGCCCGGCACGTCTTTCAGCCCTAGCAATGCTAGGGCCTCTTCCAAACTCAATCTATCTTGCCCCTTCTCCGGGGTTGTCTCGTCCATAAGCCGTCTCCTTCTCAATGGTTTCTCTTTCCAAAACTCTACACCCAAAAACCATCGATCAAATCACCTATTAGGCGATTTAAGGCCCTTCCAGGATGCAGAGGATGAATCACCCTGCCGGAAAAAGTTATGCCCGTCCTGTACCATATTCGTGCAAAAAAGGCACTTTTCCCATTTTCGGCCTCTTCAGGAATCCGGTGTTTGCAAGCACTCCCAGACCCCCTGTTTTTGTCCTTCGTTTGCCTTGAAATAGATGATCTCCCTCGATGGTACGGGTTTTGGACTAGTCCGACTTTTAGCCTAGTGCGGTTTCTGTACAGGAACGGGAAGCGAACTGCAACACCGGGAGTACCAAACGAAAAGCCATTGGACCGGTATGAATTTAGGCTACCCCTAGTAGAGGCCCCCAATAGGTATTTACTAAAAGTCCACCTGTCCCGTTGAATGCATGCTATACAGGGGCAATGCCCACCTAGGCTCTAATTAAGAAGTATTGTATTTAATCTAATATCTGGAAATGGGAGTATGATTGATTCTAATCTCTATTTAAAGGAGGTCGTGTTATGGGCCTTTTAAAGATTCTCTTTCCGTTAGGCTTTCTGATTTGGTCCTTTTTTCAACCACAAATCGCAAGTTACGTTTTTTCGTCAATTGCGGCTGGCCTCTTAATATATTTATATTTTACCGACATAACTCTTCGCCCATCGAGAGGAGAAGTCTCATTTCGTTGGACTTGCGAAGAAACAGAGATAATAAGAAAGTATTATCTTGCGCTTCGTTGGCCTTTGGGAGCTAGGGTTTTTTCCAATCTGCTGAACGGCATAAGGCTATCAACGATAATTTGGGTGCCTTGGCTCTTGTGGAATAAGGTCTGGATCCCAGCGTCATTTCTAGCTCTTTACTTTTTTATTTCAGCCTCTATCAGCGTTCGGCTTGATCCCTTCTTTTTCCTGAACAACGCCGTTTCGAAAGGGATGAATCAATATCATCGGGAACTTTTACTCCTGAGGCACGTGTTTGAAAGACTTCAAGGTTCTCACGAGGAAATAGGAATCTGGGATACAAACTCAAACGGATGAAAGCGTTCATCAGGAATAGGATCTGCTCCGGTGCCTCTTGTGCGCCGGGCTCTTTCCCCCATGACTTTACACCTTCAATGGGCCCCCTTTCCGGATTTCTCCAGGAGACCCCAGGGGGTCCCCAAGCGGATCTTGCGCCCGCCCTTTTAGCCTCCGAAGGATACGCACAACATTTTCCCAATCCCTGTTTGTTGAGCAAAGGTTAAGCCTCAAGCGCCCGTGTATGTGCCGGGGAGTAGCCCCGGTATAATGCCCTGGCTAGTGATAGCAGGGCATGGCCACGACTAATGAGCGAGGCTTGGGCCACGGGGCAACCTGGCCTTTCCGTATCCTTCGGCTGTACTTAACACCTCACGGATCCAGCGATTCGGCTAAGAGAAACCCCTAGGCATACATACCCTTAGGGGTATACCTGTCAACGGGGGTACGGGGGGTGTCAAAGACTGCCCTTCGCAAAATTTCTGGCCTAAAAGGGCTCCGCCTGTGTTCTTGCAAGGGGTCAACCTCAATTTGCAATAAACAACAGGGGGCAAAGCGCCAGGCTGCCCTAGTGGAGTTTCTTGTACTGATAAAAAAGGACAAGGTGAGCATTTGCGGAGTTTTCCGACACTATAAAAAAGGACTGTGTGTCGGCCGCCCTGGAGTTATTTCCCACGATAAAAAAGGAATTTTTCGACACTATAAAAAAGGGGAGTTTTTCCGCACGGTAAAAAAGGACCGGCGGAGTTATCTTCCACGGTAAAAAGGGCTCACGCCGCTAAATCGAACCTTTAGGGTGAATCTCCTGCCCGGTGTTTTCTAACCTTTATAGGCGGATCTCCTGGACGTTCCCCGCCTGGCTGAAACTTGCGGAGACGTGCGCACGGCCACCGTCCGGCACAAGCCAGAGAATCCCTAGAGATTCAACCCCACCCCCCGAATGGAAAGGGGGGCTTTCGCCCCCCCCGCCGTTCTCATCGTTTCGTCAGTATCAACGTTATTGGAATCATCAGGATATAGGCCGCTAGTATTATCGGAAGCGCAAAGCGCAGGGCTTCACTCATTCGGCTGCCGCCTCTACTTCGTTTTTCGATAAACTGACAGGTTGACCCTGGCCCCGCCCTCGACCGTCACAGCGCCCCCCGTGGAGGCTATCAGCGTGGACTTCCCGCTTGCGGATGGGCCAAGTTCCTTGCTCAAGTCAACCGTGATCGTGAGTGTGTCCCCGTTTATGTCCAGCGCCACGTTCTTCAATTCGCCCTCTAGCATGCTTTTTGCCTCCTTGTCGTGTTCCATAAGGTTTCCAGCCCTCGCAGTTCGGGCTGTTTTCTTCTGGCCGGCTTCCTCGAAACTTCCGCCTCGGCCTGCCGCCGCTTGTACTCCCTGACCGTGTAGCCCCGGACTTCTCCAGACGGGATGATCTCGCCTTTCTCGTTCCCCCAGACTCCGCATATCTCGCAGCGCACCAGGCAGCCGGGGAGGGTATCGCAAAGCCACTGACCACATTGGGGGCAGTGATACGGAACGAGTGAAACTTCCGCTGATCTCCGCATCGACCCCCTCCTACCGGTTCCCAATCTCTGCGAGCATCCTGGACTGGAAGGGATAGGATTGGGGTGTTTTTTGGTTTTCTTCTTCGGACAACCGCTCCGAGGGAGGGAGACCGGTGGACGAATCACTCTCGGATTCAGGAGAGGACTGGATTTGATTCGGTGCGGCCCCCTGTCCGAATCCCTTCTCTAAACATGGACTGGGCATTGATGATTCGTACATCATTCTGCCACCCCACCGACCCGAATCAACTTCAGTAATACTAAGAGATTTCTCCCCATTCGGACGATTTTCCCACTCTCCTAGGCCAGCTTCTTCGGGGCTTTCCTTCGAGCCTGGAATCCAATACTGGCGGTTGCGAGTCGCCCCATAGGATTTCAACCTCCCATCCTTCATCAGCCGAGGCAGAAGGGATTTCAGCGCTCTTGCGGAAAGAACGCCTTCTGTCCACCTTTCGAGCATTCCCTTCGTGAAGGGCTTCCCGTCCGGGTATCGGTTTTGGATGATGCTCCAGAGGCGGCTCAGTCTATCTCCTCCTTGAAGGTCGAAATCCAACTCGATGTGCATCGACACCTGCGGGAAGCCTGGCTCATCTTCTTCTCCATCCTCCAGAGTGAAGGCCAGAGGTTCCACCGCCTTGAACCAGCTTTTCAGCACACGGAGAGTATGGACTTCTTCATCACCCCGCATTTGCTTTTCCATCCCGAGCAGGTAACCGACCATTCTCTGCAAGACCGAGGCGCCCACGGTATCATGCTGGGTCATAACCATGTTCGTTTCACTCTTCTTGGGTTTCCGGGCGTGGTGAGCGATCACGAAGGCCGCATGGTATTCCGCAGCCAGGCGGTTGCAGAGCATGAAAATCGGCTTCATTGCGGTGTTGTCGTTTTCCTCGGAGAGATGGAAGGCTGACAAGGTATCCAGGATTAGCAGATCGGGAAGGTATCCCTTGATCAGGTCCCGAAGGGCTTCTTGCCCCCCTGCCGTCCCAAGATCGAGGCTAAACCCGTTTTCCTCGACTTCCGACTTGTAGAGGACTTTGAATCCGGGCCCATGGTTGAAGCCGGTTTGCCTCAACCTCGCCTCGATCAGGCCCGGACCGAAATCTCCTTCAAGGAATATGACTTTGAAGGGGGTTTCGTGTTCTGCCAGCCCGTCCAGGATTTCTCCCCCGACCGACAAGTCGCAGGCTATCCGCAGGAGCAACCAGGTCTTGCCCGCTCCCGCATCGGCCGTAATGACCGACAGGAAGCCCCTGGGGAAAAGCCCGGCAATCATCTCCGGAAGAACCCCTTTCGCAGGGTCTGGCTCCTGAAGAAGATCCATCAGCCTCGACCTCCGTTCCTCCCCCCACTCCGGGGTTTTCTCCTCCAGTTTCAGGAGTTCGTCTCTCGAGTGCCCTGCCTGCAACCAATCAGAGACATCCCCCTTATCTGGGAGATCCGGGAGAGAGAGGGTCTTTACCCGGCACCCGTGTCCTTTCAAGCTACGTGCAACGGATTCTCCGTGCGTGCGCCCGGTTTCATCGTTGTCTGGAAGGATGACCACCTTCACGCCCTTTGAGAAATACTTCGAGTGTGCCTCGGACCATTTCCCCGCCCCGCCGCTGTTACAGGTTGCCTGGAGGCCGAGGGAAACCAGGTTATCAACGTCCTTTTCCCCTTCGGGAATGAAGATGGTCTCGTTCCGGTCCATGGCGGCCATCAGTTCAACCAGGCGATAGGGAACACGTTTTACCCCATCCAGATTCGATATCCAACCGTCATTTCCATCAGGGCGCTCCTGAGAGAATCCTTTGGGCTCGTAGCGAATCACCCGATACAGGAGTTCGCCGGATTCGTCCACGTACCCGTACGAAACCTTACGATCTAGAGTTTTACGTTTACGAGAGGGAGGTGTCCGCCATGATTCGGGGAGTGGTTGACCGAGTGCTTCGGCTAAATCCTTCACCTTTCCCGACCTGCCCTCCTTTTGGCAAGACCAAACCCCTTTTTGTGCGTTTACCGAAAAGGACGGATGGCGATCTGGACTGCCATGCTCCGGGAAGGGACAACGTGCGGACCCCTGGTAACCTCTCCATTTGATGGGCCCCGGCAGAACCTCATCGAACCACCGCTTGATTTCCTCGGGGTTGAGGTCCACCATCAGGCCGCTTCCTCCCCGACCTTCTCCCAGAAATCAAGAGGGCAATACCAGCGCATCGGGAAACGCCGGTCCTTGCTTCGCCAATCGATCGCCTGGGCATGCTGGAGAAATTCCTCCATCGTTATTGTGTACCAATCGTCGGTATCCGCAACGTGGAGCATGAGCGTTTTGCATCCGAAGGCCTTGAGTTGCCCTAAGACAGGCGCATCGATCGGGAATGCTTTGAGCGGCCAATAAAATGCGAGTAGTTTGAGCTTCTTGACGTAGGTCTTTGTGGTGCTGTTGAAGGCCCCCCCAAAACAGGGCTTGCCGTTGAACGTTGACGGAAGCATCTTGAAGTGGAAATTACCTGTCGTTTCTGATAAACTCATCCACAGGCCTCCCTTGTAAGTTTTTCAATTTTCAAGGATCAGGTGGGGCATTATTTCCCGAGTGAAGACAAAGTTCCAACTATCGTCACGTGCGCCAACACGTGGCGATTTTTTGTTGCTCTTTTCCAAGTCACTTTTCCCCCTTAGTATCGCCGCTCTCTCTTACCCCACTACCTCCCCATTGGACTCACCTTCTTCCTAAGAAATACCCGCCAACCTCGTTAGGACCGTTACCCTTCAACTTGTTCCTAATTTTCCCACAGGTTGCGGATTGTTTATGCCCGATTTCAAAATAACCGTTAGCCTTGCTTTGATAACCCTCAAGATCTTGAATCTGCCTTCAGAAATAACCGAGGAGGCCCCTAAAAGTCTTTTTGACCTAATGGGACCTCCTCAGGATGCATCTCGGGCCTTAACGAATCTGGCCGGGAATTGAGAAGGTCCTTGCATTTCTATATATAGTGGGGTCACTTATTTATGCCACTATATATAAGATTATAATCCGCTTTGAATGTTTTGTCTGGGTCCATGGATGGGATTTTTCTCCAGCTTATGGGACTTAAAGACCTGAGAGTGGAACAATAATGGGGAAAGCCCGTTTCGAAGGCTTTCCCCATTTCCTCTATCCTCTAGTAGAGTAAATTTTACTCCAGCTTGCTGGTTGTAACAATAGTGCGTGTGTCGTCGTCCAAACAAGCCTTACCGTTCCATTTCTAAAATGTTAGGTTCGTGTAGAATGGTTCAGAGAAACAAATTTTTTGCAGGGAAGCATTCCTGGAGGAGTTTTCCAGAGGCAGAGCGAAATGCAGATCTAGTGGTTGCAAGGGTTCGTTCCCGGGCGACTAGCTCAGCGGAAGAGCGCTTCCTTCACACGGAAGAAGTCACAGGTTCGATCCCTGTGTCGCCCACCAAAAGATAAGGGCAGGCCTAGTGGCCTGCCCTTTATTTATTGCCTTGAACACTTATATTCTGAATCAAAGACCCGAAAGGATTGTCTGCTCGCGCCCGCTTCCCACTCCGATGAGGACGACCGGAACCCCGCATTTTTCCTCTATAAATCTCACGTAGTTCCTGGCGGCAATTGGCAGTTCCTCGATTTTCCGGCAATTAGTAAGGTCTTCGCTCCACCCGGGGAGGGTGTCGTAGTGAAGGACCAGGTTCTCCGCTACCGGCAATCTCGGCGGCAGGATATCATGAAACTTCCCGCCACATTCATAGCCGGTGCAGACCTTAAGGCGATCAAGCCCTGTCAGCACATCGAGCTTTGTCAGGGCAATCCCGCCAAGTCCGTTTACGCGAACCGCGTAGCGCAGGGCAACCATGTCGAGCCAGCCACAACGCCTCGGCCTCCCCGTCGTGGCACCGTATTCTCCTCCGGCCTCCCGAAGCCTCTCCCCGACCGTTCCCAGTTCTTCGGTTGGGAAAGGTCCTTCACCAACACGGGTGCAATAAGCCTTCGCAACCCCGAGGACTCGGTCGATGCGGGTCGGCCCAACGCCGCTCCCGATGCAGGCACCGCCTGCCGAAGCGCTAGAGCTGGTTACAAACGGGTAGGTTCCATGATCGACGTCCAAGAGAGTTCCCTGTGCCCCTTCAAAAAGGACTCCCCTACCCTTATCCAGGGCATCGTTGACAATCGCAGCTCCATCGCCGACATACGGGCTCATCTGCTGCCCCCATGCAAGCGCCTTCTCTATTTGTTCCTCGAAGGGAATCGGGGCTTCATTGAAAATCCGCGTCAGGAGAAGGTTCTTTATTTCCAGGTTCTCTATGATTTTTTCCCTGAGGGCATCGGGATCAAGAAGATCACCAACGCGAATCCCGATTCGGTTAACCTTGTCCGCATAACAGGGGCCGATCCCCCTCTTCGTTGTTCCGATCTTTCGACCCTTGGAACGCCTTTTCTCCTCTGCTTCGTCGATGATCTTGTGGTAAGGCATGACAACATGGGCAGACTCCGAAATGACCAGCCTCGCCTTGTCCTTCCGCCTTTCCCGCAATTCGCCGATTTCAGAGAGGAATTGGTCCGGGTCAACAACAACACCGTTGCCAATAACACATGTTTTCCCCGGGTAAAGCATGCCCGACGGAAGGAGATGGAAAACATGTTTTTCCCCCTCCACTATAACCGTGTGCCCCGCATTGGCCCCGCCCTGGTATCGAACGACGACTTCCACCCGGTCCGCCAGGGCGTCGACGATGCGCCCTTTGCCTTCGTCACCCCACTGGGCTCCGATAATTACCTCAGCTTTTCCCTTCACTGCGACATTCCTCCTTGACTGGAACCTGGAGATTGCCGAATGATCTCAGGCACAGTCACCCATTTTACATCGTCCGGCCGGGATCCGCTCAAAGTTTTCAAGAACCTTAAAGTTTCCGGCCTGGCGTGTCCGATAATCACGACTGATCCGTTCTTCCTTGCGATAGCAAAGCCCTTTTCGAGCGCCTTCCGCATGGCCACGGCGTTTGCCTCGTGATCCAGAAAAACCTCGTTTTTCAAGGCGGGCAGCCCCATCTCAATCGCCATCTTGAACGCGACGCTTTTCCCGCTTGTCCGGCTGTCGACAAAGATGAGTCCTTGTTCCTTAACCTCCGAAAGAACGGCTTCCATGACCTTCGGGGTGGAAGTGGCCCGTGAACCCCTGTGGTTGTTAACTCCGATAACTCCCGGGAGGGACTTGGCTGCTCGGCTGACAAATCCCCGGATCGTCCCCGAATCCATTTCCAGGTTGACCTGGTATTTCAGGCCAGCCCGGTCCACCTCGGCTTCCATGGGGAGGTGGAGCATTGCCGGTATCCCCCGTTCCCTTGCCATCTTGAGGGATGAAAGGCTATGGGACTGGTAGGGAATGATGCTCCAAGTCAACGGTATTTTAACTTCGGCAAGCTCTCTTGCAGAAGAAAGAGAAAAACCCAAATCGTCGATGATCAGTGCGACCCGCACTCTCTTGTCAAGGGGAGGATGGCCTGAAAGCGGCGAAGAAGATGTGTCTCCGCCGCCGGGCTCAATTCCCTGGCTGTCAGCAACGGCGTTCAATCCCTCTTTGGGGTCGCCGCTCCTGCTTTCGACTCGTAATCTTGCGGCCCCGATGAGGGCAAGCCCGGCAAACAAGGAGACCAGGACCAGAACCCACAGGGTTTTGTGTTTCGCTTTTCTTCCATGCCTGGCGTCCGCCATGATGAGTCCTTCTCGCACCGACATACCTTTTAAAGGCCGGCCAAACCTATTTGCCTATGTTTTTCTTCAGTTCCTGTAGCGCCTTCTGTAGCTGGACATCCTTCCGGTGATCCTTTTGCGGTTCTCCCTCCACCACGAGGTCCGGCTTCAACCCGACATGATCGATGACCAATCCCGAAGGCGTGTAATACCGGGCGATCGTGATGAACATGGCCGAACCGTCGGAAAGGTGGAACAGCGTCTGCACCGAGCCCTTCCCAAACGTTTTTTTACCCACGACCCTCGCCCTTTTCAAGTCTTTCAGGGCCCCGGAAACGATTTCGGAAGCGCTTGCGCTACCCTCGTTGACAAGAACAACCATGGGCAGGCGCGTTTGGGTTCCCTTTGACGCGTAGATCACTTCATTCGCCCGGTCAAACCGCCCTTTCATCCCAACGATGATCCCGTCGTCCACGAACATGTCGACGATCTCCGTTGCGGCGTTCAGGAGTCCGCCTGGATTATTCCTTAGATCGAGGACGATGCCCTTGGCCTTCGTTTCGTTGACTTGGGCCAAGGCCTTTTTCATCTCTTCCGCAGTCTTTTCGTTGAAGAAACTGAGGCGCAGGTAAGCCACCCCGTCGTTGAGCTTTTCCAGCTTCACCGTCTTCAGGGCAATGTTTTCCCTCTTGAGTTCAAACTTGAGAAGACGATCCTCCTTCTCCCGTCGGACCCAGATCGTGACACTGCTGCCTGCAGGACCTCGCAGGGTCTTCACCACGCGATCCTGGTCCCAGCCGAGAATGACTTCTTCGCCGATCTTGACGATCTCGTCGTTGGGCTTCAAGCCGGCCCGTTCCGCCGGCGTCCCCTCTATCGGGCTGACGACGAGGGTTCGACCGTCTTTCTGGGCAATGTAGATGCCAAGTCCCCCGTATTCTCCCTGGACCTCGATCTCTTCCTCTTTCAGCTGGGCTGGGTCCAGGAAACGCGTGTAGGGATCCCCCCAGGCCTGGAGAATTCCCCTTACCGCCCCATAAAGCAATTTTTTCTCTTCTGCCGGCTTGTCTCCGTCGACATGATAGGTCTCAAGAAGGGACCGCGTCTGCTTCATCAGCCAGAGTGCCTGTGCGCTGAACGGAACGACACTGGAGAGATCCGTCCCGCTTTCCGCTCTTGCCGACACCCAGACACCCATGAGGACGGACCCTATCAGCACCCCGACAATCAAATCTCTTGTTCTCTTCCACATTGCTGGATCACACCCTCATGAATTTGCCTTATCGGGCACGCAGGTAATCCCGAGGATTCCGCGCGTCCCCGCCAACCCTGACCTCGAAATGGAGGTGGCTTCCCGTCGAAACTCCCGTGCTGCCGACCCCCCCGATGACCTGCCCCTGAGAAACGTCCTGCCCCTCCCGAACGTCCATCCTCGAAAGATGGGCATAAACCGTTGTCAGGTTTCCACCGTGATCGATAATGATAACCTGGCCATACCCTCGAAGCCAACCCGCAAATAGCACTTCCCCTGGGGCAACGGTAATCACTGGAGTGCCTATTGGAGCCGCAATGTCTATCCCCGTGTGTTTCAACTTGGTGTTGAACTGCGGGTGAACACGCATCCCATATTCGCTGTTTACCGTCCCGCTGGTGGGCCAGGGTAACGCGCCTCCCCGGTATGAAGGGGTCTTTCGGCCCGGGGCCTTCTTCTGCGCCATCTTCCTTTTCTGCTCCAGCAGGCTTCGGACCTTGTTTTCCAGCTCTCTCTGCGCCCTTTGCAATTCCTGCACCGCAGAGGCGTGAAGCTGCTTTTCCCTTTTTACCTTCGCCAGGTATTGGCTACTCTCGTCCACGGCTTTTCGGTGGGCGTTTCGTTCTCCTTCCAGTTCCTGTTTTTGCTCGAAAAGACGCTTGGTCTGGAGTCCAAGATCCCTCCTGGACTGATCCAAACGGCGGATCCGATCCATGTACTTGCCATAGATTTCCCTGTCCTGGTCCGCGATCCGTGTCAAGAGATAGGAACTGACGATCGCCTCGTTGATCGTGCTGGAGGAGAAAAAGAGGTTCAGTTCCGCGACTCCCCCGTATCGGTAGATCGCGTTCAGTCGCGCAGCCAGGGCCTCTTTCAAGTCGCCAAGCTGTCCCTCCGTGTAGGCGATCTCCTTTGTCAATTCGGCAATTCGAATTTCGACCCGTTTCTGCTTGATCTGCATGACGTTGATCCGCTGGCCGGTGAGGGCCACCTTCTCGTTGAACTCCTGCAGCTTCGAAAGGACACTCTTTTCCTTTACCTTCGCCTCATTCAGCTTTTTGCGGTGAAGGGTCACCTGCCCCTGGAGCTCGGCGAGGCGGGATTCTTCCTTCTGCAGCTGTTCTTCGAGTCCCGGCCCCGTTGGGGCACCAAGGCTCCTCGTAGTCATTCCCAGGATGAGAACGACTGCGAGAAGGAATAAGGTCCCAAAAGCCGGTACGGTCCGGATTTTCATCGGCACTCCCCTCGTCAGGATGGCTTCATCGCCTCGGCGATGTGTCTCTCGACCGCGAACCAGCTGCACAGCCAACTTAGGGTGATCCCGCTACCCACGAGGACGATGCCCAGTTTCATGAATAGATCCGGGGTGTCAAGAAGCTGGATGAATGGCAGCGTGTTCTGGACGGAAACGACAAAAGACTTATAGAGGACCCCCAGAACGAGGGAAGCCGCCACAGTACCCGTAAAACCCCAGAAAACACCCAGGAATACGAAGGGAAGGGCCACGAAACCCGGCAAAGCGCCAACAAGGAGCATGACCTCGATTTCCTGCTTCCTGGAATAAATGGCTACACGAATCGTGTTGTAAAGGACCAGCGCTCCCGCAAGTCCCGCAAAAACCAGGAGAAAGAGCGAAAAGACTTCAGCGAACCTTGAGAGGCGAGCTAATTTTTCAGCCACCTTCCCAGCGTAGACGACATCCTCGACCTGGGGCATCGACACCAGTTCACGAGCGACCCCTGCAACGCTCGAAGCCTTGTCCACACGAACCTCCACGCTTGCCGGCAGCGGATTCTCCCCAAGAAGCGTAACGGCAGCACTCTGGTTACCCAGGCGGGCTTTCAGCAGCTCCAGGGCCTGCTCCGATGTGATAGGCCGCACACCCGTAACATGGGGAATGTTCGCGGCTTTCTTTCGGACCTCATCAAGGTTTCCCTTAGGCTGCATGTAGGCCTGGATGACCAGTTCTCCCTCCACGACCGAGATGACGTGCCGCGTGTTCAATGCGAGGAGGAAGCTGCTGCCCACAAAGAAAAAAACAACGAGGACCGTCAGGAAAGTCAAGCCGCTCACGCCGGGACTCCGGCGGATCAAACGTACGGTATCCCTAAGGGCAAACCTAAAGCTCCTCATCGACCTCGTACCTGCCCCTTTCCTGGTCTCGAACGATCCTGCCCATCTTCAGTTCGACGACCCTCTGCCGATAGGCATCCACTAGGTAACGGTTGTGCGTCGCCATGAGAAGGGTTGTCCCTGAGGCGTTGATCGAAAGCAGAAGCTGCATGATCTCTCCCGCAGTCTGCGGGTCCAGGTTGCCGGTGGGTTCGTCGCAAAGCAGGAGAAGCGGGTCATTGGCGATGGAGCGGGCGATGGAAACCCGCTGCTGTTCCCCGCCGGATAGTTCTCTCGGGAAAAGGAAACGCCTTCTCCACATCCCCACGCAATCAAGGACTTCACCCGCCCTGTCAATCGCTTCCTTTCTTGAAGCACCGACAGCTTCAAGCACAAAGGCGACATTCTCAAGGGCAGAGCGATCCTCCAGGAGGCGGTAATCCTGGAAAACCATGCCGACCGCCCTCCTGTAATGGCAAACCCGGGTCCGCCGGAGTTTGCGCAGGTTATATTCCCCGACAAGAGCCTGGCCGCGGGTCGGGAGGAGCTCCCGGTTCAGGATCCTGAGCAAGGTGGTTTTACCCGACCCGGTCGGCCCGACGAGGTAGACAAAATCGCCTCTTGGGACGTTCAGGAAAACGTCCTCCAGGGCCGTTATGTCCTCTCCGAAAGTTTTAGTGACACCCGCCATGCGAATTTCCAAGCTAACGCCTCCTCATCGTCCAGGCCTGCGATACGGCACTCAGGATTTCCTTAAAGGACAGGCCGTAATACTCCAGGAGTTCTTCAGCTCCCCCGCTCTGGCCAAACCGATCCTGGACCGAAACAAACTTGATCGGGACGGGTGAAGACTGGCAGAGGAGCTCCGCTACAGCCCCGCCAAGACCGCCTGAGGAGGAGTGTTCCTCCGCAACAACGCAACAACCGGTTCTCCTGACGGAGGCAGTGATAACCTGGGCAGGGAGCGGTTTGACCGAATAGCAGTCAATCACCTCGGCTTCGATCCCTTGCTGGGAAAGGATGGCCGAGGCTCTCAATGCCTCGTGGACCATCGTACCACAGGCACAGATAGTCACCCCGTCTCCTTCCCTTAGCATCGAAGCCCCCCCGGGATGGAAATCAAGACCTGCCGGTCGCTCCAGTTCGGGGAGGGAAAGAGCGGAAAGCCTGAAAAAGACGGGTCCCTTGCTTTCACAACACCCTTCGACCAACTTCCTTGTGGAAAGACTATCCGAGGGAACGACGATTGAAACATTCGGCAGGGCCCGGAGGAAGGCCAGGTCCTCGATAATCTGGAGAGTCGCTCCATCCGCTCCCGCAGTCAGGCCCGAATGCGTGAGGAGAAAGCGTATCGGAAGGGACGGTATCGCAACGGCCGTTCGTATTGCATCGTATGCGCGAGGTACAAGGAAGGCCGACTGCGAGCAGACAAAAACATTACGGCCGGACAGGGATAGCCCTGCAGCGAGGAGGACCGTGTCTCTTTCGGAAAAGCCGGTCTTGACGAACTGTCGCGGGTAATCGCTGGGAAAATTCCCGAGGACTGAATTCTCCGCCACTTCCGCATCAAGGACAACCATGGCGGGATCCCTGGAAGCCAGGAATCCCAGGGTGGAAGCCAGGACATCAATCGGGGAAAAAAGGCGATCAGGATTCATCGTTCGATCCCTCCTCCAGGCTTTTACCCGCTTGCTCAAGCTCCAGGAGTGCATTTTCAACCCTCTCCCTGTTTGGGGGTGTCAATGCTGAAGCATCCCCGCTTTCAGCAGAAGCAACGCCCCGGCCCCACTGGGTTTTTGCCAGGAGAACGGCGGGTCCGGCCGGGTTGTCTATCATCCGGGAGAACGCAGATGCCAGCGATTTGAAGCAGTGTCCGTCCGCATGAAACACTTTCCAGCCAAAAGCTTCGAAACGTGTCCCGAGCGCCTCTGGAGAACCATAGCCCTCGATAGGGCTCCCCATGCGGGTTCCGTTGAAGTCCACGACCGCAAAGAGATTCTTCAGGCTGTAAAAGGAAGCGGTCGCCACGGACTCCCAGATGGTGCCTTCGTTGAGTTCACCGTCTCCCATCAGGCAGAACACCCGTGCCTGGCTTTGGCCCATCGCGGCACCCAGGGCTATTCCATTGGCGATTCCCAGCCCCAGGCCGGGTCCACCTCCAGGTGCTTCAACCCCTGCAGTTCTCCTGGGATCCAGCGTCCCCTGGAGCATTGCCCCAAGTCGCCTGTAACTCCATAGTTCGTCACGTTCGAAGAAACCCTTTCGGGCAAGGATGGCGTATAGAGCCGGGCAAGCGTTCGGCTTGCTGAGGACGAATCGATCCCGGTCCGGCCACTTGGGATCCGCGGGCCGGGTGGAGAGGATTGAAAAATAGAGGGCAACGAGAATATCGACAACCGAGAGTGAAGAACCCAGGCTGGGAGCCCGGCTCAGCCCGATCATCCTGACGACATCCTTTCGGACTTCAAGTGCCGTCCGTTCCAGTTCGAGGATCTCGCTCCTATCCATGCTCGTCAACTCCCCCCAAGACGGAGATAGGTTTCACGAAAAACTTTTTCAAGTTCCTCCCGCATCCGAGGTATTTTTGGAAGGTACTCGGCCCGGCCAAGCGAAATGGGTCCTTTAAGGTTCCATCTCGGTACGTCCAAAGCCTCCGCCAGGCCGGACACCTTCGGGTCGTAAGGAACGGCCAGGAGCGGTATCCCGGCCAGCACCGTCAAAATGCAGAAATGGAGGCGCATCCCCACTGCGCCCGCACATTCCCCAGGCCATGCAAACGAACAGTCTTCGGCAGAAACCAGCCGCTCAATTCCCTGGAGTTTCATCAAGCCCTTTCGCTCAAGATCAGCCATTATTTCCGCATCCTCTTCGGCCATGGCAATTCCCCTGAGTTCCAATCCTTCACGGCGTGCATAATCCCCAACCGCCCCTGCAAGACGTTCCGGCAGTTCATCCGTCCAGGGGCGAATGTTCACAAGCAGGGTCTTGGGCCTAACCGGCCGGCAGGCAGGGAAGAGCCTCAATCCAAAGACAAGGTCGGGAGCCATCTCCGCTTCCAATCCCCAATTTTTTAGTATATCAATGGAAAACCGGTCCCGGACGACCCTCGCTTCACAGGCAGCAAGGGCATCCCGTGCCAGGAACTTGGCCGTTCTGCCCCTGAAGGGCCCTACTGATTGTCCAAAGCACCAGGGAAGGCAGTTCGCTATACGGGCAAGACGGACAACCCCCCAGTAGTAGAGGGACGACCGAACGCTCGTGGAATCCTGGAAAAGGCCTCCCCCACCGAGGAGAAGGGTCCTGCTTTCCCTGAGAGCCCTAAGAACGCGGCCCGGGTTCCATCTATCAACCGATGCGGTCCCCAGCGACCTGTTCGTCCCATCGGGATCTTTTGAAAGCACGACGATGCGGCCCCTTTGAACCCCGCATTCTTCCAAAAGAGAGACCGCGGCTTTTGCTAGCAGCTCGTCACCGAGGTTCCCAAAACCGTAATAGCCGCATAGAGCCACATCGAAACGGCGCTCTAGGTCCAAAGGGCGGACCTCCATCTCTTAGCGAGGGGGAATGCCGCGTAGCGAAGGAAGGCCAGCAAGGCAAAACCAACCAGAATCCCTGACCACCATCCATTGAAGACCCTGAAAAGAATGAATGGAAGATGCGTATGGAAATGGCAGAAGCTGTTGACGGCCGACGCAAAGCCGATCGAGGCAGCCGCACGTGGCAGGATCCAGGCATGTCTTCCCCAGTTCTTCCTCGCCATGGCGAACCAGAGAATCAGGGCCGGGTATCCGATAAAGAGCTCTTTCGTCCTCGGACGGGCCACAAGTGTTCTTTCCAGAAGGTCGCGCAGGGTTCGCTCCCAGCCACCCACGAAGGCCGTGTTGTCGCTCCTGAGGGCCAATATTCCCGCTGCGACCAGGACCAGGCAAACAAGCAGGAACTCGAGCCAAACCATCGGCCTAAGGATGACCTCCCTCAAGCTTTCAGGGTAGATCCGCCTCTTCATGTCGTGTGCGAGAACGAGAATCGGAGGCAGGAGCAGGGTCGCCTTGACCCCGGAAAAGGGCTGTAAACGGAGCATCGTCTGGGGTGTACTGAAAAAGGCGGCAAGGGCAAGACCGCCCGTTACGGTCAAGAGGAGACCTCCGATGAGACCCTTGAGGGGTTTCCTGAATTGGCTTAATGTCCACAAGGTTGCTTCGGTGGCGACAAGGACACTTCCCACAGCCCCGGCTACCCTGGCAACCAGAGAAACCTTCAGCATCAGGAAAGCCAGCAGGATTCCGCCAAAAACGACGAACGCGGCCTCGATGACATCCATGTTTCCGCTTAATTTCCCGCGGAATCTCAAAACGAGCCTGACGGAAAGCAGGACACAGGCCAAGCCGAAGGCGATCGCTCCGAATACCGATCGCGGCCAATCCGTGAAAGGTGCCGGCCAGCCGGCCCGAAAACCACGCCCTTCCAGGTCATTCTTTATCCTTGACATGTCCTCGACAAACGATTCCTTCCGGCCACTTGTATCGATTTCATAAGATCGGAGCAGCAGCAGGGGAACGGAGCGCTCGACAGAAGCGCGCACCATCCGTTCCACGAGGGCCGCTCGCGAAAGACGCTTCACCAGGACCTCGTCAGTCGTGACGCTATGGAGAGGCACCAGGGCCGGGTAGGAAGCCCGGTTCAGCCTGTCGGCACCCAGCTGGCGATTAAATTCCGCTTGTGCCAGGAAGAGGCCTCTATTCCTGATCCATTCCCCCACCTTGCCGATTTCGGGAGACCCCATGATAAAAAGCCCCTGGGGCAAAATTCCCTTGACCTCAGGCCTTTTTCCCAAAAGGGTTTCCATCGATGCAATTACTTGGTCTGCGCCAGTCCCCGGGCAAGGTGCCGGCCTGAACAAAACCGGCATTCCGGCGGATCTTGCCAGGTTCAACCCCTCGAAATCCGCTACGACACCCGCTTTTTCCAACTCGTAAACCGAACGTGGAAGCAGGATGTAAATCATTCCGGAGCTTGAGGCGCTTAAAACACCCGGGAACTTTGCCTTAAGGTAAGAGACGGCCTCCTTGCCCCATGCTTTTTTCCCGCTTATCGCAACAATCGCCAGGTCACCAGTGGACGTACCGGGAAAAAGGCGCGACACACCGGGAAACCTTACCAGCGGCCCATAGAGAAACCCTGATTGGCCTCCCGAAAGATCGAAGCCAGACAGCTCGTTTACCGCCACACCCTCGATTCCAAGTGCCTTCAGTTCTCCAAGAAGGGAATCCGGAACCAGGCCGGATTGCCTGGCAAGGCTCTGCACCTCCGTTGTTTCCACGACCAGCCCGAACTGCCGGTGCTCCCGCTCGGCTTCCCATCGTCCCGAAAGTCCCAAGACCGAGAAAAGAAGCACGGTGGCGAGGGTGAAAACAGAAAAAAGACTTCTGCCGATTTTCATTCAAAACCCTCCCATTGTCGGGGAAGCGAAATCTCTAGCCGGCCGAGAAGGAGACTCAGTCGGTACAGGGGTAAACCGACGACATTGAAGTAACACCCGTCAATTTTTGAAACCAGTAGGGATCCCTTTCCCTGTATCGCGTATGCCCCGGCCTTGTCCTTCCCCTCTCCCGTGGCAACGTAGGCTTCGATTTCCCGTGAAGAAAGAGGCCTGAAAGACACCTTCGTCGTTTCGACATCAACCAGGCAGCAATCTCCCTTGCAAACCGCGATTCCGGTCATCACCTCGTGGCATCGGCCCGAGAGACACCGAATCATCTCAATGGACTCAACGTCATCCTGCGGTTTCCCAAAGGCTTTCCCTTCCAAAACAACCATCGTGTCTGCACCGATAACAATATCTTCAGGGAATCTTCTTGAAACGGCCCCGGCCTTTTCAACCGCAAGCCGCATGCAGGTGTTTCGCGGTGTTTCTTCAATCCCGTTCCTCTCCCTAATCCCGGGATCGACAATCTTGAGCTTCCATCCAAGGGCGGAGAGGAGGCTTTCCCGTCGAGGGCTCTTCGAGGCAAGAACAAGGGAATTCATGCGGTCAATCCTTCTTTGTTCAGCGAATGATCCACAGGCCGAAAAGGCCTCCAAGCAGCGAACCCAGGTTAAGCCTGAAGAAAAACTTGAAGCCGAGCGTCCCAAAGATCATGTCGATTTCGCGAATGTCGAATCCTGCCCTGGTCACATCACGGAAAACCGATGCGGTGGCCTCGAAGCCCTGCAGGTATGCCCCCAGCATCGTTCCAAGGGCTATCGCCAAAATAAGGATGGACCATTTCGACCCTGGACCTTTTCCCATTGCCATACCTTAAACCCTCCCCGCCAGTCCGGCTACGACGGCACAAAAACCAACCATTGCCGTATAGGCCGCGAATACGTTCCATTTGCCCCTCACGACAAAGCGCCTCAGCACCGCCAAGGCGCAAAGACCCGAAATAAAGGCAGCCATGGCTCCCTGCCACCATCCTGCCGGGAGGCTATCAAGGAATTTTCCCGTGCCGCCTAACTCCAGGACTTCGAGCAGTATCGCCCCCGCAACCGACGGGAGGGACATGAGAAACGAAAAATCAAAGGCTTCTGCCGGGGAAAGACCAAGGAAGAGACCCGAACATATCGTCGAACCCGAGCGCGAAATTCCCGGAAAAACGGCCAACCCCTGGGCAACTCCCACGCCAAGCCCTACGGGAAGGCTTACTTCCTTTCCCTTCGCGCGGCCCGCCAAGCGGCCTGCGATCAAAAGGATTCCCGCGTTAACCAGGAGCAGGCAGCCGACAACGGTAAGCGATCCCATTGCAGACTCGACGGCGGATTTGAGCGGAAGCCCGATAGCCGCCGTTACGGCCGTGCCTCCCAGGATAGCCCATCCCGTCTTCCACCCCGGGCCCCGTTCCGCACGGGACAGTTTCCACCCCCGTGCCCACTCCGCCAGGACACACCACCAGGCTTTCCTGAAATAAAGAAGGGTCGCGAGGAGGGTCGCCCCGTGAAGGGCAAGATCAAAACCGAGCGGAGGGGAATCGAATCCCGCAAGGTTTTGAAAGATGGCAAGGTGTCCCGAGCTACTGACAGGCAGGAACTCAGTCAGTCCCTGCAGGAGCCCTAGCGATAGCAACTTGCTCGTCATGGCGTCGTTTCCCTTCCGTGTCCATCTTGATGACGTCAAGAACCATCAAAGCGAGATTGTTTCCATGATCCGCGATGCGTTCGAGATTGCTCAGGATATCGATGAAGACCACCCCGGCGCTTGGTTGGCAAGCACCCGTGTTCAACCTGTCAATGTGCTTCCGCCTCAGTTCCTTCTCGAGGGCATCGACGCGGTCCTCAAGCACAAGAACCTGCTTGGCCGCAGCTCCGTCTTCGTTGAGGATCGCCTCTATGGCAAGGTGAAACGCGAGGCGAGCGTTTGAAAACATCTCTTCGAATTCGCTCATGGCTTTTTCGGAAAAGATAAGGTGATTCTCCTGTGTGTATTCGAAAAGCTCCGTCAGGTTCGTCGCATGGTCGCCCACCCGTTCGATGTCCGATGCCCCGTTGACATAGGCGCCGAGGGTCAGGGACAGGTCCTCCGAAAGGCTGGATTGCCCAACCTCAGCAGCATAGCGGGCAATCCCATGGGTCAGCTGGTTGACCAGCTTTTCAGTCTGGAAAACCTCTTCCGCCTTTTTCGGGTCCCTCTCGACAAAGGCCGAGTGAACGTTCTGGAGCATTTCTTCAGCAAGGAACCCGAGCCGGACCAGTTCCTGCCTCACCGCATGGACTGCCGCTGCCGGAGTGGCCGAAATCAGCCGACGGTCAAGGAAGCGCGGTCCCATGTCGATAACGGCTACCTTCCCGGGGATGATCTTCTGTACAAAGGAAACAAAAGGTCGCGCAAAGGGGAGGAAGATCAGCGTGTTCAGGACGTTGAAAAGAGTGTGGGAGTTGGCCAGCTGCCGGGGGACGGATGAAGCGGTTTCTTCGACCAGCCCCCTGAAGAAGGGAAAAGCGGAAATAAAAACAACGACACCGATTAGGTTGAAGAGGACATGGCAGGCCGCTGCCTGCTTTGCTCCCCGGTTCGCCCCGATGGAGGCAAGCACGGCCGTGATCGTCGTGCCGATGTTGTCTCCCAGGATGATGGGAATGGCCGCGTCAAGTCCAAGAAGCCCCTGGGAAGCCATTGCGATGACCAGACCGACCGTGGCGGCACTGGATTGCACCAGGAGGGTCAATCCCGTACCCGCAAGGACTCCAAGAAGAGGGTTATGGGAAAAAGCGATAAAGATTTCCTTCCGGTCCCGTAGGAAGTACATGGAACCTTCCATTGTCTTCATACCCAGGAAGAGCAGCCCGAAACCGACGAGACCGTTCCCGATGCTTTTCTGCCGCTTGTTCCGGCCGAACATGGAAAGGGCAACGCCGATTCCAATAAAGGGAAGGGCGAAATCGGCAAACTTGAAGGCGATAAGCTGTGCGGTGACCGTGGTCCCTATGTTGGCCCCCATGATCACCCCGAACCCCTGGTAAAGCGACATGAGCCCCGCGTGCACGAAGCTGACAGTCATGACGGTACAGGCGCTGCTGCTCTGCAAAAGCGTTGTTACGAGAATGCCTACCCCGATCCCCCGGACAGGCGTCTTGGTCACCGTAGAAAAAAGACGCCTCAATTTTTCTCCGGAGATATCCTGGAGGGTTTCGCTCATCAGCTTGATCCCGTAAAGGAACAGGCCGACCCCTCCCAGCATCTGGAAGATTGACGTTAAAGGCACGAGAGGTTCACTCCTTTTTGGGTCTACATGAGGCCTTCAAGTATCATTTGGTGCCTTCGCTTCTTCCCAGTATCGTGACCATGGGAACGACGTTCGGGGTTCCCCTGGTTACACGCCGGATGACCTCCCGGACCCGTCCTTTGATGCGGGATTCCAGCTGTTCGGGATCCTGTACGGCCTTTTCCCCAGTGTTTCCAATCGCTTTCAGCACACCTTTGTGTATTTCTTCATACAAGGCCTTCGCATCGGCGCTGTGGATAAAACCCCGGCTTTCGAGCCGAAGCTCGCCCGCGAGCTTCCCTTCGCTGTCAAGGACCACCGAAAGGATCAAGACTCCGTCTTCGGCAAGTTCCCGCCTTTCCTTCAGGACGCTCCCCTTCATTTCTCCAAGGGCAAGTCCGTCCACAAGGACAACTCCGCTGGCTACGGAACCCCTGGTCTGGGCCTTCCCTCCCTGTATCCGCAGGATGTCGCCGTTCTGGAGGATATGGATATTGGCTTCCGGCACACCCATTTCGACGGCCAGTTGGGCATGGCGATGCTGGTGCCGCCGCTCTCCGTGGAATGGAACGAAGTGCTGCGGCTTCACCATGCTCAGCATCATCTTCAATTCTTCCTGGGAAGCATGGCCCGAGGCGTGGACGTGCTGCTCCCTGTCGTAAATGACCTCGCAGCCCAGGCTAAAAATCCGGTCGATCGTCCGACTGACGAGTTTTTCGTTTCCAGGGATCGGCGTGGCAAAGATCGCCACGAGGTCCTTCGGGCCCAGCATGATATGCCTATGCTCCCCCTTGCTCATGAGGACCAGTCCGGAAAAAGGTTCACCCTGGCTTCCCGTGGTCAGGACAACCAGGCGATTTGCGGGAATCCGCTCGGCTTCGCTAGCGGGCACGAGAAGGTCTTCGCTAACCTGGATATAGCCCAAACGCCGGGCCAATTCAACGTTTGCCACCATGCTCCTTCCGAGGAGGGCGACTTTTCGGTTGAACCGGGCAGCCGCGTCGAAAACCTGCTGGGTCCGATGGATATTGCTTGCAAATGCCGCAAGCACGATCCTCCGGCTCTTATGGAGCCTCAGTATCTGCTCGAGGGACTTGCCGACAATGTTTTCAGAAGGGGTATGGCCGGGCCTTTCAGCGTTTGTCGAATCGCTGATCATCAGGCGGACGCCCTTTTTCCCAGCCTCGGCAAAGGCATTGTAATCAGTCAGCCTGCCATCTATCGGGGTGGGATCCAGCTTGAAATCCCCGGTGTGGACGATGATCCCTTCAGGCGTCTCGATAATCAATCCTACTCCGTCCGGTATCGAGTGGCAGACGGCAACGAAATTGACCCGGAACGCTCCGAGCTCGATCGTTTCCCCGGCATGGACCTCACGCAGGTCAGGTTCGTAGGAAGGGGCAAATTCGGTCAATTTCCCCATGGCCATGCCCAGGGTCAGGGGTGTTCCGTAAAGCGGAACGTCAATCCTTGGAAGGACAAAGGGCAATGATCCCGTGTGATCCTCGTGGCCGTGGGTCAGGACGAGACCCCGGATGCGATCCTTGTTTTCCACAAGATAGGAAACATCCTGGATGACAAAATCGATGCCGAACATTTCCTCGTCAGGAAACTTGAGTCCCGAATCGACCACAAGGATGTCGTCGCCGTATTCGAACACGAGCATATTTTTCCCAATTTCCCCAAACCCGCCAAGCGGTATGAAGCGCAGTTCACCGGAACCGCCGCTCGGGCGTCTTTTCCGGTTCTTGGTTCTTGCCATACCTTCACTCTCCCGTCAAAAAACACCAGAAAACGAGGGGTGGACGAGCCACCCCTTCACTAGTTGCATGGATTCCCCAATTTCATATCAGTCGCTGAAGTCGCCCTTTTTGCCTTCCTTTAAGGAAAGCCCGAGAGATTTTTCGCGTGTATATTCGCTTCGTGGGTTCAAGATCGCCCTTTCAGGGGCCGCGTTTTCCTCGGCCCGGCGGCCCGCCATATCAATAAGGACTTCCGCGAGCCCCTCAGCGTGGAAAGCCTTGATGTAGCGGGTGGCCCAATCTTCCGTCTCCGCTACGATCCTTTCCTGGATGGGTTCGGGAAGCGCCATGATCTGTTCATGGAAGGGCTTGTTCGCTTTCTTGTAATCCCCGCCCTTGCGGCTGATACCCTGATCGTCGGCCCAAGCGACCATTTCCCTCCAGAGAGCTTCCGTGATGCCCCTGTCCTTTTCCTTGACGTAGGCATCTCCCTCGATCACGGCGTTTCCGGTTTCCGGTTCCATCTTGAGACCCAGCACGATGTTCTGCCAAAGAGTCCCTACGTTCCCCTTGTTGATCCCTGCCGTGACGAAATGGCCCACCTTGTCGAAGGGAGTGCCGGAAATCCCGTGCTGGGCTATCGACACTCCGTAGGGACGGATTGCCTCGGCGATCTCCAGGGTCCTTTTCAGGTCTATTCCTTCTTCCACACCTGCGGATTTGTCGTAGGTTCCATGAAGGCTGCCATTGGAAATGGCCAGGTAATCAGGGAAAACTCCCCAGGCATTCAGTCCGCCAACAAAGAAAAGGGCTTCTTCGACGGTCGAAAGCTCTCCCTTTCCCTTGATCTCCCCCACCTCAACCTCCAAACCAAGGTATGCTGGAACGTGCATCGCAACATCCCTGGTGAAGCACAGGTTCTCCCAGTCCGGGTTATGGGAGGCATCGACAGCAACCGACGTCCAACCCCGCTCGATGATTTTCCTTAGGTGAGAGATCGACTTCAGGAGGTCTTCCCTTGATTTGATGCCGTAATGGTCGACGTGCAACCCGAAAAAAACCCCGTGTCCCATTTCGGCCGAATAGCGAAGGGCATAGTCGGGAATGTTGTCAAAGGTGCATCCGCAGTAGGTCGATTCAGACTTGGCAAGTTCGAGGAGAACCACTGCGCGAGTTTTTTTTGCGGCCTTCAGGAGTCCCTTGACCGTCAAGGGGTTCCTCACGTTTGCGGCCAAAACGATCGCCCCGGCCTGTTTTGCCGCTTCGGCTATATCGCGGCCGCTAACCAGGCCAACCGGTTCCTCCCCGTACAAGGCTTGAACATTCAAGGGCCTCTTTCGGAGAACTTCCCTGTAGCCAGCCCCCTCAACCTTTATCATTGCGGAACGCACCTCCTTCGGGTTTCACGCCCTATACGTTACCATGTCGGGAAGAATTATCAAGACTCGTCACCTCGCCTTCCCCCTTGCAGAGGTTCCTTTTCCTCTTCCAACTCGAAGGGAACCGGGGGGGTTGCACGTTCCACGAGGCCATGGTAGTATTATGCCCGCTCGGCAGGAAGAGGCCGGCAATGCCGTATTGGGGAATCGTCTAACGGCAGGACAGCTGACTCTGGATCAGCCAATCGTGGTTCGAATCCACGTTCCCCAGCCAACTTGAGCTCCATTACGGTCCCATCGTCCAGTGGCCCAGGACACCGGGTTCTCAGCCCGGTAACAGGGGTTCGAATCCCCTTGGGACTGCCACTTTTTAAAAAAGGGGTTCCTCGCAGGAGTGCGGGGAATCCCTTTTTTCTTGCATATTGCCGGGAATATTCATCGATTCTTCTTAATAAGGTTGAATTTTCTTATTTCCCTTGACGTTAAACCACGCTTGAGACAAAATCAGGAACGGCACCTCGCATCGAGCTCCCCGTGCCGTTAAATTTTGAAGGACCGTGTTGGTCCGCAGGAGGTTAGGCTGTATGGAGCAGGGTATCGTTAAGTGGTTCAACGGAACGAAAGGCTACGGCTTCATCACCCGTGACAGTGGCGGCGACGTTTTCGTCCACTACTCCGGAATCCAGATGAACGGCTTCAAAACCCTTGAGGAGAACCAGAGGGTATCCTTCAAGGTCGTGGATGGCGCGAAAGGCCCACAGGCTGTCGAGGTAACTCCCGTCTAGGATTTTTTCATTTTTCCGGAATCCAGCGGGCGGGACCGGGCTTTCGCCTACCCCGCCCTTCTTTTTTGCCGCAATTGCCCGCATGCCGCATTAATGTCCTCTCCGCGCTCCCGCCTCACTTCAGCCTCGATCCCCCTGGAAAGAAGAACCTGCCGGAACTTCTCAACCTTCTGCTGTGAAGGCTTCCGGAAAGTTTCACAGGTCGTATTCCATGGGATGAGGTTCACAAAGCTTTTCAGGCCCTTCAACCGCCCTGCCAACCTCTCCGCCTGGACCGTCGTGTCGTTGAGGCCGTCAATGAGCAAGTACTCGATCGAAACGCGGTCGCCCGTCTTCTCCTGGAAAAACCTGATAGCAGAAAACAGTTCCGACAGGGGATACCTGCGGTTGACAGGCATGAGCCGGTCACGCAGGTCATCGTCAGGTGCGTGGACGGAAACGGCGAGCCTGATGCCAAGGTTTGATTCGGCCAAGGCGCGGATGCCGGGAACCACCCCGGCCGTGGAAACAGTCATCCTGCGGGCCCCTAAATTCCTCATTTTGGGGTGCTTGAGATTCCTTACCGCTTTCAGGAATGCTTCCATGTTCAGGAGTGCCTCCCCCATACCCATGAAAACCAGGTTGTCTATCGGGGATCCCTGCCCCTTTTCCATCGCGAGGAACTGCCCGACGATTTCACCACAGGAAAGGTTTCGGACAAAACCTGATTGTCCCGTCGCGCAAAAGGAGCAGGCAAGAGGACACCCCACCTGGGTTGAAATACAGGCCGTCTTACGGCCATCCTGCTCCAGGAGGACGGATTCCACCGACTCTCCATCATGAAGAGACCAGAGAATCTTTCGCGTACCGTCCCGCTTGGAGACCTCAACTTTTTCACTTGTGGGAACAGCCGGCCCGAAAGTCTCCGATGCCTTCCGCCGCAACTCCTTTGAAAGGTTGGTCATTTCCTCGAACGAAAAAGTTCGCCGTTCGTAAAGCCAACCACAGATCTGGTCCGCCCGGAAGGAGGGTTCGTGCCACTCCTCCCTGCAGAGTGTCCGCCATTCTTCGTAATCCAGGTCCAGTGGAAAACGCATTTTAATCACTCCCGTCCATGCCTTGGAAACGGAAAAGGCCTGTCCCTAGGGACAGGCCTGGATAAGCTGGTGGAGGTGAGGGGATTCGAACCCCTGGCCCCCTGCATGCCATGCAGGTGCGCTCCCGCTGCGCCACACCCCCCAGTCGAACGGGCTACATTATACGAAGCCGTTTCATGCCTGTCAACCAATGATTTGCCCCCTTGCCCGGCGCTGTCGTTCGTGCAAGGATGATTCCATGACGAGATCGAAAATACGCTCCGCTTTCTGGACCATCCTTTTTGTTGTTTGCGCCATTTCTTCACCCGTCGAAGCCGCACACCTTTCTTTCCTCGAAAACCTGCCGCCGCCCCTGCTTTTGGCCCTTACAGACACGGCTCGGGAAGGAAAGCCGCTTCTTCGCTTTCAGGAGGAAACCCCGCGAGTGCCAAAACGGGTCGCCCTTTTGGCAGCCTTTGAAATCCTCGGTTGGGAACACGAGTTATCCATCGTTGAAAAACTCTGCCCAGACAGTTTTCTTTTCTCCCTCTCACGCTTTTTGGACCCTCCCCCCCCCTCTTCCTTCCTGGAGGACCCCAGTGCCGTTCTCCAGGAACAGGACCTTCGCGATCTTCTCGATTGGATCCGGACCTGCCGTATTTCGATGACCTGGGATTTTTCCCTTGCAGGCGACTCCTCAACATTACGGCTTCACAGGGAGGGAACGGCCAGCTTGGAGGAGCAATGGGAAGTCCGTATCCAGGAAAGACTAGAGGAAGTTCCTGCCAGGGAAGAGCTCCTCAACCTTGGTGAAGCTGGCTTCCCTGTTGGCCTTCGCCAAACCGAAACGGGTCGTTTCAACCTTGTTGCCGGTCCATTCAGGAACTTTGCAAATGCGAGGGGGGTGTACGCAGCCCTTCCACCGGTTCCCGGGATGCTTCTTGCTCCGGCACCTTCACAGCCTGGGCAACCGCCACTTTTCTGGGCAGCCTTGCAAACCTCCAACCTGGGTGCCTTGCCTGTGATTCGTTTCGCTTCGGAACTCGGGGCTACTCGGGCAGACCTTTCCAAGATCGCACGCGCTGCCGGAGCAGAAGGAGGGATAAACGGAGGCTTTTTTTCCGCTTCGGGCCCGATAGGAACCCTTGTCGTGGACGGAAACCCACTTCGCCAATCCTTCGGGGAACGCTCCGCGCTGGGCCTATCCCGCGTTTTCCCTCCCGTCTTCGGGAACGGCAGGTTAAACCTTTCGATAGAGTCCGCAAACATCCGCCTAACTATTGACCGCCTTAACGAACCCCCCTTAAGGGATGAAGTTGCCCTCTTCCTGAAGGATGAGCGTTTTCCGGTTCCCCCTCAGCCGGAATCGGGGGACAGTTTTTCCGTGCCGATCACCGCGTCTGTTTCAGGCAGTTTTTCCCTTCCCCCGGCTGAAGCGGTTCTTTTCGCTCGAGGGAGTGGAATCGAGTCGCTCAAGGAGCTTGGAGAAGAAGGGCAAGCAATTGTTCACGCAAGCTGGACCGATCCTCGCTTCGATGGACGTGAAATTGTCCTGCAGGCAGGCCCGAAAATCGTCGAAAACGGTGCCGCAAACGCAGCTGGCGAGTCCTTCGACGAAAAGACTCGCCTTCAGAAACACCCTCGTTCCCTGGTTGGATGGGACGGGAATTCTCTCTGGTGGATCGTAGTCGACGGGCGCAATCCATCCCACAGCCTGGGGTTGACGCTTCCGGAATGCGCAAGTCTCGCCCTTTCCCTGGGCTTGAGAGATGCCCTTAACCTGGACGGAGGGGGGTCTTCAGCGCTATGGTGGAAGGGCAGCCTAGTCAACTTTCCGCCTGGAGGGAAAGAGCGTCCGCTCCCCTATGCGATCCTGTTCGGTGTAGCTTCGGATTCGGTCCTTAAGTGAACGTCCATCTGTGGGAAAGCGATGGAAATCTTTGCCTCATCGAAAGCCTGCTTCAATCGTAGCCGATAAGTTGCAGCGATTTCCCATTGTGCCCCCGGAATTGTCTTCAGGAGAATACGCAAAGTTATCGAACTCTCTTCGTATCCGAGAATCCCGTCAAGCACTGCCGGTTCCTCGATGACCTTTCCAGGCATTTGCTGGGCAAGATCTTTTGCAACACGGTCCATAATCTTCAAGGCCATGGGGATATCGGTCCGGTAGTCCACGCCGACCTCGATCCGGGCACGAGACCACTTCTTCGTGAAGTTCAACACGGTTGAGATGCTTCCGTTGGGAATCGTCACCAGTTCCCCGTCAAGGGTCCTCAAGCGGGTCGTCCTCAGGGTGAAGGTCTCCACGACGCCGGAGTTGCCTTCTAGCTTCACGACATCCCCAACGGCGAACTGGTCCTCGAAGATGATGAGCACCCCGTTCAGGAAATCCCTGATGATGTTCTGGGCCGCAAGGGAAATCGCGAGCCCTGCTATTCCAAGGCCGGTGAGGATCGACCTGACATCAACCCCAAGGCTGCCTGCCAGGGTCAACGCTCCTATCGCAGCGAGGGACCATCGAAAGAATTGGAGGGTGATACCCTTCAGTGTACGAAACCTTCTCTGGCTATCTTCCCTTTTAGGTTCACCTCCCTCGTCACTTTCAAGCCCGGCCTCCGCCTTTGCAAAGATGCGCCGGATTCCCCTCGCACCGATATGGTCAAGGAGCCACCAGCCAAGGATAATGCTCCCGGGACGGACCAGGTCTTGAATGAACTGTCGGGCGGCTTCGTAATCCAAGGCAGTCTCTCCTTTCCTCAAATGAACTTCCGCCTACCCGGGCTGTGCGGTACCGATCAAGGCAGGCTGGGCTAGTGGTCAAAAAAAGCAGGGTGGAGGCTATTTACCTCGGCCCCCACCCTGGCTAGGTACTACTCTTCTTTCTGCTGCCCTCGCGCTGCAGCCCTGTCCCTGCGGGCCAGATGGGCAGGTTCAAGTGAAACGCGATCGCCCTCGAAGAGGGGAATCAGCCCCTCGCGGGACAGTTTCTTCTGCTTTTCGCAGAACGCCGCACAGTTGGTCGGGCAATGGCTGATCTTGTCATCCGGTTCCGTGTAGGTGGTGAACACTCCTTCATAGTTCCTCAGGATAACCCGCTTGTCGGACATGGAAACGATATAGTTGGGCAGGACAGGGATTTTACCCCCGCCGTTGGGACCGTCGACGATGAAATACGGAACCGCAAGCCCGGAAGTGTGCCCCCTGAGATATTCCATGATCTCGATACCCTTTGCCACCGGAGTCCGGAAATGCTCGATGCCCTGGCTAAGATCACACTGGTAGATGTAATAGGGGCGAACCCTTATCGTCAACAGCTTCTGGTTAAGCTCCCTGAAAATGTAGGGGCAATCGTTGACTCCCTTGAGCAGCACCGACTGGTTCCCAAGAGGGACTCCCGCATCGGCCAGCTTCTCGCAGGCCTCTTTCGAGGCGGATGTGATCTCGTTGGGATGGTTGAAGTGCGTGTTCACCCAGACCGGGTGATATTTCTTCAGGATCGAGCAAAGGCTGTCCGTTATGCGCTGGGGCATGACGACAGGGGTCCGCGTCCCGAAACGGGCGATCTCGATGTGCGGGATCTTGCGGACCTCTCCCAGCATCCAGTCGATCATCTCGTCGCTCATGAGGAAGGGATCTCCCCCCGTGAAGAGGATATCCCTGAACGTGGGTGTTTTTCGGAGATAATCCAGGCAAGCCGAAATCTGCTCCTTTGAATAGGATTTGTCGGTCTCTCCCGCCTTTCTCCTGCGCGTGCAGTGCCGGCAGTACATCGAGCACTGGTCCGTAACCATCAGGATGCCGCGGTCCGGGTAGCGGTGAGTCAGTCCTGGAACGGGAGAATCCGTATCCTCGTGGCACGGGTCCAGCAGGTCCGATTCGGCGATGTGGGTTTCCTGGATAGTCGGAACGGCCTGGCGACGCACGGGGTCTTCCGGATCTTCCGGGTTGATCAGGGAGGCATAATAGGGCGTTATGGCCATCCTCAGCTTGTTCAGGCTGTGGCCGATAACCTCTTCTTCTTCCCCTGAAAGGGGCAGGACCTGCTTCAGCTGATCGACCGTGGTGATCCGGTTGTTAACCTGCCAGTGCCAATCCGACCAGTCTTTCTGTGATACGTCCTTCCAAAGCGGAATCGTGCGGTAATCCCTCACGGCATTGCACCTCCTCTTCGAAAAAGCCGGCGGGAGGAAGCCCCGCCGGCAAGCCCGTACATTAGATTTTATAGAATAACCGGAGGTTTAGCTACCCTTTCTTGACCTTGACCGTTTCCTTGTAGACCAAACCCCTGGCCGCCTGCTCCTTCATGACGAACTCGTACAGGTTGTCGTCTGCGGCCAGTTTTTCCGGGGCAAGTACACCTTTTTGCCTGATAAGCCCCTTCTGGATCGCACGGGCAAAGATGGCGCAAGTACAACCCGTGCAGCGCCCCATGGAGTTCGTCCACGAATTTTCGTCAAAACGGTCCCAGAGATCCCAGGTGTAGGTGATTTCATCCCTGCCTTTGAAGCCATGCACCTCCACCTGCATGATCGTGAGGTCACGATCGCCCTTTTCGGGATCCATCTTCCACATCGGGAAAAGCAGGTCACAGGCCACGTCACGGGGAACGACCTCCACCCCTCCCAGCTTGCGGGGAGTCTCGTCGAACAGCCCCATTGAACGGAGCAACCGCATCTGTTCGACATGCCCGGGCCACCGCAGGGTCCGCTCCTCCATCCGCTTCGCCTTGAGGTTCGTGATCAGCGAGCGCAGACCGTCCGTGATGAACGTTTCAAGTTCCCCCACCTTGGGGAATTCCCGCAGGGTCAAGCGGTCCATCGCTTCGACCGTCACCGGCTTGCATTCTTCAACAAACCGTGCGGGGCGTGTGTATTCCTCGATGACATCCGCGGGGGACCAGGTGACCTGGTAGTTGAAGGGCGGCACCTTTTTCTCCGGGATACCCCCAACATAGATCACAGCGTCTTCCACTTCGTCCAGGAGCGCACAACCTCGACCCATCAGGTAGTTCGACATCCCGGGGGCCACCCCGATATCGGGAACGACAGTGACGCCCCTTTCACGGGCGAAAGCGTCGAGAAGCTCGAAATCCTCCGCCATAAATGAAATATCGCTCAAGTTCTTCCCGAGTCCGATGACCGTTTCCATCATCTTGTAGCCGAACCGTCCCGGAACCCCCGCCGTCACGATATCGGCATCCTTTAGCAAGGGAGCCAGGATTCCCGCGTCGATGCAGGACCCAACCACCGTCTTTACGGACGGGACCTTGGCTTTGAGTGCATCGAGCGCTTTCTCGTTGAGGTCGACAACCGTAACATCGTAATCTCTCGCCATGTCAGTCGCAATAACACTTCCGACCAGGCCGCAACCGAGCTGAACCGCTTTCATGCAAGGACCTCCCTTGAAATGGACGGATTTTATTGATCATTTTCAATTTAGCATACAAATATACAAGGCGTCAAGGTTACACGGTTCCGTTTTCCGAACCGCATCATGCCTTGACGCCCCCATAGGGGGGTCTTAAACTGTAAGAGCTAGTGTGCAATATGAAGAAATGAAAAGATTTTTTTCATTGAATGGGGGGGTGGTTGGCACTTCTTCATATTTTTCAAGGGTATTATTGGTTTTCCTGGTTTCCCGACAACCTGGACCGGAAAAAATCGAGGGGAGGCGATCCTTTTATGGCAACAGAAAAAATTAGAAAGGCCCCAAGCTTCGCTCTTTCAGTGGGTGTTTTTGTTGTTGCGGCATTTTTCATCAGTTACGGAATCCTGAAACTCGAAGCGGAAGCCCACATGCCCATTTTGGCGGCTGCCGTATTCGCGGCGCTGGTCGGACGCTTCATCCTCGGCGTTCCCTGGAAAGAGATGGAAGAGGGGATGATCAACAACATCGCCGTCGCCTTACAGGCGACCCTCATCCTCATGATCATCGGCATGATCATCGGTGCCTGGATCCAGTCGGGCGTCGTGCCCGGCCTGATCTATTACGGCCTCATGATCCTCAAGCCGTCGATCTTCCTTGTGGCAACCCTGCTGACCTGCTCGGTCGTTTCCCTGGCAACGGGTTCCTCCTGGACCACGACGGCCACCATCGGCATCGCCATGCTGGGCATCGGGAACGGTCTCGGCGTACCCGTACCGATCACGGCCGGTGTCATCATCTCCGGGGCCTACTTCGGGGACAAGATGTCTCCCCTTTCAGATACGACGAACCTTTCCCCCGCCGTATCGGGTGCGGAACTGTTCGACCACATCAAGGCCATGGTCTGGACGACGGGACCGACTTATCTCATCATCCTCGCCGTGCTGACCTTCATCGGGTTCCGTTACGGCGGCGGCACTCTTGACGCTTCCCGGATTCACGCCATCCAGTCCTTCATGCGGGCCGAGTTCCCGATCTCCCTCGCCTGCCTCATCCCGCCCGTTCTCGTCATCGCCCTCGCGGTAATGAAAATGCCGGCCATCCCGGGCCTCTTCGCGGGACTTTTCGCGGGCATCATCATGGCGTTCCTTTCCGGCTCGGGAATCGGGGACATCATGAACGTCGTGCAGAACGGTTATGCCGCCTCCATCTCGGAAGAGGTGTCCGGCGCTGCTGACGTTGCCGCAGTTGCAGCAGCCATGACAAAAGCCGGGATAGCGGGCGTTGCTCCTGAACTGGGACAACAAGTTGCCGCGACAGTTTCCAAGCTTGTTTCCCGCGGCGGGCTCCAGTCGATGATGTGGTCCATCTCCCTCATCTTCGTTGCCCTCTCCTTCGGAGGGGTCATGGAAGCCTGCGGGTTCCTCGAAACGATCATCGGAACCCTGACGAAGGGAATCCGCAAGGTCGGCACGCTCATCACCGCCGTCATAGCCTCCTGCATCATCTCTAACATCTTCCTCGGAGACCAGTACCTGTCACTCGTCGTCCCCGGAAGGATGTTCCGGAACACTTTCCAGAAATCAGGGCTGGCACCGCGCATGCTTTCCCGAACCCTTGAAGACGCCGGGACACTGACCTCTGCCCTCGTCCCCTGGAACACCTGCGGCGCCTACCAGACCAGCGTGCTGGGTGTAAGTCCCCTTGTCTACGGGCCCTATGCCTTCCTGAACTGGGGAAACCCGCTCATGGCGATTTTCCTGACTTACATGAAGATCGGGATCTACTGGAGGAAGGAAGACGGAACAGACGTTGTCGAAAAGAAAGGGACCTTCGAGATCAACGATTAGTTCCGGCACAAGCAAAAAGGAAGCGGCCCCGCGGGGCCGCTTCCTTTTTTTAGATAATGCTGATCTCGATTCCCGGTCGATATTGATCGAGGATTTCCCTCAATTGGCTTTCCTGGGTCCGGTCAAACAGCACTTTCCAGCCGAGGATGTCCCTTTCGAAAAAAGCCATCATCTGTTTCCTCCGATATGCCAGCCCGACATGCCCCAACTCGTCCCAGGGGAAAACCTCGCGGTTCCTGTTCAGCCATGTTTTGGTCTCACGGATGATCCCCTCTTCCGTGAGATAGATCCTTTTCCTGTAACCGCACGCATAAAGGATCGCAGCACCGACGAAAAGGGCATGGACGGTCAGGCTTTTGAACATCATGAAGCGTCGAAGCGAATCACCTAAAAGATAGATGCCGATAACGCCGAAGGTCCAGCGCATCCATTCGGGAAAGGGCGTGTTAGAGCGCGATTCGAGCAGGACAGGCAAGAGAGCATTCCTCCATGTCTAGGCTGAAAAAGAAGCGGGGCGGGCCGCTGTTTCGCTCGGCCGAACCCCGCCATTTTCTCATAAAACCCTTTCTCTTTTTTAGAGACCGGCAGGTTTCTCTTTCGAGATCACCGGTTCTCCGTCCTTTCCTTTCCAGGAATTTCCGATGCCCAGGTAGGTCAGGAGAATCGCCATAAGCGGGTTCAGGTAGTTGAGGAAGGCATAGGGAACGTATTCGATGGTAGGAACTCCCAGAACTCCGCTGTTATAGGCACCGCAGGTGTTCCAGGGGATCAGGACCGAGGTCAGGGTTCCCGCGTCTTCCAGGGAACGGGAAAGCATGCGGGGATGGAGTCCCTTTTCCTCGAAGCCCAGGCGGAACATTCGTCCCGGCATGACGATCGAGAGGTACTGGTCTCCCAGGAAGACGTTGCAGATGAAGCAGGAGGCAATAACCGAGGCGACAAGCCCGCCTACGCTCTTTACACCCTTGAGGATCGTCCGGAGCATGACCTCAAGGAAGCCGCACCTTTCCATGATGCCGCCAAAGGAAAGAGCACAGATGATCAGGGATATCGTCCAGTTCATGGACTGCATCCCTCCGCGGGTAAGAAGGTCGTTCAGCATTCCGCCGACTTCCTTCGCCATCTCGGGCGTGACGCCGAGAATGTTGCTCTCCGCCATGGCCTTGGCGACTGCAGTCAGGTCTTCCGCCTCGGCCAGCGTTGCGGACAGGGTGGCAGAGTAGCCGTTCTGGATCACGTTCATGATGTCCCCGATGCCCAGCCCCTGGAACGCCGCGATGACCGCACCGGCCACAACGCCGGCGAAAAGGCCAGGGATGGCAGGCATCTTCAGGACACAGAGGGCGATAACCAAAAGCGGGGGAACGAAACCGAGAAGGCTGATGCTGAATTCTGTGGACATGACGGCCTGGATCGCGCCGATCTTGGCCGCATCGAGAGACCCGCCACCGTAACGCATGCCGAGCACGATCGTGATGGCGCAAACGAGCAGGTAGGTCGGTCCCGTGGTCCATATCATGGCCCTGATATGCTGGAAAAGATCGGTTCCGGCGATAGCGGGGGCAAGGTTGGTCGTGTCGGAAAGCGGGGACATCTTATCGCCGAAATAGGCTCCGGAGATGACGACACCAGCCGTCAGCGGGGCGGGAATGCCAAGTCCCATGGCTACCCCCATCAGGGCGATGCCAACCGTCCCGGTCGTACCCCAGGAGGTCCCCGTCGAAAGCGCAACGACCGAACAGATCAACAGTGTGGCCAGGAGGAACCATCGGGGCGAAAGCAGGTCAAG
>Ga0209269_1000182_pt1 | contig 85336 bp, 103 predicted proteins | sample MTBAKMMethaMetaG_FD_187455 | JGI IMG/M metagenome (GOLD analysis project Ga0209269, IMG submission 187455) | Enrichment culture microbial communities from Arthur Kill intertidal strait, New Jersey, USA, that are MTBE-degrading - MTBE-AKM (Arthur... | ecosystem: Environmental > Aquatic > Marine...
TTCACGACGATCTTGTCGAACAGGTTCCGGGGCTTCATGGCTCCCGGCCTGTCTTCAGCAGCTTCAGGACATTGGGACACGGGACAGGTCTCCCCTCATAAAAACTGGGATGGCGCTTTCGCTCCGACTTTCACGAACCAGATTAACGGACCCGAAGGCGTAGCCTTCGGGTCCGTTCGAGGCGTGCTGGTTTTATTTCGGCGCCAGTTCCTTCCGGAATTCGTCGATCAGTTCCTTGGTCATCTTCTTCTCGAGCATCGGCCAGGTGCTGGCGCTAGCCTTGGCGATGGGGACCAGTTCCTTCTCGGAATAGGTGTAGACCTTGATTCCCTTGTCGCGCATCAGCTGCATGTACTTGTCATCGGACTGTTTGGCCATGACGATGCTCTTGGCGGCAGCGTGATTGATCGCTTCCTGGAGGATCTTCTGGTCCGCGGGGGCCAGCTTCGCCCAGGTCTTGCCGCTGATCATGTAGTTCAGGCACTCGAGGGAATAGTTCGTCATGTACCAATGCTTGATGACGTCGCGAAGCATGGTGTAGGCGGCGACGACAGAGAACCCGTTCACGCCTTCGGCCACGCCGGTCTGCAGGGACTGGTAGACGTCGGCGTAGGGAATCGTGACGGTGCGGTATCCCATGGCGTCAGCGGCGAGCTTGTAGACGTCCATGTTCGGGACCCGGATCAGGACGCCCTTCTTAACGCTGGGGTCAAGGGGCTTCGTGGCCGGCTTGGTGGTGGCGGTGCCGATCATGCCTTCGATGAAGAATCCGCCGAGCTTGACGCCGAGGCGGGTGTTCAGCTCGTCCATCTTCTTGAAGAGCCAGCCGGTGGGGGCGAAGACTTTCTTGACGTCGCCGTATCCCTTGACGAAGCCGTTGATGTAGACAAGCTCAAGCCGGGGATCGAACTGGCTGGGAACGGAGGTGCAGGAAAGGTCGATGGTGCCCTTGATGAGCTCTTCGTAGACGAGGGTGTAGTCGCCCAGCTGGTTGGCGGGGTAAACCTTGACCTCGATGCGGCCCTTCGTCTTGGCCGCGACTTCCTTGGCAATCTCGTTCATCAGGATGGAGGCCGGGTGATCGGCCGGGGACTGGCCGGCGAATTTCAGGGTCACTTCAGGGGCTGCCATGGCAGAACCTGCCATCAGGGCAAAAAGCGAAACAAAAAGAACGGCGCACATCAACAGGGACTTCTTTTGCGTTGTCATAAAGCGGTTGCTCCCTTCTCTAAGGAAATTTTTGTAACCTTGCAAACGATATTGGGTGTTTCGTTCCTGGGAGTTATCGCGAGTCCCGATTCACCTCCCCCGCTTTTTCCTGCCTTCCGGAAAAGACGTTCCCGCTAGGAAACGGTTGATCCGAAGGCTGGGTTAAAAGATATCTAATACATCAGATATCTTGGGTCGTCCCGGCAGTTATCCTAGGCGATAATGTCAGCACCTGTCAACTGGCAAGGCCTTCCCCTCTACAAGCCAGGCGACCCCCTGAAACAGCACATTTCTTCTATATGATCCGAGAAGCCGATCTGCAGTTAAAATAGGAAACGAGCAAGGCATTCTGAAAAGGGGGATTCAAATGAAACGAGTAAGCATCCTCAATCACGTCATCGGACCCATCATGAGAGGACCATCCAGTTCACACACCGCGGGACCTTGGCGCATCGGGCGCATAGCCCATGACCTTCTGGGTTCAAGGCCGGTGGAGGCAAAGTTTGTCATACACCCCAGTAGTTCCCTTTCTGTCTGCTACCACGACCAGGGCAGCGATCTTGCCCTGCTTTCGGGACTTCTCGGGATCTTCCTCACGGACGACCGTTTCCCGAAAATGCTTGACCTCGCCCCGGGCTTTGGCCTTCAGGCACGCTTCGAACTGGCCCCTTTCCCGGAAGCCGATCATCCCAACAGCGTCAGGATCCTCCTGCAGGGAGAAAAAGGCGAAAAGGCAACTCTACACGCCCGCTCAGTCGGTGGCGGGTCCATTGAAATCGCCTCGGTCGACGGGCACCCGCTCATGATCAAGGGTGATCGTTACGTGCTTCTCGTCGAAGTTGCTCTGGACAATCCTGCCGACCCTGTTCTCTCCTTGCTCCGGAGCTGGGATCCTGAAACGCAGCAAAGTGTCGGCGCTTCCAGCTTTTTTTTCCATGCATCCTCTTGCCAGGAACCGTCCGAAGAAATGGTCGAGTCCATACGAAGCCTTCCCGGCGTAACCCTCGTTCGGACGGCGAAGCCTGTAATGGCACCGCTTAAGGGGAAGGAGCTCTTCAAGGATTCCGCTGGTCTTCTCGAGCTCGCTGAGAAAAACGGGTGGTCCCTGGGCCAGGCCGCCCTGGCCTATGAAGAGGCCCTACTTGGACTCCCCAGGGAAGAGCTTTTGAAAGAGATGGAACTCCGCCTCGACGTGATGATCAAGGCAGTGGATCGCGGCCTTGAGGATCCAGCAGGGATGAAACTGCTTCGCCCCATGGCCGCCTCTGTTCTTCGGGCAGAGTCCACCGGTTCGCTTTTGGTCGGCGGGCCTCACTTGCGAGCCGCTTCAAGGGCCATGGCCGCCATGCACGTCAACGGGTCCGGGGGCGTGGTCTGCGCGGCACCGACTGGGGGTTCCGCCGGGGTCATTCCGGGAGTTCTCTCGACGCTTATACTGGATTTCGGGCTTTCGCGGGACCGAGCTGTCGAAGCCCTATGGGCCGCGGGGGCTATCGGACTCGCCCTGGACAGGCGAAGCACCTTTGCGGCCGAAGTGTGCGGCTGCCAGGTCGAAATCGGGGCGGCAGGCGCCATGGGTGCAGCAGCTGCCGTTGAAGCGGCTGGCGGCACGGCTCGCCAGGCTTGCGATGCAGCCGCAACCGTCTTCCAGAACACCATGGGATCTGTCTGCGACCTGGTCCAGGGAATCGTTGAGGTTCCCTGCCACAGCCGAAATGCATCCCTGGCCTCAATGGCCTTCCTCTGCGCCGACATGGTTATGGGAGGCTATGAAAACCCCGTCCCGCTCGATGAAACCATCGATGCGGTGGATAGCGTCGGGCGAATGCTTCCGGAAGAATTGCGCTGCACTGCAAGAGGTGGGCTTGCCCTTTGCCCCTCGGCCAAAGCGATGCCCCGCCTTGACATGAATTGACCCCCGGCAATGCCCTGCTGAGAAGGGGCATCGGGCCCAAAGCCCGATGCCCCTTCTATTTGCGTCATAAACTCCCCTAAGCCGATATCATGAGGAGCGGGCATCCCTTTTTCTCCTTGCAGTTTTCTTCAGTTTTGCCGCTGCCTTCCACGACCCCTATCGAGTTACAGTCTGTGAAGCCAAACCGAAGTAATAGCGACGGATAAACCTTTCCTGGACTGAAAAGGACCAGTGGACGTCCCGGATATAGTCCGCTGCCCCGTTAAAATCGCCTTTCCTGAGAAAATCGACGATCCGGTCGTGTTCCCCCGTCGAGGCAACTTCCCACTCCTTTAGAAACCCCTTGCTCCTTGGAAAATCGTAGAGCCGCTCCTTAAGAATCCTGACCGTTCTCAGCAAGTCGGAGTTCTCTGACAACTCCAAATAGACATTATGGAAATCAAGGTTCCGAGAGTAAAAAAGGTCAAAGTTGTTTTTTTCTAAAGCGACTTTCATTTCTTCGTTGTAGTTCTCCATCCCGTCAACGTCCTTTTTATGAAACTTGACGGCAACTTCAACAAGAACGGCACCCTCAAGCCCGCCGAGGATCTGGTAAATATTCCGGATTTTTTCCAGGCTCAGAACGTTGACCTTGACTCCCCGCCTCGGGTAAATGGTGACAAACCCTTCCGCCTCAAGCTGGAAAAGGGCATCCCGCAACGGGGTCTTGCTGATTCCCATTTCGGCGCTGATCGCGTTGAGGTTGAGGAAAGCCCCGTGTTCAAGCTTTCCCTCGTTGAGTTGAATCTTTAGGTATTCGTAGACTTGTTCCCTCAGGGATTTAAGGTTGAAAAAACCGTCTTCCACGGGCCGATCTCCCCCTTTTACCTTGCAAACGTGACAATCGTAACACCATAACCCCCTTCCCCGTGATCCCCCAATCGGTATTCACGGACGTAAGGAAGCGATTTGAGCAATTCCTGGACAACCTTGCGAAGCGTTCCTGTTCCCCTTCCGTGAATAACGGTGACCTGGTCGTAACCTGCACGATAGGCTTGGTCAAGGTACCTTTCAACGTCCGGTAAAGCCTCGTCAACCGTCATCCCCCTCACCATGATCGAACTAGGGATCCCTGTGGGACGAGTTGTCCTGACAGAAATCTGCGATTGAGCTTTTTCAGGGGATTCTCCCGACTTTTTCAACCTGCCCAGGGGAACCTCCATGTGGAAGGACCCTGCAACGAGAATAGCGCGATCTACATAGACGCGCTCGACGATGCCTTTCACTGAAGACCCCACGAGTTGTACCGCATCTCCGGGCTTCAGGCTTACCCCTTCCATCTTTACGGATTGCCGCTCGACCCTTCTTTGCTCCCGCAGTTCAGCGGCATTGCGAATCCGTTCCAGCTTGGGCCGATCTGTTCCCATCTTCCGATGTGCCGCCGAAACGGTCTTTGACTTTTCGAGGCCCTTGAGAAGATCACGTGCGGCTTCCTGGGCCTCCTTGACGATCTTCTCCGCCTTGCGGTCGGCTTCCTTCAGGAGGTTCTCGCGTTGCGCGTCAAGATTTGCTTTGCGGTTTTCCAGAGACATCCGGGTCTCAGCAAGCCTGCCCCTTTCCTCGGCCAGTTCGCGGGCGGCTTTTTCGAGCGATGATCGTTTTTCCTGCAGTTGGCCGATCAGTTCTTCCACCGAAATATCTTCCCCGCCGAGGCTGGCCTTTGCCCGGTCGATCACGGATCGGGGCATCCCGAGTCTTTCTGCGATAAGGAGCGCATTGCTCTTGCCGGGCACACCCATCAGAAGCGAGAAGGTTGGTCCGAGTGAAACCGGGTCAAATTCCATGCTTGCGGTTTCCACTCCGGGGGAAACGAGGGCATAGCTCTTGATGGGGTTATGGTGCGTTGTGGCCAGCACAAGGGAAGCCTTTTCCTTGAACGCTTCGAGCAGGGCGATGCCCAGGGCCGCCCCTTCCTGCGGATCCGTGCCGGAACCCAACTCGTCAAGAAGCACAAGTGAACCTGAGCCGGCCGCCTTCATGATCGACACGATATTGTGCACATGGGCGCTGAAAGTGGAGAGGTTTTGCTCGATGCTTTGCTCATCCCCCACGTCCACGAAGACGGAATCGATATCACCCACCATGGACCCCTCCGCCGCAGGGACAGGCAAACCCAACCAGGCCAACAGGACAGCCACTCCCGCCGTCTTCAGGGCTACGGTCTTGCCGCCCGTGTTCGGTCCTGTGATGACCAGGATTCTAAAGTCCGCCCCACACGCGATCTCGATGGGGACCGCTTTCTCTCCGAGTAGCGGGTGTACGAGGCGGCAAAACCGGAAATTCGAGGTGGCAGAAAGCTCGGGTAAGTGCCATTTCATCTTTTCCACCATTTCCGCTTCGGCGCAAAGAAGGTCGAGGCTCCCAAGCGAAAATTCAGCTTCCCGGATCGCTCCTTCTTTCTCAATGACCTGAAGGGTCAATTTCCTCAGGATCCTGAGCTCTTCCTGCCGTTCCTCCTCCAGTGCGAGGGCCAGCTTATTGTTCAAGGCCGCCAGCTTGTAAGGTTCGACGTAAAAGGAATTTCCCGAACTGCTTCTATCCGTGACGATTCCCGGGTAGCCGGAGGCATGCTCGGATCGCACGAGGACGACAAAACGACCGCTCCTGAGGCTCAAGACACGGTCTTGGAGCATCCCTGAGGTTGCGGGATCATTCAGAAGCGCCTGGCCAGTCTTCCTCGTGGCGCCCCTCAGGTTTTCCAGCCTTGCGCGCAGGTCCCTCAGGACGGGTGACGCGTGGTCGTAAAGACGGCCATCCTCGTCCAGTACACCCAGGGCCTCGAGTTCCTCGGTAAAATCCCTGATGCGCCTGCCGATCTGTGTTAGTTCAGGGAAACGCTCCCGAACGCGACCGGCTTCCCCCTTGACTTTCATTCCCAGGGCAAGCAGTGTGCGAACCCATGTCAATTCCTCACCGGTCAGGAGCGCGCTGGACTTCGCCTCCTCTATACAACCGGCTACCGGAACCACGTTGTTGTCCCACGGGAATTCTCCTTCAAGTTCCCGATACCTGAGGACATCCCGCAGGAGTGCTTGGCGGGAGGAAAGCTGAACGAGGTCTTTTGCCGGCAGGAGTTCGGAGAGGACCGCCACACCCAGTTCACTCCTGCACCGCCTCCCGACGATCCCAAGGACTTTCGGGATTTGGAGGCTTTCGGCAGTAGCGGGATGGATGGGCTTCATGGCTGCGCTCCGCCGAGATAGGAAGGGAACTTACCAAGATCAAGAATTTTCCACTCCACCAGTTTTTTTGAGGTCACGGGCCAGGCCATGCCGGCTGCGTTCATTACACGGCTCTCCCGGACCCAGGAAGGAAGGGCTTCACCAGAAACCAGGTGGATTATGCCATAGAGGAAAATCACGAGGACAAGAGCTTTAAGGCTACCCGCGGCAGCTCCCATGAGCCGATCAAGCCCTCCCAGGTTTACGGCTTTGAGTCCTTTCCTTGCGGCACGGCCGATAATGGAGGCCAGCAGGTTGCAAAGAATGAAAAGGACAAGACCGCAAACACCCGAAAGGACTTCTTCAGAGAGATCAGGAGCCCACGCCTGCCTCAGGATCAGCCCGGACAGGACCGGTCCTCCCTGGAAGGCAACGAATAGGCCGGCCGCAACCCCTGCAAGCGAAAAAAGTTCGCCGGAAAGCCCAACCCAAAACCCCTTGGCAATCCAGTAAATGGACAGGCCCCCGAGGATCAAATCCGTAGCCGAGTAATGCCCCATCACGATTCTCCTTCGCATCCACTTAGCCGCTCAAGTCCAATCCTGGTTTTCTCAAGGGCATGAACCAACTTCAATACCATCAGGACAAGGCTCTCTTCCTGGCTTGTCCCGGGTCCTTCCTCAAAAGCAAGCGCATCGAGAAGCGTCTCCAGCTTCCGGACTTCGGACTCCTCAAGAGTCGTCCTTACCGGGTAGGTCCGCTTCCCGATGCGCAAATTCACCAATCTGGGGTTGTCACTCATCGAACAGGACCTGCCTTTGTAGACTAACCGGCCCGGTCCTGTCCTTCCTCCCCGATGAACATTCTCAAGCGGGAAAGGAGGGCACCCAGCTTCCGCTCCATGCGGGCCATTTCTTCCTTGCGAGCTTCCCGCTCGCTCTCGAGCTCTCCGCGAAGGGATTCGTTTTGATTGGCAAGTTGGCGCATCCGGTTCTCCACAGACTGGACAAGGTTGTCTATCTGCTCCAGGATTTCCATGCCGCCCCCTCCCCTCTTCGGAATAGCTTCCTACCTCAGGGTGAACCCCTTTTCAACAAGGTTTCGCCTCAGGGCATCATGCACTTCGTCGACTTCCTGGTCCCGCAGGGTCCGGGAAGGGTCTCCATAAGCAAGCGAAAAGGCAAGGCTGCGGGTTCCTTCCGGTATGCCCTTGCCCTGGTAAACATCGAAAAGAACCGCTCCTCGAAGAAGGGGGCCTCCCTGCGTCCGTATTTCCTGCTCCACGGACGCAACAGTCGTGTCAAGGGAGGCAATCAGGGAAATATCCCTGTAAACCGAAGGGAACCGAACCACCTGCCCAAACCTGAAACTTCTGTCAGGCAGCATGGATTCGATATCCACCTCGAAGGCAAAGACCGGGCCAGGGATCTCAAGTTCCCTCAGAATACCGGGTTTTAAGCTCATCAGGTACCCCGAAGGCTCTCCGTCCAGAGCAACCCGGGCAGTCTGGCCGATATGGCCAAAGGGTTCCCGGCCTGCGCAGAATTCCGGCACCAACCCGCGGCTCTGGCAGAGAGCGAGAACGTCCGCTTTCACGCTCAGCAGGTCATCCTTCATGGAATTTTCGTATAGACCCCTTCGATCCCGTCCATTCCAGACGATTCCTGCCATTCTAAGGATTTCCCGGTGTTCATCCCCCTCTTTTTCCGCAGGCAGGAACACCCGTCCAACCTCGAAAAGCCGGATTGGATCCTTCCAACCCGAGCGGATGTTGGTCTGAAGGGCCTGCAGCAGCCCCGGCAAAAGAGTCGTTCGCATGACAGACTGGTCCTGGCTGATGGGGTTGGCCAGGGGGAACCCGTGGCACCGAGGGTCGGATTCGGGGATGCGGAGCCATTCCGTCCACCTGGGGTGAATGAAACTGTAGGTCACGACCTCAAGATAACCCCGTGACATTGCGGTGATGCGAATCCGCCTATGGGCCTCAACCTCGTCACCCACCTTTCCGGTCCCTCGCAAAAGGGGCGGGATGCGCGAGGGAACGAGTTCGTAGCCTCGGACGCGGCCAACCTCTTCGATCAGGTCTTCCTCGATCGAAAGATCAGCCCTGGCCGTGGGAATCTCGAACTCCAGCCCTTCCTCGCTACCGCCGACCTCTTTCAAGCCCAGCCTCTCTAGGAACGCAGAGGCTGCTTTCATGTCGTCCCAAAGGAGGACCCGGTGCAATTTCTTGCGGGTGAGGACAACCCTTCTTTTTTCCCACGTGCGTGTACGGGCGACCCTTGCCTCTTTTTCCACCCGTTGTCCAGTTTGCCCAAGAAGATAATCCGATAGAAAAGAAAGCGTTGGAAGAACGCGCGATGGATCCACTCCCCTGGAAAAGCGGTAAGAGGCTTCGGTTCCCATACCCAATCGCCGGGCAGTCCGGCTCACCCTGAGAGGTTCAAAATAGGCGGACTCAAATGCGACAGATTTAGTGCCAGCGGTGATCTCGCTGTTTTCTCCCCCCATGATCCCGGCCAATGCAACGGGAACCCCGCCGCTGGTGATCAGGAGGTCCGCTTCGGATAGAACATGCTCCCGGCTGTCCAGGGTGGTGAACCGTTCTCCCTCTTTCGCCCCGCGTACGGTGATTTCCCGGGCAGGAAGTCGATCCAGGTCAAAAGCATGAAGAGGTTGACCTGTGATTAGCATAACAAGGTTCGTCGCATCGACTACGTTGTTGATGGAACGAACTCCCGAAAAAGCCAGCCGGATTCGGGTCTTCATGGGCGAGGGTTCGATTCGGACCGAAGGAGCCAGGGAAAGCCCGTATAGCGGACATCCCGGGTCTTCAAGACACAGGCCATCCCAGGAAAGCGGCCAATTGCCGCCAATTGGAGGTTCCACCATGTCCGTCGGCTTAAGGCTCGATTCTGGGATCACGCCAAGGCATTCTCTAGCGAGTCCTATAAGGCTTAAAAGATCCCCGCGGTTCGGCGTGATGGAAACCTCCAGGATACAATCGTCCAGCTTCAGGGCCTTTACAAGGTCTTCTCCCGCGGAAAACCCCTGCGGTAATCTCAATATCCCAAATTCGTCGGCAATTCCAGGGAGACCGATTTCCTCTGCTGAAAGCATCATCCCTTCGCTTACAATGCTGTCGAAATCCCGCCTACCAAGAACGGTGCCATCGGCAATCACGCTTCCAGGCCCCCCATAAGGGACCCAATCTCCGCTTTTCAGGTTTCTTGCGGCCGTCACGCAACGTGATTTGCCCCCCCCTGTGTCGAGGTCGGCAACAAAAAGATCGGCCCGTTCTGGATGCGCCGCCAAGCTTTCGATCCGAGCCACCTTTAAGTTCCGGAGAGCCTCGCAGGGCCGCTGGATGTCTTCTACCTCGCATCCGGTCACCGTCAGCCGAGCAGCGGCTTCCTCGGGAGACAGGGGGATCCGGCAGTATTCGTTAAGCCAGTTCCAGGAGATTTGCATATCAGTAACCTCCCCCAGTCAGGAATGAGCCATGTCCCTCAAAAAGCACCCTCAAGTCAGTCAGGCCGTACTTCAGCATCGCCACTCGATCCGGCCCCATACCCCAAGCAAAGCCGTTATAACGGTCGGGGTCGATCCCCCCGTAACGAAGAACATTCGGGTGTGTCATTCCGCACCCAAGGATTTCCAGCCAACCGGTTCCCTTGCATATCCGGCAGGCCGGATTGCGCCCCGAGCAGGCAAAACACTCGACATCCATCTCGAGGGAAGGTTCAGTGAACGGAAAGTGACTGGCCCTAAAACGGCTGTCCAGGGGCCGCCCGAAAATCGCACCAACGAAGGTGTTCAGGCACCCCTTGAGGTCGGCAAGGGAAACATCTTCGTCAATCAGGAGGCCCTCCAGTTGGTGGAACATCGGCGAGTGAGTCTGGTCGCTATCGCGCCTGTAGACCTTCCCTGGAATGATTATCCTTAGTGGAGCGCCCCATTTGAGCATGGACCTCACCTCGACCGGGCTCGTGTGCGTGCGCAGAAGTTTCCCGCTGTCTAAATAGAAGGTATCCTGCATGTCGCGCGCCGGATGATGGGGAGGGATGTTCAGGGCTTCGAAATTGTGAAAATCATCCTCGATCTCCGGGCCATAGGCCACTGAAAACCCCATACCCACAAAAATATCAATGATCTCGTTCATCGTCTGGACAACTGGGTGGAAAGCCCCCCACCCCCGGCCGCGGGGCGGAAGCGTCACGTCCACGCAATCAGAAGCCTCCATGGCTTCGTCCTCGGCATGCGCAAGAAGCACTGTCTGGCGCTCGAGAGAAGCTTCCACTTCCTGGCGAAGTTCGTTCAGGGCCTGTCCTGCCATGGGACGCTCTTCAGGGGGCAGCCCTCCTAGCGAGCGCAACAATTGTGTCAGTTCACCCTTTTTTCCCAGGTAGCGAACCCTCAGGGCCTGGATGGATTCACTGCCATCTGCCTTGAGAAGGGCTTCCATGTACTGGTTCCGAATGGCTTCAAGCTTCGCCTGTATCGCGTTCAAGTTCGCATCCCTCCTGCATGATCACTAAAAACCCGGTTCTTTCCGGTCTTCCCATAAACCGGCCAAGCCAGTTTTTCCCTTTTTGCGACTCAAGCACGTTGTTGCACCCCGAGACAAGTCCATCGGACCGGGCAGGTGCACCCTTGAGCAGAAACAGTATAACGAAAAAAAGCCGGTGGGAGATAGGCGGCCTCGGAAACCTCTCCGGCCGGGTACCGGATCCCGGCTAGAAATTACGTAGGGTTCCGGCGCTGATCAGCATCCGGAACCCTACGGCAAGGACTTTATCGACAGCAAGACGTTTGTCCGAAAAGTTACCGGACCAATGCCTCCTTGGACTTCTCGACCAGCTTGACGAAGGCGGCCATGTCGTTGACGGCCATATCGGCAAGGATTTTCCTGTTGAGGTCTATACCCGAACGTTTCAGGCCATAGATGAAACTGCTGTAGGACATCCCGTTCATCCTCGCCGCTGCGTTGACCCGGATAATCCAGAGCTTGCGGAACTCGCGCTTCTTCGCTTTCCGGTCACGGAACGCGTTAGTCATGGACCTAAGGAATGCCTCCTTGGCCCGGCGGAAAACGTTTTTCTTGCGTCCCCAATACCCCTTGGTGATGCTAAAAAGCCTTTTTCGCTTGCTGTTGCTGGCGCTTCCGCCCTTTACCCTTGCCATGGGAGATCACTCCTCTTTCGATATCCGTCGTGGATGGTTTGATTTAACGGGAAACCAGAAGGACCTTCACGCGATCTTCAATGGCTCCGGCTAGGTAGCCCTTCCGTCGCAGGGTACGCGACCTCTTGGAATTTTTCGATTCCAGTAGATGGCTCCTTCCGCCTTTTTTATAGGCCACTTTTCCTGTTCCAGTCGTGTGAAATCGCTTCTTGGCCCCTGAATGGGTCTTCATCTTGGGCATTTGGACAAGTCCCTCCTTAATGGTGTTCAAAAACTGCCTTTTGGGAACTAACCCTTATTGTCTCCGCCTTCGGCCGGCTTTACAGCTTCCTCCTTGGGAAGAGGCTTCTTGGCCGAGGCGAGGGGAGCCACCATCATCCTCATGTAACGGCCCTCCATGCGGGGTTCCACTTCGACCTTTCCGTATTCGGCGATATCCTTTTCTACCTTGACAAGGACGGCTTTTCCCCTGTCGAGGAATGCCATCTCCCGCCCTCGGAAAAAGACGGAAACCTTGACACGGTGACCACTTTCCAAAAAGCTCCGGATGGCCCTTACCTTAAAGTTATAGTCGTGTTCGTCGATCTTGGGCCTCATTTTCATCTCTTTGACGGTCTGGACTTTCTGTTTCTTTCGGGCATCTTTGTCGCGCTTCTGGATCTGGTACTTGTACTTCCCGTAGTCCATGATCCTGCATACGGGTGGAGTCGCCTGCGGAGCAACCTCCACGAGGTCCAACAAACGCTCCTCGGCAAGCTTAAGCGCTTCTCTTGTTGGAATGACACCCAACTTGACACCCTGATCATCAATGAGAAGAACTTCTGGGGCCCTGATCTCCTCGTTCACGCTGGGTTCATCCGGTTTGTTAGCTATAGCCCATCACCTCCGGTTTAAGATAGAAAAAGGGGCCGCCCGAACGAGCGGCCCCCTATATACCTGATTCCCTTCCAGAAATTCGGAAACGGATTCAGCCTGAAACCCGACAACGGCCTTTCGGCGTCTTCAGGTGAGAGGAGGGCCCTCTTCTTCGCTCAAGCATACCGGGGAACTATATCATAGTACTCGCTGTTTCACAAGAGATTCAATGCCTGGGATCGAATTCCCTTCCGAGTTTTTCCCGAAGCGCCTCCGGGGTCATCGTTCCCAGGTCGCCGGAAGTTCGGTCCCGAACGGACAAGGTCCCCTCGTTCATCTCCCTTTCCCCCAGTACAAGCATGTACGGGACCTTCTGCATCTGGGCATCGCGTATCTTCTTGCCAAGCTTTTCATCCCGCAGGTCCATCTCGACGCGAACATCCCAGGAATTAAGCTGGGTTTCAACTTTTCGGGCATACTCTTCCATCTCAGGTTTCACCGGGATCACCTTCACCTGAACCGGTGCGATCCAGTAGGGAAAGGCCCCTGCGAAATGCTCTATCAGGATTCCAAGGAAACGCTCGAGGCTTCCAAGGACCGTACGATGGAGCATGACCGGGCGGTGCTGTGCCCCATCGGGCCCTACGTAGGTGATGTCAAAACGCTCAGGCATCTGGAAATCCAGCTGGATGGTCCCGCACTGCCAAGTCCTGCCAATGCAGTCCTCCAGGTGGAAATCGATCTTGGGCCCGTAAAAGGCTCCATCGCCCGGGTTGATGCGATAGGGGACACCACTTTCCTTCAGGGCCTCTTCCAGGGCGGTTTCTGCCTTTTCCCACATTTCGGGACTCCCCATGGCGTTCTCCGGGCGAGTCGACAGTTCAACGTGATAATTGAAGCCGAAAACATCACGGTAGACATAGCGGGTCAGGTCCATGATCCCCAGGATCTCCTGCTTGATCTGGGCGGGTGTGACATAAAGGTGGGCATCATCCTGCGTGAAGCACCTGACGCGCATGAGTCCGTGCAGAACTCCCGATCGTTCGTGGCGGTGGACAATTCCGAGCTCGGCCATTCGCAACGGCAGATCCCGGTAGCTTTTCAAGGAACTTTTGTAGACAAGCAGACCGCCTGGGCAGTTCATCGGCTTGACCGCATAGGGCTTCTCGTCTATCTCCGTGAAATACATGTTTTCCTTGTAGTGATCCCAATGGCCCGAACGAACCCAGAGTTCCTTGTCCAGGATCAGGGGGGTACGAATCTCGCAATAACCTCTCCGTATGTGCTCCCTTCGCCAGAAATCGACCAGGTTGTTCAGAACGACCATTCCCTTGGGATGGAAACACGGGAACCCCGGCCCCTCCGCCTGGATGCTGAAAAGGTCGAGTTCACGGCCAAGCTTTCGGTGGTCTCGCCTGCGGGCCTCTTCCATCCTCTTGAGGTAGGCTTCAAGGCCCCCCTTGTCAGCGAAGGCGGTTCCGTATATCCGCGTGAGCATGATGTTCTTCTCGTCACCACGCCAGTACGCGCCAGCCACGGAAAGAAGTTTTGTGTGCTTAAGGAAGGAGGTGTCAGGAACATGAGGTCCCCTGCACATGTCCTCAAAATCGCCCTGCCGGTAGACAGAGATCTTCTCATCGTTGATGCCATGGACAAGTTCTGCCTTGTAAACTTCTCCAGCGGCTTCGTAGCTCGCTAGCAGTTCACCCCGTGGGATTTCCAGCCTTTCCACCGGGAGGGCAGCCTTCGCCAGCTTGTGCATTTCTTCCTCGATGCCCGCCAGGTCCTCTTCGGAGATTGGGACGGGCAACTCAAAATCGTAGTAGAAACCATCCTTTATCGAGGGCCCGATAGCGACCTTCGTCCCCGGGTAGAGATGCAATACGGCCTGGGCCATCAGATGCGAGGCGGAGTGGCGAAGGATATGAAGCCCTTCCTCGCTTTCCGCCGCGATTGGTTCGATAACGGCATCAACATCAAGAAGTGCCCTTAGGTCCGTTGGTTTTCCGTTAACAAAGGCAGCGACAGCTCCCTTATGGACTCCCCATTCCTTCAAAATTCCGAATACGCTCGGTTTCTCCGCTTCCAGGACTTGCCCCGCTTTTCCCGTAAATTTCGACATCGCTTCATCCCCCTGGTCCAACGTGGTATATTGCGACATTCTAATCTTCGGGGCGAAATCCGACAACTACGAACCACCCCGATTGTTCAAATTGATCATTAATTAAAGTCCACATTGTCGCTCAAGAGTTTCCTATTTGACTTGGATTTCATCCGTCAAGGTTCAACCAGTCAGAAACCCTGAAGAGCAAAGAGGGGAGGCCCCTTGGCGCCCCCCCCCCGAATTCATTTTTTGCCTAGTTCGATCCCGTGCTTCCGAAGCCGCCTGCTTCCCTCTCAGTTGAAGAAAGCCGGTCGGTCTCTTCCCATTCGACCTTTGCCACCGGGCAGAAGACCATCTGCGCGATTCGGTCTCCCGGTTCGACCTTAAATGGTTCATGCCCCAGGTTCATCAGGATGACCCGGACTTCTCCGCGGTAATCGCTGTCAATCGTTCCCGGAGTGTTCAGGACCATGACCCCTTTTTTCAGTGCTAGCCCACTCCTGGACCTTACCTGGGCCTCGTATCCCTGGGGGATCTCGAGGTGAACTCCCGTTCCCACAAATCCCCATGAACCGGGCTGGACCGTTATGGACTCGACTGAGCGGAGATCCACCCCCGACGCACCCGAAGTGGCATATTCGGGGAGAGGCAACCCATGTGCACTTTCTTCCCGTTCCAATCGTACCTTAATGACGGTCACCGGGTCCCCTCCCACGATCCCTGGAGCCACTACCCCTCCTGTCCGGGCGATCGCCGCCGCTTGGGCGACGGTCCCTGCCTTCCCCCTCCGGCCTACGGGGTCTTTCCGAAGCGGGACCAGCCGCGGCGCTTGCTGCCGCGATTCGCTCTTCCCTCTCCAGCTCGAGGGGATAGGCCTCCGGGAACTGCTCGGCCAGATGGTGCTCTTCTGCCTTCTCAAGGAGGCGACGGCGGGTGAGATTCACCCGATTCATGTCGTCGATCTCTTTTACCATGACGAGGACCATGTCGCCGGGCTTGACCGCGTCCTCCAGCTTCGGCACGTGATGGGTGCTGATTTCGCTGACGTGCAGCAACCCTTCCTTGCCGGGCAGGACTTCAACAAAAGCTCCAAAACTCAGCAAGCGGGTGACCTTCCCATAGAACACCTCTCCTGCCTCTGCGTCGCGCGTCAGGTCGCGGATGATCTGCAAGGCTTTCTTCGCGGATTCCTCGTTCGTGGCGCCGATGAAAATCCGGCCGTCGTCCTCTACGTTCATCTTGACTCCGGTGGAGGCACAGATCCCGCGTATGACCTTGCCGCCAGGACCGATGACGTCCCTGATTGAATCCACCGGAACTGTGGTCGTGTACATGCGGGGAGCGTAGGGGGAAAGTTCGGGTTTCGGCTCATGTATGGCCTTTTCCATCTCCCCGAGAATATGCAGCCGCCCCTGACGGGCTTGGCCCAGAGCCTTTTCGAGGATCTCGCGAGTGATTCCGCCAGCCTTGTTGTCCATCTGAAGCGCGGTGATGCCCGCTTCCGTGCCGGTGACCTTGAAGTCCATATCTCCGTAGTGATCCTCAAGCCCCTGGATATCGGTCAGGACTTCGACTTTTTCGCCTTCCTTGATCAATCCCATGGCAACCCCGGCAACGGGGCGGGGAATCGGAACTCCTGCATCCATGAGGGCCATGCTTGCCCCGCAAACGGAAGCCATCGAGCTCGATCCGTTCGATTCGAGAATATCCGAGACAACCCGGACAATGTAGGGGAACTGGTCCTCTGCAGGCATCAGTGATCGCACTGCTTTCTCGGCCAGGGCCCCGTGTCCTACTTCTCGCCTGCCCGGTCCTCTCATGGGACGAACTTCCCCGACAGAATACGGCGGGAAATTATAGTGCAACATAAACCGCTTGGAGGGTTCGTCGATCTTCAGGCCATCCAGGACCTGCTCGTCCTCGCCTACCATCCCGAGGGTGGTCGTTACCAGTGCCTGTGTTTCTCCCCGGGTAAAGAGGGCCGATCCATGCGTCCTCGGCAGGACTCCAACCTCACAGGAAATCGGGCGAACCTGGTCCATGGTCCTACCGTCCGCACGGCGTCTTTCGTCAACCGTCATCGCCCTCATTGCCTTCTTGACAAATTCCTCGATAACGTTGGAGATATAACGGCCCGAATCCGGGAATTCTCCCTCAAGGGCAGCAATGGCCTTCTGCCTGATTTCCGAGATTTTCTCGTTACGCGGTCCCTTGGCGTGGATGCCCACTGCCTCGTATATCTCTCCATAGAATTCCTTGCGAATCGTTTCATCGATCGCTTCGACGCGCAGCGGTGCGGGAACTTCAACCTTGGGCTTCCCTGCCTTTTCGCGGGCTTCAAGCTGGAACTGGACCATCCGCTTGATCTGTTCGTGCCCAAATTCAAGGGCATCAACCATCAACGACTCGGGAACTTCCTTCGCTCCCGCCTCAACCATCGTGATCCCGCCCATATGCCCCGCAAGGACCAGGTCAAGCGAGCTCTGGAGGAGCTGCTCCTCCGTGGGATTGACGACAAACTCTCCATCAATGCAGCCCACCCTCAAGGCAGCAACCGGTCCATTCCAGGGGATTTCGGAAAGGGTCAGGGCCATCGATGCCGCGTTAATGGCCTGGATATTCGGTGAGTTTACCTGGTCAACAGAAAGAACCGTTGCAACGACGTGGACATCGTTCCTCATGTGGTCCGGGAAAAGCGAGCGGATCGAGCGATCAATAATCCTGCAGCTCAACGTCGCTGTTTCCGATGGGCGCCCTTCCCGCTTGATGAACCCTCCCGGGATCTTGCCGGCCGAGTAGAACCGCTCTTCGAAATCCACCAGAAGGGGAAAGAAATCCAGGCCTTCACGGGGTTTTTCAGTCATGCAGGCTGTCACGAGCAACACCGTTTCCCCATAAGTGACCAGAACGGCACCGCTCGCCTGCTTGGCGAGTCTCCCCGTCTCGAAGGAAAGTGTCCGTCCTCCCAGCTCGATTGAAAAAGTTTGAATCATGATCTTATAGCCTCCTTGGCTCTTCCTGTATTTTTTAGTCCTTACGAGGATAACATAGGATCATAAAAAAAGGCGAGGACGGCCTTGCCGTCCCCGCCTTCCGCAGGTCTCGCGAAAATCAGTGCCGCAAACCCAGTCGCTGGATGAGACCCTGGTATCGGTTAAAGTCCTTGCCCTTGAGGTAATTCAGGAGTTTCCTCCGCTGGCCGACCATCATGAGAAGGCCGCGACGGGAATGAAAATCCTTCTTGTGGGTTTTCAGGTGCTCCGTCAGGCTGCGAATTCGGTGGGACAGGATCGCAACCTGGACTTCCGGCGATCCCGTATCCGCGCCGTGGACCTTGTATTCCTCGATGATTTTCTGTTTCTCTTCACGTTCAATCATGGTGACACCCCGTTTCTTGCGAATCCCGAGTCCCAGAACGGGGTACGAAACCCCGATCCGAGCGCTGGGTCGGAGGATATTTTATCATCCCCGAAAACTTTATGCAAAGAATCGCGCTTTTCCCTCTCGACAAGGTGTTTTTCATGTGATTTAATAGAACGGAAATCCCAATTTCATTAGAACCGAGAGGGGGATACGCAATGAAGCTGTTGATTATCGAAGATAACAAGGAACTTGTAGAGGTCCTCTCCGAGGGATTCTCCGAAAACGGCTACACGGTCGATTTTACCTATGACGGCCAGGATGGACTCAAAAAAGCCCGTTCCGGAGATCATGATTGTATCATTCTCGACCTGATGCTGCCAAAGCTTAGCGGCCTGGATATCATCTCGGCCTTGCGAGAGGAAGGCAAGAAGGTCCCCGTGATCATGCTCACCGCACGGGATTCGATCGAGGATCGCGTTGTGGGCCTTGATCAGGGCGCTGACGACTACCTCATCAAGCCTTTTGACTTCAGGGAACTGCTTGCCCGGGTCAATGCGCTGATTCGCAGGATCTCCGAGCCCAAGCCTGCCATGCTGCGCTGCGGGCATCTCACTCTCGACCCCTTGGCAAGGGAATGCCGTGTAGGAGAAGACACCGTTCCGCTAAGGCGGCGCGAGTTCGACATTCTGGAACTCCTGATGCGGCACGAGAACCAGGTTTTCACTCGGGACAAGATCATCTCCAACGTATGGCAGGAAGAGTACGAAGGCACAAGCAACGTGGTGGACGTCCACGTGAAGTACCTTCGCGACAAACTGCGCCCCTTCGGGCTCGACCTGATGGTGGTTACCGTCCGGGGAGTCGGCTACAAGGTGGTTTGTCCGGACCAAGCTTGAGGTGCTGTCCGGGGAAAGAGAATCCCATGGATGATGAACGTACCGGCGAAGGCCTGCCCCTTGCTGGGACAGGATCGAATTTGGCCGGTATCTTGGCTGACTATTTCGAAAAATTTGATATCACCCATCCGGGTCCTTTGCCCCACCTTGAAGGAGAAGACCCTGGTTTGAGGCGTCTTGAAGCGGCTTTGTCCGCTTCCGTTGAGCAACTAGGGCAAACCTTCGGTGATTTACGCCGTTATACCTCGAATGTAAGTCACGAACTACTCAACCCCCTCAGCGTGATCAAGGGAAAGGCCGAGGTCACGCTCCTGAGGCCTCGATCCAAAGAGTTCTACGAGAGGAAACTCACTGAAATCATCGAACATACCAATGCCATGCGAAACATGATCGAGGCCCTGCTCGAGCTCTCCCGGCTTGACCTGAGTGACCGGCCATCTAATGTCGTGCTCCTGGACCTGGAAGAGATTGCCCAAGAGGCCTGCCAGCGTTTGACCCTCATTTTCAACCGACGTGGGCAACAGGTGGAAAAAGAGATTCATTCTGCCAAGACCATGGGAAGGTCGGCTCTAATTTTGGCTCTGGCGGCCAATCTCCTCGACAACGCGAGTAAATATTCTCCTCCTGGCGGGCTTATTGGAATCAGGACATATCGAGATGAATCCACTCGAGAATCCATCCTGGAGGTTTGGGATACGGGGCCTGGGATGTCGGAAGAGGAAATCCGGCAGTGTTTTGATCTTTTTTGGCGTGCTGACGGCTCCAGGCATATGCCTGGTTACGGGATCGGGTTGCCGTTGGTCTACCGGATTGCCCAGATCCATGGTGGGAAGATCGAGATGCACTCGGGGACGGGTGAAGGATTGCTCTTCAGGGTTCGTTTTCCAGAAGCCTGAAAGAAATTGCAACGGACCGGAAAGGAAACGGTCGAGGGACCAGTATCCCTCGACCGTTTCCTTTCCGGCTATGCACGCCGCTATTGTGTATTCAGCGGAACGAAGGTCGTTCGCCCCTCCCTCCAAACCAGCAGAACGAGTTTCTTCCCCACCACGGCTTTTAATGTCGTTTCCCAGGAACGGACATCCCTTATTGATCTGCCGTTGACCCCTTGTATCACGTCCCCGGGTCGTAACCCGGCCCGTTCGGCAGGCGAAGAGCCTTCAACCCGAAGGATCACGACCCCCTGAAGCGCCGGAAGGCCAAACTGCTGCCTTGTCTTGGCATCGAGGTTGCCGACTTCCATGCCAAGCTGGAGTGCCAGATGTGGAGTTCCGTTCTTTTTGGCGATTTCCTGGTCCGGCAGTTCCTCCAAACGGATGGAAAGGCTCATGGTCTTCCCTTCCCGCACGATTTCAGCCTTTACAACGTCGCCGGCAACCTGCTTCCTTACGGCCTTCGACAGATCGTCGGGTTTCTTGATCGGAACACCCCCGAAGCGCTTGACAACATCCCCCCGTTGGAGACCTGATTTTTCCGCTGGCGAATTGGGTACCACGTCGCTGACCAAGGTTCCGTCCCCGGAACTCAAGCCGAAGGCTTCAATGATGTCCGCTGTCACCGGCTGCATGTACACTCCCAGCCAGGCTCGCTTGACACGACCATATTTCACCAGATCGGTCATTACCTGCTTGGCGACGTTGATGGGAATCGCAAAACCGATTCCCTGGGCGTATGGAACGATGGCCGTGTTGATCCCGATAACCTGGTTATCGAGGTTGATCAAGGGACCTCCGCTGTTGCCCGGGTTAATTGCGGCATCCGTCTGGAAAAATCCGTCAAAATTTAGTTTCTCGAGTCGGATACTCCGGTTCTTTGCGGAGATGACACCCACTGTCACGGTATGTTCAAGCCCAAAAGGGTTGCCAATCGCCACTACCCACTCCCCAACCTGTGTCCGGTCAGAATCTCCCATCTTCAGGACCGGGAGATTGCCGGCCTTGATCCGGATGACCGCCAGATCGTAAGTCGGATCCTTTCCCACAACCTCCGCGTCGAACCGGCGCCCGTCAGACAGCGTAACGATAACGGAGTCGGCTCCATCCACGACATGACTGTTGGTCAGGATCATCCCGTCGGGACTGGCAATGAACCCGGACCCCTTCCCTTCCATCGGAACGACCCGGGAGAAAAGATCCATTTGGTCCCCGAAAAATTGCCTTAAGAAGGGATCGTTCCCGAAGGGAGAGAAAGATTTCCGTACAAGTGTTTTCGTGTCGATATTCACAACCGCGGGGGAAGACTTTTTTGCAATGGACGCAACGGGATTGCCGGTGAAGACATCTTGCGAATCTGCAGGCGATAAGGATTTAAACTCATGGGGCAAGACATAAAGAATACCCATTAGCAACAGGGCAAACCCGACGACCCATACGGTTTTCCTGATTTTTGCCATAAGGGATCACCTCTCCTCGTGGTTTTTGTTACCCTATTTTATCTTTTGCGCCAAAGAGGCGAATCGGTTTTTTTACGGAATATCTGCAAGAGTTTTTCTAGGGCGTTCCACTGGCCAAAAAAGGAGAGGACCCCGTGGATTCCGGTGTCCTCTCCTTGCGTTGCGTCTCAGTTATTACTTGAACGGTTCCCGCCCCTCGGCCAAACGACGACACGCCGTTGGGGATCATCCCCCACCGAACGGGTTTCGACCTCCGGGTGCTCCTTCAAGGCAATATGGATAATTCGCCTTTCCCAGCTCGTCATCGGCTCCATCGTTACCGGTCGATGACGGCGCAATGCCTCTTTCGCAGAGGAAAGGGCCACCCGCTGAAGGCTAAGCTCACGTCTTTCCCTGTAACCGTCACTATCCAGCCTGATCAGCCTGGATGGCGAGCTGTCGCGCGATATCAGGTTCAGGAGATATTCAAGGGATTTCAATGTTTCCCCGTATTTCCCGATAATGATGCCCGCATCCGCCCCGGTAAGATTCAGGACTCCGTCTTCATGAACCTCGATCTCAACATCCATGTCCATCTTTTCCAGTATCTCTGACAGGAGTCTCTTCCCTTTCAGGACATCCAGGTCTTCCGCAGGCAACAATTCCACGCGGGTTTTCCGCGAAAAAAGTCCCAGGAACCGCTTCCCTTCCTCCAGGACATTGACTTTCACGTCTTCTGGAAGGATATCCCACAGCCGGGCCGCATCTTCAACGGCCTTTTCTAGCGAATCCGTTTCCACGACCAAGGGCTCGGGAACGTTCATATCCTCTTCCCTTTCCTTCTCTGCGGACATTCTTCCTATTCCCCATCCCGGTTCGGCTTATTCTTGAAAAGGGTCGGCTTCTTCTCCATCTCGACTTCCGTTGTTTTGACAACACGCCACTGCTGGAACACACTCATCAGGGAGGAGACACCCCAGTAAAGCAACACGCCACCTGGCAGGTTCAGGCAGATAAATGTCAGGAAAACGGGCATAAACCAGTTCATGAACGCCATTTGGGGATTGCTGCTCGCGGAAAGATGCTGCTGGAACCAGGTCAAGAATCCGATCGAGACGAGCAACAGGAGGTTGGGACCGTAAAGCCCCACTTTCAAGAGCCCCGCCGGGTTGGAGGCAATTCCGGTCAAAAGGGCCGTGATACCCGGGGTCTGTACGTTCAATTCAAGCGCTTTCGCCATCGTTGAAAGGACAGACTCCTCAAGCCCCACACCCAGGAAGGAAACCCCACCAAACTTGAAGTTCGTGAGAACCCTGAAGAGAAGGATCAGGATAGGCAACTGGACGATGAGGGGTAGGCATCCCGCGGCAGGATTGACACTGTTTTCCTTGTAAAGCTTCATTGTTTCTTCGTTTAATTTTTGCTTGTCACTGCCGAATTTCTCCTGCAAAGCCTTGATCCTCGGTTGGATCTTCTGCATTTTCTGCATGCTTACGAGCTGCTTCTGGTTCAACGGGTGCAGGATGACCCTCACCAGGATGGTCAGCAGGATGATGGCCAGACCGTAGGAGTGGGTCAGTCCGTAGAACAGGTTCAAGGTCTTAAGCAGCAGGTCGCCTGCCGCGTTCCACAAGGTGCCCAAACGATTCACCGTCCCTCTGGTTCATTTTTTCGAACTTTTTCGGATCCAGCCTTCCACCTCAGGTCCGGAACGGGGTCAAACCCTCCGGGAGACCAGGGACCGCAGCGAAGAATTCGCTTTGCCCCGAGAAGAATTCCCTCCATGAAACCATACCGCTCGATCGCTTCAAATGTGTAGGCGGAACAAGTCGGCACAAAACGGCAATTCTTCCCCAAAAAAGGGGAAAGGAAACGCTGGTAGAGGCGAATTACAGCCATGGCAGAATAAGCAGGGATGGATCTTTTCAATCCGGGGCCTCCCCGGCTGACGGAAAAACCGGCGGAAACCCCGGCCTCAGGAGTTCTTCCTTCTTGAGGAGAGCAACCATATCCCCGTAGATTTCCCCTGTCCCAGCCTTGAGCCCGGCGGACCGGAGCATGGCCACGATCCATATGCCGTCTTTCGCCCACGGACGGCAAACCCGGAAGGCTTCCCGCAGGATTCTCCGTCCCCTGCTTCGCACAACGGAAGAACCCTGGCGTTTTCCTACGGCAGCCCCCAATCGCGGGGGCCCCTCGCCCGCGTCAAGAAACAACAACCGCACCAGCTCTCCTTTTACGCGTCGGCCGGTGCGGAAGACCAGATCAAACTCCCATCCCTTTTTCAGTCTGAGGCTCGCTGGAAACCGGAAAGGATGATCCATCTAGACTGCGAGGCGTTTACGCCCCTTGCGTCTCCGGTTGCGGATGACGCGGCGCCCCGTTGGGGAGCTGGAACGCACGAGGAATCCCATTGAGCGCTTGCGACGCGTTTTATGGGGTTGAAAGGTCCGCTTCATTGACGACACCCCCTTGCTGTTGGAAAATCCAAATAAAATTAAATGGCCTTGTCTAAGAGCCTAGATACTATAACACAGCCCCTAGAACCGTATCAAGGCATCTGGGCCAGCCGGATTCTCTTGATGGGAACCCCTTGAAAATCCTGGAAAATTTCCCAATCCGGCCTCTCAAGGACTCGCCCGTCAAGGATGACCACTCGCCCAAGGTCGGTTTTCCTCCTGATAAGCCGTCCAAAAGCCTGTCTCAGGAAAAGGCGGCTCATCGGGAGAGTGCTTTGAAGAAACGCCCCTCTCCCCTCGAGATCCCGCCTTGCCCTGACTAGTGGATCATCCGGGTGCGGAAAGGGAATCCGGTCAAGGATCACCTGGGTCAGGCCCTCTCCCGGAACATCGATTCCTTCCCTAAAAGAAAGGCTTCCTATCAGGACCGACGTTTCATCCCTCCTGAAGAGAGCGAGCAATTCTCCTTTCGGAGCTTCACCCTGGCAAAGAACCCGAAAGTTCCGTTGCTTACTCTTCATCTTCCTGGAAACCGCCCCGACCAGCCTCCGGGAACTGCAAAGGACGAGAGTCCGCCCTCCGTTGTCCTCGCAAAGCTTTTCAATGACACGGCTGGCCCTTTCGTCGTATCCGCTCTCGGTCACCCTGAGCCCCAACTCCACGACCCAGATCGACATCTGGGAAGGAAGATCGAACGGGGAATCGAGGATGATCCCTTCTCCGGTAGATATCCCGGTCTCCCTTTCCCAGAAATCAAAAGCCCCTCCGACAGACAGGGTGGCCGACGTACAAATGACGGGAACTTCCTCAAGGGAAGAAAGAACATCCTGGACCGACGGCCCCGCAAGGACCGGAGCGCTCTGGATTGCGAGCCCGTCCCACCAGGTCGCCCAATGTGGATAGCGAACCACGTCAAGGCACCAGGCAAGGTCGTCGTAAGCCTCGACCAACTGGCTGGCTGCAGCCAACCCTTCCGCCTGGGCGGAAAGGTCTTCACCCGCAGGCTTATCCCTGTCCCTTCCCACGCTTGTTAATAGCCTCTCGGCCTCTCCTGCAAGTGGCCCCAGGCACTCCTCGAGATCGTGGCGAAGTTCCGTCAGGGGTGTCTTGAAAGCCCACTGGTCCCTTGGAAGGAGGGAAAGCCGGTTGAAGAGGCGTTCGACACCGGCAGCCGCTCCTTTCCATTCGGGGGAGAGTTTCTCAGCGGGGATGCGCAATTCCCTGAAAGACTTTTCCAGGCCGTTCAGGTGTTTTGGAGAAAGTACTTTCCTGAACCGGTCGAGGGACGCCGAACGAGATGAAGCGGAGCGGGCCGCTTCAGGAATCCTGTGGGCTTCGTCGCAGAGCAGGGCGTCGAAATGGACCGGAAAGGGTCGTTCACCACCGTCCACATGGGAAAAGAACAGGTGATAGTTGGCCACGACGACTTGCCAGTTTCGAGCCTTCTGGTAAAGACGCTGCAGGAAGCATTCTTCCCGAAAGGGGCAAAGTCGCCCCAGGCATCCGTCGCGACCCGCCGCAATCGTCCCGAGCGCCGGGTGGTCATCGGGCAGGTTCAATTCCGAAAGATCCCCGGTATCCGTGTCCCTGCGCCATTCCAGAATTTCCACGGAGGTCGCTCCCCCGTCATTGAACGAGAGGAACCCTCCCGAGTCGAGCTCTAAACTGCGCCTCAGGCAAAGGTAGTTTCCACGCCCCTTCAGTGTGCCATATTGGAAAGCCGCAGGCAAAAGTTCCTGCAGGAAAGGGATATCCCTTGACATGAGCTGTTCCTGCAAGGCGTGTCCTGCAGTGAGAAGCAGGACGCGGTAGTTGCCTTCCAGCGCCCAGAGAATTGCCGGCACAAGCAGGGCAAAGCTCTTTCCAATCCCGGTGGGAGCCTCAATCGCCAGGATTTTCCCTTCTCCCGTGTTTAGGAAATCCCAGGTTTTCCTGGCCATCTGCGCTTGTTGGGGTCGAAATTCGAATCCCTCGAGCCTCGAAAGGAGTCCAGGCTCGCCGAAAAAGGAATCCATCGGGTGGGACATCATCTTGAGAGCATCCATATTCCAAGCCCAAGGGCGGCCCCCATGAGTCCCCCCCAGATTTCAATCCAGTCAAGGTACTTCCTTGCCAGTGCTTCGAGGTAATTTTCCAGCTGCTCCGGCGTTGCATCACGCAACGATCCCTTGGCAAGTTCACCGAGGTCAATTTCGCGAAGCATGCGGATGAGGAGGCGCTCAAAGCTATCCCGGACCATCACCATGATCTCCGCATCTCCCAGGTGGCTCGCGCCATCCAGGAGAGCCGCCAGCTTTCTCTGGGTTTCCCTGAGCCCGGTTTCCGTGAGGAGTGCCCTGTTCAGGTTTGTCGAGGCCGACCGGATCACCCATTCCGCGATGACCTCGCTTTTCAACAGGCCCAGTCTCCCCGCCATGCCAAGGATCAGGCTGTCCTGGAGGGCCTTCTCCACCTGGGACCTTACAAATCGCTGCGTCTCGGAACCCAGCAATAAGCGCTGCAGCGGCCCTTCAATCGCCCCTCCCATCCGGCGAAGGTTGGAACGTCTTAGGAAAAGACGCCTCATTTCCTTGCGGAAGGTCGGCCCGACCCTGTCCAGCAACCTTCCCTCGAAAACGGCTTTTTCAAGTGTCTCCTGTGTCAGCAAACGTTCCCTGAGCTCACAGGCAAGGGTTTCGAGAATCCGCTCCTGGTTCCTTGTCACAACACCGCTTCCAGGGAGAATCCATTCCCAGGGTCCCATGCGGAAGGATATCTTGTGGAAGATCATCCTTACTGCAAGGACATTTGTCAGGAGACCCACGATCCCTGACCCTCCTGCAAGCCAAAGCAGCTTCCCCAGTTCAAATCCCCGGCTTTCCAGGAAAAAGCCTGCAAAGGACAACAGCACGAGTCCTGCCGAGACGATCCCCTTCCCCCACTTGTTTCCGTCCTGTTTCAGAGGACCTTGCATGAACCCCGCCTCTTTCCCCAGTCAAAAGCATGGTCTTTATTGTATAATACGGCTTCACGCGAATCTCTTTTTCTTCCTTGCCCGGTTGCCGTGGGCATGCTAGAATTTGCTTTGCTTTACGGGAGGAGGTGAACCGCATGCCCAACAAGAAATCCGCTGAAAAGCGAGTCCGAATTTCCGAGAGAAACCGACTCTATAACCGTTTCTGGAAGAGTCGTTGCAAGACTGCCGCAAAGAAACTCATGGAAAGTTTGGAGGGAAAGGATTCCAAGCTGATCCAGTCCCGTCTTGACGAAGCCCAGTCCGTTCTGGACAAGGCCGCCGGCAAGGGTGTCCTGCACCCCAACACGGTCGCGAGACGCAAATCCATGCTTACCCAAAGGGCAAAAGACGTAATGAAAGCCGCCGACGCATAGCCGGCGGCTTTTTCTCCCAAGTTCCCTAATGCGGAGCCTTGATCGAACCCAGTAAATCCAGTATGGCCAGCTCCAGGTCAACCCAACCGCTGCGATTTCCGGATTTCTCCCCAATGTTAACCCCGCAGAGATCCCTGACAAACGCCGCAAGGGCAGCCCGGCTATAATGGCGGGCTGCTTCCACGGCTTGCCGTTCCTGGTAAGGCCTTGCCTTAAGGGCTTCCGATACCGCCTTGCCCGCTCGCGGGGACCTGAAGGCCGCTCTGTACAGCGCAAGACGGAAACGGTTGTGAAGGGCAGCCACAACCGGGATGAGCTCTCGCCTTTTTACGTGAGGCAGTGCTCCCGTCACCCTCGGGATATCCGCCTCGCACAAACCATCAAGAAGGGAAAGAAGGGCCTTCTCCCCCTCGTCGAAACAAAGGGCTCGCACCTGCTCTACCTCGATGCGCTTGTCTTCCAAAGCCAGGCAAAGTTTTGACAATTCGGAAAGAATCTCTTCGGGGTCCTCCACTGATTCAAGGAGAAGGGACATCGCCTCTGCAGAAATGGTCACTCCCCGCTTTCTGGCCTTGTTCTCCACCCATCTCTGCCTCGCCGCACCAAAACGCGGGATTTCCTCCCCCTTCAGCCACGTCAGCCTGGAGAAAAGTTCTTTCGGGAAAAAAGACTTAGGCTCATCGGCAAAAACAAGAAGGACATGGACAGGAGACTCCGGTCCTTCCAGCAGCGACTCAAGGCCCGGCGGGAATTTCCCAAGCAGGTGGGCTTCCTCGACAAGGACGAGCCTTCGGGCTTCAAATAGCCCGCCGCCACTTTCGCTGGAGAGGAGATCCTTCCACTCCCCCCCCTCCCTCCGGACTGAAAGTGGATATCCTTTCTCGAGTTCCTGTTTTGTCGTTTCCGAAACGAGACGCCGCTGGGAAGTCCCAGCGGCGCTCGCCACCATCAGGTGAGGCACTATCCTTTCACCACCACATTGACCAGCCTGTCGGGAACGACGATCACCTTAAGGATTTCCTTCCCTTCAAGCCGTTTTCGGACCGCTTCTTCGGAAAAGACCCTTTCCTTGAGTTCTTCGGACCCAAGGCCGGCGGGAAGTTCGATCTTTTCCCGGACTTTCCCGTTGACCTGAAGCACGATGGTCACCGATTCCGCCTCCAGGCAATCCGCTTCGACCTCCGGCCAGGACGCCCCGGCCAAACAACCCTGGTTCCCAAGGCTTTGCCAGAGTTCCTCGCAAATATGGGGCGTGAAGGGAGAAAGGCATAGGAGGAGCGTTTCAATCCCTTCCCGGTAAAGGGTCCAATCGGTTGCATCCCGGGGAGTGAAATCCGACAGGGCGTTGCTCAGCTCCATGAGTCGCGCCACGGCCGTGTTGAATTGCCGTTCTTTCTCGATATCCCTGCCAACGCTCTCGATCGTGGACTGGATACGGCGCTTGAGGTCGCGGCGATCCTTGGCGGCCAACTCCACAAGGGGGATTCTGTGGCGCGGAGCCTGCCGCAAGGCATCCCCTCCCTCCTCCACCAGGCGCCAGACCCTCCTGAGAAAGCGATGCGCCCCTTCCACTCCTTTTTCGGACCAGTCCAAATCCTTCTCCGGCGGGGCAGCAAAGAGGATGAACAGCCGTGCGGTATCGGCTCCATACTTGCGAATGATTTCGTCAGGGTCCACGACATTCCCCTTGGATTTCGACATCTTGGATCCGTCCTTGATGACCATTCCCTGCGTCAGGAGGTTCGTGAAAGGCTCGCGCGCCTCGACGTAACCCAGGTCGGACAGGACCTTCGTGAAGAAACGTGCATAGATAAGGTGCAGGCAGGCGTGCTCAATCCCACCGATATACTGGTCGACAGCCATCCAGTAATTGACATCCTCTTTCTTGAAAGGGCCCTCGGCCGTCCAGGGGGAGGAGAACCTGAGGAAGTACCAGGAAGAGCAGATGAACGTGTCCATGGTGTCGGTTTCACGTCGTGCCGGTCCCCCGCAATGGGGGCAGTTTGTATTGACCCATTCCTCGGTCTCGGGCAACGGGCTTTTCCCCCCTGGAAGGACCTGGACGTCCGGAAGCAGCACAGGGAGCTGGTCCTCTGGGATGGGAACGATACCGCACTTTTCGCAATAAACGACAGGAATGGGTGCCCCCCAGTAACGCTGGCGCGAGATAAGCCAGTCCCTCAGCCGGAAATTGACTTCCCTCTTGCCCACTCCAATTTCTTCGGCCCAAGCCGCCATGCGGGGAATGCTTTCCTCGGTGGCAAGTCCGTCGAAATCACCTGAATTACACTGGACGCCCTCACCCTCGAAGGCTTCCGTCATCGTTTCCGGGTCGAGATTCCCTTCCTTGGGCTGGATCACGACACCCACCGGGATTCCGTATTTCCGGGCGAACTCGAAGTCACGCTGGTCATGCCCCGCCACACCCATGATCGCCCCGGTGCCATACTCGATGAGGATATAGTTCGAAATCCATATCGGGACTTTCTCACCCGTGACCGGGTTGATCGCCTTGAACCCGGTGTCTATGCCGGTTTTTTCGCCACCTACGGCAGTCCGTTCGATCTCGCTCTTCTGGAGCGTATCCGCTACGAACTTGCGGATCTCGTCTCCCTTCGGGCTCAGGCGAACCAGTTCTTCCACCAACGGATGTTCGGGGGCCAGGGCCAGGAAGGTCACGCCGTAAATCGTGTCAAAGCGGGTCGTGAAAGTTTCCAGGGACGTCTCCATCCCGTCTACCGGGAAAGAAAGGCGGACGCCCTCCGAGCGGCCGATCCAATTGCGCTGCATGAGCTTGACCTTTTCGGGCCAGCCGGGAAGATCCCCCAGGGAATCAAGGAGTTCCTGGGCATATCGGGTGATATTTAGGAACCACTGTTCCAGCTTGCGCTTGGTTACGAGGCTCCCGCATCGCCAGCAATGCCCCCCGTCGATCACCTGTTCGTTTGCCAACACGGTTTGGCAACTCTCGCACCAATTGACCGGAGCATGCTTCCTGTAGGCAAGCCCGTTTTTGAGGAAGAGCAGGAAAATCCACTGGGTCCAGCGATAGTAATCGGCCGAACAGGTCTCGACACGCCTGCGCCAGTCGTAGCTGCACCCCATCGACTTGAGCTGGGTGGTCATGTGCTCGATGTTGTCCCAGGTCCACTTCTTCGGGTGAACCCCATACTTCAGGGCAGCGTTCTCCGCGGGAAGGCCAAAAGCATCGAACCCCATGGGGTGCAAAACATTCCAGCCCTTCATCCACAAAAACCGGCTGAGCAGGTCGCCGATCGAATAGTTTCGCAGGTGTCCCATGTGGAGCGCACCACTGGGATATGGGAACATTTCCAGGCAATAGAACTTGGGCTTTCCCGGATCACGCTCGACCTGGAAAACCCTGTTTTCTTCCCAATACTGCTGCCACTTTTTTTCCACGCGCTCGAAATTGTACGGCATAAAGGCCTCTCCCTTCCCGATCATCCCGTCCGGAACCTGATGTTGGATTATTATAACCACCTTGACAGGCCTTAGCAAAACCGGAAACAAAAAAGCGCAGGTCCCCTTGCGGGCCTGCGCTACTTTTAAAAAGAGGGACCGCTTATGCGTCCTTGGTTTTTTCCTGGGTCGCACGATCCATGAAGGCCCGCATGATCTCGAAGGGAAACGGGAAAAGGGTCATGGAGTTCTTCTCGCTCGCAATTTCCCTCATGGTCTGGAGATACCGGAGCTGGAGAGTGACGGGGCTGACCGACATGATTTGGGCCGCCTCACTTAGGCGCTCCGCCGCCTGGGCTTCCCCCTCCGCGCTGATGATTTTTGCGCGCCTTTCCCGCTCGGCTTCAGCCTGGCGGGCCATGGCCCGCTTCATGCCTTCCGGCAACTCGAGCTCCTTGACCTCAACGGCGCTGACCTTGATGCCCCAGGGGTCCGTCTTTTCATCTATGATCTTCTGCAATTCAAGGTTGATCTTGTCCCGCTCGCTCAAAACCTCATCCAATTCCGCCCGCCCGATCACCGAACGAAGTGTTGTCTGTGAAAGTTGGCTTGTCGCCATGATGTAATTTTCGACTTCAACCACCGACCGGTTGGGATCCATCACCCGGAAGTAAACGACGGCGTTCACCTTGATCGGGACGTTGTCCTTCGTGATCACCTCCTGGACGGGAACGTCCAGGGTCACGACCCGGAGATCCGCCTTCACCATCCTGTCGATGAACGGAATGATGATCACAAGCCCTGGTCCCTTTGCCCCGGTAAGGCGCCCGAGGCGGAAAACAACACCTCTCTGGTACTCAGGGATGATCTTGACCGCGGAAGTCAGCAGGATCAAGACAATGAGAATGACCCCCAAGGTGCTGCCCGCGCTGAAAATAAACTCGATGAGATTCCCGATCATTGACGACCCTCTCCTTTCAAATCCAGGGTTTCTGTTTCACTCGCCCTCACCCTCAGGGTAAGTCCCTCTGCACGGACGACCGAAACCGGCGTTCCCTTGGGAATCGGGTACCCGTCATCGGAAACCGCCCTCCATATTTCTCCATGGCAGTTTACAAAACCTCCGGGGGACAGATCTTCCACGACCACTCCCTCGTTAAAGACCATGCCTTCTTTTCCCGACGTGACTTTCTTCCTCGTGGAACGCCAGACGGCTCCCGCAGCAAAAAGGAAGAAAATACCCAGGGTCACGACCATCCCCGCCATGAATCCCACGGAAACGTTCAAGAGCTCACCTCCCGGCGCCCTGAAGATAACCAGAGACCCCACCGCAAGGGATGCCAAGCCGAAAAGGCTGAGTATCCCGACACCACCGACAACCAGGTCAAGGACAAGAACGAGGATACCCGCCACAAGAAGGATGACGCCCGCCCAGTTGAAGGGCAGCATCCTTAGCCCGTAGGCCCCGATAAGGGCCATGACGGCCCCTGAGGTCCCCATGACGAAACCTCCTGGAGTCAGGACCTCAAAGACGATCGCCAGTATTCCAAGGGTCAGCATCATGTAGGCCACGTCCGGGCGGGAAATGAAGTGAAGCGCTCTCAGGCGAGGGCTCATTTCGAACCGGCGAATCTCGTAGCGCTTCAGGTCCAGGGTAACCTGGGAAGCCCCGACCTTGACCTTGCGCCCGTCCATCCATTTGACCAAAGAGGGCAAGTCCGGGGCTATCGTGTCGATCACTCCCCTGTCCAAGGCCTCCCTGGCTGTGAGGGAAACGCTTTCCAGTACCATGTCTGCCGCCACCTTGGCATTCCGCCCCCGTTCCTCCGCAAGCGACCGGATCTGTGCAGCCAAATCGTTCGTTATCTTCCGGCTCATTTCCTTGTCGGGCACGTCCTGCCCCGAAGCGGTAACGGGGTGTGCCGCCCCGATGTTCGTCCCCGGGGCCATGGCAGCAACGTGGGCAGCCAGGACCAGGAAAGCTCCGGCAGAAGCGGCCCGGGCTCCCGGCGGTCCCACCCAAACCGCTACGGGAAGGGGTGCCGCAAGGATTTTCTGGGACATGCCCCTCATGGAGGTGACGAGTCCGCCCGGGGTATCGATGCTGATCGCGAGAAGCGTTGCCTTTTCCTTCGCAGCAAAGGCAAAGGCTTCATCAAGGTAATTCTCGAGGGAAACCCCAACGACCCCTTCCATCGGCGCAACGACCACAACCGCCGCTTCTTCTGCCGACAAGGCCGCCCCTGAAAGGGAAAAGAACAGGGAACACAGGAAAACAACGGCAATCCCGGCGTCCTTCAATTTTTTCCTCATCATCCAGTCAGCTCCTTCAAGGCCTCGCTCAAGCGCCCGACCTTCAGGATATCGATCCCGGGAGGGGCTTCCTGGTCCTGGTACCGGCTTGTGACAACGGTCGCGAAACCGAGCCGCGACGCTTCCTTCAAACGCGACAGGATGCGGGGAACGGGACGGACTTCACCCCCAAGCCCGACTTCCCCTATGAAAACCCAATCCCGGGGGAGGGGACGGTCGCTTAGGGAGGAAGCGAGAGAAACACAAATAGCCAGGTCTGCCGCGGGGTCTTCAATGTTCAACCCTCCCACGACGTTCATGAAAACATCCATGGACCTTGACGCCAGTCCCCCTCTTCTTTCAAGAACGGCAAGGAGAAGGCCCATTCGGCTGACGGCGACCCCCCGGGCAGTCCTCTTCGGGTAAGGGAAAGGAGTCGCACACGACAGTGACTGGATTTCCGCCACCAGGGGCCTGGAACCTTCCAGTACTACTGTCATCGCGGTTCCCGGTATGGGGCATGTTGCCTCGTTCCAATATAGGCGACTAGGGTCCGGAATCCCCTCCAGTCCCGCTTCCATCATCTCGAAAACTCCTAGCTCATCCGTGCTTCCATACCGGTTTTTCATCCCCCTGACATGGCGATAAGGAGAGGTTTTGTCCCCCGAAAAATGCAGGACGACGTCGACCATATGCTCCAGCATTTTTGGCCCAGCGATTTGCCCGTCCTTCGTGATGTGCCCAACCAGGACAGCCGCACAGCCACAACGCTTTGCTTCTTCGGAAACACCCTGCGCCACGGCTCGGACCTGCCCAGGCGTTCCGGGCCACCCCGGGGTCTCGGCTTGCCGCATGGCCTGGACACTGTCGAAAACGGCAAAGTCAAAATCCGGAAGCATCGGGAGGATCTCCTGGAGGCCCTCCTGGCATATAAGGGAAAAACCAGCACTGGCCGCGCCGAGGCGTTTGCCCCTGAGGGCAACCTGGGAAGGGGATTCCTCCCCCGAAACGTAAAGGACCCGTTTCCCGGCGCTGGCCATGGAAGCACACGCCTGCAACAGGAGGGTCGACTTTCCGACCCCGGGCTCCCCCGCCAGCAAGGTCACGCTGCCCGTTACCCAACCTCCGCCCAGCACCCTGTCCAGTTCTCCAATTCCCGAAGGGATCCTTAGGGGAGGGCTCACGTCCGACAGGTTGCAGACAACAGGTCCCTTTTCCGTCCCGTGGCCCGGGGTTCCACCTATCCGGGCCTCTTCCTCCAGTGTTCCCCAACTCCCGCAAGAGGGACATTTGCCTGACCAGGAACGGGCAAAAAAACCGCATTCCGCGCAACGGAATCTTCTCTCCATACTCTTGGCCATGTTCCTCCCCTTCTTCGAAACCAAAGACTTCTACGATTTAATAAGATAGATTTTAACAACTGGGGACCGGTTTGTCGAACAGCTTGCCGCTCTTCCGTTGGGTCGCAAAATGCTGCTCCCTTTTCCAAGGGACACTTTACAGGGATTTGGGTGCCGTGATATGATGCAATCCGCGCCAATACTCACCCTGCTATTATACTAAATCGATGAAGGTGTTTGCCATGATCAATCTGAAGGCACCCGCACTCGTTGAACGCGAAGCTGTCGACCGCTCCGTTTCGGAACGGGTCCGTTCGATTCTTGATCGCGTCTACCGGGATGGGGAGAGAGCTTTGTCCGAGCTTAACCACCAGCTTGACGATTACGAAGGCCCGATCCTGATCCGCGAGAAAACCCTGAACACGGCCCTTGCCCAGATGGACAAAACCCTCCGCCAGGCCGTGGAAATCGCGATCGATCATGTCCGTTCCTTCCATAAGGCACAAAAGGCCCTTTTCAAGGACCAGGAATGGGAGATTGCTCCCGGTATCCGCGCAGGAATGCGTTTCCTGCCGGTCAAGAGTACCGGGGTTTATGTGCCGGGGGGGCGTTACCCCCTTGTCAGCACAGCCGTTATGGGAGTGGTTCCCGCACAGGAAGCCGGGGTCTCCCGGATCGTCGCTTTTTCGCCCCCGCGCGGCAGTTGCGGCATTTCGAAACCCATCCTGGGCACCCTCGCACTCCTGGGAGTTCCGGAGGTCCTTGCCGTAGGCGGAGCCCAGGGAGTTGGCGCGCTTGCCCGCGGCCTTCCGGGAATACCCCCGGTTGACCTGCTGGTGGGACCCGGGAACGCTTACGTCACGGAAGCCAAAAGACAACTTTTCGGCAAGGTAGGCATCGATAGCCTTGCCGGACCCAGCGAGGTCTTCATCATCGCCGACCGGACCGCAAACCCGGCAGTGCTGGCTGCGGACCTGCTGGCCCAGGCCGAACACGACCCCGATGCGCGCGTGTCTCTCTATTGCCTTGATCAAGCGCTGGCTTACCAGACCCTCACCCAGGTCGATCACCTCCTTTCCATGCTCCCTACCGGAAAGACGGCTCTCCAGGCATGGTCTGCCTCGGGAACGGTCGCGGTCTGCACTCTTGAAGAAGCCATAGCGACCGCAAACAGGACCGCCCCCGAGCACCTCGAACTGGCCGTGGAAAACCCGAGGGAAGTCCTGAAGGAGTGCACGGCCTATGGAGCCGCATTTCTCGGGCACCAATCCGCCGAAGCTTTCGGAGACTATATCGCCGGAACGAACCATGTCCTTCCCACCGAAGGCAGAGCTCGATTCTCCGGGGGCTTGTGGGTCGGAACGTTCCTGAGACCCCTGACGCACCTGGATATGTCAAAAGATGCAGCCAGGAGCCTTTCGAAACCCGGTGAATGCATGGCTCTTGCGGAGGGACTCCATGCCCATGCACTGGCGATGCGCCTGAGGGGAGAAGCCAACCGTTGAGCCGCCTGCCGAAAGGAACACGGACTCTCGGGGGAGACGAAGCCGAAAGGGTCGAACGATGCAGGCGGACATTTTTCGAAACATTCTCCGCTTATGGCTACATCCCTTTTTATGCGCCGGGCTTGCAGCTTTTGGAATCCGCATGGGATAAATTCCCCCCGAGGTTCCGAAAACGCCTTATCCCGGTCTACACCCCATCTAGCGAGGCTTGTTGCCTGCGGGCGGACATGACCTTGGCCGCTGTCGCCTACCTTTCCACCCATTACTCGCCCCAGGAACGCCCTTTGCGACTCTGCTACGCGGGTCCCCTTTACAGGGCGCCGATTCCACCGGAGACTGATTTTGAAAGAATCCAGTTCGGGGCAGAGCTCCTGGGATGGGAGGGTGAAGGAGCGGACGTGGAGGTCACAGCCCTTCTCCTGAGATCCCTGAGACAACTCGGCATCCATTCGCCGGTTGTCGTGCTCGGGCATGCGGGTTTCCTCCGGGAGGCCATGTCGGGAGTCGAACGCGCCGTTGCCGCCTCCCTGATGCGGGCCCTGCTGGAGCGCCGATACGATGCCTATTTCTCTTCCCTGGAGGATTTTCACTTGCCAAAGGCCGTGAAGAAGCGCCTCTCGAGCATCCCCCGGTTGAGGGGAAACGCAGCGAAAACCCTGGAGGAAGCCCGGACCCTTTTCGGGGAAACGGTACCGCTGCGGGATCTCGAGTTGATTGTCCAGGCCCTGGGCGAACTTGGGCTTGGAGAAAACCTGAGGCTCGACCTCGCCCTTGCAAGGGAATTGGAATACTATAGCGGCCCCGTCTTCGAAATCTTTTCCGGAAACGCGGGAGTCAGCCTCGGAGGCGGGGGACGTTACGACGGCTTGCTGGAGCAGTACGGCATAGTCGGGCAGGCCCTTGGTTTCGGACTGGACTTGAGGGCAGTCGCTTCCCTTTCTCGTGAGGAAGGGACCATCCCTGCAGTCGCCTGGTGCGGGGGACTCTCGCCAAGGATCGCCCTTGAGCGGGCTGACGACTTTATCGCTTCCGGATACCGCGTCGAGTTGAGCTGGCAGGAACACAGGGAAGGCGCGATCCAGCTGGCCCGGACGAGGGGCTATAAGTGGTGGATCGATCTTCCAGCCTGCACGGCCTATGAACTCGATCCGGGAAAGAAGGAGGCTTCCTGATGTTCACCCTGTGCCTGCCCACCGGGCGAGTCTTGGAGGAAGCGATCGAAGTCCTCCAGGAACTTGACATCCCCACGGGCCGCTTGAAGGAAAGAGGTCGCTCCCTGGTCATCCAGGAGGAGGGGTTCCGTTTCCTGCTGGCCAAGCCAATGGATGTCCCCGTCTATGTTCATTACGGGATCGCAGACCTGGCCCTTGCGGGCTCGGATGTTATCTGGGAAACGGGAGCCTCCCTGGTCGAACTCCGTGACACGGGCAGGGGCGCGTGTCGAATCGTTCTTGCCGGCCCGAGAAAGGTGGCCACCCTTTTCCTCGGGCATGAAAGCCAGGTGATGGGTCTCAGGGTCGCGACGAAGTACCCCCGGATCTCAGAAGAGTATTTTGCGGAGAGGGGAATCCAGGTGGAATTCGTACACCTGAACGGGTCTATCGAGATGGCCCCACGCCTTGGCCTGAGCGACTGCATCGTGGATATCGTGCAGACGGGTTCGACACTCAGGGCAAACGCCCTGTCCGTTATCGCCGAGATCGCACCGGTCAGCCTGAAGTTCGTCTCAAGCCACAAGAGCCTACAGCTGGCATGGAATGCCATCGAGGAAATCATCGGGAAGTTCGCATCTTCAAGGAAAGCGGGCGATTGAAATGACAAAGCGTTATGAGAGGCATTCCCTGGAAACGCAAATCGCTTTCGAATTCCTGCCTCCCGGGGAAAAAAACCGCGTGGAAAGCCCGTGCGGCTTTCTCAACCACATGATCGACCTTTTCCTTCACCATGCGGACATCCCCGGGTACCTGAGTGCTTCGGGGGACACGGGAGTCGACGCGCATCACCTCGTGGAAGACGTTGGAATATTGATGGGAGCAGCCTTTCTCGACCTTTTCCGGAAGGGCCCCTGCGAACGGTACGGTTCGATTGCCCTTCCAATGGACGGCACGCTCGTCCTGGTCGCCCTCGACATCAGCGGACGCGGCGGACTGACCTGGAATGCGGCCTTTCCCACATCGCGATGCGGTGATTTCGACACGGAGCTGGTCCGGGAGTTCTGGACGGCGTTCTCAAGGGAGGCACGTCTTACACTCCATCTGCATGCACTGGCCGTGGATAATTCCCATCACCTCTCGGAGGCAATTTTCAAGGGCGTCGGCAGGGCGTTGAGGACAGCCCTGGCCCCCTCGACCATGGAATCCAGCACGAAGGGAATCTGGGTATGATAGGCGTCATCGACTACGGGGCCGGTAACCTGGGGAACGCGTTGCGGGCCCTGAAGCACCTGGGGCACGCGGCAAGGCTACTGGCAAGCCCCTCTGACCTCGACGGGAACTTGTCCCTTCTTATCCTTCCCGGCGTGGGAGCCTTTCCTCCCGCTAAGGAGGAACTTGCCCGCAGGGGCTGGCCGAGTGTCCTTCATGACTGGACCGAATGCGGCAAGCCGCTTCTTGGCATCTGCCTGGGGATGCAGCTCCTTTACGCCGCAAGCCTGGAGGACGGTCGAACAGAGGGCCTGGGGTTCTTTAACGGCGAAGTCGTCCCGCTGGCGGGATTGAAGAAATCCCCCCACATGGGTTGGAACCGTGTCAACTGGGTACGGGATGCCCGTGGGGTTACCGAGCTCTTCCCCGAAGGCCTTGACGCGTATTTTGTCCATGGTTACGCCGCTCCAGTCACCGACATCTCTCTTGCTGAAACCATGGTGGACGGCCTTTGCTTCAGTTCGGTGTCCATGAAGGGGAACATCGCGGGGTTCCAGTTTCACCCGGAAAGAAGCGGAACCGAGGGCTTGCGCCTCCTGGGAGCGTTTATCGACCGCCTGGCGGAGGGACGCTCGTGAAAGTCTGGCCGGCGATCGACCTTTACGAAGGCAAAGTCGTCCGCCTCACGAGGGGAGAATTCTCCGCGAGAACCGATTACGCCGAGGACCCCCTAGCCGTCGCACGGGCTTTCGTTTCGGCTGGATGCCAACGCCTCCATGTCGTCGACCTGGAGGGGGCGAAACTGGGAGAACCGCGCCATGCCGGCCTCTTGCCGGATCTGTCGGCCCTTGGACTTTCCATCAGGTACGGCGGAGGTTTGCGCTCTGCCGATTCCATTGACAGGGTTCTATCATCGGGGGCTTCTTTTGCGATGGTCGGAAGCCTCCTCTTTTCATCCCTTAAAGCCCAGGAAGAACTACACGAACGGTTCGGCGAACGAATCATCCCGGCCGTCGACGTGAAAGGCGGGCGTGTTTCCATCCGCGGATGGACGGAAGAACTCGAACTTTCTCCCCAAGAAATCCTGAAGGGACTTCTTTCGGCGGGATTCCGGCAAATCCTTGTCACTGCGGTTGATCGGGACGGAACCGGCATGGGACCCGACCTAGAACTTTACCGGGAGCTTCGGGAAGCCTTCCCGGGAATGGCCTTCACGGCAGCCGGCGGCATTGCCAGCCTTGAAGACCTGAAGGCACTTGGAAAAATGGGCATGTCGGACGCGGTGGTGGGAAAGGCTCTCTACGAAGGGACACTGACCCTCGCACAAGCCTTGGAGGTGGAGCGGCCATGCTGATGAAACGGATCATCCCGTGCCTCGACATCAAGAAAGGGCGAGTCGTCAAGGGAATCCGGTTTTTGAATCTCCGTGACGCGGGAGACCCGGCTGAACTCGCAAGAATTTATATGAACGAGGGGGCCGACGAACTCGTTTTCCTGGATATTTCGGCTTCGGCGGAGAGACGAAGGACCATGCCCGACTGGGTAAGATCCGTAGCTGACCAGCTCTTCATCCCTTTCACAGTGGGAGGCGGCATCTCTGAACCTGAACAGGCCAGGGAAATCGTGGCGCTTGGGGCTGACAAGGTTTCCCTCAACACCGCCGCCGTGCGCAATCCCGACCTGATAACTGAGTGTGCCCGGACCCTTGGCCGCCAGGCTGTCGTATTGGCCATCGACGCCCGGCAAACGACCGAAGGTCATTGGGAGGTCCTCGTGGAAGGGGGTCGGACCCCAACGGGCCTTGACGCCGTCGATTGGGCCAGGGAAGGGTTCCGGCTTGGCTGCGGTGAGATCCTCCTCACGAGCATGGACAGGGACGGAACAAACGAAGGATACGACCTCGACCTGATCAGGAAAGTGTCAGAATCCGTCTCCGTTCCCCTCATCGCCTCCGGAGGGGCAGGGTCCGCAAAGGATATGAGACTCGCCTTCGAAGCAGGTGCCGACGCGGCCCTTGCCGCTTCCATCTTTCATTACGGTGTCCTGGGAATCGGGCAAGTCAAGTCGGAGCTGGCAGAAGCCGGCATACCGGTACGTTTCGGTTTTGGGAGGGAAAATCAATGACCTTTGCCTATGAGGAGATCCGCTTTGACTCGAGCGGACTAGTCCCGGTCGTGACACAGGATGCGGAATCCGGTGAAGTCCTGATGGTCGCCTGGTCGAACAGGGAGGCTCTTGAGGAAACGATGCGAACCGGGCAGTTGACGTTTTTCAGCCGTTCACGAAACCGCCTCTGGAAAAAGGGGGAGACGAGCGGCAACTCGATGCGCCTCGTCGAGATGAAAATCGACTGTGACGGGGATACCCTTCTCGCCCTTGTCGAACCCGCGGGACCGGCCTGCCACACGGGGGAAAGAACCTGCTTCTTCCGCTCCCTCTGGGGAGAGGGGGGCACGGATTGCACGTTCTGGGGACAACTCTGGAGACTGCTGCAGGAAAGGCGTCACGCCCCGGTTGAAAAGAGCTATACCGCTCGGCTGCTTGGAGAGGGATCTTCCAGGATCGCCCAGAAAGTTGGCGAAGAGGGAGTTGAAACGGCCCTTGCGGTCGCCCTGGGCGACCGGGAAGGAACCCGTTATGAGGCCGCTGACCTGCTTTACCACCTGCTTGTCGCCCTGGTCTCACTGGACCTGAAACCGGTCGACGTCCTCAGGGAACTCCGCATGCGACACCGAAAATCCCCCGAGTGAAGGAGCATCGCGTTTCCAAAGGCCGATGAAGCTCCAGGAATCGCGCACTTGGTCCACTAACCCGAATCCGCGTTTTTCCAGCCGGGTACAGAGGTATTGAAAACCGGTCGGGAAAACCTGGGTAAAGAGGAGGGTTTCCAGCCATCCTACGATCCGCCCCAAAACACGGTCCAGGTCCACTTCGTTTACCAGAAGGCGACCCCCTGGCTTCAGCAGCCGGAAGACCTCGTCAAGCAGGAGGTCCTGTTCCCTGATGTGATGAAAAACGTCCGAAAGGACGACCGCGTCAAAAAAACGGTCTGGATATGGCGCCTCCGTCCCGCATCCCACCCGCGTTTTTATTTTTCCATCGCGGACCTGCTCAATCATTTGGGGACTCTCATCCAGGAGATGGATTTCGCCGCAGCGGCCGATCAGGCGGTGGGCGAAAAGCCCCGTTCCCCCGCCCAGGTCGAGGACGATTTCATCCGGGGAGCAGGAAAGGAGATCGGCCATCCGGTCCATGCGACCGGACATGAATCGACCGATCCACCTGTCATAGTAGGGTGCAACCCTATCAAACGGCTTTTCCATCCGACACCCTCCTCGGTCCCCCTTCAAAGGCATGCCTCTCCGGCAAGGGACCTCCCTGCCTGCTATGATATCGCCATGAGTTGCCCTGGGCACCCCACCCACCTAGAGAAAAATGACGTCGAAGGTTTTCTTGACCAGTTCAGAAGCATCGGCAGGACCGTCATCCCCACAGACAGCGGAAGGTCCGCTCTTGTCCTGGCCTTGCGCACCCTTGCCACCCGGGAGTTTTCAGGGATAGCATGGCTTCCGGCCTATGCCTGCCCTTCGCTTCCGCTTGCCTTCCGGAAAGCAGGAATCCTGGTCCGGCGGTATGGAACCGCCTCGAGTTTTCGGCCTGTTTTCCCTTCCGCTGGTCCCGAGAGAGGGGATGTCGTGCTTCTCATCCACTATTTTGGCTTCCCTAACCGGGGAGCCTTGGGCTGGATACGTTCAAGGTCCCCCGAAAACCGCCCTTTCGTGATCGAGGACTGCGCAGGATCCTCTCTTTCCGGAAATATTGGAATTACCGGCGATTTCGCCCTCTTCAGCTTCCGGAAATTTTTCGAGATACCTGACGGCGGAGCCATGATTTCGCGTTTTTCGGTCGATTTGTCCGTGAACCCCGCCGACCCAATCCTCGCTATGAAAAGGAATGAAGCCTTCAACTCCTTTCGGAAGGGAAATCCCGGTATCGGGTTGCGTCTTCTTGAAAGAGCCGAGGCTCATCTTGACGGGGCCCTTTCGCTCTTGCCTCGAGCCCCTGCCCGCGAATCCTGGGAGACCTTGAAACGGACCCCTTTCCGCGAGGAAGCCTGCCGACGAAGGACCTTTGCGAAAAAGCTAACGAAACAGATTTCCGAAGATCCCGGTCTCTCAGCGATGCTGTCCCCCTTGTTCCCGTCCGTCAGCGATGAAGCGGCCCCGCTCTTCCTACCCGTTGAAGTCCGCGGCGATCGGGAGAAACTTTCTCGCCTCCTGAACCAGGCGGGCTTCGACTGTCCCTCTCTCTGGGACCTGAACCCTGCTCTAAGATATTCCTTTCCCGCGGAATTCAGGCTTGGGAAACGCACGGTCGGCCTGCCGATCCCCCGGACAAATTGCGAGAGTGATTTTAAAGTGATAGTGGCTTCTCTGAAAACGTTTGCCTCTTGATGGGGGGAAATTCCTGCTTGACCCTTCCTTTCTATTTATCTATAATCATTACAAATTAAGAGGAGGGGATTTAAAAGATGAAGCGGACCCATGACAACCTCAAGGAAGCGTTTGCTGGAGAATCGATGGCCAACAGGAAGTATCTCGCTTTTGCCCACCAGGCTGACACAGAAGGTTTTCACCAGGCGGCGAAACTTTTCCGAGCTGCGGCCGCGGCCGAAACCATCCATGCAACCGACCATCTCAAGGCTCTTGGGATGATCCAGTCCACCGAGGAAAATCTCAAGGCAGCCATCGAGGGCGAGACCTACGAGTTCACGAAGATGTACCCGGACTTCATAGCCACGGCAAAAGAAGAAAATGCCGAAAACATTGCGAAAAAGCTGAACCTGGTGGGCAAAGCTGAAGCGGTGCACGCAGGTTTGTACGAAAAGGCACTGAAGAACCTCGGCAATGAGGAAACGACGGACCTCTTCCTCTGCACCGTCTGCGGGCATATCGCCGAGGGAGAAGCCCCGGACAACTGCCCAATATGCGGAGCCAGGAAGCAGGCTTACAGGAAGATCGATTAAGCTGACAAAAAAATGCGAGCCCCCATCGAGTTTATCGAGGGGCTCGCATTTTCGTCTTTTTTCTCTTCTTCCTAGAGGACCCTCAGCCCATATCGGTCAGACAGTCGCTCGAGAAAGGCGATACCGGCAATCGAGTTTCCCTGCCGATCCAGGGCCGGACCGCAAACCCCAATTCCCATGACCCCGGGGACCGCAGCCACGATTCCTCCCCCCACGCCGCTTTTCGCCGGCAGGCCGACGCGCACGGCAAAGGCTCCCGAACCATCGTAAAGCCCACAGGTTGCCATCAATGCCCTGACGGTGCGGCAGACGGACGAGGGCAGTACCTCCTCACCCGTCCTGGGGTTTCGCCCATCCATCGAAAGGGTTCCCGCGAGGGTGGCGAGGTCTGAAACCGTGACCTCCAGGCTGCACTGCCTGAAATAAATGTCCAGGATCGTTTCCACGTCAGCGGTGATCGTCCCGACGCTCTTCAGGAAATAGGCCAGGGAACGGTTGCGGTCTCCCGTCCTCTTTTCCGAAAGGTATACGGCCTCGTTTTCTCTCATCCGCGGGTTGCCGGCCAATCTGCGGGCCAAGTCCCGGACCGCGCAGAAAGCCTTTTCGGGATCGGCGTACGGAAGCATGGAATCGATGACGATCGCGCCGGCATTTATCAGAGGGTTCTGCGGCACGTGAGGACGGATCATTTCCAAGCGCATGACCGAGTTGAAAGGATCCGCCGTCGGGTCCATTCCCACTTTCCTGAAGACCGCTTCCTCCCCGAGTTCCATCAAGGCCAAAGATAGCGACACCACTTTCGAGATCGACTGCATCGTGAAACGGACATCCCTGTCCCCGGCGGAAACAAGCGTGCCGGCTGCATCCACAGCAGAAACGGCAAGGGTCTCCGGGTTTCCTAGGGCCAATTCCGGGATGTAAGTCGCAACTTTTCCCTCGGCTGCCAAGGGCTTCGTCTCTTTGACAAGCCCCTCCAGGTCCGCTTCCTGGAAGGTTCTTATACTCATCCCGCGCTTCCCCCTCTTCCAGATATGACGACACGCTTGGCACCTTTCCCTACAAACCAGTCCTGTAGCCTATCGGTCAAGTCACCCTGGAGCAGGAGGGTTCCCCCCTCCACCCAGGCGCCACATCCCATTTCCCTACGAAGCTCGCGGGCCAGGCTATTGAGCGCTTCGGTCCCGAAAGCCAAGCCTTCCACACGAGTCGCTCGTTTGCCTCCGTGTCCCTTTTTCTCCAATTGGAGCACGATGCGACTGCCCCCCAAGAGGTCCGGCCCAGGCAAGGAAAGTCCTTCCTGAACACTGTCCCTTTCGGGCTCCGGTTCTTCCTTTTCAGCCGGTGCTAGCCCCCGGGACCTGAAAAGATCACCCAGCAAGGGCTGCATGGCCGGCCCTTCCTGTAGGTCGAGTCGGTTTTTCTGTTTTTTGCCCATGGCGATATCTTAACATTGTGCTGACGGGGGGATGGGAAACCAGCGCTCCCTCTGGAAAAATCCTCTGCATGGGATAGACTTGCAAAAGTGGCTCACTCGCCCTGGAGGGAAAAAACATGACCCGGATTACCGACCTGAACGGATTTTGCTACCCTCTCACCCCTGCCGGGAAAACCTCCCTCGTGGGGCCTCTTCCCTGGCATTACGGAACGGAGTACATGTCAATCCTTTACCGCGCAGCCCCCGATGCCGTGAACGCCTATTTGCCGGATCCCCTTTCGCCCCCTCCCGAGCCGGGAATCTGCGCGGTGGTTTTCAGCCGCTGGACTTCCGTCTGGGAGGAGAGGAAAGATCTCGCCTTCGAAAACCCTGAAAGAACCCAGTACCGGGAAGCGGCGATCTGGGCGGGGTGCTCCTTCAAAGGGAAACCGGGACAAATCTGCCTGCACATCTGGGTTGACAACGACTTTTCCATGGCCCGGGGTTGGTTCATGGGCTTTCCCAAGCGTTTGGGAGAAGTTTTCCTTACCGAACCACATCCGCTTAACCCCGTTATGAGCCCAATCGATGCGGGAACAAAACTGAAAGGCTACGTCACTTCCCATGGCGAAAGGCTTATCGAAGGCACGATGACTGTCGGGAAAGCGATCGACCCCTCCGACCTCCCCTACCCCCTTCGGGCCCCGCTCTTCCATATCCGGCACTTCCCGTCCATCGAAGCGGGAGCCCCTCCTTCGGTCCTTGAACTGGTCGAGCTTGGCGCCACTAATGTCCGCCTTGGGAAAGAAGCCTGGACCGGGGCAGGGGATCTCCGCTTCTTCCCATCGGGCCTGGAGGAACACATGCCCTTGGCCCCACTTGAAATCCTCGGGGGCTATCGCTTCAGTTCCGGTTACACCTACCCGGGGGGCAAAGTCTTGCACCGATGGGTCTAGGCCAGATGCCGTGAATTGATTGAATGTAATTATCGCTTTCGGACTTTTCGCTTATGCATGATAAAATTCATTAAATTCGGGGCTCGACTTGAAAAAGGAAGGCAGGGAAGGGACATGAAGAGACTCGGCAGGAAACGGCGGGCTTTCACTCTCGTTGAAATTCTTATCGTGCTGATTATTCTCGGCATCCTGGCCGGGGCCATGATGCTCGTTTCCTTCTCGGTCACCAGCAAGGCAGAAGCAACCCGCATCATCGGGGACATGAGATCGATGAAGGCCGCCGCTACGCTCTACTATGCCGATTACGGTTTTTGGCCCATCTGGATGAAAAGCGGGACAACAATTCGAGATACCCATAACCTGGCTGCTCCTGATAAATACCTGGAAAGTGTTCCACTTAGGCCTGACCACTGGGTCGGGGTTGCCGGAGCCTCAGGAAATCACGGTGAAGCGACAGTCCTCTTCGTTTCGACTTCGGTAAGCCCAACGACCCTCCAAAGGCTAGGAATGCTGGGCTCTGCCTTTCCTCTCTACGGAATGAAAGTCACGGGACCGATCATGGCCCTTCCCGACAACCCGGACCTATTCGATGCTTCTACCCATAACGCAGCCCTTTGGTATATCCGCAGGAACCAATAACACACCTCACCGCTTCTCGTCCGGTTCCTCCACGAATTCTTCCTCACTGATAAGCTGATCATGGCTTACGTCACCGGCAAGTAAAAGGGGACAGGCATAACGGAAGTTTCCGTCATCGTGAAAGGCCTCCACCAGTATCATCTTCCGGCCGCACCAGCACTGCAGGGTCGTCTCGGGTGAACTGAGCTCCTCGTGGTTTTTCTCTTCCATGCCGGTCACCCCCCTTGCCCCATATTTTATCACTTCATTGTGCTAACTGGTCTCTGTCCAGAAAAGATTTCTCTCCCCATGGATCAAGCACTCCTCTTCCTGCCTCGCCGCGAAGTGCAAGCTTCAACTCTGAAAAACTGGGCGTTGCTACCCGGAAAACCGTAGAGCAAAGGCGCTCCATCTGGTCCAGGGAATGGGCATCGGAGTTTCTCAGCAGGGGAAAATTCGCGTATTTGGAACGGAATGGCTGCGCCTTCCCCGGAGTGATCCGGCAGGTCAATTCAAGGGCGTCAACCGGGTAATCGGTCGGGATGGGACCGAGGATCGCCGGGTAGGAAAAGGCCTCCCGGTCGATATGGCTGAGAAAGCAGATTCCCTCTCTCCGCCTGGCCTCGCGAACGATGGCGTCGATCCCGTGACGGGCCCCCTGGACAAGGAGGATCGGCTCTTCTCCAAGGATTTGATTTTCTTGGTCGATCAGGATCTGGGGGCCGAAAAGATCCGGGCGGTTCAAGGTTTTTGGAAAGCCCTCCCAGAGCCAGGCCTCGAAATCCAGCGCTTCTTCCGGTGTCCCGAAAAGAGTGACCGCATGGATGTCTTCTGCGCTCTGGACCTCTATCCCCGCTAAAACGAGAAGGCCCGTTCCCTCAGCCGCTTTCAGGACCGCCATGGCATTTCTCGACGTGTTGTGGTCGGTTACCGCCAAAACGTCGATCCCCAGGTCCAGGGCACGCACGACAATATCCGGAGCTCCCATGTCGAGCCCACCGCAAGGAGAAAGCACGGTATGAAGATGGAGGTCCGCCCGGACCAGGCGCATTGGGCTAGCCTTTCAACCCCAGATCGTGAAGGGCCCCGCAGATGTCGAAAGGCGATCCTGCGGCAGTGGCCAGGGCGATGTTCTCCTTTTTGCAGCGCTCCAGTAATTCAGGATCGGGCGTTCTTCCCGAGGCCAGGATAACGAGGGGAATGTCCTTGAGAACCGCTACGGCGGCCAGGTTAACATGGGTCTGGAGGGTCACCCAGGCCGCTCCTTCCGGGGCGCCTCCCATGACAAAACTCAATAGATCGCCGACGACCCCGCGGGAAACGGGGCGATCACCGTCTCCCCCGTTATGGACATCAAGCTTGAGGCTTTCGATCAGGGACAAAACAGTCATTTCACGTGCTTCCTTTCGTGGAAGGCATGCGGCAGTTTGCCGCTCAAGGCGGTGATCTCCTCTCCGAGGACGGAGATCCGTTCCCGCAGCTTGAAGACGCAATCGGTGATTTCCCCTTCGCCCCGCACCACGTCTTCGGCAAGCGCCCTGCAAGAAGGGCGACCGCAAGCTCCGCAGTCGATGTGGGGGAGCTCGGCGTATACCGCCTGCATCGTTTTCAGCTTTTTCATGGCCTCGTCAAGGGTATCTGCGAGGGAAGGGCGCGGCCGGGGCTGGATCGGCTGCTCGAGTTTCCAGATTCCGGTTTCGTAAAGGTCAGACAGTACGGCTCTCTCCCTTTCCGTGACGGCCCATTCGATTGGCTGTCTTGAAAGTCTCAGCTCGGACAGGAAGCGGGACTCGGCGTTTCCTATGCCGCCTATGCAACCAAGGTCGCAAACCCGGCACTCCACGAAATCGACGCCTTTCAATCGCCCCAACTCCAGGTCCTGTAGGAGATCAATCGTGTTCCTGAGTCCCGAAACGGCCATGGTCGTGATGTTCTTCTTCGAGAAAGCCTTGATGTGTCGGCTTTCTCCACCCCTCAAGGCCCAAGCCAGCCAACGGCTCCCAACCGGTTCCAAACCTGCGCCATCCACTTTCGGGCCTGCGGCCAAAAGGTCCCTCGCCAGGCGCTTGACCGAGACGACATGCCCCATGGTGCTTTTTTCTCTTCCCACGGGGCCCCTGACCAGCATCACCTTGGCGCTGCAAGGCGTCACGAGGATCACGCCTTCATCCGAGCCGGTCTCCTTGCGCCAAAGGAGAGTCCCCGTTTCCAGGGGGGTTTCGGTCTCCACGAGGCGGTGAAGCAACTCGGGAAACCGGACCTGGATCAACCTGACCACCGCTGGGCAGTAGATGGAGATGAGAGGCAGGCTTTCCTTGGAAGCCTCCTCGATCTGCCTGGCCGTGGCGAAGGCTGCCAGGTCAAAGGCCCTGGCCGTCTCGTCGAAAAGGTCCTTCAGGTTCAGTGAGGCCAGAGCCTTCCTGACGAGACCCGGGGTCCAGTAATGGGAAAATTGGGCGCAGAAGGTGGGATCGGCCATGAGGGTGGTCGGTCCGTGGCTTCGGATGAGATCCCAGTCGTCCTCGTCGAGACCGAGCGCTTTCTCCCTGCAGGTCCTGAGGCATTCCCCGCAGTCGATGCACAGGTCGGACAGGATCCTCACCTTTCCGTCAACCACCCTGAGAGCCTCGGTCGGGCAGGACTTGATGCAGTTCACGCAACCCTTGCAACTGCCTTCGATGATCTTGATCCCCGTTTCCATTGGCCTACCTCCTGTCCCCTGGTCCTTCATGGAAAAGGATCGTTGCGGTGAGGGTCGTCCCCTTGCCGACTTCCGACTCGATTTCAAGGCTATCGGAATTGCGCTTGATGTTCGGCAGCCCCATTCCCGCTCCGAACCCCATTTCCCTAACCCTGTCGGGGGCCGTGGAAAACCCCTCCCGCATGGCCAGGTGGAGGTCGGGAATGCCGGGTCCCCGGTCGGTGGCCTGGATCGTCAGTTTTTCCGGCGTGATGACTGCCCGAAGGGATCCTCCACCTGAATGGATCACGAGGTTCATCTCTGCCTCGTAAGTGATGACGGAAGCCCTTCGCGATATGGGGGACGGCACTCCCAGCATGATGAGGGTTTCCTTGATCTGGTTGGACGCTTCCCCGGCGGCAAGGAAGTCGTCTCCCCTTACCGTGAATTCGACCTCGTAATGGCTATCCACACACTATGCCTCCCGGGAGGGGATGATGCACGGCGACAGGCCAGCCTTGTAGAGCAGCCCGCAGGTTTCATACATGCTCATGGAAGAAACCAGGAGTGGCATTCCGACGTTTTTGGCCAGGGAAACAGCCTCTTCCTGGGGCCTTTTTCCCCTTACGAAGACAACTGCGGGAATATCCATCATCTGGGCCGTGCGTACGATCTGCACGTTGGTCAGTCCCGTCAGGAGAAGCGTCCCGGGCCAGGCAAAGGCCAGGACATCGCTCATGAGGTCCGAGGCGTATGCATTCTCGATCTCAACCGTGTCGAGCAGGTTCTCTCCATAAAGGATTTCCGCTCCGATGCAGGATACGATCTCTTTCAGCTTCAAGTAGTTCGACCTCCCCGGTCAATGCCAGCATGGTGATTCTCTGTGATAAAAATAACATATTGGCTCCGATACGTCATGACGCTACACTGTGCCCGACAGGACAATCTCGAGAGCAAAAGAGGGGGAAATGCCATGCTTACCTTCGGGACTGGCGTCGGGCTTGTTATCCTGGCGTTTGTCATCCTGGGAACCATCAAGGCAGGGGGAGTCCGCACCGCTTCCGACTATGCCCTGGCAGGCCGGAAAGCCGGTTCCCTGGAGGTCAGCGGGATTCTCCTCGGAGCGCTTGTCGGGGGCGCCAGCACCGTAGGAACCGTGGAGATGGCCTACCGTTTCGGCCTCTCCGCCTGGTGGTTCACCCTCGGCGGAGGCATCGGATGCCTGGTCCTGGGCCTCTGGTTTGCCAGTCCGCTTCGAAGGACGGGGCTTTCAACCATACCGGAACTCCTTGGAAACCAGTACGGTTCAAAGACCAGCCTCGTCGCCCTGGCTGCGTCAACGATTGGAACCTTTATCTCGGTCGTTGCGCAGTTTCTTGCCGGACTGGCCATGCTCCAGGGGATCTGGCCCCTTTCCGACACAGCCGCAGCGGCCGGCGTCGCGCTGGCGATCCTGGGATTCATCCTCCTCGGGGGATTGAAGAGCTACGGCGCGCTGGGAAAGGCGAAGATCGCCTTTCTCTATCTTGTCCTCGCTACATGCGCCGGAGTCTCCGCTGCCGGAGGAGCGACGCTGCCTTCCCTATGGGAAGCCCTCCCCTCTCACCCCTGGTTCAACCTCTTCGGCCGCGGACTGGGACTGGACCTGAATGCGGGCTTGTCTCTCATTGTCGGCGTGATGACGACCCAGATCTACATCCAGGCCGTTTTCTCGGCTTCAAGCGAGAAGACAGCTCGCAAGGGAGCTCTCCTTTCAGCGGCGCTGATGCCGCCCCTGGGATTCCTGGCCATCTGGGTCGGCCTTGGCATGAGGACCCAACAACCGGGCCTTGTCGCATCCCAGGTGCTTCCTCGCTTCATTTCGCAGAATTTCCCTCCCTTGATCGCAGGATTCCTCTGGAGCGGGATCGCCATCACGATCATCGGAACCGCGGCTGGGCTATGCCTCGGAATCGCCACGAACCTTGCACGGGATTTACCTTCGGTCTTCTCCCGGAAAAAACCGACGGATCGAGAACTCCTCTCGCTCAGCCGCATAACCCTGCTGGTTCTTGTCTTCGGCGCAGCAACCATGGCCCGTTTGGCCCCGGGTTCTCTGATCCTTTCCTGGAGCTACCTCAGCATGGGCCTTCGGGGGGCCGGAACCTTCCTCCCGTTTGCCATCGCCATTCTCGCACCTGGCCGCCTCAATCCAGGATGGGCTTTCTATTCTTCCCTTGCCGGTTTGGTGATCGCACTGGCATGGCCCTTGACCGGCTTGCCCGGGGATCCACTCTTCACGGGTCTTTCCGTTTCAGCCCTCTGCTGTGCCACCGGCTGGAAAAGAAAAGGGACAGCCTGATCGAAGCCGCCCCCAGGCTGGTTCAGGCCTGTTCAAAGGTTTCTAGCGCTTATAGCCAATGATGCTCCTGAGCAGGCGTTTTCGGGCCGCAACGTGGGTCTCCTCCTCGACGCCCCTTGAAGAAAAGCCGTCTACGACTCCTGCTATCCCGCGTCCCTGGCCGGTCTCGAAAATAAGGACCTCCAATGGATTCGCCGTCGCGGCAAATATTCCGCAGACCTCTTGGACACCCTTGATGCGGTCCAGAACGTTGATCGGGTAGCCGTTGCGGATGAGGACGACGAAGGCATGCCCTGCGGAAAGCGACTGGGCATTTCGGATGGCTGTCTCCACAAGGTCCGGGGAGTTGCCGTCGTGGCGAATGAGGCAGGGCTCCGAAGCCTCGCAAAAGGCGATACCGAACTGCAGGCTGGGCGATGAGGTCACAAGCGCTTCGAAAAGGTCCTCCACTGTCTTGATGAAATGGCTTTGCCCCAGAATGATGTTGCACTCTTCCGGGATCTCCATCTTCACCACTTGCCAACCCTTGACTTCCGACATTCCAGCACCTCCCTGGTATCAGGCGGGGGATATGCCCAGGTGCAGGGGGCACCCTCTCCTGTATGTCAATCCCGTCCCTGCGGGAAAGGGTTCGGAACCGGGGCCCTCGCCGGTCTCCTCCAGAAACCGGCAAAGCTCAAGGAACCCCATGCACGAAGCCGGGGGCAGGACAAGATGCGCTGCCTCCATAACTTCTTTTGGAGCATCCCGGAAAGTGACGGCAAGATCGGCTTCCCTGAGAAGACCCACATCGTTAAGGTGATCTCCCGCCGCAACGATCCGGTCAACCTTAAGTCCAGAATCCTCCAGAAATGCCCTCAAGGCCGTCCCCTTGGACACGCCAGGGGCCAGGATATCGAGAAATCCCTCCCCTGCCAGGGTCACTTCCACGCGTCCTTTCATAGTGGTCTTGATTCGCTCTCCAAGTTCCCTTGCTTCGACTGGATCACCGTAATAGATGATCCTGTAGGGATTGTAGGAAAGTTTTGGGAACGCCAGGTCGGGCCTGACGATCACTCCGAGACTCCTGAAGAATCTCCGGGTGACCTCGTCGCCCGGCCTGCAAGTGACTTCCTCGTCTCCGTAGGCCTGGACAAGCAGGGAGGATTCCCATCCCATCGAAAGGATTTCGCCGGCCACACGACTGGAGATCCTCCATTCCCTGAAAGGAATCTTCCCTGCCCTACCCTCCATGATTCGCGCCCCGTCATAGACAATTGCAGGCAGGTCCGAACCGATCGCCTCGGCGAAAGGCCGCGCGGAAGCCCAAATTCGCCCGGTGGCGATCATGAGCCTCCAACCCGCGTGACGAAGGCGACCGCACGCAGCGATCACAGGCCCCGGGACGCTGTTTCCTGCGGTGAGTGTCCCATCGATATCCGTCACAAGGAGTTTCATTTCATGCCTCCTATCCTCGTGCAGTTTCATTTTACCAGCAGGGCTCTTCATCCATCAGATGACAACCGCCCCGGACTCCGGGCAGGCAAGGTTTTATGATAGAATCGGGACGCGTCGGAAGGTTCCAAATAATCATTGGAGGTGGTTGATTTTGAGGAAACTGGGTCTGCTGCTCGTCGCTTTTGCGCTCGCGATCGTGTTCGCCGGTTCGGCATTTGCTGCCGACACGATCAAGGTTGGGTACCTGGCCGCCCTGACGGGTGACTGGGCTGCCTACGGACAGACGGAGTTGAACTCCGCCAAGCTCGCGGTTGACGAGATCAATGCCAAGGGCGGAGTCCTCGGCAAGAAAATCGAACTCGTCCCCTACGATTTCCGCACCCGCCCGGAGGACGCGGTCAACGCCTTCCGGCGCATGGCCGAGAATGACAAGGTCGTTGCCGTCATCGGCGCCAACGGAAGCGGAATCAACATCGCCACTGCTCCCCTTTCAACGAAGTACAAGATCCCCCAGATCGGAACCGTTTCCACGAACCTGAACGTCACGGTGACCCCCGAAGGCAAGCTGAATCCCTACATGTTCCGTATTTGCTTCACCGATCCTTACCAGGGGCAGGTCATCGCCTTCTTCGCCGCGAAGAACCTCAAGAAGATGAAAGCAGCCGTCCTTTACGACGTGGGCAGCGACTACTCCCAGGGACTTAGGGACTTCTTCATGCAGTCCTACAAGAAGCTTGGCGGAGCCATTGTGGCCGACCAGGGCTTCCGCGCCGGGACCGACGTCGATTTCCGCGCCCAGCTGACGACGATCCGCGACAGCAAGGCAGATGTCCTCGTCCTGCCCAACATGGGCAAGGAAATGGCCCTGATCATGAAGCAGGCCCGAGAACTGGGAATGAAGGATATCGTCTTCATCGGCGGAGACGGCTACGGGGACTTCATGTGGGAGATCGCCGGCCCCTCCATGGAGGGCAGTTACTGGATCAACCACGTTGACCCGGCCGACCCCGCAATGAAGCCCTTCTTCGACTCCTACAAGAAAAAGTACAACGACGAATGCAAAGAGTTCGTCAACGGCGTGCTGGCCTACGATTCCGTCTACTGGCTGGCCGACGCGATCAAGAGGGCGGGCAAGGTTGACAGCACGGCCATCCGCGACGCCCTTGAGAAGACAAAAGATGTCAAGCTCCACCATGCCGTCATGTCGACCGATCCCAAGACCCACAACCCCATGAACAAAACGGCGGTCGTCCTGCTTGCCAAGAACGGCAAAGCAGTCTACTACACGAAGATCCAGCCCAAGTAGGTCCAGCAAAGCCGGCGAAAAAAGGCGGGCGCGGTTTGTCTGCGTTCGCCTTTTTTCCTTATCGTCATCTTCGAACATCCAATATATGCTCAGTATGCTTTGTATCCCTAATGCAAGTGAGGTGACCGGCTCTTGGATACACTGGTTCAACAGATCATCAACGGACTCTCTCTCGGTTCCGTTTATGCGCTGATCGCTGTTGGCTATTCCCTGGTCTACTCCATCCTCCTCTTCTCCAACTTTGCCCACGGTGGTTTTCTGGTTATCGGCGGCTACATCTGTTATTACAGCCTGGCCGCCCTGGGGAATAACATTTGGCTGGCCAGCCTTGGAGCCATGGTCGGTGCGGGCCTCATCGCCGTCCTCGTTGAGCGGTTTGCCTATAAGCCGATTCGTGAGCGGACAAACGTCACTCTGTACCTGCTGATCGCGTCCATGGGCATGAGCATCGTCATCGAGAATATTTTCGTCGTCACGGTAGGAGGGCGCTTCAGGGCACTTCCACCGGTCATCCCGACAAACCCCGTCAACTTCTTTGGCCTTGCCACAACAAGTGCCTTCGACATTCTCTCCCTTGTGATGGCAGTAATCTTCCTGACGGCGCTCCAGTTGTTCCTATCCCGGACAAAATGGGGACTTGCCATCCGGGCAGCTTCCTATGATCTCCGCACTTCCGGCCTCATGGGCGTGAACGTGAATCGCCTGATTTCCATCGTCTTTTTTGTCGCTGGTTTACTTGCTGCTGTTGGCGGCATCTTCCTCTCCGTGCGCTACACGCTCTACCCTCAGTTGGGATTTATCACGATCAAGGCTTTCGTTGCCGCGGTTATTGGCGGTCTCGGCAGCTTGCCAGGTGCAGTCCTGGGCAGCTTGATCCTTGGCCTTGCCGAGATGTTGACGGCCGGTTTCATTTCCAGCCAGATGCGTGACCTTGTCGTGTTTGGAATGCTTGTCCTGACCTTGCTCTGGAGGCCCTCCGGGCTGTTGGGCAAGCAAGTCAGCGAGAAGGTATAGGGGGAGTCGCCATGTCCGGATACGTTGAAGGGATCATCATCCTCCTCTTCGTCAACGGGATCGCCGCCATGGGAGTTTCCCTGCTCACCGGCTTCACCGGGGTTTTCACGCTGGGACACGCCGGCTATATGGCCATTGGCGCCTACACGGCGGCCATCATGACGATCCGGTACGGTATCCATTGGCTGCCAGCCGTTGTCGCAGGCGGCATCATAGCCATGCTCCTGGCCTACATGATCGGTGTACCCACATTGAAGCTGATGGGGGATTATTACGCCATTGCTTCCATCGGACTTGGTGAATCCATCCGCCTCGTCCTTGAAAATTGGCAGTCCTTCACCCGTGGGGCCCGCGGCTACCCTGGAATTGAAAATTTCACCACCCTCTACTCTGCGGGAGCTTTTTTTATCGTAATGGCGACCCTGATGTTCTATTTGCTAAATAGCAACTTCGGTCGTGCTTTCAAGGCTTGTCGCGACGACTATATCGCCGCATCCCTTTTAGGTTTCAATACGGCCCGCTACCGCGTACTCAGCCTCGCGATATCCGCGTTCTACTGCGGAGTGGCAGGAGCCCTAATGGCAGGCTTCCTAACGTTCATACAGCCGGTCATGTTTGACCTGAACAAGTCGACGGAGCTGACAGCGGTTGTCGTCTTCGGCGGACTCGGGTCATTGAGCGGAAGCCTTATCGGCACGGCGGTCATCACCCTGGTGACTGAACTCTTCCGCCCCATTTCCCAGTACCGAATGTTGATTTACGGGGCCGTCATGGTCATTATCATGGTGGCACGCCCCGAAGGAATCATGGGCCAGCACGAGTTGGGTCCCCGTTTCATCAAGTCCCTCTTTAAGCGAAACAACGGCCCCTCAAAGGTAGTGGAAGGGAGTGACGGCCTATGAACGACACCGTCCTCAAGCTTGATCATGTCAATAAGTATTTCGGAGGTGTCCATGCCGTCCAGGACATGAGCTTCACCCTCGAAAAAGGGGAGCTTGCGGGCCTGATTGGCCCCAACGGAGCGGGCAAGACCACGATCTTCAACCTGATCACGGGCGTCTACGACGTGGACAGCGGCGGCATCCTCTTCGGGGGGGAGGATATCACCCCCTACAAGACCTACGAGGTCGTCCGCAAGGGCATCGCAAGGACCTTTCAGAACCTCAGGCTTTTCCCCCGTTCCACGGTCCTTGAAAACGTCATGACCGCCTGCCAGCAGCACTACCAGTACAATTTCTTCGAAGCGGCGACTCACATGGGACGTTGGAAATCTTTGGAAGGGAAAATCCGCGAGCAGAGCCTGATCCTCCTGGAGCGCGTCGGCCTTGACAGCCTGGCGGAACAAGCCGCCGGAACCCTGCCCTATGGACACCAGAGACGCCTGGAAATCGCCCGCGCATTGTCCCTGCAGCCTCGCCTGCTGCTTCTCGACGAGCCTGCCGCGGGAATGAACCCGGATGAGGTCCAGGACCTGAATCGGCTGATAACAAAGATTCATAGCGATTTCGATTTGACCATCCTCGTAATCGAGCACCACATGGAACTGGTGATGGAGATTTGCCCGCACATTGTTTGCATGAATTTCGGCGCCAAGATCGCGGAGGGAGACCCGGATCATATCCAGAACCATCCCGAGATTCTCAAGGCCTACCTCGGTGAGGAGGTGTTGGAAGCATGAGCAGCGATTCCCTGCAACAAAAACAGCCACTCCTCTCGGTCATGGACCTTCACGTTTCCTATGGTGCAATCAAGGCTGTCAGGGGATTCAACCTGGATGTCTACCCGGGGGAAATCGTCTGCGTCATTGGTTCCAATGGGGCGGGAAAATCGACTCTCATGAATGCAATCATGGGAAACGTCAAGCGCCAAGGCGGCCAGGTCCTCTTCGAGGGTAAACCCCTGGACGGCCAAAGCTTCCAGATCGTCACAAAGGGCATCTCCCTGGCTCCTGAGGGACGGAAGGTGTTTGCACCCCTGACCGTCTACGAGAACCTCATGATGGGCGCCTTCCCAATCAACGACAAGGGGAAGGTCAAGAAAGACCTTGAGTGGGTTTACACGCTCTTCCCGCGTCTCAGGGAGCGTATGGCCCAATACGCGGGAACCCTTTCCGGCGGCGAACAGCAAATGTTGGCCATCGGCCGGGCCCTTATGGCCAGCCCCCGCCTTCTTCTGCTGGATGAGCCTTCCCTGGGACTCGCTCCGATCATCATCAAGGATATCTTCAGGGAGTTGAAACGGATCAACGAGGAAGGCGTCACGATCCTTCTCGTGGAACAAAATGCCAGGCAGGCGCTCCTCTTGTCTCACAGGGGATACGTCATGCAGACCGGACAACTGGTCATGGAGGGTGACGCCAAGGAACTCCTCCGTAACCCCGAAATCCAGGCGGCCTACCTGGGTACGGGCAAAAAGACCCATTAACTTTCGGGCCTGGCGCGTTTCACACTTTCGGCAAACGAAAAAGGGGATCCCTCAAAAAACGGGGGTCCCCTTTTTTTTCCAATAAATCAGGTTAATCTGCCAGCGGCTAGTTTGAGAACTTCTTCTTCAGTTCCTGGATGACATCATCCGTGATGTCTAGTCCGCCCATGAAAACCTGGGCCTTATCGAGGACGATGGTCAACCCCTTTGCCTTTGCAATGGAGCGGATCGCAAGGTCTATATCCTTGAAGAGGGGGGCCATGAGCTTTTGTTCTTCCGTGGCTGCCTCGTTGCGCTTCGTCTGGTAGATTTCGGCCTTTTTCTTGTTGTCCTGTTCCTTATCGATAGCCGTCTTCGCCTCGGCCTGCTTCTTCTGGACAACCGCCTGGACCTGCTTCTGCACCTGTGCCATCTTGGGGTGCTGGAAAAGGACCTTTTGCGGCTCGATGACGCCGATTTTTTCATCCGCCAAAGCCACACCGGCGACCATCGTCAGGATGAAGGCTGAGAGAACTGCCATGAGAACCATTTTCTTGCTCGAAACCATCGAACACCCTCCTTTTGATTTTTCCAGGCTACGGTGATAGATTCTACTCTCACGCGCATCCGAAGTCTAGGTATAATTACGTAACAGTCCAATTCCCCATTAGATCGGAGGGTCCCACAATGGAATGCCTCGCGACGTTCGACACCACCCACATGGCCCTTCTTTTCGAGAAGGCATGTAGGGCTTCAAACCTCTCGGCAAGAATCGTTCCCGTACCCCGTGAACTTTCCGCAAGTTGCGGCCTTGCCTGTACCTACCCTTGCGACAGGGAGGAAACGGTCAAGCAGATCTGTCATGAGAAAAAGGTGGAAACGGCTGGTTTTCACCGTCTATAAACAGGTCTTCCTCCATGATCGTTCGATTTTCCTCCCGGTTCGGCTGGCGACTTTGGTGGGATCTGGGTCGGAAAGTATTTCCTCCAGAAAAGAAGATCAAGGCCCCACCAGGAGAGAAGTCCAGCAGCGACAAGGGAAATGGACAAGAAAAACAAGCCCGGGTTCCCAGGAAAACTCCCCTCTTGCCGCATCGGGATAGACTCGTTTGCCGGGGAAAATACGTGCCGTAACAACCAGCCGATTGCCAGAAACAGCGAAAACCACATCAACCCCCGGCACCAGCGTGTCACGGGTCCCACCAAAGGCCTAAACGTGGACCGCATCCTCCCTCCACTGCACGGTAAGTGTCTCTAAAGGACTCATCGCCCAACAGTAGGCCCCCTTCAAGGGGACTCCTGCAAGAGCCAGTGCTTCCGAAGCCCGAAGAAGCGTCGTGCCGGTCGTGAAGACGTCGTCAACGAGGAAAACCGAAGCTTCAACCTGGACCCCGCGCCATCGAAAGGCACCCTTTGGCAGGGCCCTCCTTTCAAAGGCATTCCTGCCCACCTGGGAGTGAACCGATCGGGTCCACTCAAGCCCGGCAACAACCGTTGCCCCCCACTCCGTGGCCATTCCGCGGGCAAGCCATTCAGCCTGGTTGTAGGGTCGTGAGGAATCCCTGTGAAGGGGCACGGGAACAAGAACCGAGCCCCGATCTTCGTGGTAGAGCCTCGCAAGAGCCTTTCCCATTTCAAAAGCCAATTTGCGGCGTCCCGAGTACTTTGCCAGATGAACGACATCCCTAGCCTTGCCTTCGTGCCAGGTTCCCGTGCGGATAAAGGAAGCGTGCGAGGCAATCCCGCAAGGAAAAGGACCGCCGCCGCACTCAAGGCATCGGTCCTGCATTCCCACCAGCAATCCATCGAGGCAGGACGGGCAACCGACCGTCCCAAGCCTTCCGCAAACAGGGCAGGTTGAAGGCCAGAGGAAATGGCAAAGAATTTCCCATGCCTGTCTTACCGCAGCCTCAAGCCTGCCCTTCATTTCTTCACACTGCGCTTTTCGTCTTCAGGATTTGGAGGCTGCCGATGAAAGTTTTTCGACCCTGTCCAACTTCTCCCATGCTGGAAGGGGAGCCAGGTCGATACGCCCCATGTGCCCATAGGCGGCAACCCTACGGTACTGGGGTTTGCGTAGATCAAGGTCCCGGATTATCGCCGCGGGGCGGAAATCGAAATTCTCTGACACCAGGCGAGTTAGGGTTTCATCCGGCAACTTCCCTGTTCCATAGGTATGCACCATCAAGGAGACAGGGTGTGCCACCCCTATGGCGTAGGCCACCTGAATCTGGCAACGATCTGCGAGGCCGGCCGCAACGACGTTTTTGGCCGCATACCGCGTCATGTAGGCCGCTGAACGGTCCACCTTCGTTGGATCTTTCCCCGAGAAACAGCCTCCCCCGTGGGGAACGACCCCTCCGTAAGTGTCCACGATGATCTTTCTACCCGTTAAACCAGTGTCTGCGAGTGGCCCACCCTGGACGAACCGTCCAGTCGGATTGATAAGAATCCTGGGTTTCTTCTCCCGCAAGTGGCCAGGGATGGTGGGCAGGATCAGCCTCTCGACCAGGTCGGCTTCGATTTCGGCCTGGTCGACCGCCGGATGATGCTGTGTGGACACCACGACAGTCTCAACCCGAACGGGCTTGTCTCCGTGGTATTCGACGGTGACCTGGGTTTTGCCATCCGGCCGCAGGTAGGGAAGTATTTTTTCCTTTCTCAGTGAGGCAAGCCCCCTGGAAAGGCGATGAGCAAGGGCGATGGGCAAGGGCAGGAATTCCTCGGTCTCGTTCGTGGCGTAGCCGATCATCATTCCCTGGTCACCAGCCCCGATCCGGTCTATCTCCTGTTCGCTCATGTGAGACTCACGGACCTCAAGAGCCCGGTCAACACCCTGGGCAATATCCTTTGACTGTTCGTCGATCGCGGTCAGGACCGCACAGGTGTCTCCATCAAACCCGTACTTTGCCCTGGTGTAACCGATCTCCTTTACGATCTTCCTTGCCAGGTTCGGGATATCGACGTAACATTCCGTGGTAATCTGGCCCGCAACCATAACAAGCCCGGTCGCCACCATGCATTCACAGGCGACTCTCCCCATGGGATCCTCTTTCAGGATCGCGTCGAGGACCCCGTCCGAAATCTGGTCTGCAAGCTTATCCGGATGCCCCTCCGTGACGGACTCAGAGGTAATGAAACTTTTCTCGTTCAACATTGACCTGCTGCACCTCCTCAAAAAAGTAGCCCTCCCCCGTGTCCTTCTCGGGGTTAAGGGCATTTGACGCCATTCCCAAAAGGGTTTTGGTCCTCAAGTCTTTCCTGAACTCCTACGAATACTCGATCGGGCAACGAAGCAACATCAACAGCCCGTCTTTCGGCTCAAAACCAAGCTGGGCCAGGAAGGGAGCCAGTTCGCTCGTATAGGTGACCACCAACGGGATTTCCCGCATGGCCGGGTGCTCGACCGCATAGCGTATCAAGGCGGTCCCCAATCCCTTGCCCTGATGATCCGGGTGCACCAGCACGTCCCAAAGAGAAGCACGAAAAACAAAATCGGTGAGAACCCTACAAAAGGCAACCAGCTTCCCTTCGTACTGGGCCGAGAAACAGATGCTTGTACCCGCAAGCATTCGCTCAATCTGCTCCAATGACCTGCTTCTCCCCCACCGGGTAAAGCGATAAAGGTCTTGGAGTTCGCTAGCTTTTACGGCAAGCTTGCTATCGTAAAACAGGTACGCTGTTTCTAGAGGCATCCGCTTCCCTTTGCGCCAACTTGATCATCGCTGCATGCGAAGGACATCCCTCCGAGGATACGTCGAAGGTCGCCACCCCTTGCATCGGCACTGACCGAAAGCTGCATGACCTGGCCTGTTCCGCAACATTCACAGATCCACGTCGCTCGAGCCATTCCGTCGCTGTCGGGTGTTCCAGGCAATATCTTTACGCCGCCGCAAACCTGACATGCCACTATCAACATCAATGATCCTTCCTCTCTTCAAACCCCGGTTTAGGAGGAATGCTTCAGGACAATTCTAACGCGAACCGGGCCCTCGCTGTACACATCTTCCTCGGCCTCCACAATGATCGTCGTCGCTTTTGAGGCTTCCGTTATGCGTTCAACCGAGCCATAAAAATCCCCGGCAGAAAGGTTACCGACCGTCCCTCGCAGGGGGTCGGGAATCACGCCTTCCTGTATCGACAGGGTGTTGACTTCCCTTAGAAGGAGGTAAAGTTCCCTTTCCACTTCTTCCCTGTCGAGGGAAGCCGGAAGGTTTTTCTTGCCCAGGACCTGTCCTTTCTTGAAAACCAGCTGGCTTTCATGTACATCCAGGGACACAAGAACCGGTTCTTCCCTAACGGCATTTGACTCGGCAACGAGCCTGATTACTATCCTTGAGGGCTTTCCGGCGAATGGATCCGGGTTGTCGAGCTCGTTTTCCTTTTCCGAGAGGATCCGCACGCGATCGGGCTTTACGCCGGACCTGAGCGCAAGTTCCATCCGCGCTTCCTCCACAAGGGTCGATAAAGCCGACCTTACAACATCCTTACTACTTTTCTGCGGCACAGGAACCTGCGCCAACACCTCTTTAGCCAGTACGATGATCCTCCCCTCCCGGACCTGTTCCAGCCCTTTTTTAAGGGAGTCCATCTCGGTTTTCAGGTTGGCAACCGACTTTTCCAATGCCGCACGCTTGATCTCCAGGCCCTTGAGCTCCTCTTCCAGTCGAACGCGTTCCACCTCCACGGCGGCGGACCTTTCGGTCTGGGTCTTCAATTCTCGCCGGACCTGGGCAAGCTGCCCGAGAACCGTTTCGAACTTATCCTGGGCCGCTTTCAGTTCGGCCTGTTTTTTTTGCAGTTCATCCTGGCTCGCAAAAAGCTTGAACTCCATTTCCTGGAGTTCCTGGCGGCTTTCCTGGAGTTGGGATGTCAACTGGGTAATCTGCCGTTGGACGAATTTCATGCTGAAAAGTGCCGTTCGAACCGTTTCTGAGGTCATCGAAAGAAACCAGAGGGTAACGACCGTAATGAGGATTCCCGTAAGGACAGTGATAAAAGAGGAAGTGTATCGTGGACGGAGTCCGAAAAGGGAGATCCGCCTCTTGCCGATTTTCATCCCTACGACATCACCAACGTAGGCCACGATCGCGCTGGCCCCAATGAGAGACAGGATCAGCATCCAGTTGAGCTCTGAAAGGAAGTCCTGCAATTTCCCGTCCTCTTTCCACTTTTGACTTTCCGAATCGGGGTTTCGGATCGGCTCAAGCCTACCATAAAACCCCTCCGAAGCAAATCGGCATGGTTACGGACTTTACCAGGATCAAAATGGGGGAGGCGGTTTCCCGCCCCCCCCCTCGAAACCATTATTTCAACCTTGGCGTTCCTATACCTGTTTTAGCAGCAGCATCCCTTGGCTTTCTTGAGGGCCTTGCGGACGATGTCGAGCCCCTTGTCCAGATCACCCGTCGGAACGTTGAGGGCAGGGCGGAAGCGAATCGATTGGGTGCTGCAGGGCAGGATCAGCATCTTCTCGTCCCAGCAGGAGTGCAGGACCTTGTCTCGCAGTTCGTGGGTCACGAGATCAAAGGCACACATCAGGCCCTTGCCCCGCGTGTTCCGGACCATGTCCGGGAATTCCTTCTGGATCTCCATCAACCCCTTGAGAAGGTGCGGGCCGGCCACGTTGCTGACGTGATCAAGGATTTTCTCCTCGCGGTAGATCTCGAGGTAGCGCTGCGCCCGGACCATGTCGACGACATTGCCGCCCCAGGTTGAGTTGATTCGGCTGGATACCGTGAAGCAGTTCTCCTCAAGCTCATCAAAACGGGGACCGGCAACAAAACCGCAAATCTGGGCCTTCTTGCCGAAGCTGAAGATATCGGGCTTGACGGGGGCGTGATGCTCCCAGGCCCACATCTTCCCGGTGATGCCCATGCCGCACTGGACTTCGTCGAAGATCAGGATGATCTCGTTTTCGTCGCAGATCTGGCGCAGTTGCTTGAAGAACTCGGTCCGGAACTGGTTGTCCCCGCCTTCGCCCTGGATCGTTTCAATGATCATGGCGCAGATATCGTCGGGATTGTTCCAGATGGCTTTCTTGATCTGGCTAACAGCCACTTCCTCAAGCCACTCCACGTTGGACAGGTTCTGCTCGAGGGGCCATGTGATCTTCGGAGGAATGATGCGGGGCCAGTCGAACTTTGCGAAATACTGGTACTTGTTGGGATCGTAAGTGTTGGTAACGGAAAGGGTATAACCGCTGCGGCCGTGGAAGGCATCGCGGAAATGGATGACCTTGGTGCCCTTCTTGCCGTCTATGGCGTCACCCTTGCCGACCTTCCCTGCCTTCATGAGCTTTCGAACCTTCCAGTCCATCGAGGCCTTGAAGGTGTTTTCGACAGCCAAGGTTCCGTAGTCGATAAAGAACGTGTGGTTGAAACCGTCGGGCTTCGCCACCTCGTTGAAGGTCTTGATGAAATCGGCCATTTCCATCGTATAGATGTCGGAACTCGCGACCTTGTTGATCGCGGCTCGGAAGATCCGCTCCTTGAATTCATCCGTGGTTAGCATGGGATGATTCATCCCGAATGGGGCCGATGCGAAGAAGGTGTAGAAATCGAGCCACTCGGCTCCATCCTTCATGTTGACGATATGACTGCCCTTCGACTTCTCCATGTCGATGATGATGTCAAAACCATCACGCAGGAGGTTGCTCGCAATCGTCGGGAAAACCTCATCCGGACTCACACTGAAGTTGCGGCCGCACGTGTAGGACATTCCGTTTTCCTCCTTGTTGAAGAAATTTAAAAATATACCGCACAACCCTGTCTGTTTATTTTATCACGACCATTTTGAACTAGTCTAGGGTTACGGGTTTTTTTTCGCAAGGAGCTGTTTCCAGACATTTCCCTACAATTATCGGCTTTTTTATCTTCTTACGAAAATAGCTGAGACTCATCGCCTCCAGGCGTCCCTGACTCTCCTGAGGATGCCGGCAACCCCTGGTCGGTCAACACCGCGTCTATCCACTCCCTTGAATGGAAGTCTCCCTGCCCAATTCCGGGACAAAACGCCGATTCCCGTTCCCATGCTTCCCTCGTGACCAGCAAAGAGGGCCAAAACGGGTACTTCCTGCATTGGGCGGGGCGGCAAGGGTAAATTAGGCAGAACGCGTTATCCCAGTCATAGAATATGCACTCTCCCCTGTGCCCGTCTTTCAGGACAAAAGAATCTCCACTCCTGGAAACAAAATTCCGGAAAAACTCTTCTGGGGAAAGGGAAAGAAACTCGGCAATCGACTTCAACTCTTCTACCGATAACCTGACGATTCCGGACCGGCGACAGCAACGCCCACAATGAATACACGAAAAAAATAAACCATTCGCATACCAGGGTTCATTCATATTCGTTCTACTTTCCCTTGGGCCGGGGGGACCTTCCTATCGTCCCTTCAGAAGGCCCTTGCGAATCACTGAGAGGATGGCCCCTGAAGCCTTGAGCTGGTCAAGGGATTCCAGGGCCTTCCCGGTTCCCAGGGCCACGCATTCGAGCGGATGTTCCGCGACGTGGCAGGGCATCGCGGTTTCCTCGGAAACGCGCTCTGCGAGGTCCCTGAGGAGGGCTCCCCCGCCCGTGAGCCAGATTCCCCTGTCGATGATGTCTGCGGAAAGCTCGGGAGGCGTCCTTTCAAGAATCCTGCGGATGCCTGCGATTATGGCGTTCACGGGTTCCTCTATGGCCCTGGCCACCATCGAACTGGTGACTTCAATCTGCCTCGGCAGTCCCTGGACCAGATCACGCCCCTTGATGATCTGCGTCTCCTCTTCGCCGTGAGGCTTGACCTTGCAGGTCCCGATATTGATCTTGAGTGCCTCCGCGGTTTGCTCGCCTATTGCCAGGTTGAATTCTTTCTTGATATAGCGGGCGATGGATTCATCGAACTCATCACCGCCGATACGGAGCGACTCAGCGACGACAACGCCCCCCAGGGAGATCACTGCGACATCGGTTGTCCCTCCTCCGATATCGACGATCATGTTCCCCCGGGGCTCGGCAACTTCCAGATCGGCCCCTATAGCCGCGGCCATGGCTTCCTCGATTAAAAAGGCTTCCCGGGATCCCACCTCGATGGCAGCCTCAAGGACCGCTCTTTTCTCTACGTCTGTCGCCCCGGAAGGAACGCAAACCATCACACGATGCCTGAAAAGCGAGCCCATTTTCAGGCTGGAAGAAACCTTGTTCAGGAAATGGCGCAACATGGCCTCCGTCATCGTATAATTCGCAATCACGCCATCCCTGAGCGGACGGACGGCCACGACATGGCCCGGCGTCCTCCCCAGCATGCGCTTGGCTTCTTCCCCAACCGCCAGGACTCTTCCGTTGTTTTGGTCTATCGCGACAACCGAAGGTTCCCTTAGGATGACTCCTTTGCCCCTAAGAAAGATGAGAACGGTCGCGGTACCAAGGTCAATACCGATATCTTTTCCTAGCAAGTTCGAAAACCTCCTTGTGTTCCTTCTTTCCAAAAGCCTGACCTATAAGAGTTTATCATTCCCACGGGGATGGCGCGTATCCGATACCCCAAAGGGAAAGCCCCGTGGAAGGAGCCATTTCATGCGTGCGCCCCTCCGGCAGGCCCGAAAGGCGCTTCAGGAACGCTCCAAGCGAGAGCCTCCCGCTTGCAACCCTGTTGAGGTCCCCTACCAAGTAGCGCACCATGTGAAATAGGAAACCAGTTGCCTTGATCCGAAAGGCAGTCCACTCTCTCCGATGGATAACTTTTACCCGCAAAACCCGCCTTACGGTATTTGCGGGAAGCTCTCCCTGGGGACAGAACAGCCTGAAGTCATGTACCCCCTCAAGGGCCTTGCAGGCCAAAGCCAAATCCGGCGAAGACCAATCGGCCTGAACCCTCCAGACGAAGGGGCTGACTTGCGGAAAACAATAGGGAGCCGTCCAGAGGAAATAGACGTACTCTCTCCACATGGCATCGTACCGGGCGTTGAATGTTTCCCCGACTGCGGCAACCCGTACTACCCCGATTTCAGGAGGCAGGTTTTTGTCGATGGCCTGCAGCAATCGACCGGCTTCCCATTTCCTTGTGAGATCGAACGATGCGACTTGTCCCCGGGCATGGACTCCTTTATCGGTTCGACCAGCCCCGACGCAACGGACACGTGCCCCTTCAAGCACGCTCAACACGTCCTCAACATCTCCCTGGACCGTCCTCATTCCCGGCTGTCTTTGCCAACCGGAATAGAGCCGTCCATCATAGGCGAGTTCCACCGCATAGCGCATCTTTCAGGCTCCCATGTCCATCAGGACGAAAACCGCTACAATGACGATAGATCCAGCCATTGCAAAGGTGTCTGCCCTTTTCCATCTCAGGGGATTCATACGGCTCCTGCCTGTTCCTCCCCTGTAGCAACGTGCTTCCATGGCCTGGGCTAGATCTTCCGCTCTCTGGAAGACTATGACGAAAAGAGGAACAAGAACCGGGATAAAAGCCTTCATGCGCCGAAAAATGCCACCATGGTCAAGGTCAGCCCCCCTGGCAAGCTGCGCGCGAAGGATGCGATCCGTTTCATCGAAAAGAGTTGGGATAAACCTGAGCGCAATGGTCATCATCATCGCCATTTCATGCGCAGGGAAACCAACTCGCTGGAATGGGCGGAAAAGGCTTTCAAGGCCATCGGAAAGCTCCATCGGACTGGTCGTCAAGGTCAAGAAACCGGCATAGAGGACAAGAAAGAAAAGCCTCAAGCCCATCCGAAAGGCCATCCCCACTCCTTCCTTCGAGACAGAAAAGGGCCCCCACTCCCAAATCGTGACCCCGCGAGTCAGGAATAAGTGGATTCCTGCCGTGAAAATTACCAGTATGATGACCGGTCGGGCACCCTGGATGACCACCCGGAAGGGAATCCGGGAAAATCGGGAAAGGAAAAGCAGGAAAATTCCCCAGGCAATGAAGGCAGCCGGGTGCTTCATCATGAATATTCCGGCAAGGAGCAGCACAACGGACAGTATCTTGCACCTCGGGTCCAGGCGGTGAACGGGGGAATCTGCGGGGATGTACTGACCGAGTGTAAGGTGATTGAGGAATTTCATGTTCTCATTTCCTTTTCGAGGCGATCCGCCAATTCCACTGCATCAAGAGTGAAAGGAACGTTGTAACCATAATCCCTCAACCCGGAAACCAGTTCAAGTATGGGAGGGAGGCAGAGCCCCTTTATCGGCCGTTCGATCAACTCATCCATGAGGGAGCCGGGAGTCCCGCAAAACACGGTTTTCCCCTTTTCCAGGACGAGAACCTGTTCGGCCATTGCCAAGGCCAATTCAAGATCGTGCGTAATGTGAACGACGCCTATCCTTTCTTTGACAAGGCCTTTCAGAAGCCCGAGAAGTTCCCTTCGCCCAGGGGCATCCATGCCCGCTGTCGGCTCGTCGAGGACAAGGTAATCCGGGCGTGCGGCAAGGACGGATGCAATACAAAGGCGACGCTTCTGTCCTCCGGAGAGCTGAAATGGACTCCTCGCAAGCAGTTCTTCCGACAATCCCAGGAGTTTCATTGTCCTGGTCGTCGTTTCACGGATGTCATCTTCGCTGAACTTCCAGTTCCTCGGCCCAAAAGCCATCTCCTCGAGCACGCTTTCGGCAAAGAGTTGGTGTTCGGGATATTGGAAGACAAGCCCCACCTTCCTCCTCACCATGCGAAGAGAGGAGGCTGCTGCCGTCGTGGAAATGCCGTCTACTTCAACGCTCCCCGATGTTGGCAAAAGCAAGGCATTGAGATGCTGAGCAAGGGTGGACTTTCCGCTCCCCGTTTGGCCAACGACAGCAACCCAGGTACCCGGATCCACCGTTAGATCCACCCCGCCCAGGGCCTTCGTTTCAAGCGGGGTGCCAGGATGATAGACATGGCGGAGGGATGCGACCCTTATGGACATAGATTTTCGAGTAACTCCTTTACGAAGGGTAGGCATGCCTTTGGCAGCAAATTCCGTTCCTGCAGTTTCCTCGAAAACCTGACAAGGGGAGGCATTTCAAGCCCCCATTCATCAAAACAGTCCCTCATTGCAAAAAGCCCGGCGAGATCCCCAGCCCAGGCGATTCTCCCTTTGCCAAGGACCACAACGCGCGTCGCGTCAAGGATCTCATCTAGCCGATGGGTGATTTGGACCAGGGTCATCCCCCTTTTATGGAGACTCCTGAGGATTTTTAGAACATCCTCCCGTCCCTGTGGGTCCAGCATGGCCGTCGCCTCGTCGAGGACAAGGCAACGGGGCTGCATGGCCAAAGCCCCTGCTATAGCCAACCTCTGCTTTTGTCCCCCGGACAGAGCATAGGTCGGTGCACGTCGTTTCTCTTCAAGCCCAACCAGGCAAAGGCAATCAAAAACTCTTCCGTGGATCTCCAATGGAGGTAGCCCCAGGTTTTCGGGACCAAAGGCCACATCCTCTTCCACTACCGAGGCAACGATCTGGTTGTCCGGGTTCTGGAAAACCATGGAAACGCGGCTTCGGATCGCCCAAAGGTTTTCCTCGTTGTCGGTCTTTAAACCGCAAACAAGACAATCGCCCCGCGTAGGGATCAGCAGGGCGTTAAAGAGTTTCGCCAGGGTGGATTTCCCGGATCCATTTGCGCCGATCAGGGCAACCCATTCCCCATTCCGGATTGAGAGTCCCACTCCATCAAGGGCGGGCGTGACCGCGCCCGGGTACGTGAAACTCACGCCCCGGAGCGCGAACACATCCTCGTTCTCCATTTTCTACTGGACCAGTTCGATGACCGCCATCGGGGCCGCGTCTCCCAGGCGATTCCCCAGCTTGACGATACGGGTGTAACCGCCAGGCCGATTTGCGTATCGCGGGGAAATTTCCTCGAAGAGTTTCTTGACCGCTTCCTTGTTCTGCATACGGGAAGCGACCAACCGCCGATCCTGAAGCGTCCCGCCCTTGGCGCGGGTGATCAGCCTCTCGGAAACGCGGCGCAACTCCTTTGCCTTGAGCAGGGTGGTCGTGATTTTCTCCTCCATGATCAGGCTGGCCGTCATGTTGCTCAACATGGCCATGCGGTGGCTTGTATACCGGCCAAGCCTCCGGGTATCGACTCTATGCCTCATAAACTAATCCTCCTTCACGGGCTCTTCCGGTGCTTCTTCCCCCGGGAGGGAAATCGAGAACTTTTCCAGTTTCTCCTCGATTTCCCGGAGAGAGATCTTGCCCAGATTGCGTATCTTCATCAGTTCGGAACGGCTTTTACTGACAAGGTCACCTATGGTGTGAACGCCTCCGCGGAGCAGGCAGTTCTCGCTGCGAACCGAGAGCTCGAGATCCTTGATTCCCCTCGAAAGGATCGTATCCCCATCAGCAAGGGGGACAACATTTTCCTCGGACGAAATATCTTCTTCCTTCTCCTCCTGCCCTGCGTGACCAGGCACATCCCCTTCCGAAAGACGGATCTCGTCGGAGAAAAGGGAAAAATATCCCTTAAGGACATTCGAAGCTTCACACATGGCATCAGGAATTGGGACCACGCCATTCGTCCAGATTTCAAGGACAAGTCGGTCATAGTCCGTTCTCTGGCCAACCCGGGCGTTTTGGACCTCGTACTTGACGCGCTGGATAGGCGAAAAAATCGCATCAACCATCAACGCGTCGATTGGGAGGTAGGTCGGCCTTGGACGATCTGTCGTTGCGTAACCCATCCCCTGCTCGACGTAAAGGTCCATCACGATCTTATGGCCCGTTTCCAGGGTTCCAATGACGCTTGACGGGTCAATGAATTCGACCTCGCTGTCCGGCTGGATATCGGCAGCAGTAATTTCTTTCGGGCCTTCAACCTCAAGATGCAGGATTCGCGCTTCCGAACTGTGGCACCTTAGGGGAATGTGCTTTAGGTTGATCATCAGTCCAAGCACATCTTCCTTCAATCCCGGGACAGTGCTGTACTCGTGCAGGACTCCTTCAATCCGGACTGCAGTTATTGCAGCCCCTTTTATGGATGAAAGGAGCACCCGTCGAAGCGCATTGCCGAGAGTGACGCCGTATCCCCTTTCAAGAGGCTCAACGACGATCCTGCCATATCGGGGGGTACCCTCCTCCAGCCTGATCTCCGGTCGCATGGGATCCATCTTCCCCCCACCTTTCTACCCGTTAGCGGGCATAGAACTCGACGACGAGTTGCTCGTTGACCGGCGATTCGATTTGATCGCGGTTTGGCAGAGCCACAACCTTCGCGCTCAGGTTCTCCCCGCTCACTTCGAGCCAGGCAGGAATGGACCGGCTACCCGCCACTTCTGCGTTCTCCTTCACGTATGCGATATCTCGGCTTCCCTCTCGGACGGAAAGGGTATCTCCTGCCTTGACGAGATAGCTCGGGATATCGATCTTCTTGCCGTTAACCTCAAAATGGCCGTGGCAGACGAGCTGCCTGGCCTGGCGACGGCTAACCGCAAAACCGACCCGGTAGACGACGTTGTCCAGTCGACGCTCCAGGAGCTGCAGGAAATTATGCCCAGCCTGACCGCCCATTTTCGTCGCCATTTCGTAGAAACGGCGGAACTGGGCCTCGTGCATGCCGTAAAAACGGCGCAGTTTCTGCTTCTCGCGAAGACGAAGGCCATATTCGCTCATTTTGGCTCTCCGCTTGCTGTCTCCATGCTGTCCGGGTTTTTTGTTTCGCTTCACGATGCCGCATTTCTCGGTATAACAGCGGTCACCCTTCAGGAAAAGCTTTACACCTTCAGCCCTGCATTGCCTGCAGGCTGGTCCGACATATCTGCTCATGGGATGTGGGTTCCCTCCTTAACTTCGTCTGCGCACTAAACGCGTCGCCGCTTCGGGGGACGGCAGCCATTGTGGGGAATCGGCGTCTCGTCCTTGATCAGCCGAACCTGAAGTCCGGCAGCCTGAAGGGAGCGAATCGCTGACTCGCGACCAGGTCCAGGTCCCTGAACCACAACGTCGACTTCCATCAGGCCATGATCCTGTGCCAGCTTGGCCGCCTGGGATGCTGCGATCTGGGCGGCAAAAGGAGTGGATTTCCTGGCTCCCTTGAAGCCCACATTGCCGCCCGAAGCCCACGACAAGACATTCCCCTGCTTATCCGTAATGTTGATGATCGTATTGTTAAACGTAGAGTGGATATGCGCCACCCCGTAGCTAACGTGCTTCTTCTCCTTGCGTTTTCCCTTGCGCTGAACCCGCTTTGCCAATTGGGTCGACCTCCTCGCCGCGCTACTTCTTCATCGTCGCCTTTTTCTTGCCGGCGATCGTCTTCTTCGGCCCCTTGCGGGTCCGGGCATTCGTCTTCGTCCGCTGTCCACGAACCGGAAGTCCCCGCCTGTGGCGGAGTCCCCTGTAACAGCCGATCTCCATCAGCCGCTTGATGTTCATCGCGACTTCTCGACGTAAGTCACCTTCAACCCGGTAATTCGTCTCGATCTCGGACCGAAGGCGCTTCGACTCGTCGTCCGTCAGGTCTTTCACGCGGGTATCGGGACTGACACCCGTGGCCGCGAGAATTTCCTTTGATTTTTTCAGCCCGATCCCGTAGATATAGGTCAGGGCGATCTCTACCCGCTTTTCCCTGGGCAGGTCTACACCAGCAATACGCGCCATCGTCCTATGGCCTCCTTGGTCCCTGGCTCTGCTTGTGCCGCGGATTCTTGCTGCAGATTACGCGCACAACACCGTGCCTCTTGATGACTGAGCAATGCTCACAAATTGGCTTTACCGAAGGTTTAACCTTCATATCCTCACGCTCCCATTCCATTTCGACACTTCAACCCTTCCGAACGCGGGGAAAGGCCTTATCGCAATCATTTATATCTATACACGATCCGACCCCGTGTCAAGTCGTAAGTGGAAAGCTGGATCAGGACCTGGTCTCCAGGCAGGATGCGGATGAAGTGCATCCTCATTTTCCCCGAGACGTGGGCAAGTATCCGATGCCCGTTTTCCAGCTCCACCCGGAACATGGCATTGGGGAGCGGTTCCACGACCCTACCCTTGACTTCGATCACATCATCCTTCGCCATGCGGATCAATCGACCTCCTCATTACGGGCCCTTTGCCTGGAAGCGGCAATCCGGTCCAACATGATACAGCCTTCTCCCGTCAAAGAGATCAACTCTCCCATGGAGTGAGGATCTCCGATCCGCTTTGGCAAACCAGGACCGTGTGCTCAAAGTGGGCGGCATCGGAACGGTCGGCCGTCAAGACGGTCCATCCGTCTTCCCCTGTGACAACCTCTTCCCTGCCGGTCATCACCATGGGTTCGATCGCGACAGTCATTCCGCTCTTCAGGGTGATCCCGCTGCCGGGACGCCCAAAGTTGGGCACTTGAGGAGCTTCGTGAAGTTTCCTGCCAATTCCGTGCCCCGCGTAACTCCTGACTAGCCCATAACCTTTCGGGACAAGAAAGCTTTCAACAGCGTGGCCAATGTCCCCCACGGTCGCACCATCGCGTACGACCGACACCGCGCGGTGAAGCGATTCGAGGGCATTGTCCAAGAGGAGACGGCGTTTGTCCGAAACCTTGCCAACCCCGTAGGTACAGGCGGCATCCCCGTAGTATCCCCTGTACTCGGCCCCCATGTCAAAACTGACGATATCCCCTTCCTCAAGGAAACGCCTTCGGTCGGGAATTCCGTGCACCACTTCTTCGTTGATGGAAATGCAAAGGGTGCCCGGGAAAGCTCTCTTGATGCCTGGGACACGGTACCCCTTGAAGGCGGGGCGTGCTCCGCATTTGACCACATGGGCGTAAGCTTCTTCATCCAGGGAATAGGTATCCACTCCGGGCCGGACCCTGTCTCGGAGGAACCGCAGCACGTCAGCAACGATACGTCCTGCTTGCCGCATAAGGCCCAGTTGGTCTTCGGTTTTCAAGGTGATCATTCGGACCTTCCCCAAGGGGCGGCCAGAATGGTTTTCAGGACTTCGTCACTTGATTTTTCCGCTTCCACTTCGACAAGAAGGTCCCTCTCCCTGTAGAAGTCGATCAGCGGGGTAGTCTGGGAGTGGTAGACGTCAAGACGCTTCCGGATGACTTCCTCCCGATCGTCCTCCCTTTGGAAAAGTTCTCCCCCGCAAACCTGGCAGTACTCTCCACTTGAGCTGGGGTTAAAACGCACGTGGTAAATGGCTCCGCACTGCCGACATCCCCTGCGACCCGAAAGTCGCTCGATTACTACCGCATCGGAAACTTCGAAAAGGACCACTGCATCGAGATCCATCCCGAGTTCTCCAAGCATCTTCTCAAGGGCTTCGGCCTGGGAGACGGTCCTCGGGAAACCGTCCAGGATAAATCCCTTTGCACAATCGCCAGCACCGAGCCGGTGTTTCATCATTTCGACGATCAGCGCATCCGGCACGAGCTTTCCCTCATCCATGTAACCCTTTGCCTGCAACCCGAGATTCGTACCCTTGGCAACGTTCTCCCTCAGGATATCTCCCGTGGAGATGTGGGCCACCTGGACCTTCTCAAGCAGTTTTGCGGCCTGAGTCCCTTTCCCAGACCCGGGGGGACCCAAAAAGATAAGACGCATGGCTATCTGCCTCACATCTTGAACAGGCCGGCCCGGTCCCGCCGTTTCAGGATGCCCTCGTAGTGACGCATGAGGAGCTGCCCCTCGATCTGCTGGACCGTGTCAAGAGCCACACCCACGACAATAAGGATAGCCGTGCCACCGAAATAGAACGTGTTGATGCCCATGACCTGCGTCATCAGCGTAGGCAACAAGGCGATCAGGGAGAGGAAGATGGCACCGGCAAGCGTGATTCGGGTCATAACCCTCTCGATGTAGTCGGACGTGGGTTTTCCAGGGCGTATTCCCAGGATGAACCCGCCATACTTCTTCATGTTGTTCGCAACGTCGACCGGATTGAAGACAACAGCCGTGTAGAAGTAGGCAAAGAATATGATCAGCGCTACGTAAAGCACGGTGTAGATAAGACTGCTGGGCGAGAACGCTCTCTGTATGAACGCTCCAACGCCTCCCGGGAAGAAGCGGGCAATCGTGTACGGCAGCAGGAGAACTGATGAGGCGAAAATGATCGGGATGACTCCCGACTGGTTGACCCTCAAGGGAATGAATGTGCTCTGCCCACCGTAGACCTTGTTCCCCACCACCCGTTTTGCATACTGCACGGGCAACCGCCTCTGCCCCTCTTGAAGGAGGATGCAGCCTGCTACGACCGCGACCATCAAAACAAGCGCAATAAGAAGGGCTAGGAAATTCATCTGCCCGGAACTGACGCTCGTCCAGGTCTGAATAATGGCCTCGGGAATTCGCGCAACGATACCCGCGAAAATCAAAAGGCTGATGCCGTTTCCGATGCCATGGTCCGATATCACCTCGCCAAGCCACATCACCGCCACGGACCCAGTTGTTATGGTCGCAACGACAAGGGCAAGGTCCCACGGAGTCCCCGAAAAGATTCCTAGCCCCCGGAGCCAGAAGGAGAGCCCCAGCGCCTGCACGGCGGCGAAACCAACCGTGCTCCAGCGGGTGTAGGCCACGATCTTCTTGCGGCCTTCCTCGCCTTCCTTCTGGAGTTTTTCCAGGGCAGGGAACACCACCACGAGAAGCTGCATAACGATGCTCGCGTTGATGTAAGGACCGACACCAAGGGCAAAGACGCTGAAACGGCGAAGCGCTCCGCCCGCAAACAGATCCAGGAAACCAAGTACCCCGCCCTGCTCAAATAGCCTCGACATCGCGGTCCCATCGATTCCCGGCGTCGGGATATGGGCACCGAGGCGAAAAACAAAAAGAACGCCAAGGGTGAAGAGTATCCGACGCTTCAGGTCAGGCAACCGCATCGCGTTGCGGACGGAGTCGAGCACCTAGATCACCTCTGCCTTTCCGCCCGCTGCTGCAATTTTTTCGACGGCCTTCGCACTGAACGCGTTGGCCTTGACGTTGAAGGCCTTTGAAATATCCCCCGTCGCCAGGATCTTTACTCCGTGCAGGTTCCCATGGATCAGGCCCACAGATAGGAGTTCGACGGCTGTAATCTCTGCTCCTGCCTCAAAGCGCTCCTCGAGCGCCTTGAGGTTGACCACTTCATAATTGGTTGCATGGCGGGCGTTGTTGAACCCTCGCTTTGGAACCCGTCTCTGGATGGGCATCTGACCACCCTCGAAACCACGGCTGACGCCGCCTCCCGCTCGGGCTTTCTGCCCCTTGTGGCCTTTTCCAGCTGTTTTTCCTGTACCGCTACCGACTCCGCATCCAAGCCTCTTGGGCTTCCGGCGGGATCCCGGGGCGGGACTGAGATCATGCAGGTGCATGGGATCTCCCTCCTATTTCTCGATGGCTTCCCAGTCGACCAAATGATGGACGGCAGCGATCATTCCCCGGATCTGGGGAGTGTCTTCCATCTCGACCGTGTCGTTAAGCTTTCGGAATCCAAAAGCCCGGATTGTCCGCTCCTGCTTGTCGGGGCGCCCGATACAGCTACGCTTCCATGTGATTTTCAGCATCGCCATAACGCCGCCTCCTATGCCGCCTGGACCGGTTTGCGGTCCTTGCCGCGCAGGCGAAGAGTCTCTTCCGGCGTACGCATGCTCCGCAAGGCTTCGAAAGTCGCGTAGGCCACATTGATCGGGTTCGATGTCCTCCCGATGACCTTCGTCAGGACATCCTTCACCCCACCGAGTTCCATGATTGCCCGGACCACCGCGCCAGCGATAACACCCGTTCCTGGAGCGGCAGGCTTGAGAAGAACTTCTGCTGCGCCGAAGTGGCCGACGATCGGATGCGCCACCGTGTTGCCAACCTTTTTCAGTGTCACCATGCTCTTCTTTGCTTTTTCGATACCCTTGCGCACGGCTTCGGGGATCTCCCTTGCCTTCCCCATTCCCATGCCGACCTGTCCATTGCCGTCACCGGCAACGACCAGTACGCTGAATTTAAAACGCTTGCCGCCCTTGACCACCTTGCTGACGCGCTTGATGGAAACAACGCGCTCGGTCAGTTCGGTCTCGGTTCCCTTCTGCATCCTGGCTGCCATTGGCCATTCCCCCCTAGAACTTCAGCCCGGCTTCGCGGGCGGAATCGGCCAAGGCCTTCACCCGACCGTGGAACATGTGTCCGCCCCGGTCGAACACGACGGCCTGGATTCCCTTTTCCAGGGCTCGCTCCGCAACCAGCTTGCCGATAAACTTTGCTGCTTCGATGTTCCCGGTACCCTTAAGCTGTTCTGCAACGGCCTTTTCCCGAGTGGATACCGAAACGATGGTCATTCCCTTAACATCGTCAATGACTTGGGCATAGGTGTGCTTCAGGCTCCGGAAAACGGAAAGCCTCGGAGCTTCGGCAGTCCCCGAAAGTTTCTGCCGGAGACGCAGGTGCCGGATCAGTCGCATTTCATTTCGGCTTCTTTTCTTAATCATGCTCTTTCACCTCGACTACTTCTTCGATCCAGCCTTGCCGGCCTTACGAATGATGAACTCTCCCGCATAGCGGATCCCCTTGCCCTTGTAGGGCTCAGGCGGTCGGTAGCCGCGGATGTTAGCCGCGAGCTGGCCCACAACCTGCTTGTCGGCACCCTTGATCAGTATTTTCGTCGGGCCATCAGTCAGGATCTCGATGCCCGCCGGCGGATCCACCTGGATCGGGTGGGAATACCCAAGGCTCAACACCAGGGTTTTTCCCTGCATCTGGGCCCTATAGCCGACCCCGACGATCTCGAGTTGCCGCTGGAATCCTTCGCTGACTCCCACGACCATGTTGTTCAACAGGGCACGCGTCATTCCGTGGAAAGCCCTGGACTTGATTTCATCGTCCTTGCGGGTGACGACAAGCTGCCCCTCCTCGAGGGACACGTCCACGCACGGAAGAAGATCGAGCGAAAGTTCGCCCTTCGGACCCTTTACCCTGACGTGCCGCTCCTCCACTGAAACCTGTACATCCTTGGAGAGCGGAATGCTTTTCCTTCCAATTCGTGACAAGGACTACACCCCCCGCTACCAGACGTAGCAGATGACTTCGCCCCCCAGGCCGTTGAAACGGGCCGTGGCATCCGTCATCAATCCCTGTGAGGTGGAAATGATGGCCACTCCGAGCCCTCCCATGACCTTGGGCAGATCGCTTCTGCCTACGTAAATTCGACGACCGGGCTTGCTGATTCTCCGCAGCCCCTGGATCACGCGTTCCCGGTTCGGCCCGTAGTTCAGCATCAGCCTGAGCATGGATACAGGCTTCTTTGCATCATTAAGGACCTTGAAATTGCGAACATATCCCTCTTCCTTGAGAATCTTGGCGACCTCAAGCTTCATCTTGCTCATGGGGATATCGACGGTTTCCTGGAAAACCATGTTCGCATTCCGGATGCGCGTGAGCATATCCGCTATGGGATCGGTCACGTACATTTCCCCTGCCTCCTTCTGACCTTGCTACTACCAGCTCGACTTGACCACGCCGGGGATTTTCCCCTCGCGGGCAAGCTTGCGAAAGCAGCAGCGGCACATGTTGAATTTGCGCAGCACGGAATGTACGCGCCCACACAGGGGGCAACGATTATACTTCCGCACCTTGAATTTCGGTTCCCTCTTCGCCTTGACTTCAAGGGCCGTTCTCGACATCTCGACTTACCCCCTTAACGGCTGAAGGGCATACCCAGCTCCTTGAGAAGGAGGTAGGCCTCTTCGTCGTTCTTCGCCGTGGTGACGATGCTGATGTTCATGCCTCGCACGCGGATGACCTTGTCGTAATCGATCTCGGGGAAAATTAGCTGTTCCCTGAGACCGAGGTTGAAATTTCCACGACCGTCAAAACCCTTGCGGGATACGCCCTGGAAATCCTTTATCCTGGGCAGTGCAAGCGAAAGAAGCCTGTCAAGGAATTCCCATTTCTTTGTCCCTCGAAGGGTGACAGCGCATGCGACCGGCATGCCTTCGCGGAGCTTGAAACCTGCGACAGACTTTTTGGCCCTTTTTAGAACGGGACGTTGGCCCGTGATCTGGGTCAATTCGTTGATCGACGCGTCCATGTACTTGATGTCGACCTTTGCCTCGCCGACCCCGATGTTGACTACCACTTTTTCGATACGCGGGGCCTCCATGACATTCCTGAAGGCGAATTCCTTCATTAGGCGCGGGATGACCTCTTCCTTGTACTTTGTCTGTAAACGCGGAACCATGGCTAAAGAAGCCTCCTCCCTACACCTTATCCACGATTTCCCCGCACTTTTTGCACAGGCGCACCTTGCGTCCGTCATCCATGAAGGCGCGGGCGACTCGGGTGGGCTTGCCGCATGCGGGGCAAACGAGCATGGCTTTTGCTGCGTAAAACGGAGTTTCCTGCTTGACGATCCCGCCCTTGGGACTCTTCTGGGTGGGACGAACGTGCTTCGTGGCCAGGTTGACCCCTTCCACGACGATCATGTCCTTTTTGGGAATGTGGCGAAGGACCTTGCCTTCTTTCCCTGCGTCCTTTCCAGACAGGACGTGGACGCGATCACCTTTCTTGATTCTCATCTTTCCCATGACAAAAGCCTCCTACACGACCTCAGGGGCAAGCGAGACGATACGCATGTATTTCTTCTCGCGAAGCTCCCTGGCAACGGGGCCGAAGATGCGGGTTCCCTTTGGATCGCCGTTGTTGTCGATAATCACGGCGGCATTGTCGTCGAAGCGAACATATGAACCGTCTTTGCGCCGGATTTCCTTGCTCGTCCTGACGATAACCGCCTTGACCACTTGTCCTTTCCCGATATTGCTATTGGGAATGGCTTCCCTTACGGAGGCGACGATCACATCGCCGATGGAGCCAACAAAACGCTGGCTACCTCCCACGACATGGACGCACATGATCTTCTTGGCCCCGGAATTATCGGCTACGTTTAGGACTGTCCTAAGCTGGATCATCCCTTACGCCTCCTCGCCGCCGGCGCCGGCCTCTGCACCCAGGATCGGGGCACGGCGAAGAACTTCCTTCAGCGTCCAGTGCTTGTGGGCGCTTAAGGGACGCGTTTCCTCGATGAGGACCTGGTCACCTATCCGGCAGGTGTTCTCTTCATCGTGAGCCATATACTTCTTGAACTTCAGGACCGGCTTACCGTACAGGGCGTGCTTGGCCATCCGGTCCACACGGACAACGATCGTCTTCTGCATCTTGTTGCTGACAACCGTGCCGATCCGTGTCTTCCGATGAGGGGTTCTCTCCTCCATCGTCCGTTACCTCCTTGCGGTCGCGCGATCCATTGCGACTTCCTTCTCACGTTTGACCGTGAGAATTCGTGCGATGGTTCGCTTGACTTCCGAAATTCGACTGTGGTTCCCCTGCTGTCCAATGGCGCTCTGGAACCGCAGGTTGAAAAGTTCTTCCTTGAACTGGCGGTGCTTGTCGTTCAACTCTTCGATCGTGAGGTCCCTGTAATCCTTGGCTTTCATGTTCTATTCACCACCCAGTCCCTCTCGGGCAACAAACCGGACCTTGATCGGGAGTTTGTGACCAGCCGTGAGGAAAGCCTCTTCGGCAACCTCCCGAGTGACACCGGCTACCTCAAACATGATCCGGCCCCGCTTAACCGGGGCAACCCAGAACTCCGGGCTTCCCTTCCCCTTGCCCATACGGGTTTCAAGAGGCTTCTTAGTGAAAGGGCGATCGGGGAAGATACGGATCCAGATCTTGCCGCCCTTCTTCATTTTCCGGGAGATCGCAACACGAGCGGCTTCGATCTGTCTTGCCGTGATCCAGGCGCAATCCAGTGCCTGCATCCCGAAATCGCCAAAATCGACCTCGGTGGCTCCCTTTGCTCGGCCACTCAGGGGCCTGCGAAATGGCTTCCTGTATTTGACGCGGCTAGGCATAAGCATGGTGCGTTAACCCCTTTCCTTTGCGCCCTCTTTGGCCGTCTTCCGGGGCCGGTAGGCGGCATCGCCACGGTAAACCCATACCTTGACGCCAATAACCCCGTAAATCGTCCGGGCTTCCGCAAATCCGTAATCGATATCGGCCCTGAGAGTGGAGAGCGGAAGCTGTCCTTCAAGGTACCACTCGGTCCGGGCGATTTCTGCTCCGCCTAAGCGTCCGCCGCACTGCACCTTGATCCCTTTGGCACCTGATTTCATGGCACGGAAAATCGCCTTCTTCATGGCACGCCTGAAACTCACCCTCATCTCAAGCGAAGAGGCCACGCTCTCCGCAAGGAGGAAAGCCTCCATGTCCGGGTTCTTGATCTCCTGAACGTTGATCATAACCCGGAGCCCGGTCTTGGCCTGCAGTTCCTCCCGGACCTTCTGGATCTCGGTTCCGCCCTTCCCGATAACTACCCCAGGCCGGGCGGTCGAAATCGTGAAGGCTATCACGTTACCGATGCGTTCGATTTCAACCTTGGACACCCCTGCCCCCTTCCAGCGGTTGATAAGCCACTGGCGGAGCTCGAGGTCCTGGTGAAGATTCTTCGCGTAATTCCTACCGCTGGCGTACCACTTGGATTCCCAATCGCGGATGATGCCCAGCCGCATCCCCACGGGATGAACTTTCTGACCCACGGTCACCCCTCCTTAGCGTTCCGAGACCACGATGGTCAAGTGGCTGGACGTCCGCTTGAACGGATGAGCCCGGCCCATCGAGACGGGGCGGAACCGCTTCATGGCCGTTCCCCTGTCGGCAAAAGCTTCAGAAACCACGAGCTTATCAACGTCCAAGCCGTAATTGTTGTCTGCATTGGCCAAGGCGCTCTTCAAGGCTTTCTCGACGTAGCGGGCCGCTTTCTTGGGGGTAAATTTAAGGATCGCCAGGGCGTCACCGGCCTTCTTGCCACGGATCAGGCTAAGAACCTGGCGAAGCTTGGTCGGGGAAATATGCAGTCCCTTGGATATCGCTTTCGCTTCCATGTCTTCCTCAACCCCCTACTTCACGCCGGAAGAGCGTTCCTGCCCGGCATGCCCGCCAAACTTGCGGGTCGGTGCAAACTCTCCGAGCTTGTGCCCGATCATGTTTTCCGTGATGAACACAGGAATGTGCGTGCGGCCGTTATGAACCGCAATGGTGTGTCCGATCATGGCGGGCACGATCGTCGAGCGCCTCGACCAGGTCTTGATGACCGCCTTTTTCGATGCATCGTTCATCATTTCTACCCGGTGGAGGAGCTTGATTTCAATAAAAGGACCTTTCTTCGCGGACCTTGCCATGTCCTTCCCTCCTCAACCCTTACTTCGCGTACCGACGCCGGACGATCATCTTGTCGGACGGCTTCGACTTGCGGGTTCTGAAACCCTTCGCTGGGGTTCCCCAGGGGGAGACAGGATGCTTGTTGGACTTGCTGCAGCCTTCACCGCCACCCATGGGGTGGTCCACAGGGTTCATAACCATCCCGCGAACCTTCGGCCGGCGACCAAGCCAACGGACCTTGCCTGCCTTCCCGTCAACGATGTTTTCGTGTTCCTCGTTGCCAACCTGACCAATGGTTGCCATGCACTGTTGGAGAACGAGGCGCAGTTCTCCGCTCGGCATCCTGATGTAGGCATACTTGCCTTCCTTCGCCATCAGCTGGGCGCTTGCCCCGGCAGACCTGACCATGACACCGCCCCTACCGGGCTCCAGTTCGATATTGTGCACGACGGTCCCAACCGGGATATCCATCATTTTTAACGCGTTTCCGGGCTTGATGTCGGAACCGGGGCCAGCCATTATCTGGGTACCGACCACTAGACCGGACGGGGCCAGGATGTAGCGCTTCTCACCATCTGCATAATTGATCAGGGCAATCCGGGCTGAACGGTTCGGATCGTATTCGATCGTAGCCACTTTTCCCGGAATACCGATCTTATCGCGCTTGAAGTCGATTCTCCGGTATTGGCGCTTGTTGCCGCCACCCCGGTGCCGCATCGTGACGCGACCCGTGTTGTTCCGGCCTGCTGTCCTCTTCAAGGGTTCAAGCAGGCTCTTTTCGGGCTCCGTCGAGGTAATTTCCTTATAGTCCGCATTCGCCATGGTTCGGCGACTTGGTGTATAGGGTTTGAATTTTTTCATCGCCATGTTCGTTCTCCTCCTCCGCCTTACGCGCTCGCGCCTTCAAAGAACTTGATGCGCTCACCCGCGGCGAGGGTTACGATGGCCTTTTTCCACGAGCGGGAGCGTCCCAAAAATGCGCCCAGGCGCTTCGGTTTCGAGCGGACCTTGACCGTGTTGACGCTTTCGACCTTCACCTTGAAGACTTCCTCAACCGCCTGCCGGATGACAACCTTGTTCGCTTTCGGGTGAACCTCGAAGACGTACTTGTTGGTCTCCATCTGGCGATTGGACTTCTCCGTGATGATCGGCCGGATAATCACATCATGAGAAACGAGGTTCATCGGCCGTACACCTCCTGCAACTTCTGGGCGGACTCGGCCGTCATGATCAGGTGTTCGTGGTTCAGGATGTCATAGACATTGATGCTGTCCACGTGAATCACCTTGGCCCCGGGAATGTTCGCCGCAGAGCGGTAAACGTTTTCGTTCGACTCATGGATGACCATGAGGGGCTTTCGCGTCGCTTCAACCTTGCCGAGGAAGGCCAGCATGACCTTCGTCTTCGGGGATTCCAGGCTTACGCTTTCCAGGACCAGCATGCGATCCTCGGTCGCTTTGAGGGAAAGAGCACTCCGCATGGCCAACTGGCGAACCTTCCGATTCACCTTCTGGGTGTAGTCTCGTGGTTTTGGCCCATGGGCTACTCCTCCCTTGAGCCAAAGGGGTGAGCGTGTGCTTCCTGCCCTGGCCCGGCCCGTATGCTTCTGCCTGAACGGCTTGCGTCCTCCACCGCTCACTTCTGCACGGGTCTTGGCGCAGGCCGTCCCCTGCCTGGCATTCGCCAGCTGGGCCACGACGACCTGGTGCATCGCAGGGACGTGAATGGGCGCTCCGAAAACGGCGTCGGAAAGTTCGAGGCTTCCTACGACTTCGCCCTGAAAATTGATCAACTTAATGGTAGGCATGGTCTTCTTGCCCTCCTTCCGCCGCTTAGTGCTTCTTGCGGACCAAGACGAGGCCGTTGCGTGCCCCGGGAATGGCCCCCCTGATCAGGATCAGGTTGTTATCCGCGTCAATGGCAGCCACTTTCAGGTTCTTGATCGTGACTCTCTCATCCCCCATGCGTCCCGGGTTGTGGTGTCCCTTGAAAACCCGCCCGGGATAGCTGTGCGCTCCCGAAGAACCGGGACGTCGGTGCCATTTCGACTGGCCGTGGGATGCCGGACCGCCACCCCAGCCGTACCGCTTCATGCCGCCGGCGGTGCCTTTTCCCTTGCTCACCCCGGTCACGTCAACAATTTCTCCGGTCTCGAAAATTGTTGCCTGGACCTCGCTCCCGGGCTGGAAGGCGGTCGTGTCATCGATACGGAACTCGCGTATCCAGCGTTTCGGCTCGATACCAGCCTTTTCGAAGACAACCCTCATTGGCTTGGCCACGTTCTTGGCCTTCTTTGCCCCGAATGCGAGAACGACTGCCGTGTAACCGTTCTTCTCCTGCGTCCTCACAGCGAGTACCGGGCAGGGTCCTGCTTCGACAACCGTAACCGGGACGGCTCTTCCTTCCTCGTCGAACACTTGAGTCATTCCGATCTTCCGTCCCAAAATTCCCATGCTCATCCAATTCAGCTCCTTTTCGCTCAGAGCTCCCCCCGAAGGCTAAAGCTTGATCTGGATATCCACCCCGGAAGGGAGATTCAGCTGCATTAGGGCCTCCATCGTCTTCTGTGTCGGATCGATGATGTCGATGAGGCGCTTGTGTGTACGGATTTCATACTGCTCCCGCGCATCCTTGTCCTTGTGCGGAGACTTCAGTACAGTGAACTTGTTGATCTCCGTGGGGATCGGGATGGGACCTGAAACTTTGGCCCCCGTGCGCTCTGCCGTTTCCGCTATCTGCACCGCGGACGCGTCGAGCACGCGGTGGTCGAACGCTTTAAGGTTGATGCGTATCTTTTTTGCCAAGGTTGTTCCCTCCCGACGATCAGTCGAGGATCTCGGTGACGACCCCGGCTCCGACCGTGCGCCCGCCTTCGCGGACCGCAAAGCGAAGACCCGGTTCCAGTGCCACCGGAACGATCAGCTTCACTTCAAACGTGCTGTTGTCTCCCGGCATGACCATCTCCACGCCTTCCGGAAGCGCGATATCTCCCGTCACGTCCGTCGTGCGGAAGTAAAACTGCGGCTTGTAACCCGAGAAAAACGGCGTGTGGCGACCGCCTTCCTCCTTCTTCAGGACGTATACCTCGCCCTTGAAGTGCTTGTGCGGCAGGATGCTCTTCGGCTTCGCCACTACCTGCCCTCGCTCCACGTCTTCCTTGTCGATTCCGCGAAGCAGCACTCCCACGTTGTCTCCCGCCATCGCGTCGTCCAGGATCTTCCGGAACATCTCCAGCGACGTCGCCACCGTCTTGCGCGTGTCGCGCATCCCCACGAGCTCCACTTCCTCGCCCGCATGGATCTGCCCCCGCTCCACACGACCCGTCACAACCGTGCCGCGACCCGTGATCGTGAACACGTCCTCGATCGGCATCAAAAACGGCTTGTCCGTCTCGCGAATCGGCGCAGGAATGTAATCGTCGCACGCCTGCATCAGGTTCATGATCCCTTCCGTCCACTCGTTGTCCGTGTCCGTCTCAAGAGCCTTCAGCGCGCTTCCGCGCACCACAGGCACGTCGTCTCCCGGAAAATCGTACTTGCTCAACAGGTCGCGCACTTCCATCTCGACCAGGTCCAGCAGTTCCGGGTCGTCCACCATGTCCACCTTGTTCATGAACACCACCAGCGCCGGCACGTTCACCTGACGCGCCAGCAGCACGTGCTCCCGCGTCTGCGGCATCGGACCGTCCGCCGCCGACACCACCAGGATCCCGCCGTCCATCTGCGCCGCTCCCGTGATCATGTTCTTGATGTAGTCCGCGTGACCCGGGCAGTCGATGTGCGCGTAGTGGCGGTTGTCCGTCTGGTATTCCACGTGCGCGATGTTGATCGTGATCCCGCGCTCACGCTCCTCCGGCGCCTTGTCGATCATGTCGAACGGCGTGAAGTCCGCGTAACCCTTCCGTGCCAGCGTCTTCGTGATCGCTGCCGTCAGCGTCGTCTTCCCGTGGTCGATGTGACCGATCGTCCCGATGTTCATGTGCGGCTTCGTTCTTGCAAAATGCTCCTTCGCCATCTTCGATACCCTCCCTGCAGGTGTAATCATGACTCAAGGATTGACTTCATAGGGCCTGATTTTATCATAAGGCCCATCATGCTAAAAGAGACCCGGAACAGGTGCCCCGGATCTCCCATTTCAAAGCCTGGAGCCGACTTCCGGACTTGAACCGGAGACCCCATCCTTACCATGGATGTGCTCTACCTACTGAGCTAAGTCGGCCCAACC
>Ga0209269_1000184_pt1 | contig 84282 bp, 80 predicted proteins | sample MTBAKMMethaMetaG_FD_187455 | JGI IMG/M metagenome (GOLD analysis project Ga0209269, IMG submission 187455) | Enrichment culture microbial communities from Arthur Kill intertidal strait, New Jersey, USA, that are MTBE-degrading - MTBE-AKM (Arthur... | ecosystem: Environmental > Aquatic > Marine >...
TCCCATTCCTTGAAGGAGCTCCCTCCGCCGACGGTATAAAGCCTGGACACGACCGGACTGGTGTCCCGGACAACTATGGTCATCAAAAAGGTGTTCACATCGCCGTCCACGTCGGTCACGGTCAATGTGACGTTATAGATGCGATTATCGACATATGTATGCAGCACCGGATCATTGGTATTCCTTTCGATCAAAGTCCCGTCATCCAGGTCCCAGGACCATTTGTCCACAGGATTGAAGGAAGTGCCGGTGTAGTTGAAGGACACCTCCTCACCCTCAAATGGCGATGCGATAGAAATGGAGAAGCCGGCCGAGGGAACAGAATTCCTCACCACCACTTCATTGATGATCGACGCCTCGTCCCCGTCGCCGTCCACCACAGTCAATGTGACGTAGTAAGTTCCATTGAAAACGTAGATGTGCTGGACCGGGTCTCCTGAGGTAACGTTCGTCCAGTGACCATCCCCAAAGTCCCAACGCCACAGCTTGATCCCGTCCGCCCCAGGCAGGGAGAGGTCGGTGAAGGTGACCGTCTCGCCTTCCAGAGGCGAGGACGGAAGGTAGATGAGATCTGCCAATGGGACCGTGTCCAGGATAGTGATGCTTATTGTGGCGGTATCGTTGTTGTCGTCAGAATCCCACACGGTCAGCGACACGGTGAAGTTTCCGTCATAGCCATACGTATGCACTGGGTCCTTCAGGTCCGAGGTCTCTCCGTCCCCAAAGTCCCATGACCGACGGGATATGTTATCCGGGTAAGAAACGCTGAGATCCCTGAACTGCACCGGCGCTCCCTGGTAGTGGTCTGTTCCGTCGTATGAAAGATATGCCGATGGTCCCTTGTCTCCGACGGTCACCTGGAAGGACGTCCAGTTGGAAAGACCGCCTGGGTCGCTCACGGTAAGTACTACGTCGAACGATCCGTTCCATGTGTAGGAATAAGTTGTCGTCTTGGTCGACACCGTGACCACGGTCCCGTCGCCGAAATCCCAGGTGTAGTTCAGACGGTCCCGGTCGGAGACCGAGTCAGTGCTGAGGGTGGCGTTGAATGTTATCTCGTCCCCTTCCAGATGCCCTGTCCCGTCCACGGAGCCCACGGCCACCGGGGCGAAGTTGTTCTGATAGTGTAACGACAAGGCGCGGGACAGATTTGAGTAAGTGGTAATGTCCTGTTTCCTATCTCCATCCATGTCCGCCAAGGCAAGGCAGGAAGGAGAGGCCCCGGCGGTCTGTCTGGTAAGTTGTATAAATCCCGCCCCATCAAATTCATAAGCTTCCAGGGTGGAATTCGAGGTCAGCAGCGCGATCTCTGGACGCCCGTCGTCGTCAAGGTCTCCCAGTTCGAAGGTGCGCACCCGCTCCGGGACAGGCAGTCCTTCCACAGGCTGCCCTTTGAGGAATCCCTGGGTGTAATTTGAACTCTGGATATAAAGATGTAAGGCAAGTGGGGTGCTGGTAAGGAGGTCGTCTTTTCCGTCGCCGCTGAGGTCAGAGGCGATCAGTCCTCCCATGCCAGACCGGTTGTCCAGAAGGAGACGCGAGCCAGTGATGAACTTTTCACCGGCCGTTTGCTGGAAGTAGATCTCTATCCTCGAGGCGCTGGCGTTAACCACAGCCAGGTCGATCAGGTCGTCGTTATGCGAGAGCCCCTGTATCCTGATGCAGGCCATGGAGGTGATCATCGCCTCGCTCAGCGACAGGGTGGACCGCTGTCCCTGTGAGAACAGAGCTCCAGTTCCTGAGCTCCAAAAGATGTCCACCTTTCCTTTCCCCCCGATTGCCAGGTCATTATCCCCGTCACCATCAAGGTCTCCGGCGGCGATCGTCAGAGCCGGGTCCATGGAGTATTCGAGGATCGTGCTGATGATAGTGTAGGTATTGTCAAGGAAATCAGAATCACCGTACCATATGGTCACATTTTTGGGCACCGAGGAAATCATGACCAGCTCGTCGCTTCCATCTCCGTTGAGGTCCAGGCATTCAATGACCGTCACGTTGGTGGGGGCAGGGAGTTGGCGCAAGATGGGAAAGCCCTCCCTGGATAACCTAACGAAAGGTCCAGATGCGTCGTAGGTGACAAGTTCACCCACGCCATCACCGTCCATATCACCCGCGGTAGCTAAAGAAGTCGGCCACCCATCCAGGAACTGGTTGTCGTTGGCATTGGATATCGTGTCTCCACTCTGGTAATATATGGTGATGGCTCCGAAACCGTCCGAGGGGCAGGAAATCACCACGATATCATCTTCGCCGTCCAAGTTCAGGTCGGCCGCGGCAACGCTCACCGGCCTGCGAAGCACAGGGGAACGTGTCGAATTAGGGTATGACAACGTTCCGGAGGAGGAGGCTTTGAAGACGGTCAAGTCATTGCTATTGTCAGAAATAGCGGCGATATCCAATCTCAGGTCCTCGTTCAAGCTGAACGCGGCTATCGATCCCAAAACCGACGACGTGTCGATGTTGGTGATGGGAACGAATCCGGAGGATGAATACTTCCAGATGGTTAGCAAGGGGCTCTCTTCACCTTCTTCTGACACGACCAGTTCGAGCGCCCCATTGCCATCGATGTCGCTCAGGAACAAATCCGACGGCCCGTTGCGGGGTATATATGTTGGGGACCCCCAGGAGGCGTTTCCAGGGTTGAGGTAACCGGCGATGCTACCAGAGATGGAATCCCCGATGACCAGGTCGTTCAGATCGTCCTGGTTCAGATAGCCAATCGCGATCATATGCGGCTCGACCATTTTCAGAGGTGCACCGGACAATTCTATCCAGGCGGTCCAGGGGGTGTAAGTGCTCGTGGACCATTGGTATATCATGAACTGGGTGGTGTTCGTAACCACGCCATTGGTTACGAGCGCGATCTCCAGCCTGGCGGTCCCTGTGAAGTTGCCGACCGCCACCGCCAGCGGAAGATAGTCGATCGCCTTCTGATACGAGCCGCTCATTTGGAAGCTGGACGATTGGTATAGTACCACCAGGTTGGTCAGGGATATAGTATCGAGCACCAGTACGACATCATTCATGCCATTCAGGTCCATGTCCCCGATGGCGATGTCCGTGATGTTGCGTGGAAGGGTCACGCTTGTCTTGTTGGCGTTCGAGAAACCGTTGGCACGATCGCAGAAAAAGATGTCCAGTTTGTCCGAACCCTCATAAATGACCGCAACGTCTTCGAGGCCATCATTGTTCAGATCCGCCAAGACGCTGTTCTTCGGTTCGCCGGCGATTATCAGGGTATTGGTAAAATTATCAAAAAGTGTCGACCCGTCATCGAACCCGGGGTTGTCATAAAGGGTATCCAGTGGCGGCGCAACCGGTGGGACTGCTATGGAAGGAGGGGCCGCGCTAAGGACGAATAGGACTAACAGCACGGCTATCGCTAATTGTTTCATACCCATCCCGATTCTTTAGATATTCATCTATGCGGATAAATAATTTCCCTAAGGCTGGATGAGCCTTTCCGTTTTATACCACCCTTAAAAAAGGTAGAGGTCCTCACTCCGGCACCAAGTTCTCGAACAACGTTTGCGCCAGCTCCTTCGCTTTCGTCTTATCGTTCAAGGGGTGCACCAGCACCCTTCCGCTGCCGTATATGGTGATGTCCAGCTTTCCGAGCTTCGTCACTAGGTAGAGCTCGTGGGATTCCACCTCGTAGCCTTTCGCCCTGAGGGCATCGCACGACCGGGCGAGGTCGAACCTTACCTTCTCCAACGGTATCGCGGACATGGAGTCGCTCCGGCAGATGCGCTCCACCCTGAACTTCATCCCTTCAGCTCCTTGAGCATCGCGAAGGCGTCCTTCCGGAAGCTTTCCAGGGTGCTTTCGTTGACGATGATGGCATCCGCGAGCGCTATCGTATCCCCCAAGCCCCAGCCGAGCTCCCTGCGGTCCCGTTCGTCGAACTCCTCCCGGTCCCGGGGGGCGTCGGACCTTCCCCGGCTGACCAAACGGGGGAACCTGGTGGAAGGGGCGCTGTGCACGGCGATGATCTTGACCTGCTCACCGAAGGCGGAACGGAAGACGTTCACCTCGGACATGCCGCGGCAGCCGTCTATGAGCGTATCACCTTCACTGACCAAAGGAACGATTCTCTTGGCCCAGATGTCGTACCCGTGACGCTGTCGTTCTTCATGCGCGAACTTACCCACGTCCTGCGGCGGGATGCTGTTCTTAGCAGCCTCCGCTCTGACGACGTCTCCCATCCTTCGGACCTGGTATCCCAGCTCAAGAGCTACGGACACGAGCTCCTCCTTGCCCGCTCCGGGCATTCCAGTTAGGATGAGGACTCCCATGACGCTCAGAGCAAATTCCCAGCTATGTCGTCCAGATGGCGGTCGCAGTACACGCAGCGCAGCATCGGCGGGTTCTTCGACTCGACGATGAACTCCGGCTCCACCGGTTCGTTCTGGTTAGTGATGCAGTTGGGGTTGCTGCACATGGCCTTGCCGACCACACGCTCAGGCATCTTGACGTTGTACTTCTCTGCCACGTTAAAATCGCGTATGATGTTGATGGTGGCCTTCGGCGCTATGAGCGCTATCTTGTCCACTTCCTTGGGGTCAAGTTCCCGGTCCTCCACCTTCACCACGTCCTTCCAACCCTCCTTTTTAGAGGGAACGTGCATTAGGACGCTTACCGGGGATTGCACTATACCGCCGTCGGTCATGCCAATGATCCGCAGGACCTTCAGGGCCATGCCGCAGTCGATGTGGTCTATCACCGTTCCATTGCGGATCGGGGTGACCTTGAACTCCTTCATCATAACTCACCTCCCAGGACCAGGTTGAGAAGCGCCATCCTCACCGGCACTCCATTGAACGCTTGCTCGAAGTATTTGGCGTGCGGCGTCTCGTCCACCTCCGGGTCGATCTCGTCGACCCTCGGCAAGGGGTGCATAACGATGAGGTCGCTCTTCGCTTCCCGCAGCAGCTTGCGGTCCACCCGGTACATGCCGGCCACCTTCTGGTACTCGGCGAGATCGGGGAACCTCTCCTTCTGGATGCGGGTCACGTAAAGAACGTCAGCATCGGCGATGGTATCCTCGAGATGGCTGGTCAGCTTCGGCTTCCCCCCGGCCTTTTCCACCTGCTTGACGGTCTCCTTGGGCATCTGCAGCGCGGACGGCGCCACGAAGGTCAGCTCCACGCCGAAGGAACTGAGGGCCTCCGCCATGGAATGCACGGTGCGGCCGTACTTCAGGTCGCCGACCATGACCACCTTGAGCTTGTCGAAGTCCTTCTTGATGCGCTTGATGGTGAAGAGGTCCAGGAGCGTCTGCGTGGGGTGCTGCCCGGCCCCGTCCCCGGCATTTATGACCGGCCTAGAAGAGAATCGCGCGGCAAGCCTGGCCGCCCCCTCCCGAGGGTGCCTTATGACAATAATATCCGAATAGACCTCCACCATGCGAATGGTGTCGGCGAGGGATTCGCCCTTGGATATGGAGCTCATGGACGGCACGCCCAGGTCGGTTATACGGCCGCCCAGGCGCATCATGGCGCTCTCGAAGGACATCCTGGTTCGCGTGGACGGCTCGAAGAACAGCGTGGCCAGGATCTTACCGTCCAAAGCCTTGGAGCTCATCTCCCCTCGAGCATAGGGTATCATTCTCTCGGAACGTTCCAAAACCTCCTCGATCTGCTCTCTTGACAGATCGCGGATCGACACAATGTCCATTCCTGCGAAGCTCATGCTCTCAGTGTTGAATCCCCAAGACCGTATTTGACTCTTGGCATGGCCGTCCGTTGGCTGACCGCGAGCCTAGCTAGCCAACCCTATCCCGTTGAAAGGAAGGGATCAATCGGTGTCGGTCGAGCCGAACTGTTCCAAAGCGTTCTGCATCTTCTTGTACCAGGTCTCCACGCAGCTCTCCAGCTTCTCCCGCAGCTGCCTGCGGCCTATCGCCCGGTACACATGGAAGTATCCGCCGCGAGGTATGCTGTGCGTTTCTCTAAAAACCATGCCGCAGCTAAGCATCTTCTGCAACGCCCTGTACACAGTGGAACGGTCCTTGCCCATCTGGTCGGCCAGGTCGTTGGCGTTCAGCGGACCTGTATCCAGTAGCCTCTCGTACACCTCCACCTCGAAACTGTTCAAACTGTAGGCGCACTGGACCAGGTCCTGGCAGCTGTTGACGTCCTTTATGGACTCTGGCATGCTATGTCGCTCCTTCCCTAAGAAAAGCTTATAAACTAACAGTTATATATAATTGTTGCACAACCGTGCAAAACCGCTATGGTGACTACTATGGACAAGAACGATACGCTTGATGCCAAGGGCCTGATGTGCCCTATGCCGATCGTGAAGCTGGCCAAGAAGATGAAGGAAATGAAGGTGGGAGAGGTCCTTGAGCTCATCGCGGACGACGTGGGATCTAAAGAGGACGTCCCGGCCTGGTGCAAGAGGACCGGCAACGAGCTCATAGGCCAGAAGGAAGAGGGCGGAGCGTTCTACTTCTACATCAAGAAGGTCCAGTGAGGGCCTTCCCTTAACGAGGTGACTTATATGGCAGAGACCAAGAAGTTCGCAATGGTGGTGTCGGAGGGCAGCTTCGACAAGGCCATGATGGCCATGATGATGGCCAACACGGCCGCGAGCATGGGGATCGAGACGCACATTTTCTACACGTTCTTCGGACTGAACCTCCTGAAAAAGGGGGCCAACCCGAAGATGAAGGGAATGATGCGCTTTTTCACCGGAATGATGATCAAGAAGATGAAGGGGATCGGACTCGAAGGCTATAAGGAGCAGATGGAAATGGCCAAGGAGCTCGGCGTGAAGATTTACGCCTGCAACACCTCCATGAGCATGATGGGCATAAAGCAGGAGGACCTAATCGATGGAATAACCGTGCTCGGCGCCGCTGCTTTCCTGGACATTGGGACCGATTCCGACATGCAGCTCTTCATCGGCTGAAGGTGATATTGTGAAGTCCAAATTGTTCATCACATTGAAATCGCCGCACGAGTTCGGCGGGCTGGAGCTGGTCCGGTCGTCAGCCAAAGGCTCCCAGAGCGCCCTGTTATTGTTCGAGGACGCGGTGATTTTCGCCGCCAACGCCAAGATGGGCAAGGAGCTGCTTTCCGCGGTGCAGGACGTCTACGTTATCAAGGACGACTGGGAGGCTCGCGGTCTGCCGCTGGCCGTCCCGGAGTTCAAGATAGTGGACTACCCGGAGGCTGTCGACCTGATAATGGAGAGGTACGAGCAGACCATCACGGTGTGAGGTGACAAGATGAAGACAATGGTTATCCAAGTGAGGACCGGGACCATGATGAACATGGACACCAACATCGCCGTCAAGCTTGCCGAGGCCGCTTTGGACAAGGGCTACTCCGTCCGGATGTTCGGTTACGGGGAGGCGGTGACGCTGGTCAAGGAAGGGCAGGACCCCAAGCGCTTCCCCAACGTCGGGAAGGAGACCCAGGGGCTGGTTGGAAAAGGTCTGGAGGTGGTCGTCTGCGAGACCTGCTGCAAGGCCCGGGGAATACTGAGAGGGGAAGAGATCGAAGGCACCAAGATCGGAAGCCTGACCAACGACCTGTCCAGGTTCGTGGCCGAGGGCGACCGCATGGTGACCATAGCGAGGTGATTGAAATGGCCGAAAGCTTGCTGATATTGGTTACCAAGCCGCCCTACGGCTTCGAGGAGGCCTTTGCCGGTCTACGCGCGGGCCTGGGCATGCTGGCATCAGGACAGGTGCCGGTTTCGAACGCGTTGCTCGTCGGCGAGGGGACACTGAACGCGGTGGCCGCTCAAAGGCCGGAAGCGGTGCGCATGCCTTCGAACGCGGAAGCGATAAACGACCTCCTGGATTTCGAAGCGAAAGTGTACGTGGTCAAGGAGGACCTCCTGCATCTGGTCGGCGACGTCCCGCTCCTGGAAGGGGTGGAGGTCATCGATTGGGAAAAGGCTCGCCTGGTCATCGACGAGCATGATATGGTCACCACCTTCTAAACCCCTTCTCAAATCCCTTTTGACCATTCTTTTTTAATAGGGATGCCAATCACCGTCACATGTTGGAATTGCTGGCCAGGTCGGGGACCGCCCGCCGCTGCCTCTGGTCCGTGGACGGGACCAAGGCCGAGACCCCCGGAACTTTCGTTTTCGAGGGGGGAGCGGAAGGTCTGGTGCTGAACATCGCCGGCGATTCCCCCGTCCTTCAGGTGGACGGGCGGACGGTCCTGGAGATGAAGGGGAACGGTCTGCTTCCGCCCTTCCGGGCCCGCAGCGGGATGAAGGACAGCTGCCTTACTCCCCTTCTCGAATCGGAGGAGATCGCCGTTCTCGAGGGGGCCTTCGAGCTGCGCCGCGACGCCCGCTCCTTCGTCAAGGCCATGGTGGAGCTCCGGCAGAAGGTGGGCCGGTCCAAGCTGATCTACGCCCCCGGCATCGCCGATGCCTCCAACATCGCCCTGCTCGCGTATCTGGGCGTCGATCTGTTCGACACCTCGCTGATCGATCACCGGGCGGCCATCGGACATCTGTCTTTGGCGGAGGGGTCCATGCACGCCTCCGATGCCGCATGGGTCCCGGAGGGTGCCGACCTGCGCTCTCTCAACCGCGAGACCATGCACCGGGAGCTCGCCCTGGTCAGGCGCATGATATCCTCGGGTCGAATGAGGGAGTTCGCCGAGCTGCGCTGCCATTCCACCCCTTGGAACGTGGCCGCCCTACGCATATTCGATGATGAGCATTACCTTCACCAGGAAATCGACTTCTCGGTCATCGGTCCTCGCTTCTACTGCAACTCAAAGCAATCGCTGGTCCGGCCGGACGTCCGGCGGTTCCGGGAATTGGTCAAGTCCCGTTTCCACCGCCCCGAGCATCGCAAGATACTGCTTCTGATCCCCTGCTCGGCCAAGAAGCCCTATTACACCTCGAAGAGCCATCAGCTGTTCCGACAGGTGCTCTGGGAGGTCCCCAACTCGCAGGTGGTGCAGGAGATGATCGTGACCTCCCCGCTGGGCACCGTGCCGAGGGAGCTGGAGCTTTTCTATCCTGCGGCGCAGTATGACATCCCGGTCACCGGGCATTGGGACCGCGAGGAGGAGGCGATGGTCCAGGACATGGTGCTGTCCATGGCCTCTCAAGGTTACGACCAGGTCATCCTGCATCTGGGCGACGAGGGGCCCATCATCCAAGAGGTGCTGGATGGAACGATAACTTCCAACGGCTCTCCCACTTCCAACGAGTCCCTGGGCGTGCTGAAGGAGACGCTAAAGGAGATGTGCTCCAAGTACGGCCGGATCGACCCGTCCCTGGATCGCTGGGCGGCCATGTCGTCGGTGGCCGGCTATCAGTTCGGTCCCGGCGGCGAGGCGCTTCTGGAGGAGGCGCACGTCCTCGGCAACTACCCCTTCATGAAGATCATGCGACGCAAGGAGCAGCTGGGGATGCTGAACCCCGAAAGGGGAATGATATCCCTGACCGTGGAAGGTGCCGAGGCCATCCTATCGCTCATTCCCAAGGTCACCATGGGGGACTTCGAGCTGAAGGGCAGCCTGTTCGCCGTCGGCGTGAGCGACGCCGACCCCTCCATAAGGGCCGGGGAAGAGGTGGCCATAATGCGCAACGGCAAGATCGCCGGGGTCGGCGTGGCGGCAATGGGCGGACGGGAGATGGTGGAGATGCGCCGCGGCGAGGCCGTCAAGGTCAGGCACAAGCGCAAATGAGGTCACTTTCGTCCATATTTTTTCTATCCATCAACATCTTGGGGCGTTCGGCTTTCGGTGACCTCTCCCCTTCCTGCCTTTAATACCCGCAGGGCGTACCATATTTTGCAGGCAAGAAAGCCTATCACGATGAATACCATCCCAAGGCCGTGGGGGGACAGGTGCCCCCGTCCCTCCCGCCTACATTTTTTTCACTGTATACAGAACCGTTCCACCTCATTTCACCGCTCATCTGGACGGGCATATTTGCCCATATTTATCATTTATATAAAATCATGATTAAGTATATATTCGAATATTTTTTTTACTGACCTCGCTCAGACTATTCCTGCCTGAGAACGTGATGAATATGGGATTCAAGGGGGAAGTTGGATCAAGCGTGCTGCGGCACTCGGTGGTTCTGATAGCGCTATCTCTCGTCATTGGCGGGGGGCTATCGGCCTTCGGGACCGCGTCCGCGGCGGTGGATGGGGATTTCGAATATGAGCTGATCAACGGCGGTACCGCTGTTTCGATCATCGGTTACCACGGAATCGGCGGCGACGTCGTCTTGCCCAGCTCTATCCTCGGTAAGCCGGTGAAGAAGATCGCCAACAGCGCGTTCGAAGGTTGCGAGAACATCGAGACCATATCGTTACCTGAGAGCCTGACGGCCATCGGTCATTATTCTTTCATGACCTGCCGCAACCTCACTTCGATATCTATACCGGCGAACGTCACCAGCATAGGGATCTACGTCTTCAACGAGTGCGGATCGTTGGTATCCATAGATGTCGATGCGGACAACCCCAACTATGCCAGTGTGGACGGGGTTATGTATGACAAGGGGCTCACCAAACTGTGGCAATGCCCCGGGGGCAAGTCGGGCGACCTGAGCATACCCGAGGGGGTGGCCACCATAACAGCCTGGTCCCTAAGCTATTGTGACAAGTTGATCAACGTTAGCATGCCCGATTCCGTGACGGTGGTCGAGGCCTTCGCCTTCATCGGCTGCTCGGCCATGAACTCGGTCAGGCTTTCCAACAACCTCACCGTGATCGAAGCTGGAGTGTTCAGCGAATGCTCGGGACTGATCAATGTTCAGATACCGCAGAACACTACCGCCATCGGGGATTGGGCCTTCGAAAACTGCCGTTCACTGACCTCGGTCTCCATTCCCACAGGGGTCGTTTCCCTCGGGGTTCACTCCTTCGGAAATTGCGAACAGCTGACCGGCATTTCCGTTCCGGAAACGGTCGCATACATTTCCAGTGGCGCGTTCAGCGGATGCACCCTGCTGAGCGATATCACCCTTCCAGAAGGGATATCGGTCATCGAGAACGCTCTGTTCATGAACTGCCGATCGATGGGATCCCTGGTCATCCCAAGCTCCGTGAGCGCCATCAACGAGAATGCCTTCAACGGCTGTTCGTCACTGCGCAACATCACGATACCGGCCAACGTCACCTACATAGGCGATAGGGCGTTCTCAGGATGCAGTGGGCTGAGCCGCATCGTGTTCAAAGGGGATGCGCCCTCCACCGGGAACGACTGGGCCGATGATTGGGATGAGGACCTGTCCGTTTACTTCTTCGAGGGGGCCACCGGTTTCACCACTCCGACCTGGGGCGGTCTGCCCTGCTCGCTCTATCCATCCATTCCGGGGGCACCGACCAATGTGGCCATGGCTCCTCTAGGAGATACGGTCACAATCTCCTGGAACGCCCCGCTCGATGATGGAGGGGCGGTAGTAGACTATTACATCGTATACCAGAACGGTGTGCCGATATGCAACACTTCTACGGACCGGGTGACTATCTACGATCTCCTGGACGGGGAGGCCTATGAGTTCACAGTGGTGGCCCACAATTTCGTTGGAGTGGGGGAGGAATCCTCTCCGGTGACGTTCACGGTCGAGGAGGATGACCCCGAGGATGACGGGTCGAACGGTATCGATTCGACCATGGTCCTTCTGGTCACTGGAGCGGGTCTAGCGATCGTCGCGCTAACGGCCGGTCTACTCATCTGGAAACGCAAGCGAAACGGTTGACCCCCTAAAGAAGGGCGGTCATCCGGTCAAACCTTTTTCATCTATTCCAATTCTCATCATCTGAAAAATTTGAAAGGCGAGGTGTCCATAGGGCGTCTGGGAGAGTACCTCTTTTCAAGGAACATCAGGCATAATGGCCATGGCATGACCGATGATGCGAACTTCCAAATAGGGGACGCGAACATGAACGCTCGGTAAGAAAGATGCACATACGGCAGGTGCGATAACAGCTATCTTCCTTGAAAAGATGCTAAGTAGGTGTGCATTATGACATATATCAGTCCCGGATTACTAAACTAGAGGCGATTACCATTTCGAACTATTCCATCCAAAATGTCGTGGCATCCGCAAACCTAGGCACGGAGCTCGACCTCACCGAACTCGCGCTCAATCTGAACGGGGCTGAATACGAGCCCGAGACCTTCCCAGGGCTGATCTTCCGGATAAAGGAGCCTAAGACGGCGACCCTACTGTTCCGCAGCGGAAAGCTGGTCTGCACCGGGGCGACCAACCTGGACCAGGTCAACAAAGCAGTAAAGACGGTGGTGGCCAGCATCAAGAAGGCAGGCGTGAAGATCAACGGGGTCCCGCCGGTCACGGTGCAGAACATCGTCGCCTCGGCGGACCTGGGTCAGCCGGTCAACCTTTCCTCGGTGGTGATAACTTTAGGTTTGGACCGCGTGGAGTACGAACCGGAGGTGTTCCCCGGATTGGTCTATAGGCTGACCGAACCGAAGGTGGTAATCCTTCTCTTCGGGTCCGGCAAGCTCGTTTGCACCGGTGCGAAGGTCCCGGAGGACGTCGAGGCCGCGGTGAACAAGATCAAGAACGAGCTGCGTTCCGAGAACCTGCTGCTTTGATGCCGCACCGATCGTGCCCGGGCCACGAAAGGTCTGCCACGATAATCTCGAACGGTGATCTCCGACCATAGGAGTAGGGGCGCCCTCATTACATGGTGACTGGGGCGGTCACCCCCGTTCTCCTCCGCATATATTTTTTCAGGGCCTCTTGACCCAAAGATGCTCTTCGACCTTCTCGACAGGGGCGAGAGAATCGTATAGACGGTTGGACGGCGCGGGCTCCTCCCCCGATCCTATAAAGGCGTATCTCACCCCGCTCTGGCGCAATCTGTGGAAACATTCCAACACGCAAGCCCTGGCCAATCCATGGCGTTGGAAATCGGGATGGGTGCCGATGGGATCGATCTCCGTGTAACCTCTCTTCCAATCGATGCGCGCATCGCAGAAGCTGGCGCAGCGGCCGTCCGTGGACACGGCAACGATGTTCCAATCGTCCGAGTAGCCGGGGGCGCTGATCTTGGAGCGGTACCAATCCATGTTCAGCACCGGGCGGCCGAAGGCGCCCCTCACCGCCTCCACATATCCTTCAGGGTAACCGTACTCGGCAATGGTCATCAGGCGGAAGCCCTCCTTCAGGTCCACCTGCTCGACCGGCAGGCGCAGATCGTACTTGCGGGTGAAACCGGCGCTTTCTCCTTTCTCGTAACCGCGCTCGAGAAGGATCCGCTGCCGCCATATATCCGTGCTGAACGCCGTGGTGGTCAGGGGTGCCCTCTCCCTCCTCCATACGTCCTCTGCCCATCGTAGCATCTCATCTTCGAGGTCCCGGTGGTCCGGGTGCACCTGCAGGCTGAAATCCTTTCCCCGTTCCGAGATCACGAATGCCACTGGCATTCCGTCATATCTCCAGATGTGCAGATTGCGTTGGAAGAAAGCGGGATCGTCCTGATAGGTGATCGCATTGCCTCCCAATCGCCAGTCCCAGATGCGATTCAGGGACCAGTTCTGCAGACAACGGTAATAAGAGAAAGATTCGCCCAGCATCTCGGCTAACTGAGCAAGCTCTTCTCGGCTGCCGTCATGGTCTTTATGCACAAAGGTTCCCATGGGTAATTAGGTCATGTAATGAATGCTGGATAAATAAATGATGAGAAGGAGTGCAGGTGTCGGTCTTCACCATTAGACATATCCAGACACCTCCCATTTTGATTCAATCTGAGGGGTTTTCACACCTGGCTGGGAGCCAGACAACTCTTTTCCGTTCCAGGTCATCAGAGCTTCCCTTATCGCCAAATCCTGTTTTCTCCGACAATAGCTATTCTCCGTGGTCTTAGTGGTGCTGTGACCCATTAGAACAGACACAGATTCAATGCTCATACCCTCGTCAAGTGCCAACTGTCCGAACGTTCTGCGGCACTTCCGAAGATCGAACTTTATTCCTGTGTCCTTCTCAACCAAGGTCTTCAGCTTCTGAAGGCTGTTTCCCGAATAATATCCGTCCCCTTTGTCTCTCAAGGCTGGAAAGAGTGCTTTGTTATTAGGACAGTATTCAGCAACCTTCTTTGCTCTCAATTTCAAGTATCTGGTCAGTATTCTATGGACTTCTGGCCTTACGGGAATGTCCCTGGCCTGTCCGTATGTCGCTTCTCCCTTGACCCTTCTGGCATGAAACATCCATTTTTCAGAGTCAAGATCCCCGACATCGCAAAGGCAGAGCTCCTTATTCCTAAGTCCGGCACAAGTCGAGAGCATAACGACAGAATACGCTTTCAGCAACTCCCAATCATCATCCCTGACATTCTCGGATGCTCTCACGATCACGTCGAAGTCAGGTTCATCAATGGGCGGAAAACGTCCCTGTCGTCTTTTTGGAACCATCGTTCTGTATTTGACTTTAAACTGTTCAACAGCTGGATTACCGGCGAAGGCTAACAAATTTTTCAAAGCTGTTAGATCATGAGCTATCTCGCTTTCCTTCAAACCTAAGGATTTGCGATATCCCATGAATGCCAGGACGTCTTCGGCGGTCATCTTCTCAGGGTTCAATGACTTCATCTTACCATTTTGAACCAGCAAAGTCATGTCATTGTTCATTCGACGGTATCTCCTATTATGCTCCTTCCTTGTGTTCTCCGCATAATTGCTGCCTATTGTTTCCAGATACTTGTTCGCCCAGGCTAGAAGGGGATAACGTCCAGCCATATTCCTCCCCTTCCTTTTTCTTCCTGGTTTATTCCTGACCACGGAGGGATCACTACTGCCAGGCTTCCGCTTGGCATTCGAACCCTCGGAAGAAGAATGGGAATCTGGACTAATTAATTTTGATTGAGAATTGTCTTTAGTTGAAGGTGTAACACCACAATGTCCTGATCCATTCCCAGGGAAGGCCATTGACCTTTCGGACTCCTATGCTTTTATTTTTCATGTTTTGACCCTTAAGGGCAAAGAATAGAGTGGTGCACAGTTTAAGTTCAGAGGTATTAAGCAATAGGCGTCAGGTCAGTTTGTTTTACATCTTGAGATGGTCACGCACCTTAAGTGCATATTTAAATGCTTTATATAGTTTATAAAGGTTTTGACAAATATTTATTTAATTTGTCTAATTTATATTATCAGTTATAATTTAATAATTTTATGGATAATTTTATATTAGATAGCTTATTTTCCATAAACTATGGAAGGAGGAATGAATGCTTCTCCATCTTCTAAACCAGAAGAGAAGAAAAAATTTCCCTGGCTAGTACTTGTAGTCGTAATGATTATCATATCTCCAATAATTTTCGTTGCATTCAATCCTTCCATCTCCTTTCTTCCTTTTATAAAGGATAGCGACGATGATGGAACACCGGATAGTGAAGATCCATTTCCTGAAGATCCCAACGAATGGAAGGATACCGATGGGGATGGATATGGTGACAATTCAGACGCCTTCCCAAATGATCCAGATGAATGGCAAGATTCTGACCATGATGGTGTCGGCAACAATGAAGATGATTTTCCAAATAATCCACAAGAGCAAAGGGACTCGGATAATGACGGAATTGGTGACAATGCCGATATCTATGATCACGGAAATGCGATGATTAGAATCAACGTCGATTATTTTGATGGCGATCGTGGCGCAGATAACTGGCAGTCAGATGAAGACGTATTATTCACGATCAAAGTTGACGTAAATCCTTCATCGACGTTCCAATCTTATGATTATGAAGGAACCAGTAGGATATTCTATGAATCTGCAACATTGACCGATCCATATTCATTCGTTGTGGACATAGATGATGATGTCACCCGTATTCGATTTACAATTGAAGTCCGTGATTATGACGACGGTTACTTACCCGGATTTGGATATGTTTACATTGATTACAATCCCGCTCCCGGCTCAATAAATCAATGTTGGATGGTCCACACTGTAAATAATCCATACAATCAGAGTTGGGCTTATGATGGGGCTGATGATGGAAAGGAAGAAGCAGATTGCATTCTAAGTTATTCTATCGAATTGATCCATTAGATAAAAGATAATAAAACCGGCGCATCCGCGCCGTTGGCGGTCGCACATTTAGTGCGCCCTTGAGGGGATGGCCTGGGGAAACACACCCCTGTTACCAAGTGCATAGAAACGGTTCTTTTATGTTAACATCGTTATTTTTTCCAAAATTATTTTTATTTATTCAGATGGTCATACAATATTATTATGATTAATATTTTAAAATTATAACGATGAAACTTTTAAAAATGATGAACCATAATTTAGGTTGGCTTTATTATGAAATGCCCAAATTGTGAGATGGAGAACCCTGAGGGATCATCATTCTGCAACGGTTGTGGTGCATCGACGAATCCTTTTAAAAGTAAGGATGCACCCTCAATAAAATGGATAAAGAACAACCAGACTCTGGTAATATTAGGTGCCATCGGCATCGTATGTTTACTGTTGTTATTGGCCTATTCTAGCGGTTTGATTTTTAAAACTAATGAGGTCAAAATTACAGTAGTTTGTTCTGGTGATTGGGTTTGTGCTTATGGCGATCAATCCGGAATACAATCAATTAGTGGAACTGGAACAAAAACAGTTACGTTACAAAGGCCAAACAATGTTGATGATTGGGCAGTGGTTGCCAATGCAATGAGTCTGTATGGCAATTATCTCACGGTAAAAATTACCAAAATGGACGGAACAGTATTGGCTCAGAAATCAGGCAATTTTGGAATGGTTATGGTAACTGCTGAAATCTAAAACATATGTCTTCCAGCATTCCTTATAATTGCATACATGATTAGACGCAATATGGGTTCGATTAACCCGAATTAGTTTTTCCTCCTTCCATAAACGAGTCAAAATCGATCATGCAGCTCGGACAAAGCGTTATGAGCCGTCCCATCGAAAACTCCCTCGCATCATCTTCATCGAACACGATGGTACAATACTCAACAGTAGGCTGAGCTGCTCTTATCACATTACCATTCATCCTGGCACCGCACCTGTCGCATACAATCTCATTTTTCATCACTCATCACCTGGAGGTGGCAAAACAAAATCATGGAATTTTGTTTGCCTGGGAGGTCGGAATTTCATTATATTGTAAGATGGTATCAAACACCCATCATGACACAGGGATGGCGGTTTTATGCCTGGAATTAGCCCCCATTGGCCCTTGATATGAAAACCATTGACCAGATCCAGATCAACGCCTTCCCAGCAAGTGGACTTGGCGATATATTTGGTCAAATATCCGGCAATACTCCGATAATCATGTTTATTGACCTGCCGAATATCCACCTTGAATGAATCGCCGGTAATGGTCTGCCATTCCCTAGATATCAATGCCTGATCGATGAAAGGAGAATCTATCACCAAGTGGATATGGTTCGGATACTCAACTGTGGCAACCCACGCCCCAATGGCCTTGGCGTGAATCTCTCTCAAAACTCTGAACAGTTGCTTTCGCATCTGCCAAATATCTCTATCTTTGGCAACGAACTCCACGGCTGATTTATTATAACGAAGAGTAAGAGTCAAGAACTTAGGATTTTTAAAATTGTTTACTCCACGATAAAATGTCTTAAAGGTCTTCCTCTTCCACTTCTTGGCACATGATGGACAGATCTGAGGGAAACGAGATCCACAGCCTACGATAACTCGAATCTGTCTTCCACATTCATAACAATCAAGATCAACCATATATGGCTTAACGCAAGAATCTGAAAAATCATAGAGATCATCGTTATAATTCTCTAAAGGCTGAACATCATCCAGCCCACTTTTTCCATGTCTACGAACAAGCGAAGACGGGGAATCATCACCCAAGACGATTCCCCCTGCAAATTGAAATATTCAGATTTGAAATCGAAAAAATAAAGATGAAAGGGGTTTGTGCGAAAACCCTTTTGATTGAAATCAAAAAATAATTCTCTGGATAAGAGAAAGAGTGCAGGTGTCGGGATTCGAACCCGAGTGTTTAGCTTGGAAGGCTAAAATCCTGACCGCTAGATTACACCTGCGCGGTGCCGTCATAATAGAGATTCCATATTTTAACCCTTCCATAAGGTAAAAACAACTGGTGCCAAGGTTGGAAAATAAAAGGTGAGGCTAGTGGAAAGTGTAAGGGGGGGGGGACTCTCCACTAGAGTCGTTCCTGGAACGTATGAACCTATCGGCTCATGATCTTCAGGTCATTGATCAAGCCCCACAGCTCCATGGTTTCCTGTCCCTGCTGGTCCAATTCGAAGGCCATCAGCTTCAGGTCCCTGATGGTGTGGGTCTTCATCCACTCAACAGCATGACCATCGTACATCTGTTCCGAGAGCGAACCCTCATTTCGCCTCATTTGCATCCCATCCGTCCGACTATTGTCGGACAAATATTGTTATTGCGTCACAGGGTATATATAACTTGCCTTCTCAATATCCAGCATCATCAGGGACCATACGTTTGAACCCAAATTTAGTAAAGTGCGTTGGTCAGACAAAAAGCAAATAAATGTATGACAATCGCAAAATGGAAAGTTCGACAAAGATATTAATCGTCTGGGCTCCATTCAAGTCAGGACAGGTGGGCAGATGGGATTGTTGAACAGCTTGTTGGATGCGGAGGCGAGGGCCGTCAAAAAGGCCGTAAGATCATTGGACGCGGCTGACAAGCATATGCAATTGAAGGAGACGGACAAGGCCATCGCGGAGGCCGACAAGGCCCGGGGCGCCCTGGAGGGTCTGGACCCCAAGGTCGTGGCCAATCTCAAGGAGTATCGCAGCGCTCTTTCCCGCGTCATAAACGTTTACCTGGACCTGGGCATCACCGCCGTGCCCCTGGAGGTCCTGGACCGCTTCATCAAGGCCCTGCCCAAGGACGTTCCGGGCATCAAGCTGAAGGTCGCCGCCCTGAGAAAGATGAACCGACCCGAGGACGCCCTTGCCATCCTGGACGAACTGGTCGTCAGCTTCCCTAACGACCGTGACACGCACATTCAAAGGAAGGACATCCTGCTCAAGCTAGAGAGACCGGGGGAGGCCATGCAGGCGCTCCTGAAGGCCTTGGACGCCGATCCCTTGAACGAGGAGACCTATGACCTCATCCTGGAGATGGCGGACGACAGGCCGCTATGGCTGGGGCGCAAGGCATCCGCCCTCATCCACAAGGACAAGGCGGAGTCGGCCCTCTTCGAGCTGGACACCGCGCTCCAGATGTCCCCCAGGGACCTCACCCTGATGGTGATCAAGGTGGAGGCGCTAGAGGCGTTAGGAAAGCAGGAGGAGGCGGACGACCTGCTGGAGGAGGTTCTGCAGCGGGACCCTCTGAACCGGGCGGCCAACCTTACCATGGCCAGGAGGGCCAAGGTCGCCGGGAAGGGCACCGAGGCCATTGAATATTACAAGAACGTGCTGCGTTCGGACCCGGAGAACGTTACGGGCTGGTCGGAGGTGGCCGCGCTCCTGATGGAGCTGGGCCGGTTCGAGGAGAGCCTGCGTTCCTACGAGCGACTGAAAGAGATAATGCCTGACGATCTCCCCGCCCTCAAGGGTCGGATGAACGTCCTGGCGGCCATGAAGGACCTCACCGGGCTGGACGAAGCGGCCCAGGAGATGCTGGGGTTCGCCCCTGGCGATCCCTCCGCCCGCCTTTTCATAATCGATACCTTCCTTTCACTGGACGCGGAGAAGGAGGCCGGACCCTACTTGGACAAGGCGCTAGAGACCTTCCCCAAGAACCTGGAGGTGATGGACCGCCGGCGGTCCCTGCTCTCCAAGCACAAGAAGTTCCAGGAGGTCATCCTCGTCAGCGAGGCCCAGCTGTCGATAAGATCGGACCATCTTCCGGCCTTACAGGACCTGGGGCGGGCCCAGATGGGTCTGGGCAATGTCGTGGAAGCCATCAAGACCTTCGAGCGCGGTCTGAAGATATGGCCGGACGACCCTGTGATGCTGGAATCGCTGCGTGAGTGCTTCAAGCGGGCCGCCCGGGACAAGGACGTGGCCGAGGTTAGCGACCGTTTGCTACGCGTCAAGCCGAACGACAAGGCCGCCCTGTTCGACAAGGCGGTGGCCGTCGATCGCCTGGGACGGAAGGAGGAGGCCATCAACCTCTACGGTCAGGTCCTTACCATAGATCACAACGACGTGGACGCCTCCATGGGCGTATCGGTGGCGCTGTTCTCACTGGAGAAGTACGAGGAGGCTCTGGCCCGGGCGGTGCAGGGCGCCCTGCACGACCCGGACAAGCTGGTCTTCTGGCGCATACAGGCCGATTCTCTGTTCATGCTGAAACGGTTCGAGGAGGCGGTGAAGGCGTACGAGAGGGCGATCGCCCTCTCCCCGCAGGAGCAGAAGCTGATCTATCAGAAGGGGCTGTGCCTGGAGAGCCTGAGGCGTTTCGAAGAGGCCATCGTCTGCTACGATCAAGCCATAAGCTTGGACGCCAAGGACAAGAACGTCTGGATCAGCAAGGGGATAGCCCTGGAATGGCTGGAGAGGTACGAGGAGGCCCTGGCCTGCTACGATCACGCTCTTTCCCTGGATAAGGAGGGGCGCTTCGTGCATGCCCGGCGCGGTCAGGTGCTGGCGAAACTATCCCGCCACGAGGACGCCGTCGGCTCCTTCGATAAGGCCCTGGAGATGGGGCCCAAGGACCTGGAGGTGCTGGCCTCCAAGAAGAACAGCCTGAAGGCCTTGGGTCGCTACGAGGACATCGTGAAGGTCTGCGACCGCATCGTGAAGATCGAGCCGAAGAACAAGTCGGCCTGGGTGGACCGCGGCATGGCCCAGTTCCGCCTGAACAACTTCCCGGAGGCGGTGCGCTCCTACGACCGGGCCTTGGAGGTCGAACCGGGGGACATGCCCGTGCTCCAGCTGAAGAGGGCGGCCGTGGTGGCCAAAGGCGATGCCAATGAGATACTGAAGGTGTGCGAGGACATCCTGCGCATCGATCCGCGCAACAAGTCCGCCCTCATCGACAAGGCGGGGGCATTGGAAAAGCTCGGCCACCTGGAGGAAGCGCTCTCCACCTTCAACGCCGCGATCATGCTGGACGAATCGGACCCTCTGATGCACAAGGGCAAGGGAAAGGTGCTGACCTCCCTGGGCAAGTACGGTGAGGCGGCCGAGGCGTACGATATGGCGTTCCAGCTCAATCACGATGTTGACGCCCTCTCCCACAAGGGCCGGGCGTTGCTCATGATGCGGAACTATGATCTGGCGCTGAACGTCTTCGACCAGTGCATAGGCATGGACAGCACCGTTCCCCGCTACCACAGCGACCGCGGTAGGACGCTGGCGTCCCTCAACCGCCTGGAGGATGCGGTCGGCGCCTTCGATAAGGCGTTGGCGTTGGACCGCAACGACGCCCAGACCTGGAAGTACAAGGGGAACGCCCTGTTCCGCCTGGGAGAGATGGAGAACTCCATGATATGTTTGAACCGGGCATTGGACCTGGGGGCGGACGAGTTCTCCATCTTCAAGATGCGCGGTCGGGTGATGGAGGAGCTCGGCCGTCTTGAAGACGCCATGGACTCCTACGAGAAGGCGTTGGCCAAGGAGCCCAACGAGCCCTCCGTGCTGGAAGGCATGGCGCTCATCGAGGACCGGCTGGGCAACACCGGAAAGGCGCTGGAGCTGCTCGACCGCTCGCTGACGTCCGACCCGCGCAACCGGCACGGCTGGATGGAGAGGGCGGACATCGCCGAGAAGCTGAAGCGGGACGAGGAGGTGCTGAAGAGCTACGACAACGCCATCGGATTGGACCCCAGCGACCCGGCGGCCTGGAACGGAAAGGGGTTCGCCCTTCTGCGGCTGGGGCGTTACGAACAAGCCCGCCGCGGCTTCGAGAAGGCTTTGGAACTAAGTCCGAACATGACCTCGGCCAACGAGGGATTGCGCATGGCCGATGCGAAGCAGAGGGAGAAACAGATAGCGGAGATGGCCGGCAAGGTCCTGGAGTTCCAGTACCGCAACGGGCGGAGGATGAGCAAGGAGGAGGTGTTCCGCGAGGCGAACGTCCCATACCACATGCTGGACGACGTCTTCGCCTTCCTGGAGCAGCGCGAGTACGTAGATCCGGCGCAGCTCTCCGACGGGGAGTTCGCTTCCCTGGAGGTGCAGTCCCGCACCGCCCTGCTGATGTACTATCGTTCGGCGCGCAGCGGTCAGGGTGGGTTAGGCCTTTCGGACGTGTACTCGTCCCTGCCGGAGAGGGACATCGCCCAGGCCAAGCGCGTCCTTGGCTACATCGAGGGCGTGAACGATATCGACTTCACATACGTTATGCCGGACCAGGAAACGGAGAAGCTCCTGCGCACCGCGCTCAACATGCCGGAGGAGAAGCGCAACCTGTTCTCCCTGATGGAAGGGTTGAACATCGGCGTGTACAAAGCGCGCAACATCCTGGCGATCATCAATTCCCTGAAGACCGGCGAGCGCCCGGCGCCCATGCCCCGCTCCAAAGGTCAGCGCAATCCGCCGGCGCAGCGGGCCACCGACGACCTGTTCGTTGAGCAGCCGAAGAGGAAGAGGCCGGAGAAGGGCCCGGACGCGGTCATGCTGCCTAGCGCGAACGACCGCTACGATAGGGACGGGGTGCGTCTGTTCGGCCAAGAGGAGCGGGACCTCTACGATTCCATTTACCCCCAGAAGGAGAAGGAAAGGAAGAAACCGGAGAAGCTGGACGATACCCAGGGACGGAAATGCCTGTTCCACGGCGGCCTGGCCGTCTCCGCCTGTCCCAACTGCACCAGCATGTTATGCAAGGAGTGCCAGAGCGGAGGCAGGTGCCCGAGGTGCGGCTTCGTGCTTGGGGGAAAGGTGCAGAAGCAGGACGAGGAGGCGCCGTCCCCCTCGGAACCGGAGGAGCGCGACTGGAGCCGTCTGTGATCAATAATCGGAGATATCTGACTTCATGAGCTCCCTGAGGAGCACGGTTGCGTAACAGCCCTTTCCCAGGAAGAAGGAGGCGGTGTACTCATCCTCGCCAATGTCCAGGCGTAGGTCACGGTACTCGCAGACCAGCTCCCGGCGCGAGCCTCGCGAGGAGCAGTGCGGTATGGCCGGCACCAGAAAGTCCTGCGCCGACAGCCCCTCCCTTTCTATGGCATGGCGCTCTATCTCGCCCATCTCCCCTTCCGCCAGCACCGACTCGGAACCGAAGAGCGTAGCCGAGACGAAGGCCCGGCGGTCCCGCACCTGCCTTTCAACTAGGTCCAGGTTCACCCTGGTCACCGGCACCTGCTTGTCGTGATCAGGATTTCCATCCTTGTCCGCCGGCAGCACCACGTCGCCGACGATAGGGGCGTTCAACGGTATGCCGCGCCGTAGCCTTTCGGACAGCATCAGATTGAAAAGGTACGACTGGTAGGCGTGCACGAACATCATCTGCAGATTCGTCGGGAGGACGCAGATGGCCCCGGCATAATCCCCGGGGTTGCGGTCCAGAAATCCGATCACCATTCGTTCGAAGGTAAGCTTCCAAGGGAAGTCGCGAAGCGCCGCAGAGTAATCCCGATCGCGTTGCAGAGCTTCGCGTGCCGCCCGGGACCGCTCGTCCTCCTCCTCGCTGGGATTGCCGATGTAAAGGAGCACGGCCTGCTCCAGGTCGCCCTTCACTATCGCCCTGCCCACCAGGTGCGTTACCGGACGCACCGTGCCGAAGCGTTGCACGCCAAAGAAGTTCGGGAACCCTCCCAATTCTTTGAGCGAGGCCTCGGTCCCCTGCAATGAGGTTCGGAGCTCCTCGCCCCTCAGCGCGGTCTCCCTGACCTTGATCCTGAAGTTGTTCCCGACCAGGTCGCCGATGGTCATGCCGCGCTTGGCCGCGTATCCGCCTTCCACCTTCACCTGGGAGAGGCGAAGCGACATCACCTCCTCCACCGGCGCCTCGAAGGACATCAGCTGGCTGGTGACGGCCCGCTTGTCCTTGGTGCCTGCGAAGCCGACCCGGTTGCGGGATATGCCCAGCATCTTCGACATGTGGCGCACCAGGCGGTTGGTCTCCCAGTTGGTGGCGGTGACCCGAGCCACGCAGACCTTGCCTTCCGGCTTTTCCGGAGGGTACTTGGAAACCTCATCGACGACGAAGTCCTCCGCTTCGGCCTTGAGCCTGCCGCCACTGCCGGCGGTGTCGGAAAAAAAGACCTCCAGCCCTATCTCCTGTTCACGATGGCCGCTGGGCTGTACCATGAAAATTACTTCAGGTCCTTCTGCAAAGCTTCCCTGGCCTCCTTGAACTCGTTGGTCAGGGACTTGGCGGTCTTCTTGAGGGCCGACTGGGGCTTGCCGGTCTTGACCCGGATGAAAAGGGTGGGTTCCTCCATCTGGGCATGCCCGATGGTGTACTTCACCTCGGCCACGTCCTTGTCCTCCAGCAATCCCTGTACCAGGGGGGTGATCAAGGTCATGTCCGCTCCTTTGATACGGACCTTGATGGAGTCCTTTTCCTTCTCTAAGAGCTCGATCTCCATGAATTGGACCAATATGGGAGGGGGCTATAAACCTTTTGACATCACTCCACCCGCTTGAGCTGCGCCTGGTACATGCCTAGCAGCTCCTGGCTGGTGGTGGCCTCCCTTCCCTCCTTGTCGTCCCGGAAACGCCCGGTGAACCTCGGGAACCGTATGGCCAGTCCGGAATCGGGACGGACGGCTCCAAAGGAACAGGTGTGTATCGGGGACAGGGTGATCTCCGCCCCCCGGACCTCCAGGACCAGTCGGGGCTGGAACCAGTAGTCCGCCTCCATCTTCGAGTCTACCAGATGATGCTTCTCCGGAAGGCGGTCGGAGGCGAGCATCTCCAGGATGGCGGCCAGATCGGCGTCGTCGAAACCCGAGCCGAGCTTGGAGACGGTCTGGAAGGTGTCCGTGACAGTATCGTACGTAGCCATGAGCAGGGCGCCGTAGAACCCCTTGCGCTTGCCCCTTCCGGCGAAGGCGCCGACCACCACCAGATCGACCGTATCGTTCATCTCCGAACGATATTCCTTCTTGTACTTGATCCACAGGAAGCCGCGGTTGCCCGCGCGATAGACGGAACTGTCGGCCAGCGATTTTGCCATAAGCCCCTCGCAGCCGTCCTTGATGGCCTCCTGGAAGAAGGCCTGCGCTTCCTCCGCCGAAGATAGCACCCTTATCTCCGAGAGGCCGACGGAATCGTCCGGCTGGACGATGGACATGAGCGCCTCCCGGCGCTGCAGGAACGGGCGGTCGGTGAGGTCCTCGCCGTCCTTCAGGATGCAGTCGAACAGGCACAGCTTGACCGGATAGTCCTCGATGGCCTCCGCCACCCCGTACTTGCGCCCGCGGCGATGGGACACCTCCTGGAACGGAAGGAACTCGCCGGTGTTGGTGTCGATCGGAACGCATTCCCCTTCCACGATGGCGCTCTCCGCCCGGACCGTTCGCTTCAGGCCGGCCACCACGTCCGGGAACTGGTCAGTGAGCTCGTCCAGCTTGCGCGAGAAAAGACGCACCTCGCCCTGGCAGATGTGCGCTTGAAGGCGAACCCCGTCGTACTTGTACTCGAAGGCGCAGGTCCCGCCCATCTTCTCCAGGATCTCCTCGGGGGAGGACATCCGTTCGGCCAGCATAGCTCGCAGCGGACGATTCACCTGCACATGTATCTCTTTCACGCCGTCCAGTCCGTGCAGGGCCATCTCCTCGGCCACGAGTCCGAGGTCGGAGGAGACGTTGAACGCCCGTTCGACGGCATCCCGGTCCTCCTTGGTCGCGAAGGCCACGGCCAAAGCGTCCAGCACGGTCATGGAGGACACCCCCAAACGCATGCGTCCGGTGATCACCCGGGAGAGGAACTTGGCCTCCGACGATGAGGCGTCGCTGAGCAGCTTGGACATCAGCTTGATCTTGAGGTCCTGGGAGCCGTTCCCTTCGGCCTTGGCGATAGACTCCAGGGTCTGGTACGCTCTCTTCAGGGTCAAGGGCTCGGAGAACAGGGTGGTCTGCTTCTTGTTCAGGAACGCTTTCTGCGCCACTATTCCCGGGTCTCCCTCCTTCAGCATCAGGTCCTGGATGAAAGACTCACCAGCTCCGGAGGCGAAGGCGATGGCCTTGAGGATCAGCTTGTCCGCCATGCCCAGCTTCAGGGGGTTGAAGTCCGGGTACAGCTGTCCCTGGGTGAGATAAACGGCCATCTTTATCTCGGCGGGATCGAACCGGCGGAACGCCTCCGCCAGAATGTCGGTCATCTCCAGCCGGGAGGAGGTGGCCTCCAACCTCTCGTAGGTGTCGGCCAGTTCCCGGAACAGCATGCTAATGCCAACGACTCGCGATTATTTAATTGCTCAGCAATCAGAAGCCGTCCAGGGTCTTCTGACCCTTTACCTTGGTCCCCTCGTCCAAGGCCAGCTCGTCCTTCATGGTCACCAGCCGGCGGCGCATGGCCTTCTCCTTGTTCAATGATGAGTAGTAGTACGCCTCGTCCCTGGTCCCTCGGGTGATGAAGATGACCACCTTCCCGGCGCGGGAGCGCCCGGTGCGTCCGCGCCTCTGGATGCTGCGTATCTCCGACGGTACCGGTTCGTAGAACACCACGAGATCGGTGCTGGCGACGTCCAGACCCTCCTCTCCGACCGAGGTGGCGACCAGCACGTTGAACTCCCCGTCCCGGAAGCGCTGCAGCACGCCGACCTGCTCCTTCTGCCGCAGCCCTTTCTCCCCCTTGCGGTCCGATTGCCCCACTAGCTTGGCGACCTTCGCCCCTTCCACCTTCCCCAGCTTGTTGGTGACCAGATCGCAGGTGTCCCGGTAATGGGTGAACACCAGTATCCGCGAGCCGGGGCGGTCGGTGAGCTGTCTCGCCACCACGCCCATCACCCGGGAGAGCTTGGGGTGCTCGGCCTTCACCGCCTGCGCTTCGTCGAACAGCCTCTGGAAGTGCTCCGAGGACACGATGTCCCTGGAAGCCTTCGAACCGGCGTCGGAGGCAGCCTCGTCCTTGAGGCGCTGCAAGTACGCGCGGAGCGCGGACATCCCCTGCGTCTCCACAAGGTCCAGGGCGTGCTCCACCTTCACCGCCTTGGCCTGGGCGCTGATGGCCTTGTAGAGCGTACGGGTCTTCTCCCCTCCCCGTATCCGAGCTTGCCAGGTGGCGGCCATCTCCAAAAGGTAACGCTTGTTCAGCACCCGGTCCTTGTCCACGACCTCCAGAGCCACCAGCTCCCGAATGTACTGTTCATAGAGCGTCTGTATGGAGCGGGATAGCGCCTTCATCTCCGCGGGCAGCTCAACCTCCACCCAGTCCATGTCGATCGACTGCACGTACTTGGCCACGTCCGGATCACGTTCGGTGCGAACCTCGATGTCCTTTATGTTCAGGTTCGCGACCACCTCTTGGATCTTGGCCTTGTCGCTGCCTGGGGAGGCGGTCATCCCCAGCACCAGTCCGTCATAGTCCTGGTACGCTTTGGCCACGGCAACGTAAGCGTAGTTGCCGACGGCCCGGTGCGCCTCATCAAAGATGATGAGCTTCACGTCCTTCAGGTCCACCCTTCCCTGCTTGAGGTCGTTGGAGACCACCTGGGGCGTGGAGGTGATGATGTCGTTCTCCAGGAAGGTCAGCTCCCTTTCCAACGGATCGACCTCGCCGGTCATCATGCCGATGCGCTTCCCCTCGATCATGTTCTGCATGGAACGAAAATGCTGCTCAACCAAAGGTCTGGTCGGGGCCAGGAACAGCACCTTGCCCCCCTTGGACCGCAGAACGTGGGCGATGACCATTGCCGCGACCACGGTCTTGCCCAGGCCGGTCGGCAGGACCAGCAGTGTGCTTGAGCGGGACGCCCGTTCGGCCAGTTCCACCTGGTAGTCCCGCCGCTGCACGCATTGCTGCTTGATCAGGGGGTGCTCAAAATACACGATGGGTTATCGTATTTGGAATAATAAAAGAAAAGGGATTGGTTAAGGTATTTATTGGCAGCCGCCGCCGCAGGACCCGCATGAACCGGAGGCGTTGGGGTTGTTGACTACCAGGCCGGAGCCGTAGGGGGTCTCCACGAAGTCCACGGTGCAGGCGTCCAGGACCTCCTTGGTCTCCTCATCGTAGTAAACGGAGAATCCGTCCAGCTTCTGCTCTATGTCCCCTTCCTTGGCGTCCTTTTGGAAGGACATGCCGAACTGGGCACCGGAGCAGCCCATTCCAGCCAAGTAGATCCTGATGCCGTAACCGGACTTTTCGTTCTTGGCGATCAGATCCACGATGTACTTGCTAGCTTCCTCGGTAACAGTGACCATCTATTCCTGTCTCCTGCAGGTTTCAAAACAACAACACCTATATAAATAATTGTATGGAAACCACGCACTGGAAATTGATAACAGTGTGCATGGCCCGCATCCAGGTGCTTCATCTCGCCCGTTCGCCAGGGTCGGCGACCCTCGCTATCCTTTTTCTAGAGGGTCGCCATACACAAACGATGCGCTGCCGCGGTTTGCAAAGGTCCGACCTTCCGGAGCTGGTGTCCATGAGCCGGGAGAACATGGCCGCCATCATCCTGTCGTCCTGGGGGGAGGAGTGGAAGGACGAGCAGCTGATGGACCTTCTGCTGGACTATAGGGTGGACACCATGGTCCTGGAGGGGGAGGAGGGCATCGAGGCCTATTACTGCGTCGAAGATATCGACGAGTACATCTTCATATCATCCTTCCAGGTCCGGCGGGACTATCAGGGAAAGGGATTGGGGACCCGGATGCTGGACATGATCGAGGAACAGGCGCGCAGGGACGGCAAGGCCGAGGTGGAGCTGTGCGTGCAATCCACGAACGAGAGGGCCAAGGAGTTCTACTACTACCACGGCTACGACCTCATGTACCGCAACGGTAACAACCTGGTCATGCGCAAGAAGTTGTGATGGCAACTTTTTAATCGTCTTGCCCTCATCATCCGACGGGAAAGAAAATGTCCGTCCGCCCCTTCATCGCCACGGCACTGATCTTCGTTCTTGCAGCGCTATGCTTCGCCCCTTCCATCTCCGCCGCAGATAACCCCAACGGGCTGCAGGCCACCGCCGGCGAGGGCTACGTCGACCTGAACTGGCAGACGGTCCCGGGCGCAGACTATTACTACGTCTACCGGGGCGGCACGGATGGCATGACGCCGGTAGCTAACGTCACCGCCCCGTTCACCGCCTATCACGATGACGACACCGATCCGGGTTCGAACTACCTCTACTACGTGACGGCCTGGGACAACGGCACCGAGAGCGCGCCGAGCAGCACGCTCTCCATCACCGTACCTGCTGAACAAGAGGAGAGCATCATCCTTCCGGTGCTGGCGATAGTACTATCGATCATCGCCATCCAGGTGTGCATCGTCATGCTGCTGTACTTCTCCAAGCAGAAGATGCAGATGAAGTGATCAGGCCACCCTTTCCAGCAGGTGGTCCAGGAACAGCTCCCCGCTTCCCGTTGGGATTCGCGCCCCGGCGGCCTTGGGATGCCCGCCGCCGTCCACCCCGTTCTCACTGGTGAAGTCCTCAACGAAACGGCCGAGGTCCACGCTCTCCTGAACGATCCCGCGTACCGACACCGAAGAATATTTTCCGCGGGGGTTGATCATCACCGCGTAGCCGCAGCCGCGGCGGTGGGCCACCTCGACCAGCGCCCGGGTTCCGAAGCCGTACAAGGTGCGGCTGCGGTCCATCTCGTCCATTATGCCCAGGGGGCCGCGCACCTTCATGCAATTGTCGACCTTGGCCAGGGCGCGAGGCCAGCGCTTCTCGTTCACGACCTGGATGTACCGTCTCTTCACCGCGTCCACCTGGGAGGGCCACACGCCTTGCGCCAGTTGCTTCGCCGCGGTATAGCGGAAACGGTCGTCATCTATAATGAGCCTCCAGGCAAAGTCCAGGACCATGGACTCCTGGTCCACCCGCTGCCTCCCAAAGCGCCGCATCTCCTCTTCCAGCAGCTGCGTGGGCATGTACTCCACCAGGTCCGCGACGGCCACCAATTTCCGCAAACGGACCTCCGGACGAAGATGGTGGAACAGCACATTGGCCGCGCTCACCCCCTCCTTGACCAAGGTGGTGCAATCCACGGCGAGCGAGGAGGGGTGGTGATCGACCAAGGTGAGCGATTGGCAGGGCCTCTTGGCCCTAACCGCCTCCACGAGATCTGGCACCGGGGCTATGTCCACCAGGTAGACCTGGTCCGAGGAGCTGTCCAGAGATAGCACCCTCGCGCCGGCGGTGGGCGAGGTGACGAAGGTGACCTTTGCGGTCGGGAATCGGTTCAAGAAAATGGCGGCAGAAACGATGCCGTCAACGTTGCCCCTGGTTATGATATGCTTGTCACGGTCATCCCTCGAAAAGCAACCTAGTCCCATCCGGTGAACATAATGGGACTCCAGACTAGATAAATCTATTGTAAATTATCTAATTTCCAATATCGATCTAGGTTAGTGTTAATAATCCGGTCAGCTGATACCTGGGTGTGCGTAGCTTGCATCTACGCTCACCGGTTAAATGGCGGCCGGGCCACTCGGATGATAGGTGAAGAACGGTGACGGAAATATCCTATTGGGGCGCCAGCCGGATGAACGACCAGACCAGTGAACTGCAGCGGTGCTTCGCCCGGGCGGGCGCGGAGCACGGGTTCACCGAGGTCAACGCCAATTGGGAGCGTTTCAAGGAGTTCAAGGCCACTTGGAAGCGGTGCTCGTCGAGCGCGGAGCTGCACATAACCGATTACATGAAGGATTCCGGGGAAGAGATGATCACCGACCTGGCCAGAGGGATATTTGGGCGAATGGGCCGCGGAGGGGTGAGGGAGATCTACTCGGAGAGGCTGAAGCAACACTTTCTGAGCCCGGAGTTCATCCTTAGGAACCAGCCCCTCTATCTTCGGAGAAGCAGGAACCTGGCCTACGCCCAGCAGGGTCGGGTGCACGACCTTAGGTCGCTGGGGCAGGACCTTCACGACCTAGGGCTGGTGAAGAACGTTCCTCACGCCTACATTTCCTGGACAAAAGGGGACAACCGACAGCGTGTCGGTTATTGCAGCGTGATCATGCGCGTCGTCGCTATCAGCAGAGTGCTGGACAGGAAGGAGATACCCTCGTTCGTTCCGAGCTACGTGCTCTATCACGAGCTGATCCACCTGGAGAACGGGCTTCGGTTCGGATCATACCATGACCGCGAGTTCAGGGAGAGGGAACGCATACATCCTCACCACGAGGAGGCGGAGCGGTGGCTTAGGAGGATCGTCGCCGACCCTCAGTTTCGGTGAGCAGGGCAGAACTCTTTTAAGGGGATAATGACAAACGACAGGTGAGAGCGATGCGCAAGACCATCAAGATCAACGAGCTGAAGGCCGGCGGGACCGTGGACGACCTGTTCGCCGTACGCTTCTTGAAGCCGGTGACGGCCTACAAGAACGGATTCTCCTTCCAGATGTGGGTTTCCGATGCCGGCGGCGATCTGGCGGTGAAGTACTGGGGCGAGAAGGATGAGAAGGGGGTCAAGGCAGTCTTCGACACCATCGCCAAAGGCTCGGTCGTGCATGTAAAAGGAAAGGTCACCGAGTACAACAACGCCCTGGAGATCCATGTCAACCCCTCCTCGGGAGATTCGGTGGCGGTCTTGAAAGAAGGGGAGTACGAGGTGGCCGATTTCGTGGCCACCACGACCGAGGACATCGAATCGATGCGATCCCAGCTCTTCATCATCATGAGGAAGGTGAAGGACGCCCGCCTTAAGCAACTGCTCGAATCGTTCTTCGGCGATGAGGAGTTCGTCAAGCAGTTCTGTTTCTGTCCCGCATCCATCACCCACCATTCGAACTGCATAGGGGGATTGCTGGAGCACACCCTGCGGGTGGTCAAGATGTGCGAGCACTATGCTCAGCAATATCCGGAACTGGACCGAGACCTCCTGGTGACCGGGGCCATATTGCACGACATCGGGAAACTTCGCGAGTACACGGTCAGCAGTATAATTGGCGCGACCGACGAGGGCCGGTTGGTCGGTCATCTGGTCATCGGCGCGGGAATGGTCAACGACGCCTGCCGGTTGATCGGTGATTTCCCTCCCGAACTGAACCTCAAGGTCCAGCATCTCGTCCTTTCGAGTCACGGCACCACGGATTACGGCTCTCCGAAAGAACCGCTGTTCCCGGAGGCGCAGGCCCTGGCCATGGCCGACCTATCGACGACCAGGATAGAGGATATTCTGATGGTCAAAAGGACCGCCAACACCGAGGATGACTGGGTGCAGGACAGGAACCTTGGTTCGGTTTACCTCAAGTGATGATGGGCACCAACACCCCCTTTCTATTTTATATTATTATTAATGTTATGTTATTAATAAAACGTAACATTTATTAGCTACGTGCGTAAGTATTATCCCAAAATCGATGCGGATGACACTCGCGCACCGGTCATATTGTCAAGGCTTTAGGGACGTTCGCTCGTAAAAGTCGCTAACGCTCCATGCGAAAATTAGTGTCAACCCCAGATCATCGATGTTCGCCAAAGAGGTGAAAGATGACCAAGGAGTTCAGCTGGCACGACATTGAGCTAAAAGAGGTGTTTGACAGGTTAGGTTCTTCTCCCAGCGGTTTGAGCGAGGCCGAGGCTAAGAAAAGGCTGCTCGAATTTGGGAAGAATGAGCTGGACGAGTCTGGAGGTATCAACCTATGGCACATGCTCTTAGAGCAGTTGCGCAACCCTCTGAACTTCGTTCTGATCGCCGCCGCGTTAATATCGTTCTTTGCCGGCAAGACCCTGGATACGATGGTCATCGCTATAATCATTGTTTTCAATACGGCCATGGGCTTTATCCAGGAGTTCCGGGCCGAGAAGGCCTTGCAAGCCCTGAGGTCCATGGTCACTCCGGAAGCGGAAGTGCTCAGGCCCTGCGACAAGGTGAAGGGGGAGTGCGAGGAGATCCGGGTCAAGGCCGAGCACCTGGTGCCTGGGGATGTGCTGCTATTGGAGGCCGGTGACAAGGTCCCCGCCGATGCCCGCCTTTTCGAGGCGGCCAACCTGGAGGTCGACGAGTCCATGCTCACCGGGGAGTCCACCACGGTGCGCAAAGGCATTGAACCGACGTCCTCCGGATCGGCGGTAACCGACCGCAAGAACCTGGTCTATTCCGGCACGATAATCACCCAGGGAAGGGCCCGGGCCGTGGTCTATTCCACTGGAATGAGGACGGAGATCGGAAAGATCGCTCAATTGATAGGGAGCACCGAAAGGGCAGAGACTCCCATACAGAGAAGGACCAAGGACCTTAGCAAGAAGCTAGGGGCCTTTGCTCTGTTGGCCAGCATACTCACCCTCACCGTAGGTTTCCTCCAAGGGTTCGGGTTCACCGAGATGTTGCTGTTCGCCCTGGCATCGGCCGTATCAGCCATCCCCGAGGGACTGCTGGTGGTGCTGACCATAACCCTGGCCATCGGAGGCCACCGCATGGTCCGTCGCCACGCCCTGATACGAAAGCTGCAGGCGGTGGAGACCCTTGGCTCGGTGACCACCATCTGTACCGATAAGACCGGGACGCTGACCACCAACCAGATGACCGCCCGCAGGATCTTCGTGTGCGGGAAGGACATCAGCATCACCGGTGCCGGATACGCTCCGGAGGGGGAGTTCTCTTCGGGAGGTGAGCCTTTCGATCCCGAGGGGGACCTGGTGTCCTTGTTGAGGGCCAGCCTGCTCTGCAACGATTCCCGATTGCGCCTGCATGAGGTGGATGGGGCTTCCAGGTGGGAGATCGCCGGAGATCCTACGGAGGGGGCCCTGGTCGTCGCAGCACGCAAGGCCGGATTGTCGCAGGAGGAGGAGAACAAAAAGTATCCGCGGGTAGAGGAGGTGCCCTTCGACGCCAAACGTCGGTTCATGGCCACCTTCCATCCCTTTCAAGGAAAGGTATTGATACAGGTCAAGGGCGCTCCCGAGACGATACTGGGTATGTGCGAGTACATCCAGGAGGAGGAAAGGATCCGCAGCATGACCGCCGAGGACCGCAAGATGATAATGGACCGCAGCGGTTCGATGGCCGAGGACGCCTTAAGGGTGCTCGGTGTGGCCTCTCGAACCATCGAGGAGGATGAGCTCAAGTCGGTCAAGCAGACCACGATGGAGTCTGGAGAGAAACTGACGTTCCTGGGGCTGATAGGAATGATCGACCCTCCCCGGCCAGAGGTGAAGAGGGCGGTGAGCCTTTGCCACCAGGCCGGCATAAAGGTCGTAATGTGCACCGGTGACCACAAGAAGACCGCTGAGGCCATCGCCCGGGAGCTGGGCATATTAAAAGGCGACCAGAGGGTGGTGGAAGGTGAAGAGCTGAATGGCATGGACGAGGCGACCCTTGACGCCATGATACTCGATGTGGCGGTGTTCGCCCGGGTATCTCCCAAGAACAAGCACTCCATCGTGGAATCGCTAAGGCGCAAGGGTCATATCGTGGCCATGACCGGGGACGGGGTGAACGACGCCCCGGCGCTCAAAGCGTCCAACGTCGGAATATCCATGGGCATCACCGGTACGGACGTGACCAAGGAGACCGCGGACATGGTGCTCACCGACGATAACTTCGCCACAATCGTCAACGCGGTGGAGGAAGGACGAGTGGTCTTTGAGAACATCAGGAAGGTGGTGAAGTACCTGATCACCACCAACACCGGGGAGATAATTACGATTCTAGGATTCCTCCTGCTGCTGGCCGGTACCAACGGCATCGATTTCCTGATCCTCACGCCGATCATGATCCTTTACATCAACCTGGTGACCGACGGTCTATTGGACAAGACCCTGGCCACGGAGCCCGGCGAACCACATATCATGGACGAACCGCCCCGCTCCCCGGATGCCAAGATCATCACCTTCAAGATGGTCCAGAACATCATTATCCTGGGCGTGACCATGGCCGTCGGGGCCCTGTTCCTGTTCGACCGGGCCTTCTCCAGCCTTGCCGATCCGCAAGAGGCCAAGGCCAAGGCCATGACCGTGGCCTTCGTTACCATGGCCATGTACCAGGTGTGGAACGCATTGAACTGCCGTTCCCGGACCCAGTCCGTCTTCAGGATGAGGCTGACCGGCAACCGCTACCTGCTCATGGGGATGGCCGCCTCGACCGGCCTGCTGTACCTGTCTACCGAACTGCCGTTCTTCCAGGTCGGATTGGGCACGGTGTCCCTGTCGGCCTGGGACTGGGCCGCGGTGGTTCTGGTCTCCAGCAGCATTCTGGTGGTGGAGGAGGTCAGGAAGTTCATACAGGCCAGGATGGGCGGCTGCAAGGACTAGGCCGCAAACCCATTCACAACCCTAATTTTTAATAAAATGCACTGGTGTGTGCCCCCCGCCCTAACAGATCGGTTCACGGCCGCGGCGGACCGCGCTCCCCGCACTGACCCGGGCAGGGGGTTCGTTGTCGTGCCCCGGGGTTGTCCTCCAGTCATGACGCGATGTCGCATCGCAGTTCCTGCAGGGACCTATCGGCGCACTGTGCACCGCCAGACTATTGTAGGGATCACTATCACCCTCATTTTTACTGTCGGCACCCATCATCACGCGGACCGGACATATCAATCTTACGGAACAAGACCATTACGGAACAAGACCACAAAGGATATGTCCCGCGCCCCTCCATTATCCTCCCAGATGCGAGAGCTTTTCGAGCCGGCTAGCGTGGCGGTCATCGGCGCTTCTGCCGAGAAGAACAAGGTGAGCAACATCCTCCTTGGAAACATAATCGAATCAGGTTTCCATGGGCCGCTCTACCCCATCAATCCCCGTTATCCTGAGATAATGGGCTTGAAATGCTATCCCCGCATCACTGACGTCCCCGGACCGGTCGAAATGGCCGTTATCGTCGTCCCCGCCAAGTTCGTCCTACAGGTCATGGAGGAATGCGGGCAGAAAGGGGTCAAGGCCGCCGTGGTCATCAGCGCCGGGTTCAAGGAGGTCGGTCTGGAAGGGGCCAAGCTCGAGAGGCAGCTTGGCGACATAGCCCAACGTTACGGAATACGGGTGCTGGGCCCGAACTGCCTTGGTCTGGTGAACACTCATCATCACTTGAACGCCACCTTCGCTCAGGAAGGGCCGAGGGAAGGCAACATAGCGATATCGTCCCAGTCCGGTGCGATCTGCGTGGTCATCCTGGACTGGGCGGCGAACATCAATATCGGTTTCTCAAAGTTCATTAGTGTCGGCAACAAGCTGGACGTGGACGAGGGGCATCTGCTGGAGTATCTCCGCGACGATCCCAAGACCACGGTCATCGGCATGTACATCGAGGGAACCGACCGCGGACGCGAGTTCCTGCGCCAGGCCGAGCTGACCACCAAGGTGAAGCCGGTCATCGCCCTGAAGGCCGGGAGGACCAGCAGCGGCGCGAAGGCCGCCTCCTCGCACACCGGTGCCATGTCCGGCAGTGATAAGGTCTACGACGCGGCCATGAAGCAGGCCGGGGTGGTCCGAGTGCGCAACATAGAGGAGATGTTCGACCTTCTGCAGGCCTTCTCCACCATGCCCCTGCCGCACGGGGAAGGGGTGGCCATAGTCACCAACGCCGGAGGACTGGGCGTAATGGCCGCGGACGCCTGCGCCGACAACGGGCTGCCATTGGCGTCATTCGAACCATCCACGATCGAGAGGCTCAAGGAGAAGCTGCCTCCGGCGGCCAGCCTCTACAACCCGATCGACGTGGTGGGGGACGCCGATTCGGAGCGCTACGATCACGCTATCCGCACGGTGATGGACGACCCGAACGTCGCATGCGTGGTGGCGCTGCTGGCGCCCACGGACCTGGTGGACATATCGTCCGTGGCCGGCACTCTGACCGCCTTCGCCGGCTCGTCCCCCAAGCCCATCGTCACCTCCTTCGTGGGAGGCAAGGAGATGGCCGCCCCCATCGAGATGCTCAAGGCCGCCGGTATTCCCAACTATCCCTCGCCGGACCGCGGCGTCAGGGCGTTGGCGGCCATGGTGGAGCACCGGCACAGCATGGGCCGTCCGGAACCGCAGCCGGTGCCGCCGTATCCAGTGGACCGTGCTTCGGTCGAAGAGATATTCAAGCATGTGCGCTCGGAAGGTCGCCTGCAGCTCAGCGAGGCCGAGGGGAAGGGCATTCTCAAGGCCTACCGGATAGGGATCCCGCGGGAAGGCATCGCCAGGGACCTCAGGAGGGCCGTCGACCTGGCGGAATCCATCGGCTTTCCGGTGGTCATGAAGGTGGAGTCCCCCGACATTGCGCACAAGACGGACGTGGGAGGGGTGGTGCTGAACATCGATTCGACCGAGGAGCTCACCCGTTCCTACGAGGTCATGCTCAGCAAGGTGAAGGAGAAATTGCCCAAGGCGAGGATCACCGGCGTCTCCATCCAGAAGATGGTGAAGGGACGCGAGGTCATCGTGGGCATGGTGCGGGACGATCAGTTCGGTCCGGTCATCACCTTCGGCCTCGGGGGGATCTTCGTGGAGTTCCTGAAGGACGTCACCCAAGGAATAGCTCCTTTGGACCGGGACGAGGTGGAGCGGATGGTCCGTTCCATAAAGGCCTATCCGATGCTCACCGGGGCCCGCGGCAGGCGCCCCGGGGACATCCCGGCCTTGGTGGAGGCCATCCTCAAGGTCTCGCAGATGGCCATGGACTTCCCCGAGCTGGAGGAGCTGGAGATGAACCCGGTCATGGTGGGGGATGAGGGAACGGGAGTCACAGCGGTGGACGCATTGGTCACGATCAAGGAGGAAAAGAAATGAGATCCGTATATCTGGGTTCGGTGGTGGAGAAGTCTGGCAAGTCCATGGTGACCCTTGGGCTGGCCAGGAACTTCGAGGGCCAGGCGGGATTCTTCAAGCCATTCAAGGAACGCCTCATGCGCGAGGGGGACCGGGTAATCGACCAGGACGCCTACCTAATGCGCCAGGTGCTCAAGCTGGACAAGCCGGAGGAGGTGCTCTGCCCCTTCACCTACGACATATTCCGGCCGGTGCGCATGGACGACATCAGGAATGCTTACAAGAAAGCATCCTGCGATTGCGAGATGATGCTTATCGAAGGAACCAGGGAGGTTACCACCGGGTACCTGAACGACGTCTCCGGGCTGGCCATAACCGAGGCGACCGGTTCCGACCTGGTGCTGATCTCCACCCCGGAACCGGCGGCCCTGGACAAGATCGCCATGCTGTGCAAGCTGATCGGCAATTACAAGATCAACCTTAAAGGGGTCATCCTCAACAAGACCGACGACCTGTCGGTGGCGAACTTCCTGGAGGCCAAGGGCATCAAGGTGCTCGGGTGCATCCCCCACATCCCCGAGATGACCTACTTCACGGTCAAGGAGGTGGTGGAGGCCCTCACCGCCGACGTGGTGGTCGGACAGGGGAACCTGGACCGGGTGGTGGAAGGTGTTTTCATCGGGGCCATGACCATGGAGACCGCCCTGAAGTACATGCGCCGGCATCGCCGCAAGGCCATCATAACCGGTGGCGACCGATCCGACATACAGCTGGCCGCGCTTTCCACGGACACGTCCTGCCTGATACTCACCGGCGGCATGTACCCAGCGAACCAGGTGGTATCGAAAGCGTACGAGAAAGGGATCCCCATCCTGGTCACCAGGTATGATACGCTGGCGACGTCGGAGATGGTGGAGCACCTCATCGCCCGCATCGAGCCGCAGGACGCGGAGAAGGTACGGCTCGTGGAGAAGGCCATCGCCGACAACGTGGACCTCGAGGCGGTATTCCGCTAGTGGCAAGGCATAAATTAATACCGCCATCGGCAATCCCGAGGACATGGTCAAAGAAGTAAGGGCAGCTCACATCCTGGTGGCCAAAGAGGACAAGGCCAAGGAACTACTGCAGATGATCAGGAACGGCACCAGCTTCGCCGATCTGGCCCAAAAGCACTCCATGTGCCCCTCCGGAAGGAAGGGCGGGGACCTCGGCTGGTTCAAGAAGGGCATGATGGTGAAGGAGTTCGAGGACGCCGCCTTCAACCACGCCAAGGGCGAGATCGTCGGACCCGTCAAGACCCAATTCGGCTGGCACCTCATCCAGGTCGTCGACCAGAAGTAAACCTAATCCTCCAGCACCACCGTGCTGGAACCGTTCTCTTTCTCCATCACCCTCATAACGGCGCTGACGTTGTCCTTGACGTCGTCTATGTGGGTTATAAGCAGTATCTGCCGGAACTGCTTCTGCAGCTGGCCCAGGGTCTCCAGGATGCTGCGCTTGCGCGACTGGTCCTGGGAGCCGAATATTTCGTCGAGCACGAGGAAGTTCATATGGCTGCCGGAGCGCTCCATGATCATCCGCGAGATCGCCAAACGGAGGCAGAGGTTGGCCAGATCAACTTCGCCGCCGGAGAACCGCTCCAGGCGGAACTCCTCCCCCTGGTCGTAGAGCCACATCTGGTAGTTGTCGTCCAAGCGCATGCCGCCGTACTTACCTTCGGTCAACTGGGACAGCAGGTCGGAGGAGACGTCGGAAAGGGTGGGAACGATGCGGGAGATGACGTTCTCCTTGAACCCCTTCATCACCTGGCTCAGGCGGTTGAGGGTCTCCTGCTCGGTCATGAGGGCGGAGTGCTTGACGCGCAATCCCTCCAGCTCCGCGCACCTTTTCCTAAGCGAGTCGATCTCCGAGGCCAACCGGCGCTGCTCCCCTTCCGCGCGTATGATCTCCTGGGTCAGGCCTTCCTCGTTCTGTCGTGCGTCCTCGTGGTCCTTCTTCATGGCCAGGAGCGTCTTCATATCGAAGGCGAGCGTCCTCCGTTCCTGCGAGGCGGTCCGCAGCTCCTCCTCCTCGTGAGCGACTGCGGCGGCCGTCCTCTCCCTTTCCTCCAGGGCCTGGGGTAGCCGCTCCATCTTGACCATCGCCCGGTTCAGAGCGAGATGCGAGGGCTCCAGTTCGGTCACCTTCCGCTTTGCCGTCTCGTGCTCCTTGACGTCGTACTCCGCCGCGCCAATGGAGCCCAGTTCGGTCTGCAGGGTCTCCACCAGCTCCCTCGTCCGCAACTGGGATTGGCTGGCCTTGCGTGACCTCTCCTCCAAGGAGGCCTTCATCTTGGCCTGGGAGAGCAGCTTGTTCCGGCGGGATTCCAGGGCTTCGCGGCGCTGCTCGCTGCGGGAGCGTTGCTCCAGTAGTCCCTTCATGATGCCGTCCTGATGCGATGCGCCTGCATCCAAGGCCTTCTGCTCTTCCTGGTACCGGCGCAGTAGGTCGGTGTACTGCGAGCCCAGGCGGCGCAGGCAGGTGGGGCAGTTGCTCTCCTCCCCCAGTTCTCCTATCTCCTCCGCCCTTTGTCTCGACGCCCGCAGCTCCGAACGAAGTCGGGCCGCCTCCGCCTCGGACACCCGGACCTGGGCGGACATCGAGGAGATGAGCTCTCTGGTCTCGTTCAGGTTCGCTTCGACCGTGGCCAAGCTGGCCTCCAGATCGGGCAGGGCGGCCATCTCTCTAGTGGCCTGTTGCTCCTCCGCCCTCAGGGCCTCAAGCTCCCCCCGCCTGGCGTTCAGGTCCTGCTCCAGCTTCTGGCGCCTGAGGTAGATCTCCCGGAGGGCGGAGTGCCTTTCCGCGTCGACCTTGGCCTCCCGGTATTCCTTCTCCCGACGCTCCAGTTCCGGCAGGGAATCGCGCAGGAGATGCAGTTCTCCCACCTCCTTCTCCAACTTGCCCAAGGACTCGTGCATGGCCTGCAGCCCGGCCCGGGCCGCGGTCTGCCTTCTCTCCACCGCCACGTCCTTGCGGTAGCGCTCCTCCTCCGCTTCCCACCGGGCCTTGGCCAGGCGGCTCCTTTCCATCGCCATCTGCCGGTCGGCCAGGAGCCGGGAGCTTCCGTCGGCCAGCTTCCTCAGTGTTTCGGCGGACAGGCGCTCCTCCTCCCGCAGGGACGCCATCCGGTCCTGCCCGTCCGCGTCGCGCAGCAGGGCCGAGATCTGTTCAGCCTGCCTCTTGGCATCCTTGGCGTCATGGTCGATGCTCTTGATCACATCGTCCAGATGGTCCACTCGGAGCATGCGCAGCACCAGTGTCTTACGGTCCGCCGGACGCAGGTTGGCCAGGGCGTTGAGGTCCTTCTGCTTGGTGAACACGGACACGAAGAAGGCCTTGTGGTCCATGCCCAGCTTGGCGACCATGGCCTTGGTGACGTCGGTGTCTCCGGTGGCCAGGAGCTTCCCGTTCACCTCCAGGGAGGCGTCCGTCTTGAGGCTCTTCACCTTCATGCTGCGCGCCAGACGATATAGGTCCTCGCCCAGGTCGAACTCCAGCACCACCGAGCAATCGTCCCCCGGTGACGCCCCAACGCTCACCACTCCCTCCTTGCCGTCCCGCACCACCGAGGCTTCGTTGCCGAAGAGGGCCCAGGTGACCGCCTCCAGGATGGTGGTCTTGCCCGTTCCGTTCGGGCCGATGATCGCCACCACCCCGTCGGGGAACTCGATGCGGGAGTCGCGGAACTTGCGGTAGTTGTGCATTTCCAGATACCGCAGCCTCATTCCCCGTCCCCCCCTCGGAGGTATTCCAGGCCGCGCCGGCGCAGCTCCTCCTTGTCGATCCCCTCCACCGGCACCCGCGACAGGTACGATTGGAACTCCTGGTCCATGGAGCCGAACGATGCGGACCTCCATTGCACCGCATCCGTTCCCTGCACGACCTCGAACTTCGGTTCCAGGTGCACGGCCTTTTCGGCGATGGTCCGCAGGGCGTTGAGGTCCAGGCTGCGGTATATGGCGGCGGGGACGTCCTCCACCACCAAGCGCACGATGCTTCCCTCCAATGGTATGGATCCAAGGGCAGAGACCAGTTCCTCCTGCAGGCTTCCGGCGTCCTTCCCCTTGGCCTTGAAAGGTCCTAGCGAATACATCGGCCGGACGGGCAGGCGCACGAACTCCTTTCCGCCCTTCTCCAGGTCCACCAGCATGTACCCCTTCTCCTGGCCGGCCTCGGCGAACGACAATCGCTCCAACGATCCGCAGTACCAGGCGTTCTCGGTGATCTGCTCCTTGTCGTGGAAGTGCCCCAGGGCGATGTAGTCCGCCTCCAGGTTCAGAAGGGAGGAGGGAAGGTTCAGCTCGTTGGCCTCGCCCATGCTGTATCTGGTCAGCCCCTGGATGCCGGCGTGCAGCATGCCCACCTCGTAACGGCCGCGGCCGCGCTTCCAGCCTTGCAAGGCCTCGACCATGGATCCCTTGTCCTGATGGGGGAAGGCGGTCACCGTCAGGTCCCCCAGCTCAAGGCGGTGCATGCCTGGGGTGTAGAATGCCGTTACTCCCTCGATGTGCTCGAACAGCCGGAAGACGCTCCCGGTCTCCTTGAGGCGAGGGGTGGAATGGTTGCCGGCGATGAGAACGACCGGAATGTTCCGGTCCGATAATCGTAAAAGCTGCTCCAGCACCACCGACAGGGCGCGATTGGAGGGCCGGACGGAATCGAAGAGGTCCCCGGAATGAAGCACCACGTCCGGCCGTTTGGTGATGAGCGAGTCGACCAGCCGCTCGAACGCCTGGTACACGTCCACCTCCCGCTGGTTCATCCCCGTCTCGGGGTCCGATCGGCGATAGGCGGAGAAGCCGACATGGGTGTCGGCTATATGGGCGATCCTCATCCGGCAGGGATTGGGGGCCGAGGTTTAAATAAACATTTGACAGCGCGGTGAAAATGCTCATTCCTCATGCAGTCGGTCCGTCAGAATATGGCACATGCGGTCGTAGGCGCTCTTGTTGGCGTCCCATAGCAGATAGGCGATGACCAGGCCGACCGCCACCCCGAAGACGAGCAGCACCGGAAAGCCCTCCACCTGCGGCGCTATCGGAATGAACAGGAAGAACAGCACGACGCCGATGATGGAGACGATCAGGTCCACGAACACCTTGAATAGCCGTCCTTCCGCGCCCGCCTCGAAATGACCTCCTTCCATGACCCCCCGGATGAGCATCAGCCCGACCACCTTCACCCGGCTCAGTATGTTGATTAGCGGCGGAAGCATCAGCCCGATGAAGGCGGCCGTGGCCACCATGTAGGTTATCGCTCCTAAGCCGTCAGGGTCCACACCGAAAAGCCCGACTATGTCGTAGAAGGCCACGGCCATCACCTGCAGCAGGAAGATGATCATGACGTCAATGAAGATCCAGAATATCTGCCTCTGCACCTCCCGCCGACGGTCGGCGTGGGCGTTCATCCAGGCACCCATGTCCGTACGCAGATGGTCCACCCGGTGCAACGATTCTCGCACCGAGGCTGGAAGGGCATGGCCGAGGGCGGTGACGGTGCCCGGCGCCCGGCGGAACGAAGCGGGCAGAAAGATCATGGTGATCAAGGCCGCTCCGATGACCGAGGAGTAGAAGAGCTGGTCCACCGCCCCCAGGTCGAACGCCGTTTTCGCTATGACGAAGGAGAACTCTCCCATGGCCACCATGCCCAGTCCGGTCATTGCCGAGGTTCGGGCGTCCTTGTTGCTCAGGAATGTGCCCAGGGTCACGCTGAAGACCTTGCCTACGATGAACACCACCGCTATGGCCACGGCCACGATGATGTTGTCCATGATCAGCCAGGGATCGATCAGCAGGCCGATGGAGATAAAGAAGAGGGCCATGAACATCTCCTTTATGGGGGTGATCCTTTCCACTACCTTCTCCTGGGCCATGGACTGCGAGATGATTATGCCGACCAGGAACGCGCCGATGGCCACCGACAGCCCGAAGAAATTGGCCACGATGGCCATACCGAAGCACAGTCCCAGAGAGACGATCAATAGCGTTTCGGGGGAGGCGGTGGGATACAGGCGGTCCATGAGCCTAGGGAGGACCGCCAGGCCCAGCACCAGGAGTATGAGCATGAACGCTCCGATAAAGACGATCTGCAGGAAGATGCTGGCGATGGTCACGCCGTTCCCGGCGGCCAACGGCGATGCCAGCGTCAGGATGATGACCGCCGCGATGTCCTCGATGATAAGTATTCCGATGATGGCCTCGGCGAACTCCTTCTTCATCATCCCCGCGTCTGTGAGCACCCGGATGATGACCGCGGTGGAGCTGATGCTCATCACCGCCCCCAGGAATATGGATTGGATGGTGGACCATCCTAGGGCTATACCCAATCCGTAGCCCAGGGTTATCATGAGGGCGATCTCCACGCTCCCGGCCAGGGCGGCGAACAGGCCGACCTTCTTCAAGCGACGCAGATTGAACTCCAGGCCCAGGGTGAACATCAGCAGCACGATACCGGCGTTGGCCAGGGCGTTGATGATGCCCACGTCGGATACGAACGAGGGCTCGAAGAGGTTCGGACCGAGGATGATCCCGGCGGCCAGGTAGCCTATGACCACCGGCAAGCGCAGTTTGGAGAAGACGATGGAGATCACCCCGGCGGTGACCATGATGATGGCCATTTCCAGCAGGAACGTGGTTTCCGCTTCCATCAGTGCCCCCTCAGAAGAACTTCTGACCCACATCCTTCTTGACGGTATTTTTTCTTTCCCCCGCTCTGACGTTGGCCTCCTCCACGTAATCCTCGTACAGGTGCACCTTGCACGGTATGGCGAACGGGGTGAAGGGGGAGGCGATCAGAGCCTCCCCTGGCATCAGCATCTGGATCTCGTTATCCAGCATCGATATGTCCTGCTTGGCCGAGTTCCTGAGGATGTCTCGATCGCGCTTGTCCGCCAACCCCAGGATGAACAGGGTGTTGAACTGCGAGATGATCTCTTCATTGATCAGTTTCGGCTGCTGCGACACCGCGCAGAACCCGACCTTGAACTTCCGGCCTTCCCGAGCGATCTGGGCGAAGACGGTGCCTTTGGACTGCGACAGCACGCGCTGCGCCTCCTCCATGGCGATGAGCACCGGCGGCGCCTTCTCGAAGTTCGATTTGTCAGAGTACAATGCCTTGTTGTGCTCGAATATGGCCCGGGTGAGGACGGTGGAGACCAGTAGTTCCTCCGCCTCGAACATGTTGGAGGTGTCCACCAATACCGTCTTTCCGGCCTGCAGGGCGCTTATGACCGCTCTGGTCATGCTCAGGTTGCGGTCGGTCGTTACGAGGTCGAACTGGAATATCGAGTCCAGGCGGCGCTTGATGACGTTCACGCTGCCCTCGTGGAAGCGGCCGTTCAGATCGGTGACTATGTTGGCCACGCTCTTGTCCCGGAGCTCATCGAGCCATCTCTCACCGTACCTCCATTGCGATGCCTGAAGGCATTCCAATTGCGCTCCGGAAAACTCGTAAAGGTTGGCCAGGTCGGGGATCTCGATCTCCGAGCTGGAGATATGTATGGAGCTGTGCGGACCGTCCAGTCGGCGTGAGGAATAGACGTCCAAGGCTTCCGGGGCCAGCTTGGAGTGCGACAATCCTTTCTTTCCTCGTTCTCCGCCATCGAAGTATTCTCCGTGCGGGTCAAGGATCAGGAAGCCGCAGCGCCGGGACTGCATGCAGGATAGTGCCAGGGACTTCATCAGGTTGCTCTTGCCCATGCCGGTGGTGGCGAATATCCCCACGTGGTGCGGGAATCCGCGCGAGTCGATACCGACGCGGAAGTCCAGGACGCGGTCTCCGGAGCGAAGTCGCCCGACCTCCACATCGCCCATCATCGGCCTCAGGAAGTCGTAATCGTTCTGGTCCGCCCGGCGGACCCGGGAGAAGTGCCTGGGTATGGATTTCGCTTTGCGGTAGACGCCATCCTTGAGGCAGCCCAGGGGGGTGCAGACGCCGACCTTGTACAGGTCGCTTTTTATGCGCTCATAGTCGAAGCCGTCCTTGAACGCCGCCCCGGCCTGCCATTCTAAGTAATCGTCATCATCCGAATCGGCGCCGAACAGCACGTCCATCGTGCGCACAAGGAACTTGACGCCACCCTCCTCGACGACCAGCATCTCCCCGACCTGGAGGTCCTCCGCCTCGCTCGTGCGGAAGCGCAGCTCCATGACCCGGTTGCCGAAGATCCTTCCAATGTCCGTCATGATGGCCGCCCATATCATCCTGGGGGTATAGAAATTTCTGCGGGTGCGGTGAAAATGCCATATCCAATGAATGTGTTAATGAGCTTGTGCGACCTGAGATCATCGAGCTTCCGGCCCAATCCTCCCAACCCCGACCAGAGGTACTGGTCGTAGGCGTGGGCGGGGCGGGAAGGCATATGGCCGCTCAGATGCCCGGTGACAAGCTCACGGTCTGCCTGGAAGGGGACGCAGGGATAACCGGGCATCGGCAGGTGCTTCTGAGGAAAGGTGAGGTCACCGTCGCCCGCACCAGCTCCTCCACCGCCCTGCATGTTTCCGATCTCCCGTGGAAGAACAGGTTGGTCGAGGCCGTGGGAAGGCCGGACGTGCTATTCCTGTTCAGCGGGCTGGGCGGCGAGACCGGCAGCTATATCGCCCCTCTCATAACCGAAATAACGCATTACACGACCATGACCTTCACCAGCGTCTGCCTTCCCTTCTCGGTGGAAGGCTCCAACCGCCGGGCCATGGCCAAGGAGGGCCTAGCCAGGCTGAAGGCGGCATCGCATATGGTGGCGGTTTACGCCAACGATCCATTGATCAAACTGGCCCCCAACCTTCCTTTGGGAAAGGCCTTCGGGGTCATGGACCAGATCATGCTCTCCCTGCCCTCCGACATCTGCCAATGCCTCACCGCCGAGACGATACCGATGTTGAAGGAGAACCTGGGGCGGAGGGAGCTGCGGGCCGGCATCGGCTACGGTATGGGTTTGGAGAAGGAGCGGCTGGCCGTGGAGGACGCCCTCACCTCGCCTTGGTTCCCCTCGGCGGAGTTCCCACCGGACACCGCCCTGATGCTGGTGGGCCAAGGGCAGACGGACCGCATTTGCCTTGCCGAATGCGTCAGGGAGATGTCCGGCCGGCTGCCGGTGCGGAAGCTGCTCTTCGCCACGCACGTCGAGCCGTCGTTAGGCCGAAGGGTGAAGGTCTCCCTTCTCCTAGGTTACAAGTTCTGATCGTCGGCTATCTCCTCGGGAGCCCCAGCGAACTTGACCAGGGCGTACGCCTCCACGAAGTGCAGCTTCCCCGGGACCACGACCGCGTGCAGCGGAGGTCCCATGTCCTCATCGATCATCTTCGACGGATATCCCGCCGCGACCTTCTCCGTGCGGGAGCCGACCCGGGCGGCGGCGCATATTATGGTGCTCTCCGTAATCATGCCCAGGCCCTTGGCCTTCTCCGCATCGATGAGCCACTGCGTCGCTTGATTGGCGGTCATGTAGCGGCCCTCCTCCTCGCGTATGTCTAAAAGCACCAAGGTGTGCAGGCCGCGGGACCAGTTCTCGTAGATGTTCTCGAACGGGGAAAGCGGGGTATAGCCAGGTTCCGGGAACGGTATGGTGACGGCCCGCCCGAACTTGTATGGCTGCAGCCCGAGCGCGGAGGCGCAGGCGGTGAAGATCGACACCCCGTAAAGCACCGTCGTGGGAACGCCATCCTCCATCGCCCTTATCTTGAGGTCCACGTGCGTCGTTGCGGCCATGGTGTCCCCGGCGGTGACGAAGGCCACCTTACCTTTTTTGGCGGCATCGATGATCGTCTCCTCCTCCTCCACCTCCCGGCGCTTGAGGCGTACGATGCTCTTGCCGATGACCTTCTCCAGATCGTCCGGTGTGGAGTCTATGAGCTTGGAGGTATAGAACTCTCCGAACACCTGGTCGCACTCCTTCAGCGCGCGGATGGTCCTGGCGCTCAGGTCCTCCACTCCTCCCAGCCCTAAACCAACAAATATCAATTCTCCCATGGCAACACCGTGCGTTCCCTTTGCGTCAGGGTCCGAAAGGGGGAAGGAGAGTCCGTCCGTAAAAAGCTTTTAGAGGACGGCCTGCTGGACCAGTCGCTATATGTCGACAAGGACCAGGATTTCCTCTACTTACCGGTGCTGGCCGTTCCGGAGGACGTTCCAACGGAGGAGCGGGAGTTCAAGGAACGCGAACGGGAGGAGCGCGACTATAAAGCACTGGCCAAGGTGCCTGAGGAGCTTCGGCCGTTGCTTCCGACGGCCTTCGATACCCTTGGTGACATAGCGATCATCAGATTGCCCGAAAAACTCGTTCCGCACTCCAAGCAGGTCGGCGAAGCCCTCATGTCGGCGTTCCCGCGCCTGCGCTCAGTGTTCCTGGACCACGGGGTGGTCGGAGAGTTCAGAGTACTGGACCTGGAGGCCATAGCCGGGGAGGACGTCAGCGAGACGGTGCATACCGAGTACGGTCTGCGGTTCAAGGTCGATCCGCGCAAAGCCTACTTCAATTCCCGCCTCTCCAACGAGCGGAGGAGGATAGCCTCCCTGGTCAAGGATGGCGAGACGGTGGTGGACATGTTCTCCGGGGTCGGTCCGTTCGCCATAATGATCGCCAAGCTCTCCCGGCCCGGCATCGTCTACGCCATCGACCTGAACCCGGAGGCGGTACAGCTGATGCGGGAGAACGCCGAGCTCAACAGGGTCCAGGGCGTGGTGCCTCTGGAAGGGGACGCCCGGCAATGGGTCTTTGATCTGCCATGCGCCGACCGGGTCATCATGAACCTGCCGCACTCGGCCATCGACTTCTTCGCCGACGCCCTGACCAGGTTGAAACTGGGCGGGGTGATGCACCTCTACCATATCTGCGACCGGAACGATTTCCCTCAGGTGCTGGAGGACCTCAGGCAGAAGGCGTTCGGGATGGGCGTGACGCTCGAGGTGCTGAGAAGCGAGGAGCTGAAGACGTACTCGCCCTCCTCGTCCGTCTACTCGGCCGACCTAACGCTTGTTGGCTGGGTCTAGAGTGATGCCTTTCTGACCCTGATAGTTGCCGCTTCGCTTGGCGTACGTTCTTTCCACGGGTGAACGCATATGTTCCAGGACCATCTGCACCATGCGGCTGCCTATCGGAAGTTCGACGGGGACCGAGGAGGCGTTGAACCCGCTGAAGGTGAGCGTCCCATGGAAGCCGGCGTCGATCTTTCCCAGCCCCATGAGCAGACCCTTCCGAAGCCAGGACGTCCGGGTCCACAGCTGAGCGGCCATATCGTCCGGCAGCTCCACCCTTTCCACGGTGGAGACGAAGAACAGCTTCCCCGAAGGGATGATGAGAACACCGGTGGTAACGCTCTCCCCGCCCTCCAGGCGCGCCTCGGCCACCCTCAGGTCATAACCGTTGGGGGTGAGGCCCTCCGAATTGAAATCGGAGATCACCAGCGAGCCGTCCTTGAGGCGCGATTCTATCTCGTGGTCGGGGACCAGGCACATGCTCCCGGTTAACGCGTCTCAACAGTTAGAATTTGCGATGATCGGAAGAAAATATTAACGATAAGACCACATCATCCTGAGCGTGCCGGGTTCGAACGGTCTCAGAACAGACAATAGCGGAACACCACCCATCCAAGTCCTGACCCTTCCCCCCGGAGAAAAGGCCGCCCTGTTCTATCATCGCCTGGGCGATGTCTACGACGCGGTCTCGGACCTGCTGAAGGACAGCATCCGGCAGGGGGAGATGTGCGCGTTCATGTTCCGTTCCTCCCCGACCACCATCAAGCAGCAGATGAAGGCCAGGGGCCTGGACCTTGAGGCCAATCAATCCATCGTGCTCATCCCCCTGAGCAAGGCGCCCATGGACAGCTATTCCCGTTCCAGCATAGGGGAGCAGATGCGGAAGTTCGTGCAGCAGGCCAAGGGTCTGGGGTACAGCGGGGCGAGGCTGATATTGAACGTTCCGGAGGAACTGTCCGCCCACATTCCGTCCGAGCGTGCCTGGCTGGACCTGGACGATGTCCGCGAGGAGCTGGGCATGACCGTGGTTTGTCTGTACGACATGACCATCCTTTCCCCCGGGTTCCTTCTAAGGTCCCTGTCCTCCTATCCCAAGGTGATCATGGACGGGGTCCTATGCCGCAACTTCTATTGCGTGCCCAGTCTGGTCTTCCCTCAGAAGGACGCCAGCCGTGATCTCTACGAGCAATTGGAGAGCATCAGGGAAGAGCGGGACATCCACGTCAGCGAGGAACGCGAGCGCTCCAAGCTGATGGAGGTGAACCGGGAGCTGCAGGAGGAGATGACGCAGCGGCGCATGGTGGAGTTCGCCCTGCTGCGGGCGGAGAACAATCTCCGAACGATGCTGGACGCCATGGCCGACATGGTGTTCATGGTCGACCGGGATCTGCGGGTGACCATCGGTAACCAGACCTTCATCAGTTATTTGGAGGGGAGGGGGTTTGGCACCTCCTACGAGGGAAGGTACGTCTACGACATGTTCCCCGGGGCGCCCATCGAGGGTCGGAGGCTGTTCGAGGAGGTCTTCCGTTTCGGCTATCCCACGGTGATCGAGGAGTCCTACTATATGGATGGCGAGGTCCGGGATGCGGAGGTCCGTCTGGTGCCGGTGAAGGTAGGGAGCCAGGTCGACCGGGTCGTGGTCATCGCCCATCCCAGGACCGCGAACGACGGGGACATAGAAGGCATGTGGGAGAAGGCCGATATGCTAAGGGACGAGCTCCTGGAACCCACTGGGTCGGCGGCCGGGGCCATGGATTTCTGTCCGCATCCGGTGATGGTCACCGATCCGGAGGGGAAACTGTACCGCGTGAACGCGGCCCTGGGCCGTGAGCTGGGATGCTCTGCCGAGGAGGTCTTGGCCATGGGCAACGCCCACTATTTCCTGGGGCCTCAGAAGGACAAGGAGGGTCATGTCCGGCGGATCAACGCTGATGGCCGCATAACCATACCCAGCATCCTTACTCGTCGGGACGGCTCCGTCCATAAAGTGATGTGCTTCGTCGTTTACGCTAGCGAGGGCCCCGAACCTCGGACCATTATGGTCATACATTCTGGTCATTGAGTCAGGCGGGAAATCTGTTTTATCCTTCCGACGCTATCATGGTGCAAGATGGACCACATCGTCTACCTGGACAAGCCCGCCGGAGCGTTGGAGGCCATGCGTCATGGCAAGAAGACCATGGTCGGCCGGGCCTACAACGGACGCCGCTCTCCCTATGGCAAGGTCAAAGCAGGCGACATGCTGTACTTCACGGAGAACGATGGCAAACAGATCATCTACGGCCGGGGAAGGGTAACCGAGGTCTACGATTCCCCCAAGCTCACCCACGAGGAGAGCGTGGCCCTGCTGGAGCGGTTCCGCCACGCCCTCTGGCTGTCGGAGGCGCAGTTCCTAAGGATGGCCGGGAAGAGATATCTGGTGCTGGTGAAGGTGGAAAGATTCCATGAGGTCCCCCATTTCCGATTCACCCGCCGCGACTTCCACACCCTGGACGACTGGGTCTTGGTTGGCGACATCGAAAAGGCGCGTGATGACGGTCCGGTGCGAGATCTAAAACAAGTTCCCATGGGATGATCAGGTCATGGAGCCATTGAACGGACTAAGCGTGTTCCTCGGCGTCTTCGCCGCTCTGCTCCTTCTCACCATGCGGGTGTTCCCGCAGAGATGGGCCAGGATGTTCGCCGACGCTGGACGGGAGCGAGGGCGTCCGCATTGGGCCCGGGCGTCCATCATGCTGTCCATCGCCGGCATCCTTCTGTTCTGGTACCTGCACTTCTTCGGTAAGGCCGGCCTATCGTTGGCCATGGCCGTGCTGGGCACTTTTCTTCTGGCACGCACCGCCCAGGCGCTCCTGACCAAGAGCGGTCTGCGCAACAACGTTCAGGTCATGCTTCAGGGAAAGGTCGGACCAGCGTTCCTTCCCTACACCGTCGCCAGCATGGCCCTTGTTCTGCTCGGACTGCTCTAGAACATGTCCAGGGAACCACGTTTCAGCGCCAGCCTTTCAAAGTAGTTGAACAACGCGTAGGCCATGACGAAGAACAGGACGCCCGACGCCAGCATCACCGCCACCAGGAACGATACGTCGGCCAGCCCGGCCCCGGCCGCCACGTCCCGGACGGCCTGCACCCCGAAAGTGAGCGGGAAGATGTAAGAGGCGGGCTGCAGCCAACCCGGCAGGTACGATATCGGGAAGTTGACACCGCAGAGAAGCAGACCCAGATAGAGCACTATCGACCCGAGGATCATGGACGAACGCAGGTACACGCCCACGCTGCCGATGACCATGCCGAAGCCGACCATGGCGAAACAGGTGGCCAGCAGCACCGCCGCCAGAGCGGCGAGGTTCGCACCTGACAGGTCAACGCCGAAGAAGAGCGAGGCGAATACCAGCGACACGGTGACGGTGAAGAGACCGATGATCGACTGGTAAGCCCCTTTCCCAAGGAACACGTAGAACATCCTGGTCGGCGTGGACATTATCGTGGCCATGGTCCCGATGTGCTTCTCGGCGCCGGCGGACATCGTCACCCCGTAAACAGCGGAATAGGTCAGCGCCGAAACGGCGTTCCCCAATGCCACGTAAGCAGGGGTCGCTTCCGGGTCGCCCGCAAAATCACTGACCAGCACGAAGAACCACATCTGGAAGAGAGCCGTCGATAGGATCTGTATCATCCACAGACCGGGGCCGACCACGGCGAACTGGGAGCGCAAGGCCACCAGGGCCGATGCTTTTACTCCCAGGACCTCTTTCAGCATGTCAGTACCTCACCAGCGTTCCGTTCACTTTCGCTCTGCCTTCCAAGTATGTGAAGAGCCACAATGATAGCAGCAGGAATGCCACCGTCGTCAGGGCAGTGAGACCCAGAGCGCCGTAATAGCCCAGACCTAGGGAGTCATAGCCGGCAATGGTGGATATCTTCAGCGCCTCGGCCCCCCAGGTAGCTGGGATGATGTAAGAGAAAGGCCGGGACCATTCGGGAAGGATGACCAGCGGGAAGACCGCCCCCGAAAGGACGTATATGGGAAATTCCAGGATCTGGAAGAAGGCGGAGGAGGCCCGCGTCACAACGTAGAACGCTCCGAACACCATGCCCAGCACCGACAGGGACAGAAGGGTCGCCGCCAGGGCTATGACGAAGCCCAGCGGGTCCTGCACCGTAACATCGATCCCGAAGGCGAACTGGGCCACCAGGAAAACGGCCAAGGCGTTCAGCAATCCCAGGAAGGAGTTCCAGAGGCAGCGCCCGAATACGACGGAGGACAAGGGAGCGGGGGTGACCATTATCGCCTCCAGGGTGCCGTTCATCCTGTCGTAACCGATGGACCAGCTGCTGCTGTGTATGGTGTTCCCCCACATTCCTAGAACACCGCCGCCCAGGACGGCGTAGAGGAGAAGGTCACCGCCGGCGTGGCGGAATAAGAATAGAGTTACGGTGGTGAAAATGAAGGGGGCGATGATGCTTGGAATGACCCACTGCGGGTCCACGAAGAAATGGATGGACTGCTGTTTCAAAGCGGCCTTCATGGCCCGCAGGTCGATCATTTTCCGTTCACCATCTTGATGTAGGCGTCCTCCAGGGTCGGCTGGTCCACCCGGATGCTAATGACCTTGCGGTTCTCCAGCAGTGCCGCCACGGTGGGAATGAGCGCCGGGGCGTCGTCCACGACTATCCTGGCCAGTTGCCGGGCCTCCAAGAACTCGATCGACACGGCGGAAACGCCGGGAAGATCGGCCAGTTCCTTTCTTTGAGCTTCACCGAGCTCCCTGGCCTCGATCTCGATTATTGAATCATTGCGCACCGACTCCTTCATGGAGTAGGGCGAGCCCATGGCCTTTATCCGTCCGTCGGAGATGATGGCCAGGCGGTCGCACAGCTCGTCCGCTTCGAACATGTAGTGAGTGGTCAGCAGTATCGTCATTCCCTTCTCTGAGAGACGTCTGATCAGCCCTCTGGTCTCCCGGGATATCTCCGGGTCGAGCCCCAATGTCGGCTCGTCCAGAAAAAGGACCTCCGGGTCATTGACCAGTCCTCGCGCAAGATGCAACCTCTGCTTCATCCCCCGGGAGTACTCCTCCACCCGCACGTCCGCTGATTCGGAAAGCCCGACCAGTTCCAGCAGGTCCTGGATCTTTTTCCTCTTGGCGTCCCGCGGAACCCGGTACATGTCGGAGAAGAACTCCAGGTTCTGCCTTCCGGTGAGTCGGAAATAAAGCCCGCGCTCCCCGCCGGAGACCAAATTGATGCGCGGCCTTAACTTGATCGATTCCTTCACGACATCCAGGCCGAGAACGGTTGCGCTGCCGGAGGTGGGGATCAGCAAAGTGGTCAGCATCTTGATGGTGGTGGTCTTTCCGGCCCCGTTCGGACCGAGCAGGCCGAAGATTTCGCCGCGATGAACGTCGAAGGAGACACGGTCCACGGCCAGCTTCTCCCTCCCCCCGTCCCCGAAGAGCCTGGCCGCTGCCGGGTATACCTTGGTGAGGTCCTTGACCTCGATGACCGTCTCACCGTCGTTCATGACATGGCGGCAACTCCCTGATGATTATAATGAGGTTACGCCGTTGAGAGGTCAATGGTTCAGGTCACAATTTTGTAAGGAATTACAGTTAATGACTAGTTTTATCTGCCCAAATGATGTCATTAATCTCAGAGATCGATTCACCATGGCAGATAGTATGACGCTCGATGAAGCACGGATCGCGTTCGAAGGAAAACCGTACTCCAGGGAGGTAGTGATTCAGATCGAGCGTTGTGGATTCGGTTATGCAATATCCGCGGCAAATGGTCGAATCACCATGATCTACAAGCCAGTATCTTATAGAAGTAAATCAGGCATGAAAGAGTGAGCATTTGTCCTCTCATTCGATCTTCATCGATACCTGTGTTCTCATAGAGAGCGCCACACCGAACGGCCATGGAGAGGAAAGGGCCAGGCAATTACGGCATATCGCCAACGCTAGCCATTCACTGGTTACATCAATAACCGTGGTTGGTGAAATGGTAAGTGTTAGTTTAGAAAAGGATACTTTTGAGCTCTCCAGAAGTGTGGAAATTCTAAGATCGCTAGGAATAAGGATACTTTTTCCAATACCAGATGTCAGGAGAGTATGCATGCTCGTCGATGCTGAGATGGAAAGTCTAGGAAGATATGGCTCATCGGTTACAGATCGTACCCATTTTGCGTACGCCCTCACATCGGAATGCGATTATTATGTCACATCACAGGGCGAGACCAGGACCCTTGCCGTACCAGCCGATCTAAACGTCAATACCTCGGTGATAACTCTGGACGACCTCGCTTCAGAGCTGAGGTTCTGAACCATCGCTCGACTTGGGATTTAGGCCGCAAGCTTGCGTAGCACCGTCTGTAATATCCCGCCGTTGCGGTAATAGTCCACTTCCACCAGGGTGTCCAGGCGCGCTATCGCTTTGAACGTGGAGGTCTTACCGTCCTTGCGAGCGACGACCATCACCGGGGCTCTAGGCCGCATCTCCAGGAGCTCGATGTCAAACTCCTCGCTTCCGTCAAGCCCTAGAGAGGCGGCGGTGAGGCCGGGCTCGAACTGCAGCGGCAGAACGCCCATGCCCACCAGGTTGCTGCGGTGTATGCGCTCGAACGATTCGGCGATGACCGCCTTCACGCCCAGGAGGTGAGGTCCTTTGGCCGCCCAATCGCGCGAACTGCCAGTGCCGTACTCCTTGCCCGCCAGGACGATGAGGGGCACGCTCCTCTTCCGGTACACTTGGGCGGCCGAGTAGATGTCCGTCACGGCCCCGTCGGGCTGGATCGCCGTGAAACCTCCCTCCTTGCCACTAGCCATACGGTTCTTCAGACGGATGTTGGCGAAGGTTCCCCTCATCATGACCTCATGGTTGCCGCGGCGGGAACCATAGGAATTGAAGTCCTTCTCCTGGACGCCTAGGGAGATCAGGTACTGTCCGGCCACGCTTCCGGCCGGGAACTCGCCCGCCGGGGAGATGTGATCGGTGGTGATGCTGTCGCCAAGCACGGCAAGAGCACGAGCGCCCTTGATGCTCTGCGGCGGTGAGAAATCCTTGCTCATCCCATCGAAGAACGGAGCTTTGCGGATGTAAGTCGAGCTGGGGTCCCAGATGAAGGTCTCGCCTTTCGGGGCGGGGACCGAATCCCACAGCGAACTGCCCTGGAATATGGTGGAATAGGCCTTGCGGTACATGGCCGGGGTGACCTTCCTCAGCGCCGCCTTGAGCTCCTTGGCCGTCGGCCAGAGGTCCTTCAGGAACACAGAGCGACCGTTCGGGTCCACTCCCAACGGCTCGTTCTCCAGGTCCAGGTCCACTGTTCCGGCGATGGCGTAAGCTACCACCAAAGGAGGGGACGCCAGGTAGTTCGCCTTGACGTATGGCGAAATGCGCCCTTCGAAGTTGCGGTTGCCTGAAAGAACGGCGGCCACGGTAAGATCGTTCTGCGTGATGTCCTCGGCCAGGTCCTCGCGGGCCGGACCGCTGTTGCCTATGCACGTAAGGCAACCGTAACCGACCACGTGGAATCCCAGCGCTTCCAGATAGGAAAGCAGACCGGCCTTCTCCAGGTACGTCGTCACCGCTCGGCTTCCCGGTGCCAACGACGTCTTCACGTTGGGGTTCGGCCGCAGTCCCCTCTCCACCGCCTTCTTGGCTAAAAGTCCCGCGGCCATCATGACCGAGGGGTTCGATGTATTGGTGCAGGAGGTGATGGAGGCGATCAGAACGTCCCCGTCCTTCATCAGCTTTCCAGTTCTCTTCCCGCCCTGCTTCTCCATCAGCTTTCCGAACTCGGACCTCATCTGCGAAAGCTCGATGCGGTCCTGGGGGCGCTTCGGCCCGGCTAACGAGGGCTTCACCTTCCTAAGGTCAAGCTCCAGGCGGTCGCTGTAATCCGGGTCCTGGTCCTCGTAGAAAAGCCCCTGCTCCTTGGCGTACTTCTCGACCAGGTCACACAGTCTCTCCCGTCCGGTCATCTTAAGATATGAAATCGTGACGTCATCCACCGGGAAGAAGCCCATGGTCGCCCCGTACTCCGGGGCCATATTGGCTAGCGTGGCTCTGTCTGGAAGTGAAAGGTTCTTTATTCCCGGTCCGTAAAACTCCACGAACTTGCCGACGACGCCCTTCCTGCGCAGCATCTCCACAGCGGTCAGAACCATGTCGGTGGCCGTGACCCCTGCTTTTAGCTTGCCGGTGATCCTGAACCCCACCACCTGCGGCAACGGCATATAGTAAGGCTGGCCGAGCATGACCGCCTCCGCCTCGATGCCGCCGACGCCCCAGCCCAGTACTCCCAGTCCGTTTATCTGGGTGGTGTGTGAGTCGGTACCGAACACGGAGTCGGGGAAGGCCACGCCGTCGCGGGTGGCCACGACCGTCGCCAGGCATTCAAGGTTGACCTGATGGATTATTCCGTTTCCAGGCGGAACGACCCGGAAGTTGTTGAAGGAGCCTTGGGCCCACTTCAGCAGCGAGTAGCGCTCCAGGTTCCGCTCCATCTCCTTCTCCTCATTCAGCTCCTGGGCGTAGCAGGTGCCGTGGTAGTCGGTCTGCACCGAGTGATCGATGGTTAGGTCGACCAGTACCAGGGGGTTGATCCGGGAGGGGTTGCCGCCCATCTCCCGCACCGCGTCGCGCATGGCGGCGAGGTCCACAACGCACGGCACGCCGGTGAAGTCCTGCAGGACGACGCGGGCGGGGATGAACGGAATGTCCACATCGTCGTTCCCGGCGGGGGTCCAGTCCAGCAGCTTCTGGACGTCCTCCCTGGTCACCAATCTGCCGTCCTCCTGACGGAGCAGCGATTCCAACAGTACCTTGATGGAGAACGGGAATCGCTCGATGCGAGCGTCCAGCTTCTTCAGGGAATAATAGCTCAAAGGTCCGTCCTTCAGCTCGAGGACGCTCTTGGTCTGAAAGGAGTCCGCCGTAGGTGCCATCTTTCTCGGATGGCAGTAAGCGGACATATGCTTAAAAACATTGCAGGGAACGGGGGAAAGGATATTATGGCCTCAGAGACTTGACCTGATTGGATGATTAATCCAACTGAAGAGTGCCAGGACGATTCGGAGGAGAACTATGCGAAGCACTCCGCCAATCTGGGTAGGCAGATGTCCCGGGGCCTGATCTCCGGGGACCGGCAGTGCCCCCACTTCCCCTGCCACCATCCTGACCAGAACTGCACCTTCTGCTTCTGCCCCCTCTATCCATGCCTGGACCTGGAGCTGGGGGAGTACGTGGTATCCAGGCGCACCGGCGGCCGGGTATGGTCCTGCCAGGGATGCCTGTGGATGCACCGGGACGACGTGGCCGCCTCCCTGTTCAACATCATGCCCAAGATCGGAGAGACCGGACTGGACGAAAGGACCAGGTCCGAGCTCAAGGCGAGGCTGGAAGGAAAGCATCGCAAGAAGGCCAAAACCCTAATGGTTCTCGGGGCAACCTCCGGAGCCGGGAAGTCCTTGCTGGTGGCCGCTCTCTGCCGGGCTTACCGCAATCGCGGTCTCAAGGTCGCTCCGTTCAAGTCGCAGAACATGTCGCTGAACTCCATGGTCACCGGGGAAGGGGAGGAGATCGCCCGCATCCAGGACCTGCAGGCCAGAGCGGCCGGCGCTCGCCCTCGGGGGGAATTGAACCCTATCCTGCTGAAGCCCAAGGGAGGGGTCACCTCCCAGGTCATCGTGGAAGGACGCCCATACAAGGACTGCACGGTGCAGGAATACTATTCACAGTTCGTTCCTAAGGAGGCCCCGGCCATCATAGCCCGCAATCTGGACCGTCTCATGCGCTCCAACGATGTGGTGGTCATCGAGGGCGCCGGCTCGCCCGCCGAGATAAACCTGCGCGGCAGGGACGTCGCCAACATGTACGTGGCCAAGCTGGCCAAGGCCGACTGCCTTCTGGCGGTCAACATCGACTGGGGCGGAGCGTTCGCTTACGCCGTGGGCACCCTGATGCTTTTGGACCAGGAGGAACGCGAGCTCTTCAAGGGCGTGCTCATAAACAACATGTGCCCGGGGGGAGGTTCCCTGGATGGATCGCTGGCCATGGTCGAAAAAATGACCGGTGTGCCGGTGCTGGCCGTGCTTCCCCACATCCCCTCCTTGTACCTTCCCGTCGAGGACTCCATGGACCTCGACCAGCGGCAGGAGGGGGACGGAAGAACGGTCGTGGCCGTGGTGCGCCTGCCCATGATATCCAACTTCACCGACTTCGACGCCCTCTCCCTGGAGGAAGGGGTCAAGGTCCTGTACGTCAGAACGCCCGAGGAACTGGAGGCGGCGGACGCCATCATATTGCCCGGCACCAAGAACTCGGTGCAGGACCTGCAGTGGCTGAGAGAGAGCGGCATGGCCCAGGCGATAACGGGGAGCATGGGCAAGGTCCCCATCCTGGGCATCTGTGGCGGTTATCAGATGCTCGGCCGCCAGATATTCGACGTCCATGGTCTGGAGGGCGGAGGCCCTCAGGAGATGGATGGCCTGGGATTGCTGGACGCCGTCACCCACTTCGATTCCTATGACAAGAGGACGGTGCAGGTCCTGGGTTCCCTGGCCACCGGGGAAGGCGAGGTGCGGGGGTACGAGATCCACATGGGCCGTACCGAACGCTCCGAGGAAGCCCTGTTCCGGCTGGGTCCGGATGGGCGGGAGGAGGGGTCCTGGAACCGGGAGCGGAAGGTCATGGGCACCTATCTTCACGGGGCTTTCGACCTGCCCTCCTTCCGGCGATTCTTCCTCTCCATGGTGGAACATCGCGATGCCCCTATGACCATAGGGATGGACCATGACGCCGAGATCGATTCGTCGTTGGACCGGCTGGCCGCCATGGTGGAGGAACATCTCGACCTCGATGCGCTGCTCAGGGAGGATGGGAATGGTGCGTAGGCTCATGGTGCAGGGCGTCACCTCCGGCGCGGGAAAGACCACGCTTACCGCCGCGCTATGCCGTCACTTCTCCGCCTGCGGGACGGACGTGGCACCATTCAAAGCACAGAACGTATCGCTCAATTCTTTCGTCACTGCGGACGGCAGGGAGATGGCGATCTCACAGGCCTACCAGGCCTGGGCCTGCGGGCTCGAGCCTTCCGCAGATATGAACCCCATATTGATCAAGCCTAAGGGCAACGGGCAATGCCAGATCGTTCTTCGCGGCAAGCCCTGGAAGGACCTTGGCCCGGGAGGGAGCACCCCCGAGGTCATCGAGACGCTCAGGGAACAGGTGCTGGCCGCCTTCCAGGACAACGCGCAAGGCCGGGAGCTGGTGCTGATAGAGGGCATGGGGTCGCCCGTAGAGATGAACCTCAAGGAGAAGGACGTCAGCAACATGTGGCTGGCCAAGGCCACCCGGTCCCCGGTCGTCCTTGTCGGGGACATCGAGAAGGGCGGCGTGTTCGCCGGTATATACGGAACGTATATGCTGATGGACGAGGAGGAGAGGGACCTGCTGAAAGGATTCTTCGTCAACCGCTTCCGGGGCGACGCCTCGATACTGCATGAAGGAATATCGGAGCTGGAGTCCCGCATGGACATGCCCTGCCTCGGCGTGTTGCCGATGGTGCGGTTCAGCGCCCCGGCCGAGGATTCCTTGGACATCACCAGGCCCTCCGGTAACGGTACCTGCTCCGGGGATGTCAGAGAACGTTGGATGCGGGAGCTGGACGGGGTATTGGAAAAATGGGAAGGGGCCTGGGACCTGGAAAAGGTCCAAGGCATAATCGAAAGGTTTTGATCGCTTCAGAGGCGGTTGCCGCACTTCGGGCAGAACTGGGCGCCAGGCTCGAAACCGGCCCCGCAGCTCGGGCAGGTGTTGCCCTGAGCGGGCTGCTGGTACTGTTGCGGAGGCTGTTGATACGGTTGACCAGGGTTGCTATAATAGCCCGGTCCAAACTGCGGCTTCTCTTCGTACTTCATGATGAAGTATATCAGGGCCGCAGGCCAGCACAATAATATCAGTATGATCACGATCAACCAACTACCTGTGAATTCCTTTGCCATGACTTTCCACCTTTTAGCACTCATCCACTTTGGAAATATTTATTCATTGCCCATTATTTACCATTCTCAATATTCGGAGGGCTCCTTGCGCATTTCGGGTACGAGGGCCGGTCAGGGCACTCCCGGCAACGCGAGAGCATCCTTCTCCCTTTGAGCACCTCGAAGGTCACGATGACCGCGATTATGAACGGATATATGAACAGCCTCAGTTCGGGCGGGCATATTATGGCCGAATAGGCCACCATGGCCAGGCTCGCTCCCAATATGATGTTGTACAGGATGGAGGCGAGTCGTCCAGACCATGCGAAACGTAATAGCTGCGCACCGAACAGGAGAAGTGAGCCGATGAAGGTCGGGAGGAACTCGAGCCGCAACAGGAAAAGGGACAACAGGACCACCAGGGCGGATGGGTAAACGGTGATGCATCCCCGGCAGACCTTCCTTCCTTTGATCGTCAACAGGTGGTCATCGAACCGGCCGCAGAGCGGATGGTGAGCCAACAGAATAGGCTCGTTCCTCAGTTCGTCCATGAATCTGATATCGTCACCCCCGTCCTCCCGAGCTCTCCCTCTCTAGGATACCGACATGCCACCGATAAAAGATGACCGCTAACTGATTTATACTTGGATGATATATCCAATTCTAGTTGGATAATACATCCAACTATCAAAAAAGAAAGTGATTCCACATGGATAAGAAGGCGATAATCGCAATCATACTGGTCGTGGCGCTCGTGGCCGTCGGGACCGTTCTGGTGCTTGGAATGAACCCCCCCGGGGGAGAGAACGAGGGGCCGGTCACGGTCATCGACGCCGAAGGCAGGACCGTCACCACTGACGAGGCGCCCACGCGCATCGTTTCCTGCTCTCCTTCGCTGACCGAGATGGTCTACGCCATGGGCATAGGTGAGCGCCTGACCGCGGTCACCGACTACTGCGACTGGCCGGCCGACGTCAACGCCAGGAAGGCCAACGGTTCGCTCGTTTCCGTGGGCGGATACTTCACTCCCAGCGTCGAGGCGGTCATCGCTGCCGAGGGCGACCTCATCCTGATCGACAGGGGCGTGCAGGCCCAGATGGACATGCTTGAACAGCTGGAGAACGCCGGGTTGAACGTCATCGTCCTGGACAAGGGGACCACCTTCGACGAGGTCTACGAGGCCATGGGCATGATCGGTGAGATATGCTGGGTCAAAGAGGAGGCCGACGACCTGATCGATTCAATGAACGACAGGTTGGCCGGCATCGAGGAGGCCATCGGGGACGTGGAGGAATTGCCGACCTTGACCTTCGCCGTTTGGCTTGACCCGATATACCTCAGCGGCAACGGCACCTTCGCCGCCGACGTCATGACGCATGCCATGGGAGATAACGTCTACTCCAACCTGACCGGATGGCCCGACGTCAATGTGGAATCCCTCCTGGAGACCGACCCGGACTATCTGGTCGTCTCAATGATGTACCTGTCGTCCCCCGGTGAGGAGATCATCTCCGACCTGGAGAACGACACCATCTGGTCCGAGCTGTCCGCCGTTCAGAACAAGCAGGTATACATCCTGACCGGACAGGCCGACAACGTGTTCAGCCGCCCCGGCCCGCGCATGGTGGACGCCGTGGAGCTTCTGGCCCAGATACTGCATCCCGACGTGTTCAACGTCAGCCTGCCGCACGTGATCTCCGACGACTACGTAGATTGGGTCTCCGGCGATTCCGCGGGAGCCGAGGCTTTCTCCATGGAGACCACGGAGATGGTGGCCATGGTGCAGGTCCGGATGGAATGAACAGGTCCTCCTTCCCCGTGGCGCAGGGCGCAAATATAATAGCTGGCCCGCGTTACGGGAAACAACTTACCTCCGGAGGGTGCTCCGCACCTCCTACGGCGGCAAAACAAGGGTGATGCGATATGGAATCGACCAAGGCAAGCAGGGCGAAGTTCAAGTTAGCCCTCATCCTCGGCCTCGGATCTCTCAGCATCTTCCTTCTTTTCATCCTTTCACTGACCACCGGGGTAATGGACATATCCTTCCAGGAGGCCATGTCCGGCCTGTGGAACCTCATTCAGAACGGCGGACAGCACGAGAACACCAAGGAACTGGTGCTGTGGCAGATACGCATTCCGCGGGCGCTCGGCGTGATCGCCGTCGGCGTCGGGCTATCGGTGGCCGGGGCGGTGATGCAAGCGCTCATCCGCAACCCTCTGGTCGACCCGTACATCACCGGCGTCTCGTCCGGTGCGGCACTGGGGGTGACCACCGCGGTGCTCGCAGGTGTGACCATCGCCGGGCTCGGTGTGTTCGTCACTCCAATAATAGCCTTCGCCGGAGCGGTGATGGCATTCCTTTTCACCATGCTTCTGGCCGAGGCCGCCGGCGGGCGTTCCATAAGCTACGTTCTGGGCGGGGTGATCGTGGGTATAGCATTGCAGTCCGGGGTCACCATCCTGATGTACTTCAACGCCGACCGTCTGCACAGCGTGCTGTATTGGCTGTTCGGTTCCTTTTCCACATTGAACTGGCAATCGACAATTATCATCCTCCTCGGGGTCTCCGTTCTTTCCGCAGTGATGTTGCTCTATGCCAAGGAATTCAACGTGGTCCTCCTGGGGGATGAGCAGGCCCAGCAGCTGGGAATGAACGTCAAGCGCTTCAAGACCGGCATGTTCATCCTGGTGTCCGCGTTGGCCGCGGTTTGCGTGGCCTTCACCGGGATCATTGGTTTCGTCGGTCTCATCGTACCTCACCTGGTCCGGATGATCATAGGCGGCGATCACCGCCTGCTGCTGCCGGCGTCCATGGTGGTCGGGGCAAACATTCTATTGGTGGCCGACATTGTATGTAAGACCGCGGTAGCTCCCTCCGAGCTGCCGATAGGCGCCATAATATCGATCATCGGAGCGCCCTTCTTCGGGTACCTGATGATCAGGATGGGCAAGGAATATGTCATGTGATGACGAGCTGACGGTGAAGGTCGACAACCTATCCTTCAGCTACGGTGCCAAGAAGAGCCTCTGCCCCCGGACCTTGAAGGGCATCACCATCGACGCCAAGAAGGGGCAGCTCATCGGGGTCATGGGCCCGAACGGCTGCGGAAAGACCACCTTCATGCGCTGCATCAATAAGGTGCTCAAACCCCAGGAAGGAGCGATATACATTGACGGCAAGGACCTGGACCGCCTAAAGATGATGGAGGTGGCCAAGATCTGCGCCAATATCCCGGCGGACGTTCCGGACGATTTCCACCTCTCAGTAGAGGAGTTCGTTGCCTTAGGGCGTTATCCGTTCGTCACCGGCATCTGGTGGGAGGGGGAGAAGGATGAGGCACTGGTGCGGGACGCCATGAAGGCGTATCATGTAACCCACCTTAAGGACAGAAAGCTCGCGGAGCTCAGCAGCGGGGAGAAGGCGCGGGTGCTTCTGGCCAAAGGCGCGGTCCAGCAGCCTAAGATACTGCTAGCGGACGAGCCGAGCGCGCATCTGGACCTGAAGTTCAAGTTGCAGGTCATGCAGGCCCTGAAAGACCTCTCCCGGCAGGGCGTCACGGTCATAACCGCCTCGCATGACATCAACCTGATCGCCAAGTACGCCGATCTGGTCATCGTCATAAGCGACGGGGGGATAATCAGCTACGGACCTCCGGCGGAGGTCATCAACGAGGACATCATCCGCGCCGTGTACGACGTGGAGGTCACGGTCATCAGGGATAACGGTGAGCTGTACGTCATCCCGCTGAGGCCGGCGGACCCGGAGAAGGGCGACGATGAAGATACAAGACCTTGTGAAAAGGGAATTGTTGCCGATTAAGAGGCCCGTGCACGGAGGCCAGGGCTGGAAGCTCTCGGGGGTCGAGGACTTCAGCCACAACCTCAACCCGTACGGTCCTCCAGCGGAGCTGCCGCATTTGGTGGCCGAAGCGTCAGAGCATCTCGATCATTATCCGGACGACACGGCCGAGGAGTTCCGGGAGGCGGTGGCCAAGCTTCATGGAGTGTGGCCGGAGAACGTCATCGCTGGTGCCGGCTCGGCCGAGCTCATACGATTGTTTCCCGAGGTCTTCCTTTCCCGCAAGGCCCGGGTCATCATTCCCCGTCCGACGTTCTCGGAATACTCGCACGCCTGCCGCATGCAGGGGGCGAACATACTGGACGTCCCGCTCGTCGAGGGCGAAGGTTTCCGCCTGGACATGAACGCCATCCGCGAGAAGCTGCCGTTGGCCAGGGCGCTGTACATCTGCAATCCGAACAATCCCACCGGAACGGTGGAGACGAAAAGGCGCATCATGGAGCTGGTGGACGAGTGCGAGGCGGCCGGCAAGCTGGTCTTCCTGGACGAGACGCTGCTGGAGCTGGTGGACGACCACGATAGCCTATCGTGCATGTCCGAGGTGCAAAGCCACGAAAATCTGTTCATCATATCCTCGTTAACGAAATCATTCGCCATCCCCGGTCTGCGCGTCGGTTACGGCGTGGGCAGCGTGGAGATCGTGGACATGATGGAGCGCGCCCGGCTGTCCTGGAACCTGGGGGTCATCGAGCAGTACGTCGGCGCTCGTTTGCTGCGCGATCATCAGGACCACGTGCGCAAGGCGGCGCAGATGATGGCCTCCGAGCGCGCTCGTATCAAGAAGGCCGTGGACCGGACCGGTCTGTTCTCCCCGCTTCCGGACCAATGCTTCTTCTTCTTCACCCGGGTGAGCGACCCCAAGCTTACGGCGGTGGATATCGTCGAACATCTGCTGCCCCGTAAAGTGCTGGTACGCGATTGCTCCACGTTCGGAAGGCCCTTCGACAAGTTCGTCCGTTTCAGCGTGAAGACCCCGGAGAAGAACGATCTTCTGATCTCGGCTATGGAGGAGACGGCCAGGGAGATCCGCAGCACGGCGTTCGGGGCGAGGATGCATGTTTGAGCTGGTTCCCTATGCGCTCCTGACGATCATACTCGCCCTACTGGTCGACCGTTTCATCGGCGAACCGCCGAACGCCTTGCATCCGGTGGTCTGGATGGGCAAGGCGATCTCGTTCTTAGATAAGCGCATATCGCGTGGGCACCCCCGGCGGGAGCGTTTCTTCGGAATTCTGATGGCCTTGGCCGTCATCCTGCTCTTCTCGTTCCTGGTCCTTCTGCTTATGGCTTTGGTCCGGGACGTGTTCGGTCTTTTGGTATGGGCCATCCTTGGCGGTGTCCTGCTGAAGACCATGTTCGCCATGTCGGCGATGGGGAAGCATACCGAGCCGGTACGCCAGGCGCTGTTAGCGGGCGATCTGGAACTGGGAAGGCGGAAGGCGGCCATGATGGTCTCCCGGGACGTCAGCCAGTTGGATGAAGGGCATGTCATCTCCTGCGCGGCGGAGAGCGCGGCGGAGAACACCGTGGACTCCATCTTCTCACCGCTGTTCTACTTCGGCCTGCTCGGCCTTCCGGCCGCCGTTGCTTACCGGGTCTCGAACACATTGGACGCCATGGTCGGCTATCTGAACGACAAGTACCGCTACGTAGGATGGTTCTCGGCGCGCCTGGACGATTGCACGAACTTCGTCATGGCCCGAGCGGCGGTGCCCTTCATAATGCTGGCATTGATGATCTTGGGCAAGGACTGGAAGGCCGGCTGGAAGGCTTCCAAGAGGTATCACGATCAGACCTTGTCCCCGAACAAGGGGTGGCACATGTCCGCCTTCGCCGGGGGATTGGGCATAAGGTTCGAGAAGATCGGATGGTACGTCATGGGCGACGGACCGCTTCCGTCGGACCCCGAGGTGCTCAAAGACACCATAAAGGTCATGACCATGGCTTCGTATCTCTTCCTGCTCACGGTGGTCGTTCCCCTCTACCTTCTGGTAGGGGTGGAGGTGCAGGTGTTCCTGGAGGACCTCCTGCTGAGGTCGATAGGTGTTTAAGATGAAACTGAGCGAAGTGCGGATCGAAAAGGGCGTGGTGGACGGGCACAAGTACGTAGCGATACGATTACCGCGCCGCCTGCGCACCTTGGCATCGACCATATTGAACGGGGGACTGGGGGAGACCGACACCGTGCTGATGCTGCAGGTCTCGCTGCATTACGATCATGCGGACCCGGTGGAACACATGCGCTCATTGCTGCCCCGCCTGGACCTTCCCTCGGACACCGTGTGCTTCATGACCGCAGCAGAACTGGACAAGGCCTTTTGCACCAAGGGGATAGAGCAGAACGGGTCGGAAGCTCTGGCCTTCGTGAGCGCCGGGATATCCAACGCCATTCGAGCGGGCGAATCTTCCCGCGAGGGCAGCGTGCCGCATCGCCAGGTGGGGACGATCAACGTGATGGTGGTGACGGACGAACCATTGGACGATTGCGCCCTGGCGAACGCGATAATGACCGTGACGGAGGCGAAGGCCGCGGCGCTGCAGGACCATCACATCCCTGGGACAGGGACCACCAGCGACGCGGTGCTGGTCATGTGCCCTTGCGACGGAGAGAGGTGTTTGTGGTCCGGAAGCTCCTCCGATCACGGTATCGCCATGGCCGTGGCCGTCCGTTCCGCTCTAGGGGATTCCATAACCAGGTGGAAGGGGGCGAACGGGGACTCCGTCCACTTCCTGAGGCATCTGGCGATACGCGGCATCACCTACGACGACATGTGGAACGCGGTCAAGGAGATGAACGCCCTGGACCCGGCCTGGGATGAAACGGTCGTACGAAAAAAGTTCGAGAAGAAGCTGGAGATACTGGCCAAGGACGTGAACGTGAACGCGTTGCTCACCGCGGCCATGCTTTTGGAGGAGAAGGGCCGTTACGGGCAGCTATACGGTCTTAACGAAGAGAAGTACCAGGAGGACCCGGTGCACCTTCTGGCGGACGAGCTTCTCGGCATCGCTCTGGCGGAGTACATCGGCGGTTCCAAATGCGTCTTCGAGTACATCCGCTATGACAAGAAGAAACCAGGGATACTGTCCCATCTAGGTCCGTTCATGGACGACATCATCGCCTCGCTCATCGGAGCGACCATGTCCACGATCTACTCAGAGATACTGGAGGGAGAAGGACGTCTGTCCTAGGCGCTATCAAGGCCGCGCTCACCATGTTCACGGTCATCCCGGCCAAGGTGGACGGCAAGGACGTGGACGACCTATCACGTAACTTCCATCTCGTCGTGTTCATCGGGGCCCTGTATGGCCTTCTGGCCACGGGCATCTACTATCTTGGGCAGGACCGCCTGTCCGTAGCCATCATGGCCGCCATAGTTCTGGCGATATTCCACCTGCTGAACCGATTCCTGCATCTGGACGGGTTGAGCGACTTCGGGGACGGTATGGTCTGCGGTGGTGATGCAGAACGACGCCTGGCGGCCATGAAGGACTCCAAGACCGGGGCCGGCGGCGTCGGTTATGCGCTCGTCTTCACCCTTCTAAGCTTCGCCGCGCTCGCTTCCCTCACTGGCAAGGCCGAGATGCTCTTCCTTCCGCTCATCGCGGAGATCATGAACAAGAACGCCATGGTGTTCTGCGCCTTCGGCGGTAAGGCCCGAGAGGGGCTGGGAAATGCGTTCGTCTCCAACACAATGGGAAAACAGGCCGTTGCTTCGCTGGTCCTCTCGGTCCTGCTGGCCTTCGGATCGATCCTGATGATATGTCTCCTCACCGGTTATTGGAACGTTGCTGAGATCGCCCTGTTCACCTTCGCCGGCGGGCTGGTCAGTTCTATCGTCGGCCTGATGATGAGCAGCGTGGCCATGAAGAACTTCGGGGCGGTGAACGGTGATGTCATGGGCGCCACGAACGAGATCTCCCGGCCGGTGGTTCTGATCGCCTTGCTTCTGCTGGTGACCTTATGAGCGTGGCCGCGCTGATCACCGCCGGAGGTCGGGGGACCAGGATCAAAGAGCTTGGCACCGAGAAACCGATGGCGCTCCTGCACGGCCGCCCGATGATCGACCACGTTCTCGAGCAGATGATGCTGGTTGACGAGATATCCTCCGTTTACGTTTCCATCAGCGACAACGTTCCGAGAACGAGGGGGCACTTACGGGACATGGGCGTCAAGCTGCTGGAGACGTCCGGAACGGAGTATTGCCACGATCTGATCCAAGCTGCGGAAGGCATCGCCGAGGACCACATCTTCATCTGCCCGGCCGACCTCCCTCTGCTGCGCGCCGAGCTAGTATCCGAGGTCGTGAAGGAATATCTGATAAGGAAGGAGCAGTCCCTGACCGTCGGCATTCCGCTGGAGAAGGCTCTGGAATTCGGGGTTGATGTGACCTTCTACGAGAACGTCGACGGTCGTCCGCTGATGCCCTGCGGCGTGAGCGTGGTCGACCGTAAAGGAATGCTGACCCGGGAATACCTTCCCGGTAGTTATTTCGTGGCCGACACGCCGGACGTGGCCATAAACGTCAACACCATGGACGACCTAAAGAGGGCCGAGAAGGCGCTGCACCAGCGGTTCACTTGCCCATGATGCTCATGAGCTGGACGTAGTTCTCCTCGACCTTGGCCAGCATCTGCTCCTTGCCGATCTTCCCCTGGGAGGCCAGGAAGACCGCCACGGATATTCCGCCGGCGCCTACGCCCTCCTTGACCAGCCCCTTCTCGTAGACGTTCAGGCCGTCGTACGGGGAAGAGCCGAAGTCCAGGTCCGCGGCCAGTATCGGCACGGTCCCGATCTGCTTGACTATCGACCTGACGTCGGAAGAGCGGTCGTTCACGATCCACTTGGTGGTGCCCAGGGCGATGTTCGAAAGAACGTTAGGCGCCAGGCCTTTAACGATAGCCATCACGGCAGCCATCTGCGTACCGCCGGCCATGATGACCGGTATGCTCTCCGCCGCCCCGGCTGCGACGCCCGCAGCGGCGGGCATCATCGGGTCGCCGACGGCCGCCGCCGCCTTCAACGGATCAGACATCATCTCCTCCTTGCTGAACGGGGAGTTGGAGATGCCCTCCATCACGATCCGCTCCTTCAGGGAATGAGGGTTGTCTATCATGGAGCTGGACACCTTGCCCTGTCCGTCGTAGCCCATGGCTAGAAGGACGGCCAAAGCGGTGGTCGTTCCACCGGCGATGCTTTCCCCTATGACCAGGTACTCGCTGTTCTTGGCCATCTCCCTTCCTAGGAGCACACCGTTCTCGTACACCCGGCGGGGGTCCTTGAGCGCCCTTCCGGTGCGGATGTCCTCGCCCGGGACGCCTTCCAGCTCGAAGTAGGGGGTGTGAGGTCTAACGTTGACGCCACTGTTGATGGCGAAGGTGGGCATGGAGACCAATTGCAAGGCGCTCATGGTGATGATGCCGGGGGTCGGAACTCCGGTCGGGGTGACCGGAACTCCATCTATGCACTTGCATCTCCCATAGTGGAGCAGTTCCACGTCGGCCGCCGGCGTGAAGTCAGTTATCTCCGGCACCGCTCCAGCCGCGGAAACGCCCGGGATCTTCGCAGTTTCCGTGTTCCCGATGACCACGGCGTAGGTCGGGCGCTTGCCCCAGACCTTCTCAACGAACTTCCTTCCCGCCTGCTCCTCGAACGCGTAGATGATGTCCGCCTTGTGCATGTTTAGGACCTCTGGATTCGACGCAACTTCCTATTGGTTGTATCATCCAACTCAATGCGAAGATGATATTTAACCTATTGCCGAACGTGCAGAAGATCAGAAAGTTCATTCCTCGAGGATGCTGTCCAGGAGAGCTCCCAGGGGGATGTTGTCCCCACCGTTCTCGTGGAACCCTTTCTTACCGTTGCCTTTCCACCGCCCGCCGCAGACCGCGTACGGGACCTTCATGCGCATATGCTCCCCGGTGACCGAGGAAGCGCCATGATCTATCAGCAGAGCCACCTGACATTCCCGGAAGCGCTTCTCATAGCGCAACAGCTCCCGGTCTATCTCCTCGATCAGCTTCAGCTTGTTCTTGGGGTTGCACTTGTGGCTGACGTCATCCGTCTCCTCGACGTGCAGGAAGACGTCGTTGCCACCCAGATGCTGGGCGGCCACCTTTATTCCTTCCTTGAAGCCGGGCACGCGCATCGTCTCCATGCCCAGGAACTTGCCGACGCCCAAGGCGGAAGGGCTCTTGGATATGACCATTAGATCAGGAACCTTGGATATCTCGCGGCGGACGTCCACGGCCACCTTTCCAAGCCCGCCGCCCCAGGGCAGCAGCGCTATGCCGCCGGTGCTCTCCCGAACGCCCTTGGCGAAATCCAGGAAGGGGCCGAGGTCCTCGGAGCTTATCTGGGCTGGTCCGGGGGGCTTGGGCAGGTCAAGTATCTCGTCGCCCTTGACCGTGAGAACGCCCTTGCCTCCATGATAGGCCAGGATCTTGGGGTCCATGGCCGCCAGCTTGGCGCGGTTCTTGATTATGGCCCTTTGCAAGAACATCTCCTCGTCGCAGGTGATGTTGTAGTACCATTCCACGTTGTGATCGTGGACCTTGGCCGGGGTCATGCGGTAAGCCACGCGCCCTTCTCCGATGGGCAGCTCCAGACCGTACGCTTCGATGACGCCCCGCGGTATATCGTACGGTTTGCCGGTCAAAAGCTCCAGCAGGAAGGTATGGGTGTAATCCTTCCCGTCGGTGGTGCCCACCTTCCCATCGCGGGCCACGCGGTCCATGAAGTCCTTGCGGGCCGCCTCCAGGGGGGTGCGATTGTTGAATATCGAAATGCGCTCGTCGGCCGCGCCGTCCAATAGGATTATGAGCTTCCTCATTTAACAGGCCTTGACGCTTCCGAATGGCCTTGGCCATATAATATCTGTTGGTCGTATCGTCCAACCCGGACATCCATTTATCCACCGAACACCATCCTTACAGGCATGGCAGGTGATGACGATGGGCATTACGAACATCGGACCGGGTTCTCTCCCATCGTGGGGGAATCCCCCCGGGTCCTGGTCCTGGGGACCATACCGAGCGTGCAGTCGGCCTTGAAGGGAGAGTACTACGGCAACCCCAGGAACCAGTTCTGGAGGTTGGTCCACGATATGCATGGCGATGTTCCGTCCGGGAGCTATGTGGTGCGCACCGATTACCTGAAGGCCAAGCGCATCGCGGTCTGGGACGTGTTTAAGGGATGCGCCATAATGGACAGCAAGGACTCGACCATCAGGGACGAGGAGTACAATGACATCCAGGGGTTCCTGGACGCTCATGACAGCGTCGTGCACGTCTTCTTGAACGGCGGTAAGGCGTACGGGCGTTATCTGGAATTGAAGGTGGTCAAGAACGGGCATCCCTTCCCAGCAACGAAACTGCCCTCCTCCTCGCCGCTTCACACCATTCCGTACCAAAGGAAGCTTTGGGAGTGGTCCATGGTCAGGAAGGTCTTTGAAGGGCGAGATACGAACTCACTGCCTGGAAAGGGCGACCGCGCACTGCCCGGTTGATATGCACCCGTCGCCGTTCGGGGTCAGGTCGTGGCAGACGAACTTAAGGCCACGAGCTTCCACCAGGTCCTTGGTCCAGGTGGATATGGCCCGGTTGTAACTAACGCCACCGCTTAGGCCGACGTGCTCCAGCCCCTCGTCCTCCGCCTCTTCGATGGCGATGTCCACCAGCCCTCGGACCAAGGCGTGCACCATGCTCCCCGCTCGGTCGGCCTTGCCGCCATGGGCCTCCATCATCTGCCGGAACATGGACGGGGTGTCGATCACGTTGCCGTTGCGCACCAAGGGCACCAGCTCGAGGTGGCGAGCTTCATTGAGCCACCTCTCCAGCTTCATGGCCGGCTCGCCGTCGTAACTGCGGTATTGGCAGATATCAAGGTAACAGGAGATTCCGTCCAGCACCCTGCCGAAGGATGTGCTGGTCCCGGACCGGGGCATCATTTTGCGGAATAGTTCCCGCTCGCTCTCGCTGAAGTAGTCCAATCCACCGCCGGTCATCTCCGCCAGGGCGAAGGCGATCCTCCGCACGTCGTGAACGGCCTTCTCCCCGCCCAGCAGCGGCACCTCCTTGAGATGGCCGACCCGGCGGTACTCCTTGAGGTTGGCCAGAAGCACCTCGCCGCCCCAGGCCACGCCGTCATCACCGTAACCGGTGCCGTCGATGGTGATGGCCACCATCTCGTCCAGTTTGGATTCGACCAGCAAGGCGGCGGCATGCGCGTGGTGGTGTTGCACCTCCACCGGTTCGATGCCATTTTGCTCGGCCCAGCGTTTCGCCAGGCGCCTGGTGGAGTGTCCGGGGTGCAGGTCCATCCCGATGGCGTCCAGCGTTTCCGCGCCAAGCAAACGGCGCAAATACTTCAGGCTCTCCTCCAGGAACTCCAGCACCCCCGGGGACGTTGCGTCACCGATGTACTGCGTGGCGTAGAGGCGCTTTTCGAACGATAGCGCACCGGCCAATCCTTCCTGGGCGCCGACCCCGACCGCGACACCGTCCAGAGGGAAATCGATGTGCGAGGGTATATGCCCTCTGGATTTGCGAATGTAGTACGTTTTATCCTGGAACGAACGGACCACGGAATCGTCGCAGCGGTTGATGATCTCCCGATCGTGCATCAGGTACATGTCCGCCCCTAAAGTGAGGGCGTCCGATTCCCGCAGCACCATTGGTTCGCCAGGCACGTTCGCGGACGTCATTACCAGGGCGTCCTCCTGCAGGTGATGGAAAAGCAGATGCTGCATTGACGTATATGGCAGGAAAACACCGATGGTGTCCAGGCCGGGCGCCACCAGTTCCGTTATCTCGTTATCAGCCTTGGGCACCAGCACGATGGGCCTATGGCTGGACCTCAGAAGTTCGATGTCGTGCTCGGACGGCCGCGCGTAACCTTCAAGGGCCTTCAGGTCCCGGACCATGATGGCGAACGGTTTTTCTTTTCGGCGGTACCATTCGCGCATGTGGGCTAGCTGGTCCAGAGTGCAGCACAGATGCATGCCGCCCCAGCTCTTGGCCACCCCGATCCCGCCGTCGTGCAGGCCGCGGGCGAACTTGACGAACGGCTCACTATCGTCCCGCCCTCCCTCGCGGTCCAGGAGATAGTAGCGGGGGCCGCAGACCGGGCAGGTCACCGTCTGATGGTGGAAGCGACGGTCGTCCGGGTCTTCGTACTCCCTCCGGCACTCCGGACACATCGGGAACGGGAGCATGGACGTCTTCTCTCGGTCGTAAGGAAGGTCCTCGATTACCGTGAATCGCGCCCCGCAGTCGGTGCAGTTGGTGAACGGGTAAAGGTAACGCCGGTCGGAGGGGTCGAACATCTCCTTCAGGCAGGGGTCGCAGACGGCGGTGTCGTTGGGGATGCCCACACCTCCGATGCCCTGCTGACTGGGCACTATCCTAAATCCCATGGCCCGAAGCTCGGCATCGGGAAGTCCGGAGGTTATCGCCACCTCGTCCAATCGGGCCAGGGGCGGCAACGCCTCCTTAAGCCTCTTCACGAATTCCCCGGCGTCCCCGTCCACCTCGATGACGACGTTGGAACCGTTGTTCTGAACGTAACCGTGAAGGTCCATGGACCTTGCCAGGCGATGGACCGTCGGCCGGAAGCCGACCCCCTGGACCACACCCCTCACGGTTATCCGCATGCCCCTTTCCATCCAGCCCCGGATATATATTCCTTGTCAGTCCTTACCTCACGAGGCATAAATATCCGTAATCCGTTCTGAAGGGGGATAGCATGAGCGAGGTACCAGAGGGACTCCATTACACCAAGGACCATGAATGGGCCCAGGTCGACGGGGACGTCGCCACCGTGGGCATCACTGATCACGCCCAGGGCGAGCTCACCGAGTTCGTTTACATCCAGCTGCCGAAGAAGGGCGCCAAGCTGAACAAGGGCGAGGTGCTGGCAGTGGTGGAGAGCGTCAAGAACACCGCCGACGTGTACGCGGCGGTGTCTGGAGAGGTGATAGATGTCAACGCACCTCTGGACGACGACCCCTCTCAGATAAACAAGTCCCCCTACGGCAACGGCTGGCTCGCCAAGATCAGGATGTCCGATCCCAGCGAAGTGAGCAAGCTCATGGACGCTGCTTCGTATCGCCAGCACATCGGCGAGTGAATCAGTAGTCCAGGTAGATGTTGCGGGCCTGGCATTCCGTTCGCAACCGTTCCACGAACGCTTCCTCGTCCTTCAGCAGCTCCTTGATCGCCGCCCAGGTCTGCGAGCAGTCCTTGTACTTCACGCCGACCATCTCGTGGATTATCATGTCGACCCGCTTGCGGTTGTCTATATCGATCTGCAGTCCGGCCTTCCGGAAAACGAGGTCAAGGTGCCGGAAATAGCAGGTCATGGGAAATAGAATATCATTGACAGGAATAAAAATGTTTCAGTTCTTCCGTGCGAACCATTTATAAGGCCCAACCTGCCATAGTTGCGAACATGAAAGGCAAGCTTCAGGAGGGCGACCTCGCCCCTGATTTCGAGCTGCCGGACCAGGATGGCAGGGTCGTCAGTTCTAAGGAGATCAAGGGCCGGAAGGTGCTGGTGCTCTACTTTTATCCCGCGGACTTCACCAAGGTGTGCACCATGGAGGCGGTGGCCTTCCGGCAAATGCACGAGCGGTTCCAAGCGGCCGGGGCCGAGGTCATCGGAGTCTCGTCCGATGACGTTACGACGCACAAGGAGTTCGCGTTGGAGCACGAGCTTACTTTCACTCTGCTCAGCGATGAGAAGGAGGAGCTGAGGAAAGCGTTCGGAGCATACGGGATCGGCGGAACGGCGGCGCGGACGACCTACGTCATCGACCGGGACTGGAAGATCCGCCTGATCTACAGCTCCCCTCTGCGCTCCAAGGAGCATGCCGAGGAGGCCATGAAGGCCGTCCAGGGTCTCTGATCAAGCGCCGGCGTCAGCCAGCACGCTGCCGCACGGGCACTTGCTCCTTACCTCCGGGACCTTGGGTATGGTCGCGGAGAGCAGTTTCCGTATCTTGTCCATGTTCTCCGACATCGTACGGAGAATGGTGGCGGTGTCCACCGGATGGTCAGCCCATACGTCGTAATCGGTGATCATGGCCAGGCTGGTATAGCACATCTCCATCTCCCGGGCCAGTGCACACTCCGGAGCTAGGGTCATTCCGATGACGTCGGCGAACGCTCTATACATCCTGCTCTCCGCCCGCGTTGAAAAACGGGGTCCCTCGATGCAGACGTAGGTTCCGCCGTTGTGCACGGGTATCTTGGCCTTCTTGGCCTCTTTGGCGAAGAGGGCGTTCATCTCCGGGCAGAACGGGTCGGCCGCCCCGATGTGAACCGTCCTCGGCCCATCGAAGAAGGTGTACTTGCGGGACTTGGTGAAATCTATGAACTGGTCCACCAGCACTATTTCCCCAGGTTTGAACTCCTCCTGCAGCGAGCCGACGGCGCAGGGCGAGATTATTCTTTCCACGCCGATCTGCTTCAGGGCGTAGATGTTGGCGCGGTAGTTGATCATGTGCGGCGGTAACACGTGGCCGCGGCCGTGCCTGGGAAGGAATGCCACCGGGACTCCTTTGAGCTCCCCGACCTGTATCTCGTCCGAGGCCGGTCCGTAAGGGGTGTGCGGACGTACCGTCTCCTTGAGCTCGAACATCTTGGGGTCGTAGACCCCGGTCCCACCGATTATGCCTATTCTCGCCTTCATGATGCTCCTGCCGTATAGTCCCCTGGAGAATAATAAATTGAACGTTGCCGCCCGCGTTCGGCTGGATGTATTAACAGGGCGAACCTTCCAAGGTGGCGAACCAAGCTACCAAAGCTTATTTTATAACCTTCAAAATCTCTGGAAAGGAGTTCACGATGGAGAAGAACGAGGTAAACCCCATATGGGCGTGCAGGGCCTTTCCGGCCTTCCCGGTCGTGCTGGCCGCGGTCGGCGACGGCAAGGGAAAGAACAATATCATAACCGTAGCCCTGGTCCACATGTTCTCCTTCAACCCGCCCGTGCTGGGCATTGGCGTGTCTCCGGCCAGGCACAGCTATGAGATGCTGGAGGCCTCCGACGATTTCTCCATAAACATCCCGAGCAAGGACCTGGTGGAGGAGGTCCTCTACTGCGGGCAGCGCTCCGGCCGCGACATCGACAAGTTCGAGGACTGCGGCTTCGAACCCCGCCCGGGCAAGAAGATCAGGTCCCCGGTCATAGACGAATGCATGGTGAACCTGGAATGCGTCAAGCGCCAGAGGGTGGACGCCGGGGACCACGTCTGGTACTTGGGCGAGGTCGTGCACGCCGAGATGGCCAAGGACGCCGACCGCGAGAAGTCCCTGATGTACTGGTCTGGCGAGTTCCGGGTGCTGGGCGACGTCATCAGGCGGCGTTGAAAAGCTTTATTACGGTCCCGCTCCCGTTGTTTATCGGGTGTTATTCTGGTCAACATGGACGACAAGGTCGATCTGGACCATATGGGCTCGGTCATGTCGCTCCCCCCGGCGCCGGTGGTGCTGGTCGGGGTTGGGGATGAGGAGAGGAACATCATCACCGTGGGCATGTTCAACGTGTTCTCGGTGCGCCCGCCGATCATCGGGATCGCGGTGACCACGTCACGCCATAGCTACAAGCTGCTGGAGGAGAACGACGAGTTCACCATCAACATTCCCGGGAAGGAACTGATGGACAAGGTCATCGCCTGCGGGGAGAAGAGCGGCTCGGACACGGACAAGTTCAAGCTGACCGGCCTAACGGCCGTAAAGGGAAAAAGGACCAAGGCTCCGCGCATCGCCGAGTGTCTTATCAACATCGAGGTCAAGAAGACCCGATCCTTCGAGGTCGGCGATCACACCTGGTATCTTGGCGAGATCAAGCACACCGACATCGTGGAGAAGTACGACCGCAGCCAGGCGCTGCTGTACTGGGACGGGGAGTTCTGGACCGCCGCGGCCAAGCCGCTGAAGGTCCTAAGGCCCGATTGAAGGCTGCGCCGCCTTCATGAAGGAGCCGAAGATCCGTACGCAGGAGGCGCTTTCCTTGAGCTCGGCCAGCGCCTCGGCGACCTTTCCCTCCCTGGCGTCGCCATCCAGGTCCAGGTAGAACACGTACTCCCAGGTCCGGCCGTGCCACGGTCGCGATTCAAGCTTGGTGATGTTCACGTCATGCGCGGCGAAGGTCTTCAGGCATTCGAACAGGGCCCCCGGCTTATTCTTCGTCGTGAACGCCAAAGCGGTCTTGCTGCCCTTCTCCTTGGAGCTTTCACGGGACAGCACGAAGAAGCGGGTTATGTTGTTCTTGACGCTCTGCACGTCCTCCAGGAGAACTTTCATGTCGTAGGTGGAGGCGGCCCGGCGGGAGGCCAGGGCGGCCTCCTCCTTCATTCCCCGCTCCTTTATCATGCGCACCGAGCCGGCGGTGTCGAACGCCGGTACCTTCTGCCATTCCGGGTGCGACGTGAGAAGGTCGCGGCATTGGGCGAGGGCCTGAGGGTGGCTGTACACCCGGCGCACGTCCTCTAGTTCCGCCCCAGGATGGCCGATCAGGCAGTGCCGGATGTGCACCATCACCTCTCCGACCACCTGAAGGTCGCTGCGGAAGAGAAGGTCGTTGGCGGTGGTGACGCTGCCCTCGATGCTGTTCTCCACCGGGAGCATCCCCAGATCGGCCCGGCCGGAACGGACGGCGTCGAAGAGGTCCACGAACTCCGGGCATTCCATGGTGGTGGCGTCGGCATCCCAGCTGAACACCGCGTCCTCGCTGTACGCGCCCTTCACACCTTGGAACGCCACGATCATGTCAGCACCCGAACAGTTCCTCGTGCACGGCCTTGGTGGCCCTCTCCAGGTCTCCCTCGTCCACCGTGAAGTGATAGGCCACGAGCGAAGCTCCGGCGGAGATGAGCCCGACGTTCACGCCCTCCTTGGCCACGGCCTTGAAGACGCGCGACGCCAGGCCCTTGTGGTGCCCAAGTCCTTCGCCAACGATGCACATCAGGGCGAAGTTGGTGTGCGTCTCCACGCGAGTGGCGCCGGATTCCGCCAGCACTTTCTGGGCCTTAGCCACATCCTTCTTGTCCACCAGGAGCGCTATGCAGGTCAGGGACGTCACCACGCTGTAAATGTTGATCTCCGCCTCCCTCAGTATCGAGGCCACGTCCGCCAGGACGCCCAGCTTATAGCCGGTGCCCTCGCCGAACACCTTCACCAGGGAGAGGTTCTTCATGCACGATATGGATTTGATGCTCTTGTCCACGTTGCCGGTGCCGCCTATGGCCGTCCCCGGCGCCTCCGGGCGGAAGACGTTCTTCACCCGGATCTCGATGTTTCCTGAGCGGGCGGGCTCCATGGTCATGGGGTGGACCACCTTGGCTCCGAAGTAAGCGAGCTCGGCCGCCTCGTCGTAGCTGAGGCGGGGGATGGGTTTGGCGGACGGCACTATCTTGGGGTCCACGCTCATGAACCCGTCGACGTCCTTCCAGATCTCCAGCGACGAGGCGCCCATGGCGTTGGCCACCGCCGCCGCGCTGTAATCGCTGCCGTTGCGACCGAACACGTTCACGCTTCCCTCCGGGGCCCGGCCGAAGAACCCGGTTATGACCGGCGTCACGTCCTCCTGCAGCATCTTCATCAATTTCGGCCGGATGTTGGAGCGGGTGGCCTCCATGTTCACCATCGCCGTTCCGTAAAGGCCGTCGGTTATTATCCCCAGGTCGTCGGCGTCCACTGGACGGGCCTTCACCCCCATTTCGTTCAGGAGGGCCGCCAGCATGATGACCGACAGGCGTTCGCCGAAGCACTGCACGTAGTCGCGGATGCGGGGGTTGACCTCCTCTATGTAGCAGGAGCCATAGAGCATCCGTTCCAGCTTCACCAGCTTGGCGATGAGCTCCTCCATCGCCTTCGCCTGACCTTTCTCCGTTCGTAACGCATCCTTGATCAGGTCGGTGTGCAATCTCGTGATATCCTTCATGAAGGCGTCCACGTCCTCTTCGCTTCTGGTCCGGGAGATGAACTGCACCAGCATCTCCGTGACCCCGGTCACGGCGCTGAGCACCACGGCCTTCTTCTCCTTCTCGGCGGCGACGATCTCCGCCACCTGGCGCATGCACTCCCCGGTCCTCAGGGAAGAGCCGCCGTACTTGAGCACCTTCAGTTCCGCCACCTCCGCTTGATGATGGCCTTGGGGGTTTCGATCAGCGCCCGGTCGGCCTCCTCTCTGCTGAGGCCGGCGGCCAAAGCTATCTGCGTGGCGGTAGCGAGATCGATCAGGTCCCCCGGGGCGTGGGCGTCCGTGTTGACGACCATTAAAGCACCCGCTTGCTGGGCCATCCTCGCCACATGCCCGTTGGTCTTGCAGTGCGATCCACGGGAGGTGATCTCCAGCACCACGTCGTTGTCCCGGGCCGCCTGTGCCTCCTCAAGGGATATGAAACCGGGATGCGCGAGAATGTCCACATCGGGGTTCATGACCGCCGCGTAGTTCGTCCCTTTCTCCACCGGCTCGCTGATGGTCTCGCCGTGGATGACCACCAGTTCGGCGCCCAGCTTTCTTGCTTTGGACACCACCTCGTCGATGCGCCTGGCCGGCACGTGGGTTATCTCCACCCCGATCAGCACCTTCATGCCCCATTCCTCGGCCAGCTCGGCGTCCCGCCTTCCCTCGGAGATCACCCGTTCCAGGTTGCTCAGGGAGGCGTGGTCGGTGAAGGCCAGATATTTGGTCCCTTTCACCAACGCCCGGCGGGCCAGCTCTATCGGCAGCAGCTCGCCGTCGCTCAGCAGGGTGTGGGTGTGCAGCTCGGCCCTCATCTTCTCCTCTCCGCCAGTTTCCGGTAGACTTCCGACCATTCCGCTTCCATTCCCTCAACGGCCACCATCAGATGGTAGATGAGGTCGGCCACTTCCCACGATTGCTCCGCGGCCTGACGGTCCTTGGCTGCGAGCAGCACCTCCCCGGCCTCCTCCACCACCTTCTTCAGGCGCTTGTTCTCGTCGGCGAAGAGCTTGCAGGTGTAGCTTCCGTCCACAGGATTCGCCTTGCGGTCCCTGATGACCCTGAGCAACTGGGGGAGCACGGCCATGGTCCCCTCGATATCACCGTAAACCACCTCGTCGAAGCAGGACATGCGTTCCAGGTGGCAGGCCACGCCGGTCTGCTTCACCCGGACCAGGAGCGTATCGTTATCGCAGTCCAGCTGGATGGAGACGATCTCCTGGACGTGCCCGGAGGTCTCCCCTTTCTTCCATTGGGACCTTCGGGAACGGGAGTAGAAATGGGTGAAGCCGGTCCTCAGCATGTCCCGGTACGCCTGCTCGTTGGCGTAGGCCATCATCAGAACCTCGTTGGTCTCATGGTCCTGCACGATGACAGGAATGAGACCGTCGGCATCGAACTTAGGGCTGCTCATCTCACCTCAACTCCGTTCTCTCTGAGATACTCCTTGACTTCCTTTACCGTGCATTGGCCGTAGTGGAATATCGAGGCAGCCAAAGCGGCCTCGGCCTTGGTCTCCTTCAGCACGTCCAGTATGTGCTTGGGGGAACCGCATCCTCCGGAGGCGATGACCGGTATGTTCACGGCGTCGGCCACCGCTTTGGTCATGGCGATGTCGTAGCCGTCCTTGGTCCCGTCGGCGTCCATGCTGGTGAGCAATATCTCACCGGCGCCCAGGTCCTCCACCTTCCGCGCCCATTCCACCATGTCCAGCTTGGCGTCCTTCCGTCCGCCGTGGGTGTAGACGGTCCAGCTGCCGCTTTGCCTCTTGGCGTCAATGGCCACGACCACGCACTGCGAACCGAAGTCCTTGGCGCACTCGGAGATAATCTCAGGACGCTGCACGGCCACGGTGTTCACCGACACCTTGTCCGCCCCGGCGTTGAGCGCCGCCCTCATGTCGTCCTTCTCCCTTATGCCCCCACCGACCGTCAGCGGCACGAACAAGCGCTTGGCGGTCTCCTCGACGATGCCCAGCAGCGTCTTCCGGCCTTCGGCTGAAGCGGATATGTCCAGGAACACGATCTCGTCCGCCCCCTGCCTCTCGTAGGCCTCGGCCAGTTCGGGAGGATAGCCCACGTCCTTGAGGTCCAGGAACTTGATCCCCTTGACCACCGCGCCGTTCTTGACGTCCAGGCAGGGGATGATCCTCTTTGTCAAACTCATCCCTTGCTCACCTTAGGCCGGTCCTTGGTGCTCAGCTCGCCTCGGCGGGTCTGCACGGCCGACCGGAGCGCCTTGCCCAATGCTTTGAACGAAGCCTCCACTATGTGGTGCTGGTCGTAACCGCGAATGACCATGATGTGCAGGGTTATGCCGGACGACATGGCGAAGCTGCGGAAGAAGTGGGCGTACAGGTCGTCCGGGCAATCGACGTCCGCGTACGGGCGCTCGATGATGTCCACCGCCACCTGGACCAAGGCGTCGTCCATGGGGATCATGGAGAACGCCGTCCGCTCGATGGGCGTCTCGCCCAGACACTGCTTGAGGGTCTTCCCGAGAACTATCGCCACGTCCTCCACCAGGTGGTGCACGTCGTCCCCCTTGGCCTCGAGGGTCAGATCGAAATCGGCGTAGCGTCCTAACGTCTCGACCATGTGACGCAGGAACTGCTCCTCGCACTCCACTTTGGTCACGCCCTCGCCGTCAAGGTCCAGCTTCAGCCGGACCTCGGTCTCCCTGGTCTTGCGCACTACCTCGGTCTTGCGGTCCATGGCCTCATCTCCAGATTGCGTTATGATTCAGTTTTCCAGTATAAAGTGATAATCCCACCACCGCCTCCTCCACGCCCATTCGCTCGAGCGCCTCCACGTCCCTTTCGTCCGTCACGCCCCCGGAGACGATGGTCAGGTGCGGGCATCTGGTGACGAAATCGAGCACCGCCCCTTCGTCGATCCCTCTGGCCTGGCCCTCCACGTCCACGTTGGTGAAGAGCACCCCAGCCAAAGGAACGTCGGCGATGCTGGCGAAGACGTCCTTCAGGTCCAGCGGGGAATCCTCCTTCCAGCCGTGCGTCTGGATCCGGCCGCGCTTCATGTCCAAGGCTAGGACCATGCGCTTCGGATACTTCGAGGACATGGTCCTCAGCCAGGCGGGGTCCTTCAGCCCCTTGGTGCCGGCGATCACGCGGTCCGCCCCGCAGTCCAGGAAGTATTCGGCGACCTCCGTGGAACGTATCCCGCCCCCGACCTGCACTGGCACTTCGGCCTTCTCTATGATACGCCGGATGACCTGGGCGTTGTGCCCCTTTCCCAACGCGGAATCAAGGTCTATGATGTGCAATCGTTTCGCGCCCTTGGCCTCCCAATCCCCGGCGACCGTCAAAGGGTCGGGCAGGGTCACCTGCTCCGTTCCCGGGACGCCTCCGACGAGCTGGACCACCCGGTGGTCCAGTATGTCCACGGCAGGAATCATCCTCATTTCCTCTCCTCCGCGAAGCGCACGAAGTTGTTGAGGAAGGACATGCCGGCGGTGGAGCTCTTCTCCGGGTGGAACTGCGTGCCGTAGGTGTTTGCCTTGTGGAACAGCGTCGGTATCCGTCCGAAGTAATCGGTGTGCCCGACGTCCGAGCGGTCCTCCGGGTCCCCGTGGAAGGAGTGCGCGAAGTAGAAGTGCGGGTCTTCCACGCCATCCATGATGGCGTCCTCCGACTCCACCCGGTTCCAGCCCATGTGCGGCACCCTCGGCGCCTTGAGCCGGATCACGTTCCCGTGGAGGAAACCGAGGCCTTGGCTGCCGCCCTCCTCGCTCCTCTGGAACATGATCTGCATGCCCACGCAGATGCCCAGACAGGGAACGCCTTCGTTAAGCCGCCGCACGATCTCCTCCCGGAAAGGGTGCAGGCGCTCCAGGGTCCGGTCGAACGCCCCCACGCCAGGCAGCACGATGCATTCGGCTTCCGTCAGCAGGGACATGTCCTCCACGACCTCCACGCTGGCGCCGCAGTTTTCCAGAGCTTTCCGGATGGAGTGCAGGTTCCCGACGCCGTAGTCGGCCAGGGCCACCTTCAGCGGCATTCCCTCAGCACCTCCCGCATCCTGTCCAGCAGGATGGTGTTCATTTCCCGGGTGCCGATGGTGGTCCTGATGCAGTTCTCCAACCGGCGAACCTTGCCGAAGTCCCTGACCAGCACGCCCTTCTCCGATAGCTTAGAGGTAAGCACGTCAGAGGGCAGGTCCGGGCGGAAGAGGATGTAGTTCGCTTCCGACGGGAACACTTGGAAGCCCAGATCGCTTAGCCCCTTGGAAAGGAAAGGCCGCTCCTCGTTCACGATGCGCACGCTCCTTTCCAGGAACTCCCGGTCCCTCAGGGCGGCGATCGCCACTCGCTCCCCGATCATGTTCAGCGAGTACGGTATCTTGACCTTCTGCATGGCCTCGGCCATCTCCAGTCCCGCGGCCAAATAACCGATGCGCATCCCCGCCAATCCGTACGCTTTGGAGAAGGTACGGGTGACGATGAGATTGTCGTACCTGTCGACAAGGGGAAGGAACGAAAAGCCGGTGTATTCACCGTACGCCTCGTCCACCACCACCGGGCGGTCGGCCCCTTCGATGACGGCCTTGATGTCGTCCGCTCGGAAGGTATTGGCGGTAGGATTGTTAGGGGTGCATAGAAGCACCAGTTTCCCCGGGGTGGAATTTATCTTATCCACGTCCAATTGGAAATCGTCGTCCAGGTCCACGGTGACGGTGTTCCCGCCGTTGATCTTGACGAAGAAGGAGTGCAGCACGTAGGCGGGGTGGGCGGTGATTATGGTCTCTCCCGGCTCCATGA